>ERZ1026864.81-NODE-81-length-72683-cov-74.026381_pt1 | contig 72683 bp, 90 predicted proteins | sample MGYA00380162_ERZ1026864 | MGnify/ENA primary metagenome ERZ1026864 (study PRJEB33269, sample SAMEA4719798) | human gut metagenome | biome: human-associated habitat; feature: organic feature; material: feces | place: Cameroon | collected 2013-10 ... | reverse complement strand
TATCATCACTCTCGCTTTACTAGATAAGGCGATGAATATCAAGAACTCAGCGAAGGTATGCGGTATCACCCTATCTTCGCAGACATTAAACAAACTTGCTAGCATGCAAGAATTAGTTAACAAGATTAATGATTAAGAGACTATGGGCAGAACAGTAACACTTACAAGTGATGAGATAGTAAATATCACATCAGCTATTGAAGATAGAATAATCCTTCTAGAGGATTATCTTTCAAAACACGATGGCACTCCCGTAGCGCACAAGCGATTGAAGGAGTTCAAAGAAATTAAGGCAAAGTTGAACAATTAAACAGAAGAGATTATGGCAGTTAAAAGAGACCACAAGGAAGTATGCAACGCATTTGACAACTTGCGTCAAGAGTTAGGCGATAGCGCAATGCTAGATAGCCTTTATCAGTTTATCGGCACAAATGAGCTAGCCGATTATATTGAACTTATCGCAAAGGATGAGGATATTTATTTAAGCTATGATGGCGAAGTGGATACTACACGACCTTATGACGATGAGGACGAAGAGGAAGAGGAGGAAGAAGAGTAACTAACTAGGTGGGGAGCAATCCCCGCCACAATACTACAAGAATATGAGAAAGAAATCATTAGAGATTTTAAACAAGCAGCAAATTCGTATGACAGAGTATTTAATGCGTGACTTTGGCAAAAGCACCATTACTAGAGCTGATTACGACAAAATTATCGACAGAGTTGATAAAATAGAATGTATTTTCTATACGTACAGAAATCGCATCTATAAGTTACATGACTTAGATTTAAGAAATAATAGAGACATCAAGAAAAAGCGTGAAGTTTACTTCAACGCCTATCACACCAACAAAGAGTATATGAACAATTAAAAGATACGATCATGAGAAGGAACAAGACATACGAGCAGCAGAAGAAGTTCTATGATGGCTCAAACGATTACGAGAGCCTAGGAGCATTGTTCTTCGACTGGCTTACATGTGGCAACATGACAGTAGAGAAGATGCAGGAAGTATATAGAGAAGGCACAAAGGAATGCAAGGAGTATATCATTGAAGACTTGTTTCACCTTGTAGGACACAAGATCTTCAACTTTGGGAAGAAGTAAACATGGAGCGGTCAGCGAATAGAGGAGCACATCACGTTCAAGCCGTGAGACCGCACAATATTAACAATTTAAAAGAAAGGATTTAGTTATGGACATCACAATTTATGTTTTATGCGCTTTATTCGGTGCATTGGCAGGTTACAGAATCAGAGACGCTAAAGATATGGAGGACGAGTAATATGAAGAAGAATAAGTTAGAACTTACAGACAAGGAGTATGACGCTTTAAGAGCGTTACTCTATCAAACAACAACATCAGCCTATGCAAAGGCAGTTGGTTGCGCAGTCTTCATGGCAGCATATTTGGAGTTGTTTCCGGAGACATACAAGACATTAAAGGAGATAAACAATAAGATTAATTTGTAATGATATGAAGAAGATAATTAAGTTAGCATTGGTAGTGGCAGCGATAGTTGCGCTACCACTTATGGCAGCAGAAATGCAGGGTGTCATCAATGACAAGGAAGTCCTTTTAGACTTCATCGAGTACTGCAAGACTTGTGAGAACCTCAGACAAGTGAATCCAGCCAAGGACTATACCAAAGCCAGCCTTCACGAACTGAAGAGCGCAGCACGCTTTTACGAGGAGCAGGATGATTTTGCAGACTGCACCGACTATCAGCATCAAGCAGAAGTTAACAAGATTATTGGTAGAACTTATAACGCAAGAATGACTTATGGACGATAAGGAGTTTAAGCTAGTAATACACAACTACTTGAAAAGTGAATTGCTAGCAATGCCAACAGAGCAGGCTTTAGATACAATATTTCGGTACTATGGTTCAATAAATCTTCTTACACAAGAGTTTTATGAAAACTCGGTAGAGCATGGAACCATAAAGAAAATGAACAATAAAAAGTAACAATTTAAATTATAGGAGATTAAAATATGAACGCAAAAAATGCAACAGAGATTGGTGGAAATTATGTAGGTGTTGAGGTTAAGAGCATCCAAGACGTAGTGAAAGCGCAAGCCGCAGGACTTTTTATCACAGACGAATCCGGATGCCGCTTTAACTACTGGGATGTGGACGAGGAGACCGGAGAAGAGCGAGAGCCAACAGAACAGGAAATCTTCGACCGAATCGCAAAGGCACTCGCAGACGGAGAAACGGTTCATGCATGCATGGAGATTATGGACGGGTTGTATATAGCGAAGGAATACAACACAGTTATGCATACCGACTTCTATGTAGGTCAGAAGGTGTATCTTTTGCGTGATAACAAGATAGTAGAGGACGAGATTATTTACATCAGACTAGTGAGGGGAGGAGGCATGGACGTATGCAAGTTTGTGTTAGGTGGAGACCAAGGACACTACATTAAGTCAAATCAGGTCTTCGCCACCAAGCAGGATTTAGTAAACAGTCTGATGGCTGAGTAAGTTTAACAGAGGGAGAGCAATCTCCCTCATAAAAAGTATTGAATATGACTAACGCTATAGTTAAAGATTTATTAGCAAAGAACGATTGGGACAGAATCATATTCCGCTTTCCAACAAGTAGCTATACTTTGTTCCGTAGTGACAAGTACGAGATAGATAGTTTCTGTGTATATATTCATACGTACAGAGATTACCCAGAAATGCAGGTATTAGACATTGATAGTCTTATTTCCATGGATATTAAGTTCAAGAAGGATGAATTTAATAATATAGTAGATATAGAAGAGGATATTAAGCCATGACGATAGTAATAACATGCTTCCGAGACGCCATCCACGTAGATAAGTTCGGGCACAGATACAGAGCCAAGACAACTTGCATCATCAAGCAGACACCATTTGCCGAGAGATATTATCTCACGAACGGAATGCAGGTAAGCAAGAGCACTTGTCTTGAGAAGATAAAGTAGAGGTTATTGTTAAACTTCCATAGCAAGCCGCTACAGATGGTTGCAAAGTACCATCCACCCACAAGTATTAATTAAAAAGAAAGGATTTTATATGAAAAAGTATGTAGTAGAAATCGTTGAGAAGGTAGTCTACAAGGTTGAGTGTTCCGATATTTCGCAGGAATACGCTGAAAAATTCGCAAGAACAATGTATGATACCGGTCAGCTTGAAGGCACTGGCGAGTTGGAGAGTGTTACATTTGACGTAGAAGAGAAGGAGGGCAAGTAACATGAAAAAGCAGATAGTTTTTGTATTGACCGAACTCTATGGCAATGATAGTGACACAGAGGTAAACGTTTTGGGAGTCTATACCACCAAGACCAAGGCAAAGGAAATGCTGGCAGAGAAAAAACAGAAGGTGCTGGAATCATACGAGCAAGCCTTTTGCGGTGAGTATGAGGTTTCCCGACACTCTTCGAGATTACGCACAAGAATGAGTATATTTGGGAGCAGTTATTAATAACAGAGAAGGAGTTAGCATGAGCAGGCGTTTTAAGTTCAATGAGCACGGTGTTTGCATCAATCCCGACCGGTCGGCAAAGGTTGGCAAGGATACAGCCTTTATCGAAATCACCACCGCATTGGTTAGAGGTAAGTGGACGTATGGAATCAGATACATGCTGGTAGACCGAGGGGGATGCTGGGGCAACAATCTCAGCAACAAGGATTGGTTCAAGACGCAGGAAGCAGCCGTGAAGCATGCCCTTGAATGGGCAAAGAAGTATCTGTTAAGACAGATAGAATCAGAAGATAGTAACAATACAGTCTGCAAGAAAGCAGGAAAGCTGCTTGATGAAATCAACAAGCTTCTCCCGAAGCAGACCTATACGCAGTTGGAATTATTTGAATTTTAGAGATTATGAACAAGCAAGAGTTTATTTTCGTCTTCCCTCAGTCAGGGGAGACGATTACAAAGGAAATGAATCCTTTGGCAGTGAAGGACGCTGCAATCAAGTATTTGAAAACTCAGAACGAAGTGAGAGGGGATATTTGCATCATCAAGGATGCTAAGGAGAACGTTATTGCCATGGGGTACGTGAGTGACAACATGAAAATCTCCTTCTTTACCGAGGACGAGACCGTCAACGACATTAAGCCGATAGGAGTAATCGAGGAAGGAGGTAAGTAATGAGTAAGCAGGAATGGTTTGTGCTGTTCATCTTTCTGTTCACAATATTGATGGCAGTACTGGGATAAAAGGAAACGAGTATGGAAAAGGCAAGAATCGTATTGTATGATGATTTGGTAATCATTGACGAGACGGAATCCTTCTTCACGGACGCCAAGAATCTGGAATCAATCGTTATCTCATGCTTGCGCACCAGTGGCGCATTGATAGCTGAGGTTTACGTGAAGGATAAGTTGAAGTCGAAAATGACCCTTACCAACAAGGGCAAGCCAAAAAAGATGAGCATCCACCCTAACTGGGGAGGAAGGCGAGCAGGAGCAGGAGGGAAGCGAAAGGGCGAAGAAGTCCTATCCAGCAAGGTATGCTTTCGTGTTGACGAGGAAACACTAGAGTTTCTCAAGAACCTTCTAGACAAGAAGGGCGAGTATATCCGCAAGGCGATACAAGAGAAAAGAGAACGAGACAAGGAAAAGGGTAGTCAGTAATGGCTACCCTTTATTCGTTTATTACATTTTGCCTTCCAGCGCATCAAAGGCAGACTGTACGTCCTTGCTCAGAGTTCGGGCGTATCTTGTGGTTTGGCGCAAGGTAGTATGACCGAGCACCCTTGCCACGATATTGATAGACATACCCTTTGAAAGGAAGAGCGTAGCTGCTGTGGCACGCCCCATGTGAGAGTGGAGACAGTCAACCCCGACCATTTGTCCGATAACTTTGAGATAGTCGTTATATTTCTGATTGGAAATCTTTGGAAGCGAGAAATCGTATTTTTCAAGAATCTCTACAGCAGGGGAGAGTAGTTGGAACACGAAATCAGTATCAGTCTTCGTTCTCTTGGCATGATAGAACATCTTGCCATCCTTCTCAACGCAGTTGGCATAATCGAATGAAGCAAGGTCAGAGTAAGCCAGTCCGGTGTAGCATTGGAAGAGAAACAAATCTCTAGCCGCCTGCAAATGAGGAGTGGAAAGGTCAAGCTTCTTGATGTCATTGAACTGCTCTTCGGTACAGCAGTCAACATACTGCTTTTCTCCCTTGCCAATGTGGAATGGCAGAAACTTGTAAGGATTCTGCTCCAGCAAGCCGTCTATCATAGCATCATTGATGAACAGCTTGAGATACTTGTGGTAGTCGTAGATGGTGCATTGAGCCTTGCCCTGCTTGTGAAGATACTCATCCATGGCACGCACCTTAGACACGTTGCAGTCAGAGAATGAGATAATCTTACCCCACTCCTGCAGGAATCTGATAAACACAGCGTAGCGCTTCTTGGTATGATCATGTACCTTGCGTTCATTCATTCTCTTCTTGCAATAGTCAATGAATGAAATGTTCTTGTCTTGCTCACCATTGAAAAGCGCAGGAATCAGAGACAAATCCGTGATACCTTCCTTCAACATTTTGTTCAAGACGATGCGACCACGCTCCTCAAAGGCTTCCAGCTGCTCGTTGAGTACAGCGGCATCCTTGTGCTTGATGATGCGGTTTTGGTTTGAAGACCACTGGTTGGGAGTGACCTTGATACCGGTTGAAATGTACTTGCGCTCAGATTTGTAACTGAACCGCAATTCGATGGAAACTGGCTTCTGTGAAGTCCCTCTCTTCAACCGATTGTGAACGAAGCTTAAATTAATACTAGCCATTTTGATAACATAATTTTACGGAGTTGATAACATTTTGATAACACACCCCAAATTCAACATTTATTATCGTGACAGCTAATTTGGCTGGTTTTCAGAGAGTTAAGGTGATTTTAGGCGTAGACCAGTCAACGACCAGTAAATATCAGCCTATTCTAGCACCAAGAACGCCCCTAAACGAAAAATACGGAGATAAGTACTTGATTATAAGTGACTTACATCCGTATTCTTTTTAGATAAAATTCTATTTCTTGCGTTATTTGATAACGACTGAGTGATTCCGTTGGGGTCTCACCGAAAAATATCTTACTGTCTAACTAGCAGTCACTTACTTTTCGACTGCAAAGATAATGATAACTTTTTTATAACACAAATTTTTTGGTAATTTTCTTTGATATTTATACTGTTTTAAAATAAGAAAAGTGTTATAAGTAATTTAGTATCAGATAGTTATAAGCTTTCTTTAGGTTTTGTTGGTTAAAGTGTGTATAAATGCTTGGATATGTGTACATGAAGTTGTAATTTTGCACTCGTCAATGTGACGATTGATGTTGAGAACTTCGATATATAAACCTGCTTCAATAGGTTCAATATATACAATCACGAAATCCCTAGGTCGGCGTCACACGACTTGGGGATTTTTATTTTCCCCGAGTTTTTGGCAAAACATACGAGGTTTCATCAGTATCGTCCTCTTCGGTTTACCTGCCGATATATAAAACGACCCTAACTTAGAAAGATATATCCCTCTAGTCCTGCTCTGAGCGACCAACCTCAACAGGCAACGCACGACCGAAAGGTTATCCACTGGGACGAAGAAGGCTTGCGGAATGGCTTTTCTATATCTAGGTAAGATTTTGATATTTGGTACTCTTTGAGTAGGTAAATATATAATTATATAAAACCAAATTTCAAGTCGGTCAATCCTCGCTCCCTAGTGGTGTGCGGAAAAGGTTGGGGTGTACCCTTAAATGAAAGTCGAACTAAAAAAGATAGCTTATGAAGAAAATTAAATGGAAAGTGATGTTGTTTGTAGCGTGGCTACTCTCAACGCTTATGATTCTTAACCTAAGCCTTAGGGCAGTAAGCAAGGCAGACACCATCTTAAACCTTGTGGGAGTGCTAGGTTTTGTTCTTTGGATATTGTTCTCAATAGCAACAAATTGTTTAACGTTTAAAAATAAGAAAGACAATGAAAAGAAAGATTAATCAGTTGTGTTTGTTTATGCTGCTCGGTTCAGCATTGTTTTCAACTACATCTTGTAGTGAGCGTGTAGATGCTGGTTCTGAGGGCATCTTGGTCAACCTCTATGGTTCTGAGAAGGGTGTGGATGATGTGAGTCTTGTCACTGGTCGTGTGTGGTACAATCCTTTCACTGAAGAGGTGTATGAGTATCCTACCTATGTTCAGACAATCGACTATCCTGCGTTCACCATCAACGCCAAGGATGGCTCAGAGTTTACTGTGGATCCTACCGTTTCTCTGAAAATGGTAGATGGCAATGCGCCAAAGGTATTCAAGAAATACCGCAAGGGGTTGAATGATATTGTGAATGGTACGCTGTTCAACTATGTGAAGGATGCCTTCCGCATTCAGCTGAACAAATACACAACCGACCAAATCGTCAGCAATCGTGATTTGGTGGAGAAAGCCATCGAAGCTCAGCTCAGCAAGGCTCTCGCCAAGGAACATTTCCACCTAGAGCAGCTTACTTCTGGATTGAAATATCCAAGCTCGATTGTTGAAGCTGTCAATCAGAAGAATAAAGCCATTCAGGAAGCGCAGCGTGCTCTCAACGAGGTTGCCGTGAAGAAAGCAGAAGCAGAGAAGATGCTTGTGCAGGCAAAGGCTGAGCGTGAAGCGAATGAGTTGAAGACTGCTTCTCTTACTCCTGCTATCTTGCAGAAGATGTGGATAGAGAAGTGGGATGGCAAGTTGCCGGTATATGGCAATGTTCCTCAGATGATGATGGTAAAGTAAACTAATTGCCCCCTTTTTCGGAGGGGGGCTTTTAAATTATAGCGTATGAAAGAAGAAGTTTTAAAGAAAGCTATTGAGCTGAAGAAAATCCTTGATGATAAAAGAGGATTTTTGCAGTTTGCAAATAGCCATTATGTGGATTTAAGAGTTAATCTTGAAGAAAGATGCAACAACAAGATTCGCAATGTAGATTACCTTCTCGATAGGGATGTTATCAAAGGACTGAGAGCGATGGTTATCGCCAACACCGAGAAGAGTATTAATGACTTACAAGAAGAATTAGAAAAATTGTAGGCTTATGGGAAGTTTTATAAAAGAGCGTCTTATTTTTGCATACTGCTGGACGCATTCGACTGGTAGATGTAAGGATTGTACTTGTTGTTACACCTTCAGTAAATGTAAGAATTTCGTAAATTCTTTTTGGAAGATACACCGCTATAGGCATTATCACAAGACAAAAGCGAAATATCCTACTACGCTTGCTGAGTTCAGAAAAAGAGTTAATCGTTAAAATTTATAGCTTATGGAAGTTGAAAGATATTATTATGCAGTAGCATCCTTCATGCGTAAGGATGGCAAAATTAGCGTCAGTTCGGTTACGTGTAGTGTTAGAGGGGAAAAGGAGAATACTAAGTTCTATCCGCTCATGAACATCATCACTAGTGTGGAAGAGAAATTCAAGGATGATATGGTTAGTGGAACAGTAGTCGTACAGAGTGTTATTGAGATTAGTAAACAAGACTATGATGCTTTTAATTGAACGCATCGCTAAGATGAATAAGACAAAAGAGGGTTAGCAGCGTATGGAAGAAGTCAATGAAGAGCTTGGAGCATATAACAGCTACAAGCGACACATGAGAGTGTTTGGAAAGAGCAAGGAAATCTTGCCTTTCGAAGAGTGGAAAAAGAAATTTGAAAAGAAGAACTAGCGTATGGACAGACTAACAAAGGTAATGGATAAGTATTTGTCCGAAGCAAAGAAGAATGTTCTGAATCTCGTAGTCTCCAAACAATGGTTCGATATGATTGCTTCAGGCGAGAAGACTGAGGAATACAGAGCTATCAAATCGTATTGGATAAACCGCTTAATCCAAGCAAAATACGGAGGAAGTGATGAATATCGCAAGGTTACAATGCACCCAGAGTTTGATATGCTTATAAGCAATTCCAAGCTCAAAGAGTTGCTTGAAAAGAAAACCGCCAGGTTCATCCCCTACACTTACGTCCGCTTCTTCCATGGTTACGCAAAAAAACGTCCGTGGATTGAGAAGGAGATTGAGAGTATCACCATCGGTAAGCCAAAGAGGGGAATGTGCCCCGACAAGTGGCTTGATAACGAGTTTTTTATTATTAAATTTAAGTGATATGAGAATAAAGAATTTACCAAAGAAAATTTACCTAAATATCTGTAGTAATGAAGAAGAGGTAGATTATAATGAATTAGATGGAGTAACATTCAGCACTGAAAAGGTTGGCGTTACCGATTGCGATACAGAAAACGTTCCTTATGTGAATGCGGCATCTTTATGGCACGACCTAAAAGAAGATAAGCCACCATTAAGAAAATGGGTGATGTTCCGATATAATGGAGGTTGCGCAAAACCTACGTCTCTTCACCACGGAGCAATGAGTGATGATCTATGGATTGTCACAAGAGGGGACGGAACACAGCGTATAGAAACTCTGTATGAGTGCTACGATAAGATAGAGTGGCTTGATTTTGATGAAATGGCGTATGACTAGTATTAGAAAATATAAGAAGTGGTGGAAGTCCTTCATGGTAAGAGGATGGCATGATGTTCGATTCCCCAAAAAGCTCAAAACTATACGTCAGTCCAATAGGTTTCGTATTTACATTTGGCATGGCCGTGATACAAGTATGTATCTCTCTCTAACAATATTCACCAAGTCAAGAAGAAAGCGAGGTAAGTATGAAGGTTAGATTGGCTAAGAAGATTCTCAAGAAGAAATGCCGATATTGGGAAGATAGACGAGTTAACTCTGGTTACTCCTTGTTGTTCCCAGACGTTAAGGATTTGAAAAAAGACCACCGATTTATGAAGGCAAATATCGTAACGAAATGGAGATACACAAAGGTGTTATACAGAAAAAGCAGAGCCTAGTGCCCTGCTTTTTTCGTATCATCCGACAACGCTCTTTCTATCATCCGGAATCACGCCACCGTTCTTCTCCAGGAGCATGTCACGGAGTTCCTTGACTACACCTTCCTTCACCAGCAGCTTAACCTTGGTCTCTGCCAGTTCCTTCAACAAGGCTTCATCTGTAGGCTTGTCTTCCTTGAACATTGAACCTTCACCTCGAAGAAGCCATTCTGCAGAAATGTCTACATAGGTAGACAATATTCTGTCTACAAACTCTAGAGAAGGTTCCTTTGTACCGTTCAGATAGTTGTTTGTGGCAGCAGGTTTGCCACCTACAGCTTCCGCAAACCCTCTGTTAGACAGTCTGTAATAGTCTTTTATTTCATTAATTCTATCCCTTAATCCTTCCATATCTCTTAGTGTTTATAAATGTGTAAATAGATAAATATAATATAAAATATTGCCTACACTCTTGGTAATTTGCCTACAAATGTGTATCTTTGCACTCGTGATTTGGTCAACGAATCTTCGTTTTCCTATCATTGAGTAGTTTACGTGTGCAAAGATAATAAAAAAGTATGGATAAAATAGTTTTTAAGCCGAAAATTTTGATAAGAAAATCAAAAATAGGCAAAATAGCAAAAACGGTTGGCTGCTGCGATGCGGCGGTCTATGCTGCAATAGCATTCAAAACTAACAGTAAGTTGGCGGTTGATATCCGTGATGTCGCAACCAACCGATATGGGGGAATCCTCGTAAAGAAGTATCCCGAACTGGTAGAAGAGCAATGATGACAGCCGTTAGGCTTTTAGATAAAAATTCTAAGCGTTATTTTCCTTCACTCTGCGTGAGCAGGGTGGAGGTTTTGAAAGAGTGGGTTCAAAGCATAATATACAAAATTATTTCATTCTTTTAAAAAATGTTTTTTAGTTATTACGCTTCACTCTGGTTCGTGAGAATAGGAGTGATCTTGGCGCCTTAGCTCAGTGGTAGAGCGCTGCAAGGAGGTTTGCAGAGGTCGGCGGTTCAATTCCGCTTGGCGCCTCCATAGTTTTGAAATATTGTTATTATATTAAATCCGAATGAAACGGTGACAAAAGAGCGGTAAAGACCAGTGGCGAAATATAGTTGTTTGCGTTGATACTTTTCAGGCTCCACGAACCATAAGGAAATGTTGCGGTCGAGCATTCTACCAACACCTTCATTTCAAATATGTAACAGATTCTCAAACAATCCCATTGCCAGTTTGTGGGCATAAGTTCTTTGACATATTGGAAAAAGTTGAATATATTTGAGTTCTTATGTTAGAAATGCAACAAGCTTAAATGATGTGTTGATTAGCCATAATTGATATATAAAACAGATTCGAGTTGCATTTCTCAAACGGTGAGCATGGCTCTTAAATTCATGGTAGCGCATGATGCCGTATATTGCAGAATAGCTCAGTTGGTTAGAGCAAGCACGTAACAGATGTGTAAATCCTTAGCATATTCTTATCAAACCGTGCCTAGTCGTGGGTTCGAGTCCCACTTCTGCAACTCTATTATAGATAGTTTATTCAACAATTTGTTTTTGTCCAGTTGCAGCGGCAACATAATGGGTGGAAATATGAGTTAATAATCTACTCCCTGCTGGTCCGTGAGGATAGGCAGGATTTAATCTTAACTTCAAAAACAATAGCGTATGCTGAAATTATTCTCAACACGGTCCTATCAAGATCGGGTGAACGAAATATACAAAGAACTTGCGCATAATCCGTGGTGCCCCATCCGGCACTTCGAACTGTGCCTGAGGAAAATCAATATGCTTAACTCTCGAATCAAGAATCTTTCAGCAGATATGGGAAGAGAGGAAGGCGAGTATGATACATTATAATATTATAAGGTATGGTTCTGAAAAGAAAAACTCCTCTCAAGAGGACACCTATAAAGAAAACTCCTTGGGATAAAGCCAAGAAGGAACAGGAAAGGAAGAAGGCAAAGGGCATTCCATCCAAGCAAGCTTTGGTGAAGAAGCTCGATAGAATCTTTCAGTTATACATAAGACTCCGTGATGTAAACGCTCAAGGAGCATTCAGATGTATTTCTTGTGGTAAATACAAGCCATTCAGTCAGATGGATGCTGGTCATTTCATAGGCAGGGCAGCGATGTCGCTACGATATTGCGAGACTAATGTGTTCGGACAATGCCGTTACTGTAACCGTATGCTGAATGGAAATCTACTGGACTATCGCAAAGCCTTGGTCAAGAAACTGGGAGAAGACAAGGTGGAATGGCTGGAGAACACTAAGCACTCCACCAAACAATACTCAATCTTCGAACTTCAGACTCTCATAGACTACTACACGAAGGAAGTAAAAAAACTTAAAATAGAAAAGCACTATGACGAATGGAAGTGAAATCTTTAAGAATGAAACGATGACCTCACTAGAGATAGCTGAGGTTACCGGCAAGCGACACTCTGATGTACTTGAAGCTATCAGAAAAATGGAACCAGCTTGGGAGAAAATAGCCCAACGGAAATTTCCGCTCGGCACTTACACGGATGCCAACAACCAAGGCAGACCTGAATAAGACTGAATGTTTGTACATCGCTACCAAGTTTAACGATGAGGCAAGGGCAAAGCTGATTCTCCGCTGGGAAGAGCTGGAAACCAAAGAAGTATCCCTCATCAAGGTACCTACAACATTCGCTGAAGCATTGAGACTGGCAGCAGACCAAGCAGAGAAACTTGAAGCGCAAGAGAAAATGCTTGAAGCCAGTTCAAAGGAGATTGTTGAACTGAGTGGTACAATCGCTACCATGCAGCCAAAGGTCACCTATGTTGATAAGATTCTTGCCAGTAAGGAGACCGTAACTACTACTCAGATAGCACAAGACTACGGACAATCTGCAAAGGCATTCAATATTCTTCTCAGAAACTTTGGCATTCAACATAAGGTTGGCGGTCAGTGGATTCTTTATGCAAAATACCTTCCCAATGGCTATGTTCAGTCAGACACCATCCCCATTGAACACAAAGATGGTTCTTCCGGCTCTGTTATGCACACTAAGTGGACTCAGAAAGGAAGACTCTTTCTGTATGAGGAGTTGAAGAAGCATAACGTATTGCCACTAATCGAGAGATAAATCAACAAACATAATATATTATGAGTAAATTAGGCACAAGAATTAATGTGGATGCAGAACTTAACTGCTTCCCGACTAAAGCGCATCCTACAGATGCAGCTTATGATCTATTCGTTCGACAGAGCGTTGAGGTCTATCCTCACAGCCGTTTCTTTGTTCCGCTTGGTTTCAGAATACAGCTTCCTTCCAACATGAAAATGCTGATTCAACCAAGAAGCGGACAGTCTGGCAAGGGAATGCTACTGGAAGTATATTTCCCGAAATGGCTAGGGCATGATTACTTAGGCAAGGTAAGAGAAAACCTTGATGTAATTCTCGGTTTGATAGATTGCGGCTATGGCGAAGAAGCCCATGCTATTGTCAAGTCGGGCAGATGGAAATTGAAGCACCGCATCATGCGACTGCTTGGCTTCAAGTTCTATATTGCTTCTGGCTCACGCATCTGCCAAGGTGCTTTCACTTATGTCCCCGACACTAACCTGGAAGCAGGACCAGTCAACGGAACTCGCAGCGGTCTAGGCTCTACCGATTAGCTTATGGACGAGCAGTATATCATCGGTAAAATCAGAGAAATGATGCCCGATGAACACCACAAGCCCAGCGGAGTGCTTTATACAAGGCTGAAGCTGGCAATACAGCAGGATGTGTCTTCTATTCTTTCCCGTCTGTTCAAGGCAGGAAAGATAAAGTACAACAGAACGCTAAATGATATTTTAATAAACATAAACGACAATGAGCAACAAGAACATCAGACAGAATCACTTTAACCGAATCAAGAAGGAACTTGATGAAGTTGATAAGGCAGGAGACAACTCCAAGCACTTCCGGTGTATCGTATTGATGGGTGACAAAAACGTGCAGAAGGCTTACTCCTTCCTTCATGCGTCACCCGAAGACCTGAAAAACCTTATCTTGAACGCCATGCGCAACAGCGACCAATTCACTTACGCAACTGCAATGGCATTTGAACAGTACGATAAGGAGTTGAGAGAAAAAGAAACTTTAAAAGAAAATAAAGATGAAGAAAATCCAGTTCAAGAAGCTTAGACTTCTCAACTTTTGTGGAATCCGCAATGCGGAATATGAGTTCGGTGAACTCATCACCGTCATATCGGGCAAAAACGGATTAGGAAAGAGTACGATAGTCAACGCTATCATGTATGCGCTCTTCGGCAAGGACATCAGCGGCAATTCGCTCGACATCAAGACATTCGACAAGGACCACAACATCATCAAGGAGATTCCTCATGAGGTGGAGCTTACTGTTAGAGTCTTCTACACTGGCACGAAGCCAGCAGGGCAGGACAATATTGTCTTGAAGCGTACACTCACGGATTCATGGAAGGGCGACGAGTGCAGAAACACCTTCAAGTATTATTTGAATGATGAAGTTGTTACTGCTGGCGAGTATAAGAAAACGGTGGATACTATCTGTCCGGAAGACGTTTTCCGTCTCTGCTCGTCAACAAAGGATTTCGTTTACCGTACATGGCAGGAGCAGCGCAATAAGTTGCAGGCACTTGTAGGCGATATTACCACCGAGGATATTACGGAAGGCAACAGCAAATATGATTTTGTTGTTGAAGCCTTGAAGAAGCAGGATATTGACAAGCTGGTCCACCATATCAAGTACAAGCGAAAGGAGGTGCAGGAGCAGTTGGATGCTGTGCCTATCCGCTTGGAAGAGCTGAATAAGTCACTGCCCGAAGCGCAGGAATGGGAAGCATTGACTGACGAGAAGACCCAGCTCAACGAGAAGCTGGTGGACCTTGCCAACAAGATTCAGGACATTCGTACTGGTGGAGCTGACAAGGTAAGACTTGATGGAATCCGTAAGAAGATAGAATTTGCTGAGAAGCGCAAGCACAATATGGAGCAGGGCGCCATGAATCTCGCTACAGAGCAGGCTACCAAGCATCAGAGTGACGTGATCACATCGGACGTTGCCGTCAAGAAGGCTCAGAGCACAGTGGACGAGCTGAAACAGAAGATGAGTGGTTACAGCGAGACCGATATACACGCCAAGCAGCAGAAGGAAGAATGCGAGAAGAAGGCAGATGAAATCAACGATAAGATAGATGAAGCTACAAAACGCTCATGGGCTTGGAATGCAGAAGACGGAATCTGTCCTCATTGCGGTCAGGCTCTCCCTGCAGAAGACGTTGAGAGAATCAAGAATGAATCAGAGAAGCGCTTCAATGACAGAAAGGCTGACGATTTGAAGGCTCTTGATGAAGACTTCACCAAGCTTCAGCACACCTATACGGAGTTGAAGAATCTGCTGGAGAAGACCGACGAGGAGCGCAAGATAACTACCAACCAGTTAGTGGAAGCTCACAAGGTTCTCAAAGAAGCTGAATATCACAAGCTGGAGGTTGATGCTGAGGTTCCGGATACCTACGAGCAGATTCTTGCCAAGAAGGAAGAATATCAGCAGGTAGTGAAGGAACTTGCAGACTTGCAGACTGAACTCGACAAGCCATCCGAGACCAGTTCGGAAGAAACCGCAAAGATGCTAGCCGAACTCGAAAAGGAGCGTGAGCCTATCGGAATCAGATACAATGAGGTGTTGGAACTCCTTGCAACAAAGGAAACGTTTGACCGTATCAGCACCCGCATTGAGGATATAAACAAGGATAAGGAGACCTATCAGACTCAGCTTGACGCACTCGATGAGGAACTTGACATCGCAAACGAATACAATCAGAAATCTTGTCAGTTGCTCGAAGACCGGGTAAACGGACATTTCGCTTATGTGAAGTGGAGTTTGTTCAAGACTACGCTTGATGGAGAGAAGAAGCCGTTCTGTGAGTGCTACCATGTTGGTGTACCTTACAGCCGACTCAACACCGCTGCAAAGGTGAATGCTGGAATTGACATCGCCTACACCTTCGCAAGATACAATGAAATCTCAGTTCCAATGCTGCTCGATGAATGCGAGAGCGTGAACAGACCACTGTATCATGGCGGTCAGCAGATTCGGTTGAACGTGACAACAGACGACGAGTTAAAGTTTGAATATCCATCCCTTGCGGTTATGGAATAATACTTTAGTAAATAATGTGTAATACTTTAGTAAATAAAAAATAAATTTACAATCATGGCAGATAAAATTAAGTTGATAGTAGAGTTAGATAAAGACCTTGTAAAGGGTTTGCTCGCATTGGGCGGTGGTCTGAAAGACGGCACATCATCAGATGTTGTAAAAGAGTGGATTAACGAGCATGATGACGTTGAGCTTTCTGCTAGCGTAATTAACGACATTCCGGAAATGGGAGCGGCAATGGCAACTCTTGTTCTTTTAGAAATTTCAAAGGATATTAAAAAAGATAAGGAGAAGTAATCATGGCAGAAACAGCAGTAGCAAAGCAGCCATCGCAGAAGGCGCTGGCAGTAAAGAACTTTCAGGCGGTAATGAACAACAGTTATTACCAGACCTTGTTGCAGAATACATTGAAGGAGAATAAGGGAACTTTTACCACAAGCTTGATGGAGCTTGCCACATCGGACGAAAGCCTTCTCCAGTGCAACCCGAATGCTTTGATGGCAGAAGCTCTGAAAGCAGCATCCCTGCATCTTCCGCTCAACAAGCAGTTGGGACAGTGTTATATCCTGCCTTTCAAGAATCATGGAGTATTGACTCCTACGCTCGTGGTGGGCACAAAGGGCTATCTCCAGTTGGCAATGCGAACTGGTAAGTACGAGACCATCAACTCTGATGTAGTATACGAGGGTGAACTGAAAGGCTATGACAAGGTGACCGGTAATCTCGACTTGTCGGGTATTCGCACATCAAATGTGCCAATCGGTTACTTTGCATACATGAAGATGAAGAACGGATTTTCCAAGCTTCTCTACATGTCGCTCGATGAAGTTTGCCTTTACGCCAAGCAGTATAGCCCTACCGTCAAGTTTAAGGACGGTGTTACATCGGAAACCTTGAAGAATTTGGCATTAAAGCAGGCTGCATCGGGAGTAAGCGATGGAGTGGGCTGGTATTCCAACTTCGAGAGTATGGCGCTGAAGACCGTGCTTAGAAGACTTCTTTCTAAGTGGGGTGAGCTTTCCATTGAGAACAATGATATTCTCAACATTGACGAAGCTCCATCTGCAGAGCAGCAGCGTGACGAGGAGTTTGCCGAAGCAAAGGAAGTACTCGTGGTTAATGATGAGACTGGTGAGATTAACCAGCCGGCAAATGATGCCAGTGCTGCATCAGCAGACCTTCAGGCCAGTAGTCATAGAAAGTTAGTCTAGTATGGTAGAAGAATGGAGACACGTTAAGGGCTTCATGATGTATGAGATAAGTAATCATGGCAGATTAAGAAGAGCCAGATATATGCAAGTGTATAAAAATGGCAAATTCAAAATCTACGAACCTTATGTGCATAGCGAAACAAATGCCAAAGGTGATTATTTTCGAGTTATTTTACGAGGTCCGAGACATCGCCGAAGAAGTTGCTATATACATAGGCTTGTTTGGGAAGCTTTTGTCGGAGAAATACCTAAAGGGTATATCGTTCATCATAAAGATGGTAATAGACAAAATAATAGTCTCTCCAATCTCCAGTTAGTAACAACAAAGGAGCACCATGATATTCATTTGGAAGAACATCCCGGAATGATTGAAGGAATGAATAGATACAATAAATTTGTAAAACCATTGGCGATATGTCAATATTCGCTTGATGGTAAATTCATTGCTGAATATCGTAGTGGGAAAGAAGCATCTGATGCAACTGGTGTATGTCAAAGAAATATCCTGCAAGTTTGCAACAAAACCGAATTTTCAAAGGGTCGCTATAGGAAGCAGGCAGGAGGTTATATTTGGAAATTTAAAAATGAAACTATACATAATTAATTCCGGGTCTCTTGGCAATGGGTATTTGCTAGAGTCTTCAGACGGTGGGCAGCTACTTATAGAAGCTGGCAGACCTCTGAAAGAGTTTTCTAAGTATGGTAATCTTAAAAGAAGTCGTGCTCGTGGTATGTTGATCAGCCACGAGCATGGCTAACAAAGGTGACCATTGTAAATATGCCAAAGAATTTATCAAGGCAGGTATTGATGTTTACTCATGCAATTCCGTTGCCGATAAAATCTCTGGTATCAGTCGAGTTGAAGCTGGCAAAACATATAGCATAGGAAAATTTAGAGTAACCCCTTTTGAAGTATCACACGATTGCGAGGACTATGGGTATATTATATATCATCCAGAGGTTGGAAGCATATTTTTTGCAAGTGATTGTTATAATTTAAAACAAGCAATAAGAGGCTGTTCTGTTTATCTTATGGAATGCAACTATGATGATGGTTTTTTACAGAAGGCTGTAAGTGAAGGTAGAACTATTGCTAGTCAAGCTGACCGCATCCGTCTATCTCACATGAGTCAGTCTCATGCTATAGAGTTTCTTCAATGTTGTGAGGCAGATAAATCTGCCCGTAAAATCATTCTCATCCACGGTTCTGCCCGCCACCTCATCCCGAATGCAGCAGTAAGTAAATTCCAGCAAGTTCTAGGCGTACCAACCTATTACGCCAAGGCAGGACTTGTAGTAAATCTAACGTAATTATTAGAATAAATATGAGTGTATACAATCTCAACAATCCCAACGACTATCTACGTTTCTTCAAGGACATTGAAAGATACAAGGACAACAAGCAGGTTATCGAAGTAAAGAAGTTCCATCCTCAGCAATCTGACAAGCAAGCCCGATATATCCACTTCATGATCAGCTATTGGGCATGGAAGAATGGGGAAACCTTCTATGATACTTTGCATAAGATTCAGCTTCACATAGCGCCAGTACCTTTCTATACCGGAGAGAAAGACAAGCAGGGCAACGATGTCTTTAAGCCGCTTTCTGCCCTTACTACAGCAGAAGCAAGCAGCGTTATCCGCAACTTTCTCGACTTTGCTGGCATGAACGGAACACCTATTCCGGAAATTGACGACAAGGTTGGCTTGGCTTACTGCAAGAAGGAACTGGAAAGTGCAGATGGTTGGGTATAACTATTTTAAACTTGAAAGCTTATGAAAACATTAAAGGAAGTTCATAAAGAAGCCATGAAGTATGCTCCCGACAACGAGGAGGTACGTGATGCTTTCGTGAACGGCGCAAGATTCATGGTGACTGGCAGTTATTACAAAGAGAAACCGATGTTTCCGAAAGATAACGAGGTGGAGACCGTGGATTTACAGGTAACGGTGCCAGTAGAAGACTGCATTATTGTTCCGACATTCGATGAGTTTTGGACCGCCTATGCGTATAAGAAAGGACGCAAGAAAGCCGAAGAGAAGTGGAATAGATTGAAACCTCTTGAAAAGGTAGCTTGCATGAAAGCCGTTCCTGCCTATGTTAATAATACGATGATTCCAGGCACAGCCCCTTCAGGCAATAAGAAGCAATATAGAATGCACCCCCTCACTTACCTCAATGGGGCAAGATGGGAAGATGAAATTTATCCAGTACAGAACAATGAGCAACAACGAGCTATCAACCTCACAGCCAAGGCAGCAAGAATCCTTGGTTCCGATTATCAAGGATAAGCCGGGTTACGTTCGTCCAGTCTCCTACACAGATGCTATCACAAAGAGTAAAGCCACCTTGCTTGACATTCAGAAGCAGGGTGGGCTACGCTCTCTAGTTGGATGGGTCAAGGGCAGACTGATAGAACTCTTTACCTTCCTTGGAGTCTTCGACATCGTTACTGAGTTCCAAATACAGATGCTTGCAACAAGAATCTGTGTAAAGTATCACTATTGGACCACCACCGAACTTGACTACGCTTTCGTTCAGTTCATGGAAGGCAAATTCGGGAAGCTCTATCAGCACAAGCATGATGAGGGCAATACTACCATCAATCCGCAAGAGATACTGGTTGCCCTCGACTCTTACCAAAAGGAGCTTCTCGCAGAGCGTGGTAGGGTGGAGGACGAACTAAAGAAGCAGGAAGAAGCCCGAAAAGCAGCCGAAGATGCAAAGAAGCCCCTCGGCGTGGAAGGTTTCAAGGCATATTGCGCCAAGAATGGTTTGAATCCTGCCACTCATCGTATAGCATCGGTCAACATGAGGGAGCATGACACCAATCAGATTCTCTACAAGACCGAGGCAGAAAGGGAAATAGCGGAAAGAAAGTTCTACCGGCAAGATAGACAATAGTAATTCATCTAAAAACGAAGAAATCATGAATGCAAATAACATCACAGTTATCACGCTGGCAGTCTTGTGGCTGGCAGCAATAGCAGTCGTAGTCTACGACCGCATCAAGTATAATAAATATTATTCAAGCCAAGGTAAGCTTATCGTCCTTCGCTTCAACGACTCTACCGCAAGAAAGGCATTGGAAGAGCAAGGCTTTAATCTGTGCCAGTGCGACTACTTCAACACAAACCGTTATCTCTTCACCACCGAAGGTGACCGTATCTGTGGTTTCACGGAAGAATGCACTCATCTTATCGAGGATGCCCTCAAGCATCATCAGGAAGTGATAGAGTGTGATAATGTCGGCATGTTTATCAGCGAAGTTAAGAAACTCAAGCAGGAGTATGGAATTAACGAGGAGGAGTAATTATGGAAATCATAGGCAAAAAGATAACTATTAATATTCCTATAGGAATGGAGATAGATGTTGAGAAAAGCGACTTGAAGGCTGGCGTTATAATGTTCAAAAAGAAATCCATCACTTTTAATGATGTTTGGTCTAGCCTAATTGCAAAAGATTGTTGTGCAGAAGTGAATCTTTTTATAAAGAATCAGAAAAAGCTAGATGCTATGAATAAGCTTATGAACATCGCTAGCTATTATAATGGAGATTGGAAACCGGATTGGAAAAATTCTGGAGAATACAAGTATAATATAATGCGAACCGACGCTTATGGTATTACTACTAGTAGTATTTACAACGAAGGAACTGTTTATTTCAAGAATAAAGAAGATGCTCAAGCCGTTATTGATAATCCAAATTTCAGTAGCATTCTTGATGAGCTCTTTAAGAATTAACGTGGAGGAATCAGTATGATAGACACAAAGGTTTTAGAAAAGTTAGCACGACTTGATGATGCAACAATACTACGACGGTTGCCAGATAGTGAAAGAACCTTCTTTGAGTATGGTTTTCAGCGTGGGTATAATCGGGCTTTGAAGGACTTGTGGCATCCAAATACAGAAGAGCCAGATAAGAGAAAGAGCGATATTATTACCCTTGGTTTTGATAACGATGCTTGCATACAGTTTAAAAAATCCATTCTTTGGAATAAGGAATCTTGGAGACATTCGGTTAGTAGATGCCAAATCATCAAGTGGGCTTATTTGTCTGATATGCTGCCAAAGCAGGAAGGAGGCAATCAATGAAAACATTTGTATTCGATGTTATGCTCAACGGAAGATTCATCTGCACATTAAAGTATAAATATTGTGCGCTCTTCCCGATTGACTTTGAAGATTTAGAGAAGTTCGTCCTTAAAAAGAGACCTACTTTGAAAGGAAAGGATTTTAGAATAGCGTTTTGATTATGAAACAGAAATTATTAAATATCAAGTACAAGTTAATCGCTTTATGGTGGTTCTTAACAGGAAAGAACCACTACCTTCTGTCATACAATGGCAGAAACAGTGGATTTTTGGAGAGCAGTAATGTTGTAATTCCCGAGTTCATCGAATGGGTAAGAAAGAAACATGGTGTGCCTACCAACCATGAGATAATCATGGAGTTGAAGAGTATTGGCAACCTATGTAGAAGCACAGATATTCTTGCCTATAATGAGATTAAGGCATTGATTGAGAAACTTGAAAAGTAAAGCGTATGGCACAGACATATATAGTTGGTGATATTGTTATGTATAAAAACAGAATACATACAATTATAGATACACTTGGGTTAAATAACTATGAGTTATCTTATATAAGACATCGAGTAAACCGAGCAGAGTTATCTGGAGTTCCTCTTACTCCAGAGATTCTAGAGAAAAATGGATGGAAGCTTCATAAACATCATAAAAGAGATAGTTATGATGATGTTTCTTGGAGTAGTTATCATAAGCCAGCAGAAACAAATATAAGCCTAATATTCTACCCAGAAGAAAAGGCATTTTTCCTATTTCTTTATGCAGAAGAAATTTCAGAAACACCTATAAGGTACATACATCAACTTCAACACCTTCTTTTTGGTCTAGGACTTAAACAAGAAATGGAGGTGTAGGTATGAATACAATTACGTTTGGTAAATATAAAGGTATGCCAGTTACAAGGGTTCTTAGAATTGACCCAAGTTACTTTGGATGGTGTAAGAACAATGTTCGTTGGTTCAAATTCTCTAAAAGAGACTACGAAATATACTTGGGATGGTTATCATTACAGCAAAATCATTTACAATTCACAGGATATTCAGATGATATGGGTAATATTAGATTTCTTTTTAGAAAAGTTGGAGAAGGTAAGTTTAATGCTTACTCTGATACAGAGTATCTTACTAAAGAGACGTGTGGTGAATATCTAAAAAGTACAAAAGAACATTATTTTAGCAAATGTGTTTAACCGCCTTCGGGCATAAATTTAAAAGATATGACAAAAGAAGAATTACGAGCAAAGGTTGAAGAGCAAAAACTCATTATGAATAATGCTAATAATAAGGTTTATTCTTATGTTATGGACTACATCGAAACTCTCCCATATAAGGCAGGAGATAAGATTAGCTGTACTAGATTCGATATTTGTTGGATAACAGGTATTATTCCAGAACAATTTAATTGTGAATATACAGGTATGATACTGGTAGGAGTCAATCCTGCCAAAAAAGATGGCACTCGTTCACATAAAGAATGTATATTGCGATATTTTGAAGTTGATAGTATCAAAAAGATTTATTAATCATCCTGCAAAGGATATAAATATAAGTAATATGTATAAAAAGTACAGAAAGAAGCCAGTTATCATTGAGGCTATTCAGTGGACTGGAACGAATTTGTCTGAGATTGACAATTTTATGGGTGGAACCGTTGAAAACAAAGAAACTACCCTTGTAATTCATACCTTAGAGGGAGATATGGAAGCATCCATTGGTGACTATATCATCAAAGGTGTAAACGGAGAGTTCTATCCTTGTAAGCCTGATATTTTCGCTAAGACTTACGAGGAAGTAACTGAGTAACTAACCATCCTGCAAAGGATATAAATAGATAGTAATATGGAAGAAAGAATGTTTTTAGTGCTATTGTTGTCGTTTTGCGCTTTAGCATTACATATCAAGAATCGTAGAAGAAAGGGTTAGTTATGAACAAAACAGATTTACATTCATCATTACTCTTCCTGATGATTAAACTGGAAGAGGCAAAGAGCAACCCAATGCAAGACAAGAACTTTGTTGAAGCATTGACGGAAGTGCTCAGATATTTTCGTGATAACGGAGAGTTAAAGAAAGCCTATGAGCTTCAAAAGGATTCATTGGCAGATATGGCTAATAGCCCTTGGACGAAATTGGTAATAGGCATGCTTACATCAAAAATGCAAGAAGACAAAGTTGATGCAGAGTTACCAGACATTGATGCTCTAATAAAGGAGAGTACTTCTGATAAGTTCATCGAAAAGAAAATCAATGATGTTCTTGGAGATAATAATGAGGATAACAGAAAGGAGAAATAGTGTATGGAGAAACGAATAATTTTAGACGAACAAGATATTAACGAATTTCACGAGGATGCAGCAATTCTACGCTGGATATACGACTTGATGACGAAAGAGTATCTTATAAGTGAGCACTCCAAAAATATGCCACGCTTCTTTAGAATAATCAATAAATTAAAGCAATTATAGCGTATGAAGATTAGATTAGCAAAGAAGATAATGAAGGAAGTCTATAAAACCCGATATTGGGCTTATAGATTTGGTTATTATCATGATAAGAAAGATTCCGGGAAAATAGCAGGAGATCACCGTCTTGTAAAGGCAATTAAACTAACAAAAAGTAGCGTATGAAACAAAGAATATTAGATATGTGTTGCGGATCTCGTATGTTTTATTTCGACAAACAAGACCCACAGGTTCTTTTTACCGACATAAGAGAATATCACGACACATTATGTGATGGACGTAAATTAGACGTACAACCCGATATGATAGCAGATTGTACAGATTTGCCATTCGAAGATGAAACATTTAATATGGTAGTTTTCGACCCTCCTCATCTGCTAAAAGTAGGACTGAACTCATGGCTATGCAAGAAATATGGTAAGTTGCCCGAGAATTGGCAATCATTCATCAATGATTCTATCCATGAGGGCATGAGAGTGTTGAAAACTGGCGGAACACTCATTTTTAAGTGGAACGAGCAGCAGATAAAGGTAGGTGATGTGCTAAAGGCAATCACCGATTACAAACCGATATTCGGACATCGTACCACTATCAAGAACCAAACTATTTGGATGGCATTCATGAAATAAGTAACCCACAATCCCCACCCTGCTATCACAGCGGAGTGGGGATTTTTTCGTCAAAGACAATTAACATAATAAATTTAAACCCTATGAAAAACTAAAAAAGTAAAATTATATCAACTTATCTATGTATTCGTCCAAATCCTTTTCATACCAAATCAGTTCGGTCCATCCTTTGCGCTTCTGTCCTTTTGGAAGTCTTCCTTCCTTGACCAACCGGTCAAAGGTAGCCCTGGAAACACGGACATAACTGCAAGCCTCAGCCTTGCTGATCGGTTCATCCTTGTTGGCGATTTCGTGCAAGAACTTCAACATCATGTTATTTTGAAGCTTGTTGGTCAAGCATCTTCCACTCTGAATTCGCTCATGAAATTCCATTAGGAGCGAGTCTATCATCTTGAGTTCTTCACTAATCTCAGCCATACGCTAGCATTTTTTATTATGATACCAGAAGGCAAATCCAATTCCGACAACAACCACTAAGAAGAGAAAGGCAATATAGCACCTTCCTAGCGTCATGAGCCTCTGTTCGCTCTTGGTAAGCGTCCGCTCACATGTCACAGGAACCTCAATAGAATCATGCCTAAAGATAGTGTCAAGCTTCACCTTATATATATTATGGTAGCGGTCCCGATAAGCAACCTTGCTAATCATAACCGTATCACCCTTCTGAAAGACATGTACAGAATCCTTTAAGTATACGCTGTCCGTCTTAGCAACAGTGTCGGTTCTCACAATGTATTCTGTGTGATATTCGGGAACCTTGATGTATTCCTTCGTCTTGCAGCCAGTAAAGGCTAGCAGAATAATACCAACAACCAAGGCTATACACGCCCATTTCCAAAACCTAATATCATACCATTTCATGCGCATAACTCCTTTTTCCAAATTCTTAGCCATCTTCCTCGGTCTTCCAGACCGTTTGTCCCGCCATTTACTCTTCTGGTGATTGCCTCAAAGGCATCCTTGTCGGCAAGAGCATTCAGTTTATGCCTCATCCACCACCACATACCACTCTTGATAGCACCAATCGGTTGCTCCAGCAATTCCGGATTCTCCATGATGTCGCCCTTGCAATATCCAGACTTCTGATAAGCCTTGTAGTTGGCTCTGCCAGTAAGGTGCAGCAAGCCACGACCCTTGTACTTCTCACCGTCTCCAGCCTGAGTATTGCCAAGCATCTTTCCGAGTCTTCCCTGCTCATATTTCTTGAAATACTTGGAATTGCCCTTCTCTTTCAGAAATTTCAGACCGCCAGTTTCGTGACAGCATTGTGCCATAAAGTGTGCTGCTCTCAGAGGAGTATTGATTTCAAAGACATCAAGATAGATGTTGATATAATGTAGGAGAATGTCAATTTTATCAACATTTCCTACAGCATTCACCATTTGTTTTCTAGTTATCTTCATCCTTTTGCCTCCTTCTCCTTTTCCAGTTCCTTCATAATATCAGCAAAAGCCCTAGCCAAGTCTTCTTTGTTCTCAAGAAGAATACTTACCGTCTTCTCCTGCTTCCGTATCTCAGCCTTCTGCCAGCTCTTTTCTCTTACGCTTACAAATTCACAGAACACGCAATATCCTGCCCAAATCATAGAGAAGACAGGGAAGGGGAGAACCGTACAGGCAATCAGGTCTATGCAGACCGTCACCATGAAGGGCGAAAAATACTTCCTTGCCTTGTCGCAAGTCTTCTTGAATCCTGTACTTGTCGTAGCCAGTCCGTTCTCTTTCGCTTTCTTGATACCGAAGAACAGGTCCACGCCCATAGAAATGATAAGAGCACCCATACAGATGGCAATGATTAATGCCGACCTATACAGGTGCTCTTGCAAGAATGTATGAATTATTTCAGCCATATATCATTTATTTTTGATTAATGGCTACAAAGTTACTGGTCTTCCCAATACGTTTTGCGGTATTCCAAACTAGCTATTCATGTACCACCAGATTTTATCAGTAGGGTGGTTTGTTGACTCGTCGCAAAGGAAACTGACAGACAATTCTGAAATTCTTTTCCTTGTTGTTTCCTTGCTCTTTGACCATTTGCCCACCACGTCAATGTGGTCAGCATACATCTTGTTCATGGTCACGGCGTAGTCCCAAAAGTTGTAGTCAGGAATGTCCCAAGCCAAGCGATCGTACTCCTTCTTCAGCTCTTCAAAGTCAAAGTAAGGCGCATACTCCTTGTGTACATCACTGTCAAAGTAGTAGATGTTCGCAATGCAGGCTCTTCCTGAGTGCTCATCGAAGTGATGTCTTCTCTCCATCCAGTACAGGAGATTACGTTGAACGATTTGCTCTTCTTCCTCTGTGAATCCGCATTCATCGTTTTGTAGCATGTGGAATGCAGATTTTGCTACGTGATAGAGCGATTTTGATAAATCCATAAGCGTATAGTATTAAAGTGAATATAATGAACACATGGTGCATTTCCAGTTGCTCAGGAGTGATGAGCCAGTGCCGATAATACAATCTGATAGCGTTGATACCGAAGAAATAAAAGAAAGGAATACGGAAAATCCAGCAGTATCTGAAGAAGAAACTTACCGGTATCATGGTCAGTGGCATATAAATGTATGCCAGTACATAAATCCAGATGATGCAGTTCCCGTTGGAATCGGTATCTACAACTGTTGGTCTAGGGATAATGCCCATAGTCCCATACGCCATACCAGTGACCTACCATCAATGGTATGGGTGCCCACTTTGATAGAAGTTCATAGAACCTCCAAATCTTCCTACTCAACAAGCCTTCCATTACTAAGGCTTTCTCCTCTTCCGAAAGAGTTGATTCTTGTTTTGTTCTCATTTTGTTACGATTTTATGGTTTAATTTTACTTTTTGCTAACTTTTTCTGAGATTTGCATCTTATTTTGTTGCAAAATTAAGCTTTTTCTTTCGTAATGCCATGAAAATCGGTCTAATATTAAACTTATTTAAATCTTTATACACTTATTTGGTTAGAATCTAAATAAATTGTATATTTGCACCATCTTAACTAGCGTGTTTATGACGAAGACAAATTTCGAACTGATTGAAAGACAGAGGGATGACCTGATGAAGGCGTATCGGGCTATAGCCCCTACCTGCCATTCACAGCAGGAAGCATACGAGAAGGTGGTGAAATCGCCAGCTCCGAGATATTATGTATCTCCCAAGCAGGCGTACAGAAAGCTTGAAAAAATGGTTGTTGGTGATTTCTCAACCGTTGACAACATGAAGCCCAACAAGAGGAGAATGTATTACTCCTTGTATGATAAGCTGATGGAAATGTCACAGAAAAAAGAGTTCCTTGGGAAATCGCTCTGGTTCATCTGCCAGTTCTTGGTGAGTGAGCCTGCGCCGGAATTCTTCATCAAGCCAAAGAATATGATGTTCATCTTCAATTATTGCAAAAGATATGGAAAGAGTTATAGGGAAATGGACCTTCGTAAGAAGAAACTTTCTGATCAAGCTGATTCTTAGTCTTGTCTGCCTGGTTCTATGCACGCAGCACGTAGGTTTCTATCAGGGTTGCCCGATTGAAAATCATCTCGTCTACAGCTTCTTACATGTCAACTTATTCCATCTGCTCATCAATCTGATGGTGCTTTGGAGTATAAAGAATAAGATAGATGTAACCCTTTCGTTCGTGGCAGCAGTAGCAGCCAGCTTCCTTCCCATGTTCGTTACAGAGCCGACAATGGGGTTGTCGGGGTTTCTCTTTGCCGCATTTGGCATCATGTGGGGAAAGACCGGCAGGTGGAAAGAGGCTGTCAAGAAGGCAATGCCGTTCATTCTCTTTACCATGCTGTTGAATGATGTCAATGGAACTCTACATCTATATTGCTTCTGGTTAGGATATTCTATAGGATTTCTTCGTAAAATGTTTCATAGGTTTAGTTAATTGCAAAGGCGACTGCTCATCACGAGTAGCCGCCTTCTTTTATGTTATCAACTTATGGAAGAAGAATTTTATCTTATTTTGTCTTCTCTTCTGTTCTGTACTTCAACGATGCTTCCTGCAAAGGAATCTGTTGCCTTGAAGTTCGTCAACGCATATTTGAACGTGAAGTATTTCCAAGGCTTGCCACCGAGCGAAATCAATTTGCACCAGTGCTTGCAATCGTTGCTTCCGTAAATCTCCATGGCAATCTTTCCGTTATCGGAATCAAACAGATGCTTCACTGCTCTGAGCGATTTCAAGTTCATGCTACCGCCCAGCTTCAATGGTCGGGTAGTGAAGGAACCTCTGTAGCTGTCCGTATCATCGTTGATGTCCGGCTTAGCCATGAGCGAATATACATTTCCGTCGATGTCTTGAATCAGGTTGTCGGGATAATCATTCACTACAGCCTTAGCCATTATTCCGCTGTTCTCAATAGAGAAAGTCTTGTCTACCATATTATATATATATTGGTAGTCCTTGTCTTGGCTGAATATTCTCAGCAGGGAATCCCTATAATCGTAGGCGATAAGACAATTCGCCAAAAACTCCAGGAACTTTCCATCACCCACGGATATGAAGTTTCTTGGCGTTCGTCCTCTCAGCTGTTCGCTCATGCACGCTACCTGACCGCCGCTAGAAGCCATCAATCCTCTCTTTGACGTAAAGTATACCAGTCTGTCTGTAGGCACGAATGGTGAATCTTCATTACATACTTCCCTTGAAATTGGGTGACTGGCACTATACAAGCCTTCTGAATTTACCGACATGCCGTAGATTCCTTCGTCCGTAAATACAATCAATGGATATTGACCAAACTGTCCTTGGCTTACCGCCTCGGTGTTAGCTGCAATGCCCAATATTCTGCCGGTGCCTACTGTATTGTCTCCCGATGCTTCAAACACAAACGGGTTGTTCACGACAGACGTAAATATCTGAGAGTTCAAATCTTCCTGAGCACCGTTATCTGTTGAAGGAATGCTTATGCTTGTATCCCAACTTACATCATTTTCCAGCTTCCCGAAATGGTAAGCGCCGTTCAGACGAGGATGCTGTTGCAGCTCAAATCGGATTCCTCTCTGATGCTGTGGATCATATATGATTACTTCTGACGCATTAGGGTCAGGATAATAGAACCAACCGGTCAGCGCACATGTCCTTCCGATGCCCGCCTCTGATTCTACCCATGTTGACATGGAGTTTGCTTCAATCTTCACGTAGTATTTGTATTCGTTTCGTGGTTCACCGTCTAGAGCCGTGAAATGATTAAACCCATCGAAAGGCTTTCTCTTTGCGCCAAAAGAGTTCAGTCTCCCGTTGTATGCAAACATATTGTCAAAAACGTAGTGTGCCCAGCCGTAGTAATCATCTTTCTGCAGCTGTTCCTGTGTCTCCAGATTAGACAACACACCGTCCTTGATTTCTGCCTTCTGTGTTGTGCCGTTCAGCTTTGAAGAGTTGATTCCTATCTGTTCTATCTTGTAAAACACACTCCTGCCAAGAAGCTCTTCCCTAATATCATCTTCTGTCTTGTATTCGGGCATGATTCTCATACATGGTTCGCCCGTTGAACTATTTCTTGAATATATAGACTTCTCGTATATGTCACCACTTAGGGTGTCATGAAACGCTTTTCCGTATACTTCATCGGGATAGGCAAACTTCCAGTCTTTATCCAGCTTGAATGGTTGCACGCCCTTGGTTGCAAACAGGCTGATGTTCTTTACAATATCTTCCCAATCGTCACTATTTGGTATAGAAATGGAATAGGAAAGAGTATAGCCGTACATGGTGATGCGTGCGACTTTTGAACGAAGATGCGAATTGCAGTTTGCTGCCACACATGGATAGCAGATAACCGGGTTCGAAATTCGCGCATACGTTCCATCAAATAGTTTAAGTGCTGACCTTACGAAAAACGGAAACAAGAAAATATTGTCTTCTGCTGCTTTATTGATAATGGAAGATACATGTCCTACTACAGCAGTCTGAAATAGGTTCTTGTTGTTTTCATCATCTATCGTAACGCTGTACCCCATAAATTTCTCTGTTTTCGCCGCAGGATTTGTCGTGACCGTTACTTTACTCACTGCGTTATCGCCATTGTTCTTGATGTATCTTATCTTTTCAATATAGCATACATCACCATTCGCATCATATCGAATTTCAAGTTCTTTACTGTTGACGAACCCTTCATATTTAATACTTGTGTTTGCCTCAACGTTCCCAGCGTAAAACATATAGAAATGCACTTCTGGCTTAGGCAACTCCGTTCCAAGGTTCTTGTATTTGTTACCTTTATATTTGAGGTAATGCAAGCCATCCTCTGTAGCAACAACCAGCGTATTGCCTGTACTCTTAATATCCTTTACCTTTCCAACTTCAAAACTTGCAGGAACTCCACTAGGCGGCATTTCGATTCCGTTACTTCCTCTAACATACCAGTAGATGGTCCGGTCTTCATCGTAAGCAATGATATTCTCGTAATCTGCCATCTTGTGAACGTACATGATCTTCTGCCCAGCAATCTCACCAATCTTGACAGGATTCTGAATAGGTTTCATTTCCCCATCACGAAAGATAAAGCCGTCAGACTCCAGTAATTCTGAATCGTCTGAAAGCAAGTCACTCGGCACATTCGTCATTCCCTTGCCAAAACTCAAAGTCTTTCTATCCAAGTTTCTCTCCATAGCTCTATTGTTTATATTTTTGCAGCAGTATGCACACCGTCACCGCCGCTTCTTGTTTTTTCTTTCTTTTTCCATTGAGGCTTCTCCATGTCGTTGGCACTCACCCAAAGACCGATTGCCGTACTCATCAGAACATCATCATGGTTTCCGTTACCCACGATATTACCGAGACTTCCATCATCATGTCGCTCATAGATTCTCAGCTCATGATACATTTCCTTGTCTGGTTCATCCCAGAGCATATCATCCACGAACTGCTCCAAGTTGTCAATTATCCATCCCTTTGTCAGTTTGTTGGTTTGAAAACCATACTTTGCTAGCACATCATCGGTCACGTCTTCCGGGCTTGTGGTTCGCTGATAAAGATTATCGTAGTAGTCGGCAATCTCGTTCAGGATGCTTCCGAAGTGGTCACCTTCCGTATTGTTGTTCTTCTCTCTATCAGCCGTATTACTCTCAATCACCAGCAGGGCATCATCATAGTAATGGGCTAGGGCTGCAGCCATCCACGCCAGCTTGTCGTGCCTTACATGTCCTCTATATCTAGCTACCACCTTCGGTTTGCCCTTGACGGTCGGAATCATTCCGAATCGGTCTATCACCGTCATGACGGTATAGTCAGAAGTGGTACTCTTACCGCCAATATCCACGCTCACCAAATATCTGTTCTCTACCTGCAGAACGTTAGGAACAGCCCAAATCTTCAAGTCTCCGTCACTATCAGTTCTGATACTCACCTTCGATTTCTCAATGGTTGAGTCATTCTTGTTTCCGTCAACAATGATGTCTGCCGTATAGAGCGGTTCACGCTTGTACTTCTTCTGCAAATCATCAATACTGTACGGATTGAATACCAAGTTACCTGAGTTTCTGAAAGCATCCTCTTCGTCCACTGGCGCCTCGGTAGCACAGAAGGAATGGGTGGTAAACTTGTTGCGGAAGTTTCTGTACCACTCAATGGCTTGGAAACAAGCACCCTTCTCCCACATTCGCCAGAAGAACTTACCAGTCTCTCGGTAGCCCTTCGGGTTGCTACTCTTGTCTCTGTTCTCCAATAGCCATCTTGCAAAGGACCGCTCATTCTTCACCTCTTCCATATCATGCTCGATGAAGAAGCAAGGAATGAACAGGAACGAATAGGCATCATTGTTCTTCGGGTCCATCGCCAACTGGCATTTTTCGTAGAAGAATCCTGAATTACCCTTGCCGGTACTCTCGAATACCTCTAGGTTATCCTCTTGATTTCTGATACCACCTGATATTGACGAAATCACACCCTCAGGATCATGTTCGGGTGTCTTCTTCCAATATGCCACCTCCGAATAATGCGCACAGTGGAAGTTGCTACCTCGCACGGAATCGAAGTTTTCGAAAGAAGCCACGGTCAGTGTACTTCTTCGGATTGCCCTCATTCCGTCTGTAACTTGGAAATCGTCCGGTGAGTTCTCGTAAGGAGAGAATTGAAGCTTCGCTCCAGGTCTGCCAATCGTCCATCCCGGTTGATTCTCCAAAGCCTTTCGATACATCGCCTTGATTTTCTTTGCTGTGTTCTTCTGTTGGGCAAGTACGATAGCATTCCAACCGTCCTTACGGAAATCCTGCAACCATTTGATGTAAAGCTGGGTGAGGGTAGAACCACCCCATTGTCGGGCTTTCAGGATAACTACACGGATAGCCCTGCCGCTGGTTCTCAAATCCTCAAATATCTTCAAGAGTTTTCGCTGAGGATAGTTTAGCTTGAAAGGAATCATATCGCCGCTTACCTTGTCCTCAATCTTGTCGGTAGCATAAAGGGCAAATTCAGGGTCTTCTCTGAATCTGACTTTCATGATTTCGAAGGTGAGCACCATTTTAAGCTGTCTGGTGTAATAACTCTTCTCTTCATACTGCTTGCCCCATACTCTGATGATGTATTCCTTCATGCTGCCCAGCTGTTTCAGTCCCCTATATAATAAGGTACGCATACATTCTTTGGGAACCCACATCTTCGGAATCATGAAGTCGGGCAGTTCCAGCAGTTCACGATGCTCGAAATCATAACACCCTTCGCCCGTCCAAGGGTCGTAAGTGCCATAAATCTCATCGTATCGCCTTTTGTTCTCGGCAACGAGTTCATCAATATCTACTTCTCTAACTAATGCCATCGCCCAACTCCTTTATTTCTTCAAAATCCGCATCCATTATCTGCGGAACTTGCGTAACGTCCAAGGCATTGTTGTCTGTCTTGGTCTGTGCCAGTGCTGCCAGCTGCTTGAAGTCTTCGTCCAGTCCATGCGTCACGCTTACCTCGCTCTGTTTAGGAATCATGTGTTTTGTCAGGTCCTTGTAGATGGTGACGTATGTCTTAGGGTCATATTCTGCCAGCTGATCCATGCACTCTTCAAACTTTTCCTGATTCCTTGCAAGGAAATCTCTGATATATTCTTTCTGCGCACTCTTCCTTGCCGGAAGAATGGTCTTGGCTTTTTCCTTCTTCTCCTTCTGAAATTCCCTTACCGATTTAAACTCGTCATATTCCAAATCTTCCATAAGCCTTCCTTTCCTTTTTATCCAAATGGCTTCAATGTATGAATCATTCCACCCGGCTTGCTGGCATTGGCTGCTTCTAGAATCTCCAGCTCGTCGTCTTCCAGCTGTGTAGCCTTGTCAACGGTCAGCGGGTCTTTACTTGTCAATGTCAGCAGGAAGTATTCATACAGAGCGCCTGTTGATATATAATGATGTATTGCCTGCACCAGTTCGTCCAGTCTTGCATCGTCCCAGTAATCTGGCATCCTCAGCCACATTTCCTTCTCATCCCATTCCTTCAAGGCATTGTCTCTTACCACGCCCTGCGGTTTCATGATGTAGGCAGAAAGTAAACCTTCTACCTTTTTCAGGTATTTGTCAAACCATCTATAGAAAAGTGGTCTTTCCTGCGTGTTCTCACTTGTCGGAACGGTATTCGCTATATTTGGGTCGCTCTCCTGTCTTACTCTGCCCATCATGTGGGTTGTTGCATCTATATCATACCAAAGTTGGTTGGAATAGATAAAGATGTGCTTGTCGAAATACACATGGGCATGATGTGGAGGTTTCGGAAGGAAAGGATTTGGCTCAGGCTTCCATCCTTTCTCTCTGAGGAAATGCGTAGGGTGTAATGAATTGAACTCCATCTTATACCTCCTTTGCTATGGTTACTTCTATTTCCAGTCTCAGTTTGTCGCTGTGGCGTGAGAATAATGTCACGTAAGCCACTCCAGTGTTCAGCGGTTTCAGCCAGAAGGTATGAGGCTCCTGCATTCTGTGAACTTCCAAGATACAAGGGTCGCTGCTTCTTGCCTCAATATCATCAATAGCCCCATCATCAATAGAGTAGGATAGGGTTACCTCGTCGTTCTTTACTGCTATTGTAACGCCACCGTCCATGTCGCTTCCGTCAACCTTGGCGGTAAGACTTTGCGTATAAGGAACGGTAGGAACGGTTGGGCGGCAAAGTACGAAACAGCGTCTTATTTCTGTCTCGTCTATGGAAAGGAACGAAACGTAAGGTTCTGCCTGCTTCATGTTGCCTGTTTTCAACCACCACTGGTAAAGCATGTAGTCTGTCACGTACTTGGCAGAAATTCGGGCTAGCGTGTCGGTCAGCGTGCCGTTGAATCGTCTTGACACCTGTAGGGTGAATGTCACGATGTCATCCTTCTCCTCCTGATAGTATATCACGTTGTCGCCCACGGTCTGGGCAGTAGGGACCAGATAGTCTACAAAGAGGGTCTTAAGCTTTTCCAGGGCAGTATCAAAGTCGAGCGTCAGCATCCTTTCGTGCGTCTCATCGTCTCCTGCCGTCTCATGATAGCTTACCTTCTGCGTGGCTGCATCCCCTGCACTCTCGTCTATCTTTCCCTTCATGAAGGTGGTTGACTTGACTGTCTCAATCACCAGCGATTTTAGTATTTGAAATTTGATAATCATACCTTTGTTATTTTAATTCAACATCATTTTCGTTATCTCCTAATGTCATGCCGCCAACCATTTCCGAAAGTCTCTTCCCCGAACTCGTTGGCTTGGTCTTTGTAAATACAAGCTTGATGGCGGCATTCAGATGATTGGTCATGTCGCTCTCATACTTCTTTGCTAGCTCCGGATAATTCATTCCCAGTACGGCGTTTGCCACGTAAGCCACAACATAGCCTATCAGATTCCCTTCGAATGGAACTGTTACGCTCGTTTCTGTTCCTGCCCAGCGGGAGTTGTTAATCTTGAACGTAAGGAAGTCGCCGCTATCATAATAGGTTACCAGCTGCGCCATTTCTCCAACAAAGGTTTCCACGGCGGCATTGATATATTGCTTCATCACGTCCTCTTCCGCACTTGATAGGGTGATTCCTGCAAAGGCGGTGCTCCCTTCCTGGTTCTTCTGCCTTTTGCCCATGATGGCAAGATGCTTCTTTACCGCATTCTTGACATGACTCCAGTCTATTGTTATCTGTAATTCCATACCTTATGCTGCTTGATTGTTATACAAATTCATAGCCTGTGCTACAGCGTTCTGGTCTGCACCCTGTACCACGCCATTTACTACCTGACCGCCTCCTTGCTGTTGAGCCATCGCCTGTTGCTGCTGATACATCTGTTCCAGCTGCGCCTGCTGCTCCTGCACGCTGGCAAGCAACTTGTCTGCATAAGGCTTGTTTACGTTCTGCAAGTACTGAATCAGGTTGATTGCACCCATCTGCAGCAACTCCTTCAAGTCGTCATTCTGCAAAGTGTTGAAGGCAGCAGATGCAGCTGCATTCTTGATACTTATCTTGAAATGAATGTCTCTTGCTGATAGCCTGTCATAGCTGTAGGTGTTCAGACCGTCCTTGTTGAAAATCTTTCTTCCGTCCTCGTAGAACTGTTGGATAACTGAGCACTTTTTCATTGCCAGCTTCTCCGTAAAAATCTCCATATCGGACAGGATTGTGTAGAGCGAAGTGGTTGCGTTCTGTTTCTCCTGAGCGTATCTTGCAGCCGATGTACCAGCCGAAGGAGTCTTGCCCTGCAAGGCGCCGCTCACGTTTGTCACCTCTCTGATAAGGTTAAGCTCTATCTGCAAGAGTTCGTTTGTTCCGATGTTTACCGCATTCGAAGTGATAATCTCTGGCTTCACGTTCGGCATCGTTCTCTTTGGCGTATAGAATATCCATCCATCGTATTCTATTGCCTCTTCCATGAACTGCTCCGGTGTTCTTCCACCCAGTACGGTTGTAGGTATCATCTTGAATCCCTTGAAGCTGCTTCTGATACTCATGTCGTTCATCACGATCAGGCGGTTGATGTAGCGCTGCTGGTCTATCACGTTGGTCATGAAAGGATGAATCTCTCCGTTGATGAACGGATAAAGCTTCATGGTGTATGGGTGGCTCTTGAAATCGTAAGGAGATTCGCCACGACAGAGGACCGTACCGTCAGGAGCCATGAAGGTGTAGTACCAGTATTTATCAGAAAGCTCTTCCGATGTAATATAGGCACGTTCTTCTTCCGGCACACCGTATTCATCATACTGCTTCTTGCGCTTCTCGTTCTCCTGAATCAGCTTGTTTATCATTGCCGTGTCTTCCAAATCCACACGGAACCAAGCGTTATTCATATTCTTTGCAATAGGGTCGAAGCATTGTAGTCTAGGCTTGGTTTCCGTACTCCATACCTCAATCACTCTTACGTAGTGTCTGCCCTTGTTGGTGTAATCGAAGCTGAGATTATCCAAAGCCTTTTCCTCACTGAACTCGTAGCCATAACTGCTATCGTCTACATCATGAATGTCAAAAATCCTATTCAGATCATCAACTGTCAGTCCGTATTCCCTTCGGGCAAACTTCTGATACAGGTCTTCCTTGCTTACGTCATGCAGACAACCTATCAGACAAACGTCATTGTGCCTTGGGTCACTTCCGCACTCAAAGAACATGTGGTCCGGTTCGATTGCGTCCGTCCAAGCGTCAGGCATTTCCAGTTCTCGGTCTTCCCAGCTTTCCCTCACGAACATCTGACCGCCCTGCAGATAATCCTTGATGAGGTGATTCAGCAAATCCTGCATGCCGGTGGTCTGCCAGTTGCATTGCATCGTAGCACTCATCATGTCGCTCAGTTGTCGGGAGTCATTATCTCTTGCAAAGCAGACGGGTTCCGTGCCCTGCTTGGCGTAGAGACCGGCAATAGATTCCAAGATACTTATCATGATGTTGTTGCTCATTGGTGTCTGATTTCGCTTCTGCATATAGGTTTTCTCAGACATTTCTTCCCAATAGCCACGATGATAAACTCTGATGGTGTCGCTCCATTGTTCACCGTTACAGTATCTCATGGTTCTTGCTCTCGTATCCCTTACGCCACTCAGGTTGTTCCAGTCGTTCTTACATCGGGTAAGAAGCTCCCAGTCCTTGCCGTGCTCCTGTCTCCGCTTTCGAGCCTTGACCGAATCATATTTGTTATGCCGAGGCATCACTCTACTAAGTGTTAATAACTTTGCCTTTGCCATATTTATTTACACATTGTTAATTATAGGCGCAAAAATAGGTAAAATCGAAGCTTTCTTTGCGGTGTTCCAATCGACTGATATATACTGGTTTGGAACACCGCAAAACTTCTTTGTTTTCTTTGCATTTTTGCCGAAAAGTTTTCAAACAGTTATAACTATGACAAAAGAAGAATTAGAAAAAATGAACGCAGAGGATGCTACGCAGCAGGAAGCTCCAGCAGAACAGGAGACTCCACCTGTTGACGAGCGACCTAATCGTACTGCCTTCTCCAAGCGTTTCTCGCAGCGCCATTCTGACATCGACTTTGAGGACAAAGAAGCCCGTTATGCTGCCATGAATGATGATGCTGACAGACTCGGCGAGTATGAAAAGAACGGTCAGGCATTGAGTAAGATGCTTGACAACAACAAGTGGCTGGGCGCCATGGTTCTTGATGCTACACGCAAGGGCATGCACCCCCTCGAGTGGATGGCTTCGCAGGGTATTGACATCAAGGCTGCTCTTGAAGATGAAGAGCTTTCCAAGAAGGTTGCCGATCAGATTGCCAAGTTCCAAGAGAAGGTAGCCGAGCAGGAGAAGCACAGCCAGCAGTTGGATGAAAATCTGAGAAAGTCTTATGAGGCTTTGCAGAAGTTAGGTCTTTCCGATGATGAGGCAAACGACCTTTACGGTAAGGTCTGGGGAGTCATTCAGGATGCCGAGGAAGGCAATATCTCTTCTGAGACATGGAATCTCTTCAAGAATGCCTACAACTACGATTCTGATATTTCTTCCGCGCGTGAAGAGGCTGCCATGCAAGCCCGCAATGAGAAGATTCAGAATAAGGTCCGCTCTTCTGCAACAGAGGGCATTCCTCCTTCGCTGTCTAGTTCGGGTGCAGGAAACAAGCCTGCCAGAAAACAGAAACGTGAAAGTTTCTTTGATGATATTAGAAGTAATTAATCCATAAATATAAGTATAAAATGAAGAAAGTAATTAATTATTTTTCTACTCAGTTCATCTGTAAGATGATTCTGATGATCCTTGCAGTAGTTACAGGCGGTGGCGCAATGGCTATGGCAGATCTCGTTGAACCTCAGATTGGTGACGAAGGTCCTAATCCTGCAAGCGATGCAACCGTTAAGGCTACCGAACCAGTAGAGGCAGGCAAGTCTGATCGCCTTAGTCCAGGCGGCAAGAAAGATGGTCAAGACCTTACAGGCTCTCAGGCTTCTTCTACTCAGCTTAAAGAGGGCGGTTTGCTTGATAAGGAATGGGATAAGGAGATTGTTCAGTTCTATCCTTATAAGACACCACTTCTTTCTATTGTCCGTCGTATGGCTAAGACCGTCACAATCAGCAACTGGTCAATTTCTCACATGCGTGTTGGTGGTGATACTCTTGATGGTCAGGTTACTGTCAAAATCGAAACTGGAGACACCGTTGAGATTAACTCAACCAATTTCTCTGGTTCTATCCGTCCATTCTACAAGGGCACTACTGTTATAGTTCCAGAAGTAGCTGGTTACGCAGAAGGCTCTCAGGAGAAGCGAGAGGGTTATCTGATGCTCTTTGTCATCGAAGCTAACGGCAAGAAAGCAACTCTTCAGGCGGTTAATGGTAAACCAAAGAATGCAGGTGATACACGCTTGAATCTTGACAATATGACCTGTCCTGAGATTCCTGTTGGCGCCACATTCCTTGCTGCATCTTCTGCTGCATCCGAGTCTCAGCTTACAATTACACCAGAGAACTATCAGCCACGTGAGAAGGAAGTATATGTTCAGAAGAAGCTTTTGAATATCGTTTTCACCGATGATTACGAGAAGGTTAAGAAGGAGCAGCCTATCACTGTTGCCGACCTTAAAACAGACGCAATCATCAAGTATAATCTGCGTGCAGAGCGTACTTACCTCTTAGGCTGTAAGTCTCGTTTCAAGGTAGAAACTGGTGATGGCCAGATAGAGGACGTTTATACCTCTGAGGGTATCATTAACCAGTTGACAAATACCTACGGTATTGACGACACCTATACATTGGCTGACCTTATCGCAATTTCTAAGCTCCAGTTCACTGAGTTCTCAGAGAACAACCGCTGCTTCGCATTCTGCGGAAAGAATGCTATTGAGCGTTTGGAGAATATCAAGCTAGAGGGTAGCCACCAGAATGACTTCATCAATCATAACGAGTTTGATCTTAACTTCAAACGTTTCAAGGATACATTCGGCTCGCTTGATTTCGTCTGGTGTCAGACTCTCGACCTTATGGGTATGTCCGACTTTATGGTAATCTTTGACCCTAAGGCTTCTCGACGTTACGTAAAGATTGGCAAGAAGGAACAGACCAACGATATGTCTAAGGGTGGTGGCGAAGTTCGTGACGCTAAGCGTTGGATTCATCAGGAGGCAGATTCTGTTGCACTTCGTGGCTTCAACTCTATCTTGGTTGGTCCAAAGGATAGAATTGCAAAGATTGCAACTGAATCGCTCAATGCTATCATTTCAATGAATAAACTTCCTGATACTCCTGCAAAGGGCATGAAGGTTGCTCTTACAAAGGACTACGTAAAGAAGGGTGCTAATTCTCCTACTGATGATGTTACGTACGAGGCTGGTACTGTATACTATTATACCGGCAGCGCTTGGACTGTCTATACAGGTCAGGATGTAGCTCAGTAACAGGAGCCTCTATCATCCAAATATATATCCACGGGGGCAGAGGTTCAAATGCCATGCCTCCGTTTTAAAATTAGAAAATATGATTAAGACATATAAAGCAAGAGTAAACAACAACAATATTAGCTATCTGCTTCTTGGTAAGCACGGTAATCAAATGCGATACAATTTTACGAATGGCAATGTGGTAACTAACAAATATCCATCAATTACGCTTCGTAATCGTTACGCACAGGATTTACTCGAGTCTAGCTTGCTTTTTGCCAACAACACCATTGTTCTCGACCATGAGGAAGAAGAGTACCCTGGCGAAAAGGCTAAACTTGAAGAGGAGAAGAAAGCGGCATTAGAGCCGAATGTTGAGCCGGGAGTCGCAAATGAGCCTGTCAAGAAGACAACTCAGCCTCCAATGAACGAAGAGGTCAGAGACATTCGCACAGCAGACGAGGTTATCAATTACGTAAATAATCGTTTTGACAAGGAATGTAAGACCCTTGCTACTGCCATGAAGCATGCTTCTAAGGCTGGTCTTATTTTCCCAGACTTTAACGAGTAACATATATATAATAAGGTGTAATGAGTGTAGAGGAAATCATAATGGCAGTACGTTGGTGCATAGACGAGGAATCCAACAACACATCGGAAATCACCGATGAGAAGGACGATTTGTATATGGATAACATCATCAAGTCGAAGATTAACGATGCTTTGCATTGGCTTACCATCACTGCATCCTCTTCCGCTGTCTTGGCAGATTCCAAGAAGATTGGCGCTACCACTTCTACCTTGCAGGTTTCTACCTACAATGAGCAACTGGGCATTGGAGTAGTCTCAATGGATGCCGACACAGAGATTATCAATGTCTCTCGCATTCGTGGCAAGGACTGGTTCAAGGCTGTTGTGCCGGTAGAAGATACTTCCGATGAAGCACTCATGATGTTCGATGATACCGCCAAAGGAACCAAAGACCGCCCCCAGGCTACCATCCTTCGGGAAAATCCTATCCGGATTCTCTTGCAGCCAATGGCAGACGAGGCAACCGTTTCCTTCGTCGGCGTTCCAAAGAACATCAATACTGAGTCTTCAACAGATATTGCCGTTCCGGATATGCTGAAAAATGCTTTCATCTACTACATCGCTTATCTGTTGCTCTCTGCATACGATGATACAAAAGCTACTCAGATGTACGCTATCGCCTTACAGCAGCTGGGAGCACAAACTTCTAAAAGCTAGAATATATGAAGAAGATTCGATTACATAATGACATTCACGTTAGTTGGGGAATCACTACCAACGGCAAGCAGGAATCACTTGAAGCCAAGACCTTGCAAGTGCAGCTTGTCGTATATAATAAGGTGATAACCATTCCCGATTTCTCCATCAAGGGAAATGTTATATCTTTCGAGTTTTCTGGTTCTCAGCAGAAGTATTGTGGAGTCTATACCTTGGTGTGCCGTGATACGACAAACGGTAATCTGAGCACCATTGACAAGACCGAAGCTTTCGAGCTGGTCCCTCATAGCGAGGAAGAGCAGGGTACAGACAATCCTAATGTTGCACTTGAAGTGGTAACTCTCAATACCGACCGTGATTCTTCCACCATCGGTAGGGCTGCTACCATTGAGATTGGTGAAGTGAAGACCCTGAGATCAGGCGCAGCTGCCTATGTCCGCAATTCGGGAACTACAAATGCTGCTGTTCTTGACTTCGGTATCCCTTCTGGCTCAAACGGTAACGATGGTATGAGCGGCTACGGAATCTCAGCCGAGCCAGCTTCTGTTACATTCAACACCGATTCCAAGGGAAATATCTCTTCCAGCCAAGACAAGCTGATTCGAATGAAAGCCTACTTGGGTGGTCAGGAGATTGACGATGTTACGATTGTCGGTCTCAGCACTACCAATTTCGCCAACACCGTATCAGCTGAATCTGATGGAAAATCATTCTATCTCAGGGGAAGCGACCTTCAAACGGTCCATACTACAGATTTGGATGGCAATTCCATCAAGGTTCCTGTCACGCAGGCACAGGTTGCTGTAGATTGCAAAATCGGTGGAAGTGATTTGGTATACTCTACGATTGTTCGTGTATTCGTGAATACGCAGACCTTCTATACTACCTTGGTGAGCAATCTGAAGATGTTCAAGCAGACGTTCACGGAATTGAGCAATTCACTTGACGAGCAGGGCGTGAAGCTTGAAAAGTACTATTCCGAGTTTCAGCAGACAGCAAGAGGCTTGTCGGCAACCATATCGTCAAACAAGCAGGACGCAGACGGTTCTATTGAGAATATAACCAACAAGCTTGAAGCCACTTCAAGCTCTCTTTCTTCTACCATTGAGGCAAACAAGAAAGATGCTGATGGAAACTTCGAGAAGCTAAAGACTGAGTTCAAGCAGACAACAGACGGAATCACTTCTACGGTAGAGAAGAATAAGACTGATGCTGACGGAAAACTGGAAAAGCTGAGCGCTGCAGTTACAATGAATGCCAACCAAATTGAGATTGCGAACAGCCGTTTCAATGCGGACGGAACATTGAAGAATAAGTCTGGTCTTATGACTACCGATGATAAGGCTACGCTTGCAACAAGGGAATATGTTGATGGGAAGGTGGTGAATGAAGCAACCATCACCACCATGATCAACAACGGAGTCTCTTCCGCCACCATTAAGGCTGACCAAATCAGATTTACCGGAACTACTACTGTTTTCGAGTCAGGCGAGATTATTATCAGGTCCAACGGTCTGAATCTTGACCAATACGGAAACGCCACGTTCAATGGAGAAATCCACGCAACTAGCGGTTGGTTTGGTAGTACCAGTAATAACATTAAACTTGCGACAGAAGGAAATGGAACTGTAGGATTGTCTTCTACCAATTCTTCCGGATGGGCAGACGCAAATAATATCCGCTTCACAAGTGCCGGTCAGTTATATCTCAATTCTAAATCCGATGATGGAAAAACGATAACGTCAATTACGAGTGGAGATATTCATGTTGCAAGAGCCGATTCTTTTGGCAGCGATACACCAAAATTTCATGTCAATACCAGTGGAGACAAGTTACAGATAGCTGCTGTAAATCTGCCAACGTCTGCTTCTGAAGCTGGATCAGGTTGTCTTTACAATGATAATGGAACAATTAAAATCAAGACACAATGAAGATAATTAGAAATAACCTTATCCCTCCAAAGGGATTCATTGCAATAAACCTCTTCGGAGTGTTGTTTGTCAGAGGGAACAAAACCCTCTCGCAGCAAACGGTAGTTCATGAACAAATCCATACCAAGCAGATGCAGGAAATGTTATATGTCTTCTTCTATCTCTGGTATGTGTTGGAATGGCTCATTCGCCTATTGGTTATCCGCAACCCTCACAAGGCGTATCGGGCAATCTCTTTCGAGCAGGAAGCACGTGTGTATCAGCAATACCCCGCCTATCATCCAAATAGACCTCATTACAGTTGGACGAAATATCTTACAAAGCAATGGAATACGTAGTATCAACATACAGCGAAGAGGAACGTGCGTGGGTAACCCAGGAGATTCCCTTGCAGCGAGACATCTATTTGATGATTAAGCTCAAGCGCCCTGGCAAGCTCATCATCCGTCAGGATATTGGCGATGGTAAAAAGCCAAGAGCACCCATCCGAGCGCACAAGAACATGGATAAGTTCTATCTCAGAATGAGAATTATCCCAGAGAATGTTAAAATTCAAATATTCACTTCATCAGAACCAAAAGAAATAAAATATGCCTACATTTAGACAAGATACAAAAATAGGTGGTATGGTGCCAATGATGAAAACAGATGATTATAATGATCAATCTGTCACGGAGGAGAAGTTAAAGGATGGTGCAATAACCACCAGAAAGATAGCTGACGGATCGGTCACCAAAGACAAACTGGACTCATCTATCCGTCAAGAGATAAATGATTCTGTAACTGCATCCAATGAGGCAACCGAGAAGGCAAAAGAAGCTGCCGCCAAAGCTGATCAAGCTACAGAGAATGCAAAGCAAGCTACCGTAGCAGCAACTGCAGCCAAGGAAGCAGCAGATACTGCTACTCAGGCAGCAACCACTGCAACAACAGCCTCTGTTCAGGCTACAGAGCAAGCTAAAGCTGCAACAACCAAGGCAGAAGAATCTGCTGCAAAAGCCAATGAAGCTGCCCAGAAGGCAGATGATTCTAGAGAGCAGACAGAGCAGACTCTTGGTACAATGCAGGAAGTAGTAGATAAGGTAGCTATCAAGGACGAGGAAGGAGCCTTGGTAGAGACTCCTTTCCGCTACATTCAGAACGAAGAGTTCATCTTTGCCAAGGTAGATGCAGAGGACAAGCTTCTCTTTGGTATCCAATGGGATGGTACTCCTAAGTTTGGCAAGACAAGTGCAGTAGAGGATAGATTGCAGTCACAAGTAAATCTCTTAGCTGATAAGATTACCACTATCTTGGGTGATGATGATACTACAAGTACTATTGATACATTAAAGGAGTTGAAGGACTTCTTTGCTAACATTGATAATACTCAGACCCTTAAAAGCATCCTTGCAAATCTCAATAGTATCAGCACAAAGCTAGGAGAAGATATCAAGAATCTCAAAAATACAAAGGTAGATAAAGAAGAAGGCAAGTCTCTCATTGAAGATGAAGTAAAAGAGTGCTTTAGAATAATTGAGAACGAAGAGTTCCTCAAATCTATAGTGGATTCAGATGATAAGGTTCTGTTTGGTTTCTACAGAGCAACTGGCAAGCCATATTATCCTCTCAATGAAATGTATCACGTTGAGCAGAATGAAGAGTTCTTCGCTCTTTGGCAGGATGCTGCAAATCATGTGCTCCTTGGTATCAGAAGAGACGGACAAATCATTGGTGAAATCCATGCAGTCAATGCCTTGAAACAAGTTATCTCTCAACTTCAATCAGATGTTGCCTCATTGCAGGAGAAGGTGGGCACAATTGACACCAATCTTAAAGAACTCCTTGATGTCTTCTCTATGCAAGAAAATGAGGAGTATCTTGCAGTTGAGCAAGATGCAGAAGGTAGGGTATTATCTGCAACAAATCCTGATGGCAGTCACTATATCCACAAGGTAAAGTCTGAGACTATTCCAACAGAGATTGAGCATATCGAAGACCCTGAAGGTAGAATGGAAATTACAAAAGATGCAGAAGATAAGGTAATGTCATATCGTGATGCTGATGGAAAAAAGCATGAGCATGATATGGAGGTTACAAACCTTGATGTTTCAAATCTCAACCTTAAAGGTAATAGCGTGAATAATATTCAAGATGCACTGAAAGCTAATGGATTTGACGTAAAGACTCCTATTGATTGGAGTGAGAGTAGCTTTATACAAATACCAGAGCCACGCTTTGCCATTATCAATGTGTCTAATATTGATTCCATGCCAACTACCAAGACTCAAAACAAGAAAGCATTCTTGGAGCTTTGGGATATGCAGGGAAACTATTTCAAGAAGCACGCTATTCTTAATGCACAAGGTAACTCTTCTTTGAATTTTATCAAGAAGAATGTTGCTATAGACCTCTGTGATGATGAGTGGATTGGTGATGAAACTCCGAAGATAAGAATTGGCGATTGGGTACCACAAGACAGTTTTCACATGAAAGCCTACTATACAGATTTCTTCCGTGGAGTAGGAGCTGTTTCATATAAACTATATGACCAGATTGTACGTACAAGGGGCAATATGTATGATAGACCTTGGAAGAAGGCTTTGCTTGATATGTCAAAAATAGGAACTACAACAAAGAGCCTTGGCAATCCGTATGTAGGAGATTATGGGCTTCTTACTGACACTGGAGCGCGATGTTTTCCTGATGGTTTCCCTGTTGCTGTATATCTTAATGGTGAGTTCTATGGTGTCTTCTCATTTCAGTTAAAGAAGCATCGAGATAATTATCACATGGATAAATCTACCGCAGAACATGTTCATCTTGATGGTGTTATAAGTTATAAAATTCTTTGGAATGGTAATATTGTATGGGGTACAGGTAATGATGGATTTGAGGTGCGCAATCCTAAAAATCTCTATGCCATTGGTGGTAATAAATATGATGCAGATATTAAGCAAGAGGAAATTGCAGGCGAAGATGAAGTGAATACTTGGATAGCAGCAGGACAACTCCCTGATGGTACTGTCATTTCTTCAAAGATTAAGAAGAACTTGCAAATGACTGCCAAGGTCAAAAAGTATATTCAAGACTTCGCAAATACTATAAATATCATCAAGGATGCTGCATCTACTTATGAGTCATCGAACAAAACAGAGGAGGATTTGAAAGCATTCAAGGCTGTTTTTGAAAAGTACTATGATGTAGAAAATCTTATTGATTATATCATAGTATCAGACCTGATTAAAAATTCCGATGGATTCAGAAAGAACTGGCAGTGGTTCACTTATGATGGCATCAAGTGGTGGGTAGGTCTTTATGATTGTGATATGTCTTTTGGTGGACATTTTGAAGGCAACCAGACAACAAATATCCTCAGTGAGCATCTTAATACCTCTACTGACATGCCTAACGGATATGTCGTGAAGTATTATACCCCTGAACTTAATGCTCGCTACAAGTATCTTGCAGATAAAGGCATTGTATCTGCTGATAACATTTTCTCTCTTCTTCAAGATTGGAGTATGCGCATAGGTACAGACTTCTTCAAGGAGGAATACAAGAAATGGGCAGACTCTCCATGTATTGCAGATAGTACTGTGCGAAGTGAGTATTGGGAACCTGTTTTTGATGATAGCGGAAATCCTCAGACGGCAACATCAGAAACATTTAATGCTGCACAAGCATACAATGTAGATGATGTGGTCTCATTTGGTCTTAATGCGCAGATGGGCTATTACAAGTATAAATGTATCAAGGCTACAATAGCATTGACTGTGAATACTCCTCATAACATTAGTGCTTATTCTCCAATCAGTGAATTTAAACACTGTGATAATATATACAGAGTGCAGAAATGGATAGAGCAAAATACTGCCAACATGGATAAAGTATATAGTTATACAAGAAACAATTAATAATAATCATTATAAATATTATAAATTATGAATAAATGTTTAGTAACGAAACTTAATGGTAGCTCTAATAATCCAGAGCTACTGAGATTAGGTGAAATGCATGTGAAAATTTTAAAGGTACAAAACCCTACAAGCGAAACGCAAGGCTTTTCACTAATGGCTAATAAACCTGTAACTTTGGAAATTGTAAGTGATGGATATTTCACCGACGAAACGCTTACTGAAAATAAAGGTAAGGTAATTGTTTTAGATGCTAAAATCAACCAGATTTTTGTAAATGGTAATAATGATGTGGAAATTGCCATATTAAACAAATATATTTTAAACTATATAGCATCTTTTGCAAATATTAACTCAAATGAAAAATATGGAAAAAACAAGGAGTTAAATATTTCAGATTTGAAATACTCCACTGCTCTGATCTATTTGAATTTTGCTAATACTAAGGTAAGTGGTAATATCGGTGAATTGAAGGCGTTGACTAATATGGAAAACTTGGAACTTGCTAATACTAAGGTAAGTGGTAATATCGGTGAATTGAAGACGTTGACTAGTCTGACTAACTTGAATTTGTCTAACACTAAGGTAAGTGGTAATATCGGTGAATTGAAGACGTTGACTAGTCTGACTAAATTGTATTTGTATAACCCCGATGTTCCTCTGACCGGAAACATAAGCGAATTAAGTACTCTATCAAATTGTTCTGAAATGGGATTTCAATATAGTAAACTGACAGGTGACCTTGCAACTCTTCCTGCTTCTTGCCGATTTGTTTTGCTCAACAATAGCAGAGGTTCTGAATTGACATGGAGTACTCGTCCATCTAGTGCTAAAATCATTGCAATGCAAGGAAATGCAAGACTTGACAATATTGACAAGATGCTACAAGACCAAGCACAATGTCAGGTTGGTTTCTCATCAAAGGATTCACCACAGTACAAAACTATCTCGATTTCAGGAAACCGCACTTCTGCATCCGATGAAGCTGTTGCAACATTACAGCAGAAAGGTTATACAATCAGCATAGCTAAAGTATAAGTATAATATCAAAATAAAGAAAGGAAACAAGATATGAATAAGTTAACAAAGAAATATAAGGTAGTACATGAGGGAACCAAGATGGTGCTCCCTCTCACAGAGGAAGGTGACAATGCCGAGGTATTCCCAGCAGTTAATGCCACCGCAGTAGAATTTGATACATACCCAGAAGCCAAGGCTTACGTAGATGAGCATAACTTGTTGTATGAGGAACCGAAGTATGGGGAGTAAACCATATAGATAAAGAAGAAGGGAGTGTTGCTTAGCACTCCCTTTGATTTTACTCATTAACCTTCCACCAAATTTCACCCCATTTTCTTACGAAAACATAAGGCTTTACTCGCTTAGGAAGGGTAGCAACTTTCATTTCAACTCTCTTGATTTCACTAGGCGAAAAATCGCCAAGAATAACATAATTTCTCATCTAAGTCTATTAATTTTTAAAATTATACACTCCACTATTAGAATGCAATGCAAAGATAATCAAAGTTAGCTATTCCTGCAAGTAGTTAAAATTCACCATAAGACATTTCTATACTGGCAATAAGATAGCATTAAAATGTTATTTATAATGCCACACCATTAATACTACGGCTTATATCTTCATACCCAGTATCGCCTCTATCGGGACCATCTTTATTCATACCACCGCAGCTTCCAATAGTGGCCAACACAATTACTATGAGAACAACCCATTCTTCTGTTTTCATAATTATCTATTAATAATCATCATAATCAGCTTCCGATTCTGCATCTGATGCAGCATCGTAAGCATCACTAAAACTTCCATCGTCTAGTGCGGCTTGAACATCTTCCGCATAAGATCTTGCATTGTCTAACTTTTCTTGCAATTCATCTATATACTCAGACTGCTCGCTGATTTCTCTCCTTAGAATCATAATTGTATCGTTTTTAGATTCTATCTCCTCTTGCATATCTTTCTTTGATGGTCCACAAGATAGGAGAAACATACAAAATATTAATGGTAAGTATCTCATATTTGTTTCTTTTTATAACATAATTTGCAAGCTTTTCGATTGTCCTTCTTAGCTTGCGCTAAACTAATTTTCTTGATTTCTCCCGAGCATCGTCTAAGGCCTCTGCAGGCTTTGGTTTTGTGGTAAGCATAAGCTGTTGGACCAGTACAAACATAAACGCCTTGACTTCCTACGGAAGAACAGAACAGTATCGCAAAAAGTATAAATGTTTTCATGATTAAAAATCGCTAGCCTCATTTATATAATAATGTGGACCATAATAGAGAGTAACATATATATAAGTTGATCCACCCTTACTTTTAGATTTTTGCACTATTAAAGTACATGCAGGATTTTCTTTTGGATCTGTTCCCGTTTCTGCAAAATTATAGCATTTGTAACCTTGTTCGTTTGTCCATATATAGCCTGCTGTATATTTCCGACTCAATGTAAACCGCAAGTTTTCTCTAAAGTCTTTAGCCTGTTGAGAAGCATTTACAGAAAAGTTTTTCTGAAATTCCGCATAATAAAAGTACGAATCACTTCCGCTATACTGAAAATCAAATTCTCCCATATTAAACGTGTAGTCACCAACAGAAATATCGAAGACTCTTAGCGTTCCTTTATCTTCCATCACACTCAAAGTGCCATATCTATTTTCAAGGGAAGACTTGACGGAACTATAACTGTTCCCGAAATTTATACCTAACACTGAATCTTGTGCAAGTATAGCAATAGGGAAACATACTAAATAAAACAAAAATAATAATTTCTTCATATTGACAATATACTAAAACGTTATTTTCCTGCAAAAGTAGCAAAAAATCCAATAGGTTGTATTAGTATTCACTGATTTCTTTATAGTTTAGACAAAAGAAAAATAAGAGAGTAATGTTTTGCTTACAACTCTTTTACAGACGCCTGCACCAATCCGCCCAGCAAGTAGCAAGCTTCCTCCCCATACATATTTATCAAAAACTGTTCAGAAATATGCTGAACCACATGTAGCATTTCATGGCTGAGGCTGTTCATGTATTCTGCTTTAGAAGTGGTCCAGCCGATTACTACCACCGTTTTTCTGGTATCAACATTGGAATAGGTTATTCCTTTGTTTGGTTCACCTTTGAGCACGAGATTACAGGCATCTTCGAGAGGAATGCCGCTGCATCCCAAATCCCGAAGATACCTTCTTACCCTCATGGCATCCTTTGAGTGAACATCGTACATCACATGTACCGTCCAGTCATACCTTTCCAAGTAAATCTCCTGCTCAGTCATATTTTACAAAATCTCTTCCCAAGGAATGCCAATACCGTTGAATGATGTATCTGCATAGAAGCGGTTGAAGATGAAACCGTCCTGCTGATCCTCATCATCCACGTAGTCCTTTATGAACTGAGCCATCTGCTTCTCCTCCGTGATAGACGAACCGTAGAAATCAGCCAGGCACATGTGTGCGATGTAAACAGCATCATAGCCCACATTATTCTCCAGCACGATATTGTTCTTTTTCAAGATGTCCTCAATATCATCCTTGCTCATCATGCGGATAGGCTTACCGTTCTTCCGCATCTGCTTCACTGCCCACTCACACATCTTCTTATTGAAGTGCCAGCCGTTATGTCTCAGGTAAGCCTTCATTTCCTCAGGCTGGTAATCGTAGGCGTTCAAAGGTTGTCTGTATTTTCTTTCCATAATCTCAATCGTTTGAAATGAAAAGAGTGAAGAGGAAAAGCAAATGAATTTTTCACTCTTCGTTCTTCACTCTTCACTTAATTAGTAATCTTCTCCGTAATCACTTCTGTAATCACGTCCACGGTCGTCACGTTGGCGCATGTCGTCGTACTCTTCATGCTCTCGCATACCACTTCTGCCTCCACGACCTCTATAGTCGGGCATGCGGTTGCGCTCGCCGTATCGGTCACGTCTACCTTCACGCTTCATTTCATCAAGGCAGCTCATAGCCTTGCCAAAGTAGCGCAAGCCCTTCTCTACGTTATCATACAAGCCATCAAACTTGTCTTCTGTAATCTCAACCATTATCATAATCATAAGATTTTAAAAGTGAATAGATAGGGTAGGAGATTACTTGCTTGCAACCTGTTCGAGCAATCCCATCATCTTGTCGAGCTTGCCTTCCATGCCGGAAACCTTACCTTCCAGCTTGGAAATCTTCTCAGCCTGTTCCTTCTCCTTGGCTATCTGGGGGTTGAGCTGCAGTAGCATTCCCTCACAAGATTTAACGACTCTCTCATGGTAATCTACGCTCTCCAGTATCGCCTTGGATTGTCTCAGCATCGCATCGACCTCGGCACTCATGGCTTCCTTGTTGTCGCTCACCACAAGGTTCTTGTCGTTCGCTATCTGTCCGTTAGCAGGTAGCTGTTTGAAATCCACTTCCTCATCATTGATCTTCACCTTCACATCAACCACTGTTTCCATAGGCTGAGGCGTAAAGCCATTATTGAAGGTAGGGTATTTTGTCTGAGGGTTGCTGACCGAAACAACCTGACCAATCTGCAAGTTCGGGTTCTCGCCCTTGTCGAGCACATAGAATAAAGAATTTGTTCTTAAACCTTGAAACATAATGTAATCTCCTATTATCTATTCTGTTTGTTAAACAATACCCGTCATCAGCTGAAGGGTGTTAGTGTCTCTCTCAAACCAGAGCTGAACCACTCCAGTTCCCGGCACGTCTGCAACCGTCAAAGCTTCACCATTGAACTTGGTTACAGCCTGGGTTACTCCGTTGGTCTCGAAAAGGATAGGCAGCGTACCAGTCGTTCCAGTCGGAATAGCCTGTTTCAGATTCACGAAAATCGTTCCTCTGTAGCTGGCATTCACGAAGGCGTGGTTTTTAAAGGTGAACACCACATTGGCAGTATTCACCGCCACGCCTGTAGAAGCGATAGCCGCCGAACCGTTACGATTCACCCAGGTATAAGGTCTTAACCATAACATAGCAGCCTCCTTTCTTTAACCCCAGAATCCTGCATTGTTAGCAGCATTCAGTCCGTACAAACCAGCCTGATAAGCCACGCAGTTAGGAACCGCTGTGAATGGGCTGTAAGGGGTGGTTACTGTCTCCGGTAGCTTACATTTGATGCCAGCTACCTCATTCTGCAGACCTGCCAATACCGCATTGATAGGTGCTACTGCCTGACCTACAATCTGAGAAGTCATGGCAGAAGACTTGAAGGTACTGTTCTCCTCACGCAGAGAATCAATCTTGTTCTGCATCTCACGCATCTCAGCCTGCTTCTGACCGTCAACGATGGTCTGAGTGCTTTCCTTGATAGCGTTATGCAAATCGCAAGTCTGGCGCTGAGTCTCGTAAGCTACGTTAGAGAATCCACGCTCCTGACCTACAGCCACGTTGTTGATGGCATTCTGCAAAGTACCAGTCTGCTGGCAGATAGCCAAGCGGTTCTCGCAGCAGCAGTTTGCAATCTGCTGAGCAATCTGCATGTTGCCCTGCTGCAAAGCGTTGATAGTCTGCATACCGCTCATACCTACCTGATTACCTACGCTCTGAACCTGAGAAGTCAAGGCAGAAATGGCATTCTGAATCTGTCCCTCGGTACAGTTGAGCTGAGTAGCCAAGTTGCTGAGCGCATTACGGTTGCCACCGATGGCGTCCATCAAAAGGGCACGACCGTTGTCGTTGTTAATCTCGTTAGCAAGACCGCCACGACCATTATTGCCGAAGCCGCCCCAGCCATTGCCGCCCCAACCCATAAGGAAGAAGAGGAAGATAACCCACATGAACCAACCGCCTTCACCGCACATTCCGTTATTACCCTTCATGGCGAGAAGCACATTTGGATCCACACCCTGCTTCTGGAGCAGAGGAGCAAGAAGTCCAAGCATTCCGTTTGAACCTCCGTTTTGGTTTTCACCAAAGATGTATGTCTTAGATTCTGACATAATAAATGATAGATTAATCGTTTCGTCCACTATTGAACTTGGTGCAAAGTTACGAAGAACCAAGCGCCCTGCCTAACTATGCTCAAAATAAAATTTTTGCCATCTAAGCCACTGTTCCTCAGCATTTTATGCTGAGTCACCTCCTGCTCATTTATTTAGCAAAAATCTAAACTATAAAGAAAACACCCTAAAACCAATACAACCTATCATTATTTTCGCTACCTTTGCATAAAAATAAAGCTTATAGCGTATGGAAACAATTATTTTAGTTATTATATTTGCGGTTCTGTTTATTTTGTCCTGCCTGTCATTGTATCGTATATGTACAGTAGGTAAAACAAACGGTGCATTAGTTTCTAAAAAAGAAATGTATGATATGCACTTCGCTCCGAAAATAAGAAGGCAGCATGTGCGTTTGTTAGCCTTGCTATTCTTTGGGATGGTACTAGTTGTTGCATATCATTTCATGCCAACTAGACTAGGTGGTTACGTTTACATAGAAAGGGATTTTCCTAATCACAAGCAAACCATTCATTCGAATAGTTCTTGCCCATTAATTAAAAAAGGATATAGTGTAAACGAAGTACACTACTATACATATACACCTTACTTTGATTGCTTCTGTTCTAGATGCTTTTATGAATCAGATGCGATAAAGCTGACAAATGGAGAAAACAAAATGTCTCATACAAAGGCATTAGGATTATAAACAAGAGAGGAGTGAGCCTTGCGCCCACTCCTTTCTTTATTTATTCCAATCTATCCAGTTCGTCCACCGCATCCATCATGATCCTGTCAATATTCTGATTAGCGAAGTTGATGCTCTCGGTATCGCTAGCCTTATCCCTCATCTTCTTCCAGCGCTTCATCTGTTTCTCTGCCAGCTCGATTACTCTCACCTTGGCAGCTTCTTTGGAGTTTTGGAAGTGATAATACTCCCCGATATTCGTGATTCTCTTATCAATCGGAACGTTCTTCGATTTCAGGCGGTCCACGTTGGCCATGGTCTTCTCCATTTCGTCCTTGTAGTTATACCACTTGCTCTTGGTTCTCTGCAAGCTGCTCTGCTCGCTTGGTGTATAGAGTAGGGAGCGAAGGAAAGGAATATCCTTGGTTTCTGTATCATTTCCATGCTTCACAACACCGATAGCACGCTCAGTAAAGGTAGCAGCGCCACCACCGATACCACCGATGTAATGGTTCAGCATACTAGGGTTCGTTACCATATCCAGGAAACTATTACCCAGCATATCCTCGTTACCCTTGGCTACATCGTTTGTCTGGGCATTCACCCATTTGTTTACAGCCATATAACCGTCAGGAATACCCTTGTAGGCTCTCTGCCAAGCAGGGGAATTTTCGTTCCAGTCGCCACGTCTCTCAATAGGCGCACCCTTCCAGTCGGTATTTAACTCCCATTCAACGAATGGAGATAGGGCAGAAGGAGAGATAGCCTTGATGGTCTCGTTTATCGGTTCTTTGCCTGCCGAAGAGTTACCAAGATAGTCCATCACCGGCACAAGCTGTGACATACAGCCTACGGCATCAAAGTAAGGGTTCTTCTGTCCGCTCACGTTTGGCGAGAAGGTCAAGCCTGCAGCCAAGTCACCCAAGCCATAGAAGGCTCTTAACTCGATGGCAAGCGGAATCGTGATAAACTGACCGCCTCCCTTGTAGATACAGAGATTGTTCCTTCTCACGTAGTCAGGCAGCTCACCGTATGGGTCCTTCACACCCTTTCTGTCCTTCTCGTCCTCACTCGCAATCAGCACATTGTTTCCAAGTGCAGCAAGCGCACCGAGTGCAAAAGGAATGGCAAGCATGTTGATGGAAGTTCCTACAGGATGATTCTTCAAGTTCTTAGCAAGAAGGTTCGTACTCTGAATACCAGCGTTGAAGAACATGGAGCAGTGTCTGAGATAGCCGGAAGTAAATCCGTATGCCCATCTTCTTGCAGCCTTGGAGCCAGTCATTTCACCATTCTTGAAACTCTTGACGGCATCACCGCTACCATGGCGGTTGAAGTTGGTAGATACTTCCTTGGCATCATAGACAGAGCGGATAACGGAACGTCCGTAATCACGACTCGTACAGTAAGTAGTGAATCGGGCGATATTCTCAGCCACCTCATTCACGTTCTCCAAGTTACCGAAGAAGAAATCACGTACCAGTTCGCCACCCTTGTTAAGCTTGCTTCTTTCGCCCTTCACGTCTTTCTTGTATTCCTTGGTCCAGTCCTTCATGTTTTTGATCTGCACCCAACCAGTCTCACCGCCATTCTCCATGAACTCCTTGAAGTATCTCTGAACCTTGTCAGAAGTATCAAGTGTGCCGTTACGATACTTGGCGAACAATCCCAAACCGGTAGAACCGCTGAAATCCTTCAAGCTGATATTCGATGCGCCCTTATACAGCCCCAGCTGTGCGTAGTACTTAGCCCAGAGTGCCCCGTATCTTGCGCCTTCCTTCGATGTAACGTTGCTTGAAGCAAACTCGGCATCACGGAAGACGTTTCTCATCACGAACTCAGGGTTATAAGATGTACAGAGCTGTGCCATCATTCTAGAAATAGTGCTCAAAGGTTTCATGAATCCCTTGGCGCTAGAGTTCTCAAGCAGTCCATTCAATGCCTGCGCTGCTCTAGGATTTCCGTTGATAATAAAGGAATGAGTCTTGCCGGCAATCTTTACATCAACGATATGCTGTGATTTGTTCTCTGCTCTTTGGAACTTATAGCCGATACTGCCCCTGCGGTAAACCTTCGATGCCAAGCCCTGTGACGCCTTTGCCTTCATGTCCGTATTGAAGTCTGAAACAATCTGGTTGATTTCGTCTGGGGTAGCATCCTCAGGAATATCAGGATAGCGCTCATATACGATGCCAGTCATAGGGTCCTTCTCGTACCAGACGCTCGTTTCGGTAATCAGATTATTGCCCGAATTATTTCGCGCGAATCTTGCGAAAGCCTGACGGATAGCATTCATACCGCCGTTCTTGATAGCTCTGTTACCCATCGCACCAATCTGCGCCAGCACATTTGTCTCGCTCAGATACTTGTGTCCTCTCGCTCTCATGATGGTGCTTCCGATGTAACTCTTCGGGTCTCCCTGCTCAGTAATGTAGCCATAAGTATCTTCCGCCGTAGCCTCATCATACTTTCTCAAAGGCACATACCAGTTGAACATATTAGATACATGACCGTGCAACTCCTTGCTAATGATGCCATTCTTGTAGTCGCTGTCAATCGAATACTGGGTTGCAGCCTTCACCTTATCCCAATAGTCCTTCACAGCTCCCTTCTTGATACTCTCCATCTTCGCTTCCGAATCCATCACACTCTGAATAGCCTCAGCATCATCGTAAGGGTCAGAAGATTTCGCCACCTCCTGAATAGCGTGAATACCCGAATAGTCGTGCTCGCCAGCCTCGAAGTCAGCATCAAAGTGGTTTTTGATGCTCTCGTCCAACTGTCTGTAGTACTCCTTCAGGTCGATGTTGCCAGCCTTCAACTCGTTATCAAGATACTCCTTATCGCTATAATAACTGTTTTCCAGGAAGTCAGCATTCTGCTTCTTCTGCTCGTCCATCCTCATCTTTTTAAGGAAGTCACGGACAAAGAACTCTCTGTTTCGCTCCAAACCATGCTTGGTAATCATATAGAGATTGAAGTTTCTAATCTTCTCATCGTCCTTCTTGCCGTCAAAAGCATCCAGCACGTCAGCCATCGCCTTATCCAGAGGCTTCATTACGTTGCGTTCAAACATCTGAGCCGCATCACTCATCGCACCCTGCATGGTATTCTGCAGAATATAAGGATTCTCCGAAGAAGCAATGTCCTCAATTTTCTTGTCAGGCACAATCGCATTCATCAATTTCTTCAACGAAAGCATATTATCCATATAGCTCTCGGTGAACATATAGCCGTGCTCATCCAGCGAACGGTGGTATCTGTCAAGTGCCGTGCCGGCAGATGGGGTAGTACGGAAGTGAATCTGTCCGTCTGTAGCATCGTTCCATTCGCTCTTGGTCATGCTCTCCATACTGCGGACCTTACCGTCATTTCCGTAGAACATACCGTCATGCGCCACAACAGCAGGCACACGATCATGGTCGAGACGGTATTTCACCGCCTCGGCTCTCAGCTTCCAATAAGGGTCATTCGGATTTTTCTGCAAGTTCTTGCTCAACCAGAGCAAGTACTTCACATCTTTAGTATTAGGAGCAATACGATAACCGATTTCGTGAAGGAAATCAGATACCTTATTCTTGATACCATTCCAGAAGCCCGGTTCACCCTTGCCATCCTCGGCGAGTCGGGCGATACCTTCCTCTATAGCATCATAGATATTCAGAGGATTGTATCTTCTCTCCTCATCCACCAGCTTCTTCAATTCGGCATTCTCAGGCTTATCCAAGTCGTACCAAACATCACGAAGGAACTGATTAAATCGGTCTTCACCAAACAACTCTCTCATTCCCTTGTGTCCTACTACCTCATGCCAGATGGTCTTCTCGGCTGTATATCTGTCATGGATATTAGGCATGTAAAGATGTACCTCGCCAGTCTTCTCGTCATACCAACCGGTAATCTTTCTGCCTTCCTCAATAGCAGCCTTCGCCGCCTTGTTGGTGATTTCATCAACCGATGAAACCATGTTCACCTTTGCACCAGTCTTCTGAGCTATTCTTTCGATGTGGTTGTTGACTGCTGAGGATGGGCTATCAGATAGTTCTTCACCCATACGTTCATCACTTGGTCTTCCGTGGCGTGACCGAAGTGAAGATACCTCGCCAGGTCGTACTGAGCCTCCACGTCCTTCTTGATTAGAAGTAGAGTCCCAATAATGCCCGTTTCGTCCATCCCAACCTGCTTCAAGAGCTGAATCAATATCTCTTGGATTTCTGATAGTTTCTTTGTTGATTCCATTTTTAATATAATTAATTAATTCTTCATTCCCATCAATAGGGATTTTCTGATAAACGTTATAATCATTGTATTTATTGTATTTGAATACATAAAAATTATCAGCAGTGTACTCATAATTGACTTTTCCCCGCTTATAGTTTTTGTGTGAAGAGTCTATAGTATGAGCCAACACCGCATATTCATCCTTTGGCAATACTATCTCCTGAGGGTCTTCCTCACGGAAGTGGGTGCCTTCATCCTCAGAAGTCTTGCGCTCCTCCTGCACCTTCACGCCCATCTTAGACAGGCGGTCCAGTACTGGCTTCAACTGCTCTGGCTTAAACTCTGCAAGCATATTGTTACCTCTGGTCTCGAAGTTATTGCTATTAACCAGTTTTAGCAAATCTTCATCCATGAAGTACTTGCCGCCCTTCGCCTTGCTCTTCGGTACACGAAGCTCGTAGAAGCTGCCACGATAGTTATCTATGCGCTTCACCTTCACTTCACCATCCGATGAAGTAACCTCGTCAATACCGCCGTGCCATGATGAAAGCTCAAACTTATCTGCTACGCTGTTGATAGGCGCATCCGTAGTTAAGCCCTTAGGGTCGAATCGGTCTGGCATCAAGATACCAGTCTTCACCTCGCCAGTATCTGTAGTATATTTCACCAGCTGACCGCCCAAGCCCTGATCCTTACTGTCAACCAAAGCCTGCATCAGGTTACCGGTCACGATATAACCATTCTTGCGGCTCTCATTGCTAGTCAGTCTATCCCAGTTATCAAAGTTTTGGTTCAATACTCTGAGATGGCTGTCTCCCATACCGATTGCCTGCTTAGTCATGTTGTCGATGGCACTGATAACATCTATATTGCCTTCACCAGCTCCCACCTTACCCGAGATAGGGAAGGTAATCTTTCTTCTGCCATCCAAGGTAGCAAAGGAAACGGAAGAGGCGTTAGGCGAGTAGTTATCAGTAATCTTGATGTCAATCAGTCTACCGTAGCTGTTGCCAAATCCGCTCAACTCGTTAGGATTGTTCATGTCCGTAGGCAGAACGAAAGTCTGGTTGGTGTCGAAGGTGTCAAGAACACGGTCAAACATTTCTGCCTTCTCCTTCAAGTTCTTCACTACATCATCCAGCTTATCCTTCTCCTGCTTGTAGATAGTCTCGTACTGATATTCAGCATTCTTTTCTATCTGCTCATCGGTCATGCCCGATTTCTCCTGACCCTTCTTTCCATCCTTGATATACTTCTCTTTTGCCTTGGTTGCAGCCTTCACCGCACGCTCCTCATACCTCTGAGTCTCGTCCGCAATCTTCTGGTCGAAGTATTCCTTCACGGCAGTCTTCTTCTCGGTTTTGTATTCATCCCAAGTCTTGCCGCCAGTCAGTCCTTTCTGTGAAGCCTTCACCTCAGATGCCTTCATCGGTTTCTTCAAGATAGCCATGTTCACCTTTTCTATATAGGTATTGTCGGCAAAGGCGTTATCACCGCCCGGTTCAGCGCCCTGCTTCCATACTTCCTTGTGGATAGTCTTAGCCTTCAGTGGTAGCTCGGTAATCTCCAAATCGTTCTCTCCCATTTCGTTGAGTCGCTGAATCTCGTTGGCGTAAAGCTCGCCAATCTCCTGCAACATCTTCTCCTGCTCGTTTACTCTCAGCAATGCCATACGTCCAAGCAACTTGCTTGCGTCACCGCCAGCTTCACCATCACCGACACCTCCACCACTGACAACAAGGTTTTGTGGGTTGATTCTACTCAAATCATCACCGTAAGTCTTTTCCCATCCGAATGGATCAGCCATGCGTGCATAAAGGTCAAGATGCTCTGCCATGTATTCCTTAACCACCTTATCACCATATTTATTGGTAATATCGGCAACTTCCATTTCGTTGAACTTACTCTTCTGAGAAGAAGTCGTGTTGGCATCAAGTGACTTCAACTTGGCCTTAAACATCATCAGCAGTCGCTGCTCGGCAGGGATAAGGGAAACCACATACTCGTATGCACCTCTAGCCACCTGACCGGTTCGGTCGATACGTCCACGCATCTGAACCTCGTCATTCACGTCAAGCTGCTGCTGAGCCACGATCATCACACGCTTCTTCTGGTCCTTATACTTGCTCGAAGCATGAAGGGAAATACCGGTTGCTGCACTCTTGTTGAGAATAAGCGCATCAATCTTACCATCGTTAAAGTCGCGCGCGAGTTTCTTCTTGTCTGTATCAGCACGCTTCACCTTGGTAACAGTTCCGTTGTCGTTATAAACAAACTCGGTCTGTCTACCAGTCAGCTCACCAACCTTATAACCTGCCTTCTGCAGCTCGTTCTTGATAACATCAATAGGGGAGAGTGAAAGACCGGTACTTGTCTGCTCAATCTTCTTTTCCAGTTCGTGATAAGCCTCAACTGCCTCATCACCCAAATCCGAAAGCTTGATGTAACCGCTTTCGCTGTTATCCTTGGCATCTTTCTGGGTATAGCGAAGTGTACCTTCAAGACCCTTCTTTAAAGATGTACCCAAGTCTGGTGCGTCCATTTCCTCACCAAGCGCAAGGTTGCCAGTCTGAGATTCGTTGGTATTGTTCAACGCAATCACAGGCTTCATGCCTTGCTTCAAGTAGTCGATGGCACGTTCTGCAGCAGACTTTGCTTTCAAGGAGAGAAGTACCTGCTGAACGGTATTGAATGCCTTGCTGGCAAATGGCTGGTTCTTGATACCCAGTGCAGCCGTACCCTTCTTGATTCCCATAGTAGACTGAATGGCAGCCAGCTCATCATTACGCTCATCCACGTAATTTGAAACGTATTTCTTTTGGAAATTGATAATATCATTAAACAAACCGATGATACTATCATACTGTTCTCGCTGCTCCTGCACTCGCTCAGGATCATCAATCGCCTTCCAGTCGATGGTTACGCCAGTCATATCTCGCTCACGGCGAATCATCTGACCGCATTGCGTCAAGGTCTGGCTCATGATTTCCTGCAAGGTAGCACCACCACGCTTCACCGCATCAATCAAATCGGATGATTTCATACCGCCCTCGTTCATGGCAGTACGCAAAGCGTAGATAGGCATGTTATCTGGTCTCTTGGCAAAGGTTGCCGAGAAGAAGGTAACGTTCTTTGCCTTCTGAATAATGTGTTGGAAATAGTTACCCTGACCGCTATTGCCACCAGCCGTGTGGCTTTCGTCAAGAATAAGATAGGCGTTACCCATCAGTTTCTCGATGGCATCACGTCTTCTTTGTCCGCTAAGGGCAGCAGCGCCGAAAGTCTTACCCTTCGCAAGTTTCTTCTCTTTTCGGGCGCCATTCTCGTCAAACTCGTAGACTCCGTTGCTTACTTGGCTGTAAGTAGTCAATACATAGTCGTATTCGTCTGGCAGTTTGCCGTTCTTTTCGATGTAATCAAGCACTCGCTTCACCTCGCTCTTCGATGGCAAAGCAAATACAACTTTTCCGTCTGAATCGGTAATGGCAGCTTCCTTGGCACTACCGAATACAAATGGTCTCAGCTCAGGGCTTCCAATATCCACCAAGTCACGGTAAACATCACTCAGCAATCCAGCGGTCTTAGTGAAATATACAGGAACCTGCCCCTGCTTCTTGGCGTATCTGATAAGTGAAGCAGCCTGTCTTCCCTTACCGATACCAGTCATATCGCCGATGATGAATGCGTTACCCTTCTTTGCCTGCTGCAAGGCAAGGGCTACAGAGTCAACCTGCTCTGCGGCAAGATGAGAATACAAATCATCCTTATCATTATAGCCCAGTTCATCAACAAGGAACTGGTCGGCATCGCCCAACTTTTCAAGATTCTTGTTTACTGCCTCCTGCTGGTCGGCAGGCATAACTGCTTTCAGAGTGAATGGGTTTTCACTCTTAGGGGCGTATGTAACTTTCTCGGTGCTTAGTCCACGTACGGATTTATCCACCCGCTGTAATTGTCCCCGTGGTCCGCTTCCGCTCCCGGTGCTGGCAGATTCATCAGTACTTGGCTGAGCGTCATTCCGTCCAGCTCCTCCTGATCCATTTCCTCGCTGCTCATTGGTTCCAGTGGTTGGTTCTTTGCTTGGAGAAGGCTCTGTCCCTGTTCCGTCTGCTCTACTATCTCCATTAGGAAGTTCTCCATCTTTTCTTGGCTCGGTTCCTCGTTGATTTTCCAAGTCATCATGGGTTCCTGATACGGAAGTGGAGTCAAATAAGTCAGGCTCTCGCTCACCATCTGGTTTGCTTCCTCCTCGTTCTCCTGCTCGTACTCTCTCTTTAGGAGTACCAGCAGCGCCTTGTTTATCAAGTTCTGGTTGAGTACTTCTTGTTTCTCCTCCGATGGAAGAATCCATCCGTTCACCTCGTAGTATATCATCTTCAATTCGTTTATAAAGTTCGTCATAATCTTTCACGGCTTCCGCTCTAGCCTTATCCTTCACTGGTGGAAAGGCATTCTCGTTCAAGCGTCTTCCGTTTATTAATATAATACGTGTAGGGTAGCTGGTTCCCTGCTTTGCATAGAGACTGCCATCCACATTAATCACGTCCTCCACATTATAGTGGCTATAGAGATAACCAAGAAAAGCCTTGTCTTTTGGTTTCAGACTTCCGTTCTTGGCATATTCCGTGTTGCCACCGATGATGATAGCAGCACGACCATCACCCTTCATGCTCTCCAGGGCATTGATAGCCATCTGTCCTTCCAAAGAAGAAATCTTGTAGCCGTCATAGTCCTTTGGTGTAGCACTACCGAATGGTGGATTTGTAATCACAATGTCAACCGGCTTTACGTTGAATGGCTGGGTTCCGTCCTGACTGGTCACGTTCTTGAAGCCCTGTCTTCTCAGGTTCGCCAATCGCTGTGCATCAATATCGTTCACATGTACCTTATCCATTGGCAAGCCGATGGTAAGCATACCGTTACCGGCACTTGGTTCAAGGGCGCTGTCAATCACCTTACCGTTACCCTTCACATACATATCCGCAAGGAAAGCATAAGGGGCAGGGGTAGAGTACTGCTGCTTCATCACTCGCTCAGAATCACGCTGGTTGAGGCTCGGCTGATTCTCATAGAGTGTCTTGATGCGCTTGAATTTCTCGGCATTATTGGTAGATTCCGTTGAAGAGATACCTCTTGCACGCTTAACAATGGCAGTTTCAGCAAGCTCCTGAAGGTCTGTATCCTTAATATCCTTCAAACCAACTTTATCTGCTATCTTTCTCAGCTCAACAATACCGTTAAATTTATGTTTGAAGCCCAACTTTATGTTCACGGTGTCAATAAACTTCTTCTCAGCCATCTTTCTTTCCTCGGCACTCTTGGAGTCACCCACCAGATTTTCCTGATGCTTAGGTGAAGTCTTCTCGTAGTAGTCAGCCCACTCCTTCAAGCTCATGCGCTGCTCACCATCACGATAGCGGATATTCATCATCTGCTCATAGATAGCATCCACGTCTTCCTTCTTGAAAATCTTGGCAGCAGGAGCAAACTCCTTGCGCATTTCCTTCACCACGTCTTCAAGATTGTGCATACCTCTCTTGATTCTCAGATAAGCATTCTCAGCCATAGCACTCACCAGCTTAGGCAATACTTCAAACTGTCTAGAGTTAAGACCGATGAACGAAGCAGACATTTCATCCTTGCCGGCATTCTTGAGCATATCCCAAAGGTCATTAACCTTCTTGTTGGAAGCCGCTACTGCTGCATCGTCAGCTTTCTGCTGAGGCTTCTTTGGCTGTTCGGCTTTAGCCTTCTTCTCCTTCTCGAACCCTTCTGCAGCATTCTTGAAAGCTTCCATTGGGTCAGCGGATGGTTCAGCTTTAGGAGTCTCAACCTTTGGCTCAGCCTTCAATCCCTTGCGTTTGGCATAGATACTTTCGTAGATAGCACGGTGCAAATCGTCTGTCACTTCTCCGTTCAGATAGTCAAGAGCCATATCCTTGGATAAATCGTCCACGTCTGCCTTCATAATCTCATCCTCGGTCAGAGGATGCTCCTTCTTGAACTCTGCTGCAGCTGCCTCAATCGGGTTAAACTGAGGGTCTGGGTTCTCTTCCTTTGGAAGGAGTGGGAGAGGACCTTCTTCATTCTTGCTGTCAATATACTCAGTAACCTCATTCAAGTCACCAAACTTCTTGCCATCATACTCATAGTAAGACCCAGTGTACTCGCCCTTCTTGTTAGGCTCATCAACCTTCATCACTTCCTTGTCTCCATCAATCACAATCTTTTGCTTCATGATAGGACCGTACTTTGATGGGGTCTCGGTTTCCTCGTCCGTCACCTCAATGCGACTTTCGAGTTCCTTGTTTTCTAAGTCGTCAGCCTCCTCTACTCTTGGTCGCTCTGCTTCGGCTGGTTCATTTCCTCCTGATGCTTCCTGTTGAGGTTCTTCAACGCCTGAAACATCATTGCCTCTTTCATTTTCTGAATGTCCTGTTCCATAATCTTGCCATTTTTTAAAGTCCATAAATTCTTTTATCAACTCTGGTTTGGTAGGTGCTTCACCGAATACATCGCCCTCGCCAGTATTTCTTGCGGCAGCAATACGGTTGTACTCGTCAAGCAAATCTCTGAAATCAGATACCTTACCTTCTAGAGCCAAAGCCATCATCTGAGAGATAGAAGAGTAACGCTTAGCTGCATCCTCACCAAACATGTCTGATGTTCTCAGCAACGTATCAACCTTATTGCCGCCCTGTCTTGCCTCATAGAGCAATTGGATAGCCTGATCAATCTCATCACGAAGAGAGAACTCGCCCAGCTTCATATTGTCCATCACCGAGCGGATAGCGTTGATAGCCTTGTTCTTCACCGTAGAGTCGATGCCCAGCATTCTGATAGTCTCTGGCTTGAAGATGGAACCCAAAAGAAGGTTCTTCACATACTCCCTGCCTTGTGCTGAAAGGCGCTCAGGGCTATCCATCATTTGTGCCACCTCGTTCTGTCCGATGATGCCTTTATCTACTAACGTCTTCACCAAGTCATTTATTGCCTTGGAATTGTTAAAGAATGCTTCAAGAGAACCATTTCCCTCAATCTCGGCAACAATCGCGCCTACCTCGTCAGAAGTCAAGGTCTTAGCCTTGGCAACCGCCTGTTCGGTATTGCTCTGTGTCTTCTTCTCGTTTCGGTTGAACTTGGCGAAGGTAGCCGCATCGTATGGCAATCTCTCATCCGTAACCATTACCAGACGTGGATGCTCGATACCGCTCTGCTCAATCTGCTCTCTGGTAAAGCCGAAGTTCTCGGCATTCTCCAGAAGGTCGTTAATGTATTCGCTGTCTGTGCCTTCCTTTGCCGCCTTCTGTCCTGCCATGGTTCTACCGTTGCCATCATATACGATACCCTCGTCAGATACCACTGGCACCTGCTCGATAGCCATACCGTTATACTTTCGGGCAATCTGGTCCGTATTCTGCTGAGCCGCCTTGTCGTGCTCATAATCACGGTCATTCACGGTTCTGCCCTCAGCATCGGTAGGGAATCCCTCAGATTTCTTGTAGCCATTGTTCACATCGTGAGAAGGAGTAAGACTTTCAGCCGGAACAATCTCATAGTGTCCCTTAATCTTGGTCTCTCCGTCAGGCAGCATTCGTGTGCGCTTGTTGCCTACAAGTCTAGGTGCATTCACAAACTTCTGTGCAGCCACGCTACCAGCTTCATGTGCGCCCTCAGTCTGTTCTGTCTTACCCACAGTCTCCGCAACCTTCTTTGCAGTCATAGTCTTCTTGATATTCTGAGCGTGATCCAACTGCTTCTTGGCAGCTTCAATAGTCTGATTCTTCAAATCCTCCTGCTCCATGATGTCGTTAGGCTCGGCGGTATAGTCCACCTTCATCTTCTCGGCATCCTTCAAAGCCTTCTCTGCTTTCTGAATCTGTCCGTCCACCACCTTCTCGGCTTTATCCCCGAAGTCCTCAGTAAGAATCTCCGCACTCTGCTCAGGAGTCATTTTCTCATAGTCAGGCGTAGGTCTTCCCTTGCTGTCCGTAGCCATAGGAACATCTGAACCATCGGTAAACTTTCTGCTAGGTTGAGGCTGGGGACGCGGATTTTCAACTCCCGGTTCGCGGCCTTTGTTAACTTCTTGATTTTCAGAAGAAACCTCGTTTTTAGGCTCGTCTTGTGGTCGTGGTTCTGACTCGGTGCTTTCGCTTGTGTTCGCTGCTTCCTGCTGCGTCTTCGCTGCATCCTGCATAGCCTGCTCCTGTGCCGCCTGATTGTAAGGCTCAGAGTTCTTCATCTGTAATCTCTGACGATATTCTGCAGCAAACTGTTCGATAGGCTGATTCTGAAATAGAGTAACCTCATCTGCCTTCACATAAACCAATTCCTTGGTATTAGGGTCGAAGCAGACAAGCATATCGCCACTACCTTCCTTGGCTCTACCTGTAGACTGGTCGAAGGCAACATCACCCGAACCAACAAGAAGTGTTCTTCCGTTGCTGTCTTGCACATACAAAGCCTGCTCGCCATTCAACGCCTGACCGTTCAATGTTCCGTGATAGCTCCAATCAGAAACAAAGCTCTTCACGTTTTCCTCTATAACATCAGCAGTAGCCTGCTGCATACCCTGCACTCTAGCGTTCGCATTGATATATTGGGCAAGTGGGGTCAACTCTTCTTGGGTCAATCCATTCTGAATGAGTGCATCGTAAATCTGTGCCGGCGTCAAACCCTGCTGGTGCAATTTCTCGAATGTCTGTTTGAACACATCGTTACTATCCATCGCTGCATCAAGGGCTTGCTCTGCGTTGCGAAGGTTGCGCAACTCATCAACTACCACGCCGCTATCCGGGTTGTCCGTTCCCAGACTATGCTCCTCGGCAACCGTCTTACCTTGGCTGGCAGACTGGTCTGCGTGTGGTCTCCAGCTAGGGAAAAGCTCATCTTCGAGTGCTCTCTTCACATGATAGAAGATTCTGTTCTCCTCATCGGTACGCTTCATTGGGTCCTTGCGCATGATTTTGTCAATATCAATAACAATGCTTCCTTCTTTACCAAGAAGTTCTTTGATAGAAGCCATGAAGTTATTAGTATGACCTTTGCTTTCTGATCTGAGATAGCCAAGTAAACCGTTTTTGTCCGCATACTTTTCCCAGTCAAGATAGAGCGCACTCTTCTGGTTGCGCAACTCATTAATCAGTCGGGCATTATTCGGGTCTGTAATATCCTTATTCTCGTCATATCCGTTTTCTTTAAGGAATCTAAACGCTAGATTAGTGACAGTTCCATCATCATCTATGAACTGCATATCCTTCATCCTTGCGTAGCCCATCAGCGACATCATATCGTCATTATCACGATAAAGCTTCTGCTTGTAAAGAATAGCACGGCGCTCATCGGCATTCTTATAAGAGGTACGTGTAAGCAGCGTTCCGTTCTTGGTGTATTCCAGAATCTGCTTATTCTTCACGTCGTTCACGCTTCGGTAGCTTCTGCCCCTTGTGGTATTGAACAGTCCCATCGCTGCATTCACCTTCTCTTTGGTGCTCTGAGAAACGTCTGGGTCGTTCATAAAATCCGTGTAAGCGGTCTTATACTTCGGGTCTCTTGGAGCTGTCTTCGATGCACGGTCCACCTTTGTAAAGGCATCCATCAGATTCTTGCCCGATGCAGAAGAAATCAACTCGTTCTTCTCGTCAGGAGTCAGACGAATATCCACGGCGATAGGGGAGCCGTTGTCGTTTCTGCCAATCACGAAATGAGGGTTATCATTATGAGTAAGATGATGCAGAATGTTGCCCATCTTCACGAAGTTGCTAGGCTCGCCAGCCTTGAAAGCGCCAACCATCACCACGTCTTCCAACCAAGTACCGAAGGAAATATCCTTATCGCCAGTCACGTTGTCGGCAACCATCATGGTTCCAGCCTCAACGCCGAGACCAGCAGCCGTAGCACCAAACTTCTGTGCGCCATGAAGCAATCTCTCTCCAGTACTCTTCTCCATACCTGTAATACCGAACTTGGAAACCCAAGGAGACATCACAGCACCCGAAACTCCGAACATCGCACCCGTTACCGCACCATGCTCAGCACCTTTCAGACCAGCCTCAGCGATAGCCTGCAATGAAGTATCATCACCCGTAGAAGCCTGACTCAAAGCAGCTGTCACACCCGAATATCCTGCAAGATTCAGCGAACTTGTAGCCGTTCTAGTACCCAATCCCGACATGATCTTCTGTGCCGTAGTCATGTTTGCCACCTTGAAAGCCATCTGTTGGGCGGTAAGCTTCTGCGCCGCCTTCATCACGCCAGCCTTCACCAGTCCGTTAGTCAGAACTCGGGTTCCTGTATTCACGGCAGCACTTGCGCCGGCACCGATTACGGCAAGCGGACCGGAATCTGCAGCCATGTTTACGGCAGTAGATGCGAATCTCGTACCGATGCCCGAGCGATAGGTTTCATCCTTGTGGCCGGCAACCTTCTGAATCTCCGCATCACCATCAGCAATGGCAATACCTTCCTGTAATCTCTGTCTTGTATCTCTAGACATCACAGATGGAGCCAGCACCATGCCGATAATAGAGTTGCTGAGGTTCTTGGCAATATAGTCAAGCGCACCATGAGGCATGATTTCCTCCTGATTTCGCATCGTCAGAGCCTTCTGGGCATAGTTCATAATCTCAGGAGTAACGTATTTGTCCACGTATTCCTCCACACTCATGTTCAGTTTATCTGCGCTCTCGGCAATATGGCGCTGCATTCCCTTCTGCGAGTAAATCTCGTTGATTTTGCTGCTGAGATTGTTCATCAGAACGTTCTGGCGGTTCACCTGCTCCTGAGTCTGGGCATCACGAAAAGCCTGTTCCTTTACCGACTGAGGCGCATAGATGCCGCCCTTCTCGTCAAGGTTCTGCTGATACTGCTGGCGTGTCAACTCCTGCGCCTCATTCATGGAAGAATCTACCAGTTTGAGCAGATCATTACCCAAAATTCCTTCGGTCTTACCGTCATTTCTTATGAACTTGTTACCCTCAACCTCATACTGGGCAAGATTCCTTGCATCGTCCTCTCTCTGCTGCTTGGCTCTAGCCCTGCGAGCTTCAGGAGTAGAAAGCTGCTGCATCGTCTCGTTGAAGTTCTTGGCAGTAGGGGTTATTCTGCTTCTGCTGATAGGGGTTGCTCTCTGCTGTTCCTGACGTGCAGCCTGTTCCTGTGCTCCTTGCATGCGCGCGCGCATATTGCTAGCCTGAGCCTGCTGCATCGGGTTCATCTGGTCGTTGCGCATGTGCATCAGCTGCCAGTTCTTCATATAGTCTGTACCAGAAGCTGTTGCCCTACTAGGCTGCTGAGGTCTCTGAGGCTGCTGCCTCTGCTGCTTATACTGAGCTGCCACCTTCTGTGCCCTCTGCGAAGTAGTCATTGGCTTCTGCTGTGCTACTGGCTTCTGCTGAGGCTTCGGATTTACAGCATGGAGTCCAAGCCGCTGCGCAAACTCCTCATAGGAATTACTGGAAACAGCACCATCAGCATGAAGCGCATCATAGAGCTGCTTTCTGTTATGATAGCCCTGCTTGCCCGGCGCATACACGAACTTTCTGAAATGTTCTCTAGTTCCCGATACTGCGCCATCTGCTTTCAAGGCGTTATAAAGTTGGTCAAATTTATCTCCAGCCATATTTTATATATTAATGTTTATAATCCAAGTTTCTTTGTATTCTTATATCCGTTCTTCGACTTGCCTGCAGGCTTCGGTCGGTTTCTCGCATTCCTAGCCGCATTCTGCGAAGCTGCTGCCTGACTGGTAACAGATGCACCCTTTCTTCTTGTGGTGGTCGTTACCTCTGCGCCAGTCTTCGGATTGATGGTCTTTGTACTGGTAGAAGTAGAAGTCTCGCCCTGCGGAAGCTTGCCGTATTCACGGTAGTACTCCTGTTCCCACATGGTCTTGTTAGGCTGATAGCGCATCTTGCCGTTCTTATCCTCAAACCAGTACTTGGCACCCGAGCCGCTACCGCTCCTGCCTGACCGTCCACCGCCGCCACGCCCCTTATGGGTTGCGTTGTACTGCTGAATAGCCAATCGCTGCCTAGCCTGCTCGTCCTTCACCTTGTCACGCCCCTGCTTGTATTCAAAGTCTCGCTGGTCCTTCTGCTGCCTATACTGTGCTGCTGCATCGTCCTTGCCCTTGCGATAGTCAAACTTATCCCTGGCTAGCTGATTATTCTGGTTTCTCATGCCAAGAAGCAGCTCCCTATAGGCATTCTGCGCATTGGCTGCACGTTCCTTCAAGCTGAGATTAGCCTGCTTGTATGCTGCATCTGCATCAAGAGCAGCTTGTTTCTGCCTCTGAGCCTTGCGGTTCTGATAGCCCTGTTCCATCATGGCAGTAGGGTCGTTGAACAGCTGCAGAGGAGCGCCCTTGGAAGTATTCACGATATTTCCCATGTGACGGATGGCATCGGCTAGGGTAGTCATCATTTCCATATTACGGGTTCTTCGTCTGTCATACTCTTCAGGAGTTTCCCCTTCTCTCATGCCCGGTCTTTTCTTCGGGATGAGACTGCCGAGCCAACCGAAGAAACCACCGTCCTTCTTCGATGGGTCAGACTGGAATGCCGGCGCTTCCTGCTTCTGGGATGCTGCTGCGCCTGAAAGGGCAGAAGAAAGGGAATCATAGCTAGGTGTTCCGTCTGCATTCCAACCGGTAGGCTGCTGAGGCATATTCGTGAAGTCTGTAGCAGGTGCTTCCCCAGTCTGTACTGGCTGAACTGGCTGCGCTGGCTGAGGCTGAACCGCTGGTGCTTCAAACTTTCCTACAGCGCCACTATTCGGCTGAAAGAAATTCATACCCGTAGGCTGAGGGGCAACAGCAGGAATCTGTCCGTTTGGAGCGCCCTGCATAGTCTGGTTCATCACCTGATCATAATCAGGATGCTTCGCCCTCATCATGTCCTGAACAGCCTGAGGATACCCGCTAATCGTAATGGGCACCTTCTTAGGCTGCTGTGTATTCTGATTGTTGTTTACTGCCATAGCTTACTTATCTTTTTTTGAACTTCCGACTAGGTTCCATCACTTCCATCTTGGTGGGAATACCATCACCTTCAAAGAACTGTTCTGCTTCGGCAGACATAAATTCTTTAATTTCTTTGTGTTTTTTTTCGAAAAGGTCATGAAAAAAATCCTCGTTCTCTTTGAATTTCTTAACAAAATCCTTACCCCATATAACGGTTGCACCAGAATGGTCAGCGCCTTCCTCTGCAATATCAATCCCAACCATCTGGTCGATAATACCGTTGCCGCCCTTGCTTCCAACACAGCCGAGGTTAGCAGCTATTCTGTTATAATTATCAATAGTTTTTTTTATGAAATCCTCACGGCTTTCTTCTGATATAGGAATGCGAGGTTTCTTGTCTAAGTCTGTTTTATAGAAAAGAAACTCTTCGCCTGTATAGACAAGACTCAATGTATAGCGTTTGCCATTCTTTAACTGATAGACGGAAGTAATTTCTTTGCCATCATTTTTCCAAGACACAAGCACCAACCCATCTAGCTCAGCCTTAGAAACAGCATCTACATACTTGGCTATTGCTTCCATAGACACTCTGTTATTGATGACCTTCTTGTTTTTCAGCTTTTCAATATACGAATCCTTGTAAGCCAGAGCACTCTCGGCACTCTTCAAAGCCTGAGCATCAATCTTGTCAACAACATTGTCGGCAAGCGTCGCCCACAACTCCTTATTCTCCTTCATGTACTTCTGGCACACCTCGGTCAGATTCTTCTCACGAATCTTTGAAAGGCGAAGCTCCTCGGCAACATCAGACAAAACTGCGTCCTTATCAGACAACTTCTTCTCCAAATCAACGTTCTCTGTAACCAGCTCACAACAGCCCTTGGTCTTGCGCTTTAGCTCCTCGTTCTTCTCATGGATGATGCTGTTCAGTCGGGCAATCTCCTTACCCAATCTCTTAGTCTTCTGACTTTCCTTAGTCAGCAAGTTATAAATCTCAATAAAATCATCTAACTGCGAAAGAGTGGCTTTCTTCATTAGCTCTTTATCCTTGGTAAGCTCCTCTATCTTCTTTGCCTGCTCATCCAACAAGGCATCGTTGAACTGGGAGGCTGCTTCTTTAAGGGCAGGGTTACCTTCATTAAGAACATGTTTGTGGTAAAAATCAGCTTTTGGGGAGGCTGAACAGCAAATGATACGTATCTTTTCCTCTTGCTGCTCTTTACCAGGAACAGGCGCATTGCTACGCTCTTCATACTCCTTCTTCAAGCGAGCCTCACGCTCAACCCATTCCGTAGGAGACAAAGCAACAGTCCATCTATTTGCATTGGCAACCTTTATGGCTTCGCAAACTTCTGGCTTCTCAAATTCTCTTATCGCACCAGCCTGGTATATGACTTTATTCGCTAAAGCCATGTGAAAACCTTCCTTATTCAATATCTTCTTTGCTTCTTTTAATGTCATAATCTATCTTGTTTTAATGTTTAATCTTTTTAACACTTCTCAAAAAATGAGGGGTGGGGGAAATCGGAAAACCGAAATCCAAAATGAGGGGGTTGGGAGGAGGATTTTTTATTTATGTATTTATCTACTATAATTTGCAACGGTGGTCAAAGGGGGTGGGGGTCTTGGG
>ERZ1026864.73-NODE-73-length-76991-cov-87.095495_pt1 | contig 76991 bp, 117 predicted proteins | sample MGYA00380162_ERZ1026864 | MGnify/ENA primary metagenome ERZ1026864 (study PRJEB33269, sample SAMEA4719798) | human gut metagenome | biome: human-associated habitat; feature: organic feature; material: feces | place: Cameroon | collected 2013-10 ... | reverse complement strand
TAAGTTAAAAGTTATAAGAACATGATTATGATTGACGAAAAGAAAATACAAGAAGTAGCAGCTGGCAAGTTTAATGCAGGAAGCTTGATGAATGCTGCCGAACAAATGGCCTTTGAGAGAGGCGTTTATTGGTTCAAGAAAGCTCTTTGGCACGACGCAAGCGAAATACCCGAAGAAGGAGAGCAAATCTTATATACAGCCACAGAAGGAGGCGAAATTGTAGATGTAAAAGTTACTACTACAGCCTTGTACGCCTTCATACCATGGAGTGAGGTTGTAAGAGACTTTAATATCAGCAGATGGTGCTACATCGAGGACTTGTTACCGAAAGGAGGTGAGAAATAACAGACGAAAAAGGTGTACCACAAACGACAGGTGGGGATGATACAATCAATAGCATACAAAAAGTTCACGATATGGTGTTGTATCACCGTGCGCCAAAGTACAGCTTAGGCGTATCAAAATCACCGCCAACTGCAAAAGATTATGGACAGGCGCTTCAAAACTCAAACAGAAGAAGAAAAGGAGGTAAGAGATGAAAAAACTTTTCACGGCAAACAAAGGAGATGTAATCCATTCTTCAGACGACACATTGATAAAAGTTCACCACATCGGAAAGCATGGCGAAGTGCACTATATAGCGTATGCCGACGGGGCACGTGGTTGGATTCAAAATGAACCATACAACAATTATTATGGAAAAATATACGCTTGCTATCCGGCAAGTATATCAGAAAAAGAATGGCTCGAAAATTGGATAAAAAAGGAGGAGATAAAAAATGAGCTACAAAACGAGGATGAAATGTGACGTAAGCCACATTATACCCTGCGGTCTTTGTCCCCAGATGCTTAATTGCCCTTATGACAAAGAAGACGAAAGAGTTGTATTTACAAAAGAACATACAGGAAATGATTAAAGCTAAATATCGCGAGTGCAAAGCTTTTTGCTTCGCTAACAAGAAAGATTGGCAGTTTTTCGCACTTCCGGCTATCGGCGCATCACGACATGATGATAGCGTAACGGTTGGTTTTGTTTGGCTGTTTTTCTCAGTTTATTTACGAATTACATTAAATACTCAAAAGAATGATTAAACCAGAAGACCTAAGAATAGGCGACCTTGTAAGAACAAACCGCGATTGCGCATTTCCGAAAGGCACAATGTGCGTTGTTAACGATATACGTCCCGAGAAAGTCTATAAAGACAAAGTAGGTATCGTCGGTCTAATCGCTACCTACGATGACGACGACGGACCTTGGGGAGCTTGGTGTTGTAGCATTGAAGGCATCTCTCTCACGCCCGAACTCCTCGAAAAGAACGCCTTTAAGCATGAGCAACACCAAAAAGACAGTAATTCCGAGTGGCACGACTTCTATCATTACGACCTCGGCATTAATATCGTGTACGAGGTCGAGGAAAATAAGTTTGCCGCCTACCTCGACGGAAAAAAGTTACGAGAAATACAATACGCTCACGAACTCCAACATATCCTTTGGGCGTTGGGCTTGAACGCAGAACTAAAAGTGTAAATATGAAACTTCGACAAGCAGAGAAAGTTTTCAAAAGACATTTTTAACCATCTCCGGTGGCAGCAGGCACAGTATGATGTTGAGCCGTTTTAGACTGGTTGGCATTTGCTGTAGCCGTAAAAGTACAATTACCGCATAGACAATTCAGCACAGGTTTCAAGTCTTGATTTATTAGGCAGGGCTAATCATCAAGACAAGGAACATCCGCAATGATGATAAAACTACAGGTGAAAACCCTGGCAAAACTCCAGTTTGCCGTGCTTGTCTGTCTCGGAGATTTAAAACGATAAAAAATGAAAAAGTACACTGGAACAAAGACAGTGAAGGCTACGCCTATGACAATGGGTGAAGCCTACGAGCGCAAGCTCTTGAAGAACGGCGTAAGACCGTTAGAGTGTGAAACTGATAAGGCAGGCTATCTCGTAGAGTACGAGGACGGCTACCAGTCTTGGAGTCCGGCAGATGTGTTCGAGAAGGCTTACAAGCCGTCAGAAACGTTCGTTGACAGAATAGTTCTTGAATTCAAAGACCTTGAAAAGCGCATGTGTAAATGCGATAACTTTCTTTCTTCGGATGAGTTCAGTGCTTTAGACACACTTTCTCGTGCTTTATTGACTGTGCAAAGAGGGTTAATGGGGCAATATTACTTTGTCTTGGCAGACAGATTTATAAAGGCAAGTAAGATGAAAGTTAAGCTGTCTAATTTAACATTCGGCACGGCAGTACTTTACCTTAAAGCAGGTATGGCTGTCCGCAGAGCAGGATGGAATGGTAAGGGCTTATTTGTTGTCAAGCAAGTGCCTGCCAATATTTCAGCCGACATCATCCCTAACATGCAGTCACTTCCTCAGTCTGCCAAAGACATCATTATGGCACGTGCTGAACCACACATCGCTTACACTAATCAGATGCTTATCATTCACCCAGACGGACGTGCGGACTCTTGGGTACCGTCTTCGAGTGATGTATTTGCAGAGGACTGGGAGTTAGTAACTGAGTAGGTGACACTATAAATAAACGAAAATGAAATCATATAAATGGAAAATCACCGCTTTTGTGGTGTGGGTTGTTATAACGCTCATTGTTGTCAGCGTTGCGCTGAGAGGCGTAAGCAAGGCAGATACAGCAACAAATCTGATTAGCGTAGCAATCCTTTTATTTTGGACGCTTTTGTCCTTTGCAACGAATTGTTTCACTTTTAAAAATAATAAAAACAATGAGAAAAATTAAATCAATGTGTATGTTTATGCTGCTTATGACAGCATTGTGCTTAACCTCTTGTAGCGAGCGTATCGACGCTGGTTCCGAAGGCATTCTCGTCAACCTTTACGGTTCAGACAAGGGTGTTGATGACGTAAGTCTCGTTACCGGTCGTGTGTGGTACAACCCATTTACAGAAGAGGTCTATGAGTACCCGACATTCGTACAGACAATCGACTATCCTGCTTTTACCATCAACGCCAAGGATGGTTCTGAGTTTACCGTTGACCCTACGGTATCTCTCAAGATGGTCGACGGCAATGCACCTAAAGTGTTCAAGAAGTACCGCAAGGAACTGAACGACATCATCAATGGTACATTATTCAACTATGTCAAAGATGCGTTCCGTATTCAGCTCAACAAGTACACTACCGATCAGATTGTCAGCAACCGTGATATGGTAGAGCGTGCTATTGAATCACAGCTTAGTAAGGCACTTGCCAAAGAACACTTTCAGCTTGAACAGCTTACGTCTGGTCTCAAATATCCAAACTCCATCGTTGAAGCCGTCAACCAGAAGAACAAGGCTATTCAGGAGGCACAGCGAGCACTCAACGAAGTGGCTGTAAAGAAGGCAGAGGCAGAAAAGATGCTTGTACAGGCACGTGCCGAACGAGAGGCTAATGAACTTAAATCCGCAACACTTACTCCAGCTATTCTCAAAAAGATGTGGATTGAGAAGTGGGATGGATCTGTTCCAACGGTTGTTACAGGAGGAAATACGTCAACATTTTTAGATTTAAGTAAAATTCAAAAATGACACAATGAAAAATAGAGTAGTTGAAATAAATGACAATGTAGCGGCTATAGAAATTCGATATAAGAATACCACACTATTATGTTACATTAATAAAACTGATTTATCTAAGGTTGCTTCCATAAAAGGCACTTGGCATATTAACAGGCATAAAAGTGGTCATATTGATGGTGTAAAAACTAAAATCCAAATTGATAAAGTTAGAAAACAAATATGGTTGCATAACTTTATATTTAACAAATTGGATCCTAACAATGTTATCGACCATATTGATCACAATACTTTAAATAATGTCAGAATAAATCTTAGAGAAGTTAGTAGAGAACAAAATGCTCAAAATATTTCTACTACTCTAAAAAGTTCAACAACATATAGAAACGTTACCATGGAAGGAGAGAAGTATAGAGTAAGAATTGGAAGACATTCTTTTGGAAGGTACAATACCTTAGAAGAAGCCATTGATGTGGCAAAAAAGGAAAGAAAAAATATATTTCCTTTGTCTTCTGAATAAAACGGCAGAATTGCTTTATAATTCCCGTTTATGGAAACGTGCCGCAGATTATGATAGCTAAGTAATTAACAAGTCCTCTCCCCAGTGACAGTGGGGAGAGGTAAAAAGAAGAGAATATGGATATAAAAATATCAGAATGCAACCATGAAATCATGGTTAATGGTTTTGTTATGCGTAAACATGATAAGGCTACAATACATGAAGTATTACGCATAGCAGCAAAAGCTATTGAAGAAGCACAACGTGACTTATATTTAAGATGGATTGAGGAGGAAAGAAAATGAGCAAGGAAACAACACAAGGAAATTGCCCATGTTGTCCATTCGCTGATTTGTTTGCTGGATATTGTTCTTATTATAACTTCTATCCTGCTAACATTAATTTTGGCGAGACAACTTGTAGATGTGAAGAACTTAAAAAGAATAATAAATTATGAGTATAACCATACCAATGTGGCTGCTATATGTCGTAGGAGGCATCATAGCGATAGTTGCCCTTTTATTTTTTATTGTAGGGTTAATGTTTATAATTGCATTGTGTCGTAGTAATAAGGCTTAAAAATATGAGTTTATCAAAAGCAAAATTATACCTTCATTGCATGATTAATAATCTCGAAAACTGCATAGAGGAAGGTTCTTATGTAACATATCAAAACATTATTAATCAATGTAAGAAAGCACTTAAAGAACTGGAGGATTAGTATGGCAAAATACAAAGTGATTAGATATTGGGATACATATCCCGATGGAGTTGTAGCAACTTGTGATACAGAGGAGGAGGCAGAAAAGATACGTAAAGAATATCTCAGAAACCGAAAGCCTATGTACGACTATTTAGTCAGAAAGGAGAACGAGTAATGAATAGAGAAACGTTAAGAGATAAATACGGAAATCAAATATGCGAGTTATGCTGCCGAGAGTATTTTACTAACAGAGCATTCCCTGAGACACTTTGCGAAGGTCGTTATTGCGAGGATGCAGAAGATAGTTTCGCAGATGAACATAATATAGAACTAAAGGATTAATATAACATTAGAAAATGAAAACAATTATAGCAAAAATGACCTGCGTCTTTTTAACGGCGCTGTTAATTCCAATAATGCTGATAGGTATTATCTCCTACGCTTTATTCAAAGGGATTACAAGCGAACGTGTCTGGGATGAATATTTTGATATTTGGAACTCGTTCACCAATTTCCTAATACATCCATACTATAAATACATGGAAAGAAAAAATTATATAAAAAAGTTGAAGCAGAAGGTGGATTATTATCGCGAGGAGAATGTTAGACTTAATAACGCATTGGAAAAAATTGAAAAAGAAAAATAATTATGAAAAAAGAAGAATTAGACAAGCAAATAGATAGATGGCTAAAACGACGAGAAACAATCAAGCCTTTTATAGATAGAATGGTAAAGTTAAATGTAAGGCGCGAGGAATTACTTCAAGATATGAAACAACTTCAAGAAGACTATATTAAAGCCTTACCTTTTAAAGTTGGAGATAAGGTTATAGATGAAGCTGGAAATGTAGGCTGGCTTTCAAGAATAGTTCCGCATACACCATCAGAAAAGTATATGCGAGCAACATTAGGTTTGATATTCTTCTTCTATATGGAAGAAAAAGACGGCACTCGTGCCAAGCATGATGTTTATACTTACGGACGACCAACTAAACTATAAATAATTATGACAGAAGAAGATTTTGTAAAGCAGATACGTGCTCTCAATAAAAAAGAAATAGAGATTGCACGTCAGAAGTATGAACTAAAAAAGCAATACCTCGAAGAATATCCGATACAAATTAACGACAAGGTAGATTGTAACGAAAAAGCCTGTTGGGTTAGCAATATTCGTTTCACTACCTTATAGTAAAGTATTTCTTGGTTAATTACCCAAGAAGAATGGCGAACGCTCGCAAGTTGAACACGCTGTTTATAGAGAACAAATAAAAGTATAATAATACAATTAAAGCAAATAGTTATGACAAGAGAAGAAACAAAAGAGCTGATAGCAGAGAATCGCATAGCTGTGATGCAGGCTTATGTTGACGGTAAGCAGATACAGTTTTTCAACGAATACACAGGGGAATGGGAAAACATTCATACCCCGAATTGGCTTCGTGATACTTCTTACCGCGTCAAGCCTGAACCCAAATACCGCCCATTTAAAAACGCAGATGAGTGCTGGCAGGAGATGTTAAAACACGAGCCGTTCGGGTGGGTGAAAGAAAAAGAACGAAATGTGCGCACTCAAATTGGATTTATGCACACAAAAGGAATACAAGGCACCAGTGGCGGCTCTTCTAATTACAAGGCTTTCTTTGATTGCTTTAGATTTGCCGACGGTGCGCCGTTCGGAATTTTAGAGGAAGAATAATTATGGAAGATAGTAGAATGCTAAGAGAAATGCTCACAATGAAGATTAGTAATTGGGAGTCTATAAAGTATAGTGAAGGCATCTGTTGCCCTAATCCTGAATGTGACAATGATGGCTATTATGATGATGCGAGAAATATTTTAGGATGGTGTGAAACTCCTTCTGGTTTTATGTATGTCTGTGAATGTAACAAATGCTTCACCAAATACAGATTCCACGGAGTTACTGGCAGTTACAAATTCAACTTCAATAAATTCGCAAGTAGTTTCTTGTTGAGCGTTTTATTGCAAAAAAAAGATAAAGATGATCCGTCATGTATAGATATTTTACGATGTATCAAATCTAAGGATGAACCAGTCGAACTGAAAGAGGAATAGTTATGAGAGAAATTTGGAAATCTATTCCAGGTTGGGAAGGACTATATGTTGTAAGCAATCTTGCAAGGGTAAAACACCTTCCATACACAAAAGGAAAAGGTAAACATGTTTATAGCGAAACCATTTTAAAGCCTTATAAAAATAATAGCGGTTATTATATGGTCGCATTGTTTACAAACAACAAACAAAAGAACATGTTACTTCATAGAGCAGTCGCGATGGCTTTTATTCCCAACCCAAATAATTTGCCATTTGTGAACCATAAAGATAGCAATCGTTTAAATTGTGTTGTTGAAAATTTGGAATGGTGCAATAGGTCGTATAACATAAAGTATTCTTATGACAACAACAATAGAAGAGCAATGATGAATTGGCGAAAGGGAGCAAGTAATGCAAATGCTAAACCGATTATCCAATTATCTAAAGAAAGTAAGTTTATCAAAAGATTTGGGTGTATAATGGATGCCGAAAGGGAGACGGGAATACTTAATAGTAGCATCGTGTCTTGTCTAAAAGGTCATCAAAAAACAGCAGGAGGTTATAAATGGGAATACGTGATATAAAGTTCAAAGGCAAGCGTCTCGACAATGGCGAGTGGATGTATGGCGACTTAACACACCTCGTAGATGGTGTGTACATAAGCAACGATAACGGAAACAACATGGCGCAGGTATACCCCGATACGGTCGGGCAGTACACAGGACTGAAAGATAAGGAAGGCAAGGAGATATATGAAGGCGATGTCGTAGAAGTTGCTTTATTTTTATACGTTATGGTGTGGTCCGAAGTATTTAGTGCTTTTCGATTGAGAAAAGATGTAACAGAGTATGGTATAACTCCTTGTTTAGAGGTAGAGTTATGCCCTTATGCTGTTGTTAAGGGCAATATCCACGACAACCAAAAAGGAGGCTAATATGCAGGAAACAACGATAACATTTAGAGTTCGGGTGTCCGACGATGAGAGCCGTGTCATAATTACAGAGCCGACAATGACAGACTATATCAGTTTTAACGTTTTCATGGGTATCGTCAGAAGCCTTGCGGACTTTCAGAAAGAATGGAACGAGGAACACAGACCCAAAAACAGAGAAAAATGGAATATGCAGATTATATCAGACTGACAACACAGATTGCCGTGCTGAAAGAAATTGCCGTTGATTACAGCGGCAAGACGATAGACAACATCATACAACAGTTGGAAGCAATTAAGAAGGAGGTGACGGATGAAGATTAAAAAAACAAAGAAGCGTTACAAAACCATGTTTCTGGCACCGCATTACTGTACTAAGGTAAAGTTTAAAAAGATAGGTACATTAATCAAAACACTGTGCGGTGTGTTTGTTATATACGAGGTACGCAGGTGGTATCGTAAAATAGAATTGACAACTCGACATGTGAGCATAAGAGTTGGCGAGTAGAAAATAATTTCAATAGAACTCGAATTATGAACAAAAAAGTAAATAAAATTTCCTTCACATGGGAGCAGCGTAGCACGCATGATACCGAGCGAGTGGGCGCTATGTATTGCTTCAAGCGTTGCGATGTTAATCAAACTTAATGATATGGTACAATTTCAAACATGGGAGAGCGGCTTGCATATTCTTATCACAAACGAGGCGTGTCGAGGAAGCGTGCAAGTCTGTTTTCCTGTTAAACAGGAAGATAAAGAGAATATATGCAACGCCGATTGTATACTATACGCATTATGGGTAGACCCACAATGGCGCGGCAAAGGCGACGGCATTGTTGTACCGAACCGATGGCGTTGCTCAAAAGGCTGTGAAATGGAACGCCGTGTGGCGGACGCTTGCGGAATACCCGTCGTAGGCGTGATAGGTGAGACGCACGATTTACAAATCACTAACGCAATATAACCATGAGCGCAAGCCAGTTAATCAACCATACCCCGAGAAGAGCGTATGTTATCGCACCAAGCGTAGAACAGAAGGAGAAATTGCTAATGAGTATTGACCGCTATTGTTCGCTGTATTACATTACAATGGGGTCGGCATATAATATTGCCCAAACAGCGATGATAGACGCTTACAATGCTATTAAAGAGGACAAGAAACTGTACCGTCAAAAGACAAAGCAAAGCATCAACAAGGCTCTTGCTGCATACAACACATGGGATGCGAAGATGCGCTTTGTCCTCGCCGACCGCTATCAGCTTTGGCTTGACCTATCCGATGCGTCGGAAGCGGAACTGAAACCGCTCGTTACAACGCTCTATTACTGCATCGACAACTACTTCTTGAAGAATAAGGTGCCGAAAAGCAAGATAATCGCCCGTATGGAGACGGCAATGGTGCTGATAGATGTTGCGGTAAACCTATTTAAGAACTTGTTTGATAACATCCAAAAGAAAATCGGCAAGGACTTGCGACCGATGTTCAGTGATGGCAACGCACTGGAGTTGCAACAAAATTGGAACAATGCCATGCAATCCGTCATAAACTCGGTACCAGGAATGCCCGACGTTAACATCAACGATGATGCGGACAGCGTTCAGGCAGCAAAGAATATCGTAATGAAGATCTCGAACGAGAACATCTACGACCGCGCAGGAGAGTATGCGTTGCAGGTGAACCCCGAATATAAACCAGAGGATTACAGAGAATAGGTTAATACCAACCGCGCACGGACAGCAGGAGTAAAATCTTGCTGTCCGTGCGCGTTTTTTTGTCATTTGTCTTGCAACGTAAATGCCCGACCATACAGCAGCATCGTAAGAATAATCAGCGTGTAGTCCGCAATCTTTGTTGCTTCGGAAATACACAGCGTGCCGTGCCCAAGCCTTATCAGAATAACTCCTGCAAGATACAGGAACGGTATTCGCCACACCCAACCGAATTTGAAAAGAAAACTTGCCGGCAGTAAAACGGCTGGCAGTACGACATAAGCAAGTACATATACTGACGCAACCAAAACGGCGTTCTCGTTCATAACCAAACCCATTGACGCTGCATTATGATGAAACCAATGCACGCCGAACCAGTGTGAAACCATAAGAAAAATCGGTATTGCCCTAATACCAATCCTATAAAACCAAAACAATTTTTCGGCAAGCGTATTTGTTTCTATTGTTTTCATACCACTAAATTTATGTTAGTTTTTTGAATATCCGTTCGCACAGCTCTCCTATGATATAGCAAGCCTGCTCACCGCTCATATCAATATCGTACGCCTCACAGATGTGCGCCGTAACGTGCAGCAGTTCGTGACCGATTGTGTTCACCATCTCGCTTTCTTCTTCGGAGTGCCCGATAGTAACCACACTTACCTTGTCCTTAACGTTGGAGTAGGTGAGTCCTCTGCTTTCGCCACCGCTTACGAAGTGACGGTAGGCTTTGCTTGTCGCTTCGCTGCCACACCCAATAGTCATAAGCTCGTTACAGAGATGCACCGCGTCGCCGCTGTCATACCCAATGAAGCAACGCACATCCCAGTCGTACTTGTCGAGCCTTATGTCACGCCTAATCATAACAAGTCCTCCCAAGGTATAGGCATACCGTTGTGGCAGCAGTCGGCATAGAAGCGGTTGAAGATGAAGCCGTCCTTCTGGTCTGTATCATCAACCATATCTTTCACATACTGCGCCATTTGTTGCTCGTCCTTTATCGACTTGCCCCAAAAGTCTGCCTTGCACATATTGGCTACATATACATGGTCGTAGCCGACGAGGTTTTCAAGCTGCAAGCCATTCGTTTGCAACATCTCCTCGACCTTTTCTTTTGACAGCATCTCCAAACGTTCTTCCTTGCCCGTAGTTGGACTAATCATTCGCATTTGCTTGACAGCCCACTCGCACATCTTCTTGTTGAAGTGATAGCCGTTGTATCTTAGATATGCTATCATTCCTTCGGGCTTCAAGTCGTACATATCCAAAGGCATCTTACATCTTCCCATAATATTTAGGTTTTAAGGGACTGGCAGGGAAGCGAACCTCCCCACCAGTCAGGTTAATTACTTAGTAGCGTCTGCGACCGCGATAACCGCCGCGTCGTTCTCCGTAGCGACCGTCATCGTCATCATCGTACATATCGCGCTCACGGCGTTCGTTCTCGTATCGCCAATCATCGCGATAATCGGGCATAGGTGAACGCTCACCGTATCGACCTTCGCCACGCTGCAAGCTGTCAAGACACGCCATTGCCTTGCCACCATAGCGCAAGCATTTCTCAACGTTCTCAACAAGCTCACCCATCTTGTTCTCTGTGATTTCAATCATATACATAGCTCAAGCATTTTAGTTATTGCTGTTTGACTTTTTCAGTGCCTTTTGCAACATGCTTTCTATGTTTGATAAAGTACCCTCCATGCCGCAGACCTTGCTTTCGAGCTGAGATATTTTCTGCTCCTGCTCCTTGTCTTTGGCTATCTGAGGATTGAGAACACACATTATCTTCTCGCAGTTGCACACCACCTTTTCGTGATAGTCCTTGCTTGCAAGCACCTCCTGCGAGTGTCGTAACATCGCTTCTACTTCGGCAATCATCGCTTCGCGACTTTCGCTTACTACCACGTCGCCTGAGTTGGCAATCTGTCCGTTTGAAGGCAGTTGCTTGAACTCTGCTTCGCCGTCGGGTAGCTTTACTTTCACATCCACAACCGTTTCCATAGGCTGCGTTGAAAACTGCCCTGGTTGATAGGTAGGGAACTTCGGCTGCGGATTACTTACGCTTACCACCTGTCCTATTTTCAATGTCGGCTCTTCACCTTTCTCAAGCACATAGAATATGCTGTTTGTTCTTAGTCCACTGAACATACAATTCGCAATTTAGTTGTTAAACAATACCCGTCATTAGCTGAAGGGTGTTAGTATCTCTCTCGAACCAGAGCTGATATACGCCAGTTCCGGCTACGTCGGCAACCGTAAGAGCCGCACCTCCGAACTTGGTGACAGCCTGCGTTACGCCGTTGGTCTCAAAGAGTATCGGCAGCGTGGTCGTTGTGCCCGTCGGTATCGCCTGTCGCAGATTTACGAATACCGTACCTCTGTAATTGGCGTTCAAGAAGGCGTGGTTCCTGAATGAGAATACCACACCGTTTGCGCCTACTGACACACCGGTAGAACCGATAGCTGCCGACCCTCTTCTGTTGACCCATGAAAAAGGATAACCCCAAATCATAGTCGTTCCTCCAGTTAGATGGTTAGCCCCAAAAGCCGTTAGCTCCGTTGACTCCGTAAAGTCCGTATTGTGCTGCTACGCAGTTCGGGACAGCAACGAACGGCTGGTAAGGTACAGTCGCCGTCTCGGGCATCTTACACTTGATACCTGCAACCTCCTGCTGCAAGCCTGCCAACACCGCATTGATAGGAGCGACCGCCTGACCTACAATCTGACTTGTCATAGCCGACGACTTGAACGTTGAGTTCTCCTCGCGCAGAGCGTCAATCTTGTTCTGCATTTCACGCATTTCGGCTTGCTTCTGACCGTTGACGATAGTCTGCGTGCTGTCCTTGATGGCGTTATGCAAGTCGCAGGTCTGTCTCTGTGTCTCAAAGGCAAGACTTGAGAAACCGCGTTCCTGATTTGTCGCAACGCCGTTGATGGCGTTCTGCAAGGTGTTGGTCTGCTGGCATGTGGCAAGTCTGTTCTCGCAGCAACAAGAAGCGAGCTGCTGTGCAATCTGCATGTTGCCTTGCTGGAGAGCGTTGATAACTTGCATACCGCTCATGCCGACCTGATTGCCCACACCCTGAACCTGCGAGGTAAGAGCCGAGATAGCCGCCTGTATCTGACCTTCGGTGCAGTTAAGCTGTGTAGCAAGGTTGCTTAGAGCGTTTCTGTTTCCACCGATGGCATCCATGAGGAGCGAGCGACCGTAGTCGTTGTTGATTTCATTAGCAATACCGCCTGCGCGACCATTGCCGAAACCACCCCAACCATTACCGCCCCAACCCATGAGGAAGAATAGGAAAATTACCCACATGAAGCCGTCGCCCCAACCATTGCCGTTCTTGTTCATGGCAAGGAGAAGATTAGGGTCAAGACCTCTCTGTTGAAGCAGAGGAGCGAGCAAACTCATCATGCCACCCTGTCCGCTACCTTCATTGCCGAATACATAAGTTTTTGACTCAGACATAATACAATCTTTTTTTTAAAATTTTACCTTAGTTGACTAAACACTATTTCGTAACGTTACACCGCAAAGTTAGCGAGTTACGACGGATAATGTCATAACACGCTCAAAGATTTTATATTACGCTGATAATCAGATATATAAGGTGATAGTCGGTACTATCACATTGCGAAACGTTCTTTCCAATGTTTGAAAAATTGGAAAGAAATGGAAACAAAAAAAGAGAAGCCTCTTTACTTGCCTCTCTTGTGTTTTAAGAAGTGAAGAATATCCCACTTCTTCCAGTACCGTGTGTGTCCGCGCTTCTTGCACTCACCGTTCGGTATATCCCCGCGCTTGACCATTCTGTTGAGTGTTGCGTCGCTCACGCCCAATCTGTCCTTTACTTCCTCTGCGCTCATCATCGGGTTAAGCATATTCGGAAGTATGTCCTGGCAGAGTGTTTCTATGTCATCGTCACTCATACCGCAAGCCGTCACTTTTTCGCCGTTCTTCTGTTGTTCCCATGCCTTCATACAGCTCTCATACAGAGATTTCAGAATGAGAGCCAAGGTGTAATAGTTGAATACTTTTCTTTTCATAGCCATTTTGCTTTAGAAGAAAATCCTTTTACCTATTCTTGTTCTTGTTAAGAACCAATCTATTACCCAGTACAAGTAAAATACTCCTGTCATTACTATTACAGACATACATGACATTACCATTTCGTTAGTGGTATACCAAGACCAATAAGTGAGATGTATAGCATTTACACCGAAGTAATAAAAGAACGGAATCCTGTATACCCAACACAGCCAGAAGAATCTACTGAACAGTATGAGCACAAGTGGTAATACATACAGTAACACATATATAAATGCGTAGCTTGGCCAGTGTTCGGAATGCACGATAAACATTTCTCTCGTATTCTTTGAGAAATCCAACATGGCAAAACTATGCCACACCATTATACATATAGGTAGCCATTTAGTTATCCACTTGATGAATTTCAACAATCTTCTTGAATAGCTGTTACCACTCATTATTAACAGCGAGATAACCTCGCTCACGTCCATTCCGTCTAAAACAGAAAGGAGTGCCTTTTTCTTTTCTTCTGTCATAATCGTTTAGTCTAAAATCTGATATTGTGCAAATATAGCAAAAATTATCATAATGCAGTTAATTTAACTGTTAATTTCTTAAATTATTAGTGCATACTTGATTTACGTGGCAAAGTGTTACGTAAAAATGGTTTATTATTACAATTTGGAAATTAAAGCCTTGCCTATCCTCTACAGACGGGCAAGGCTCCTGAAAACAAATCACCTTAAACTAAAAAACCAATAACTAACCAATCTACATATTATCTCTTTCTGTGTATCAGCCAAAGCAGCAGTGATATAGCAAATAACACCACCGCTACGACCACTATCTTCCCTGCGAACATCTGCGTCCGCTCCCACCATGTTGTCTTGCGTTCAACTGGCACAGGCACTGGTATCGAGTCTGCTCGCAGGACTGACTTGTATATCGTATCAGTCTTGATGCTTACCCTGTCACGCCATCTGTACACGTTCTTTGTCTTGTATATTGTATCACCTATCATATAGCTCTCGACATATATAGAGTCATGTACGCGGAACGTATCGGCTTTGTAGTTGGTCTTGTACAGCGTGTCCGTCTTGTTAATCACTCGCTCCAACACAACAGGTTTTGGAGTTGTGCAGCTCGTCATAACAAGCAGGAGCAGATGCAGCATAGAGCCGACGATGATAGTGAAGCCGTAGCGGCAAATGTCATCCCACTCAATGCCCGGTAGCTTATACCGCTTCCATTGATACACCTCTCGCAGCACCATTACGGGCAGCGCGAGAACGCCTACGAATATAGACGCAATAAACCATCCGATAGCACCTTGTCTGTTTCGCTTGTTCTCGTCGTAGCCTTCATCGACTACACCGAGCTTGTCTGCCTTGTAGAAAATAAAGAGCGTTGTCGCTCCCAATATGATGCAGTTCAGTAACATCAGAATTTCTCTTATATCCATATCCGTTAATTTTTATTGTTATCCATTGCTTCCTCTACCGCCTCGCCGATGTCTGCGTTCTTCCTCTTGATGAGAGCGATAATAAGGCGTTTTATAGAGAACGTGTTTTTAATTCCGTGCAGTGCACATACGTGCCCTACGATGCTGTCAATCTCCCAGATGCACCCGAAGCCTAAGCCGATAGCCGCTGTTGTTACGTGGTTTGCCCAGCCCAGCGGTTCGAAGATAGCCAAGCCGAGTACCGAGCCGAGTATGAGATACGTAACGTAGTCCACCGCCTTGTTGCACGTTCTTCTGCCTGCTCGCGAAAAGCGGAAGTGTTCACGCTTTTTAAGGCTCTCCGACACACCGAACCAAAAATCGGCGACGATAAGTACGACGATAAGTACGAGCATCCAGCGCAAATCGAACAATGCGGTAAGTGCTTCCGTCCCCATGGTGCCGACCACGAAAGCCTTGCCTGTACTTGTAGTGATATTTCCTGCCATCTCCATTGTGTTTACTCAATTGTTATCCAAATCTGTTCTCCTCTCTCGTCAGCAGCCTTCAGCTTCGCGTACACCTTGCGGAACGTCGCCGTTGAGTTCAGCACCTGCCCGACCGCTTTGTTCTCGCCTACGAGGATGCAGCCCTCCGTGTCCTTCGCGGTGTTGCCGATGTGTATCAGCACACCTTGGTATCCAGGCGTATTGCACAGTCGCGGTAGTCTACCCTTGCAGAACTGGTACTGTGTCCGACCGCCGAAGCGCGGCGATACCGTCTTCATGTCGACGAGGTATCTGCCAGTCGGTATGGCGGTTTCGCCTTTAATCTTCACTCCGCATATCTGCGCCACACTCATGTTGGAGGTCAACCCCCTGTCCTTGTCTTCGAGCGTGTCGCAGACGTATGCACCATCGACGTACATCTTGCCTATTGTGTACGCCTCCTTTCTTGCTATTCGTCTTACTTTTACTTCCATGATGTTTGATTTTTTTGTTAATCGTATGTTGTTATCTCCAACTTCTCAGGGTAGCCTGCCGTGATGTCGTTCATTTTATTATTATCTACTTCTTATTTTAATATTGTTACCAGTAAAGCTCACGCAATAAATTTAGTTGGTTTGTTGAACCTCTTCTGCCGTTGTGTCCGCAAGTTTAGCTTCCAATGCCTCTATACGTGAAGTTAGGTCAGCTATTACCTCTTGAACGCTCTTCATGCCCTCAGTCACCATTTCTCCTTTGTAATCGCCTACGTCCAAGAGGTATAGGTAGCCGTTTTTGGGAGCACTTACATCTATACCTCCATCAGAATCACGTCCAACATATATTACAGAAGCGTTCTTACGGGTTTCTACTGTATAATAAGAACCAATACCTACCATGTCAATAAATGATGGATCATCATAATTACAAAAACCTTGCGCATGAGACCATTCTCCACGTGCTGTACAGAATCCTCCTTCAGCATGAGAACTTTCGCCTTTTGTTTCAGTCCAAAAACCTTCAGCGTGGGAATAATCCCCACGTGCTGTTGTACAAAATCCTTCTGCATGAGAGTTTTTGCCTGTGGTTTTACAATTGGATCCTTCAGCGTGGGAGTTTATTCCAAATACTGTTGTACGAAATCCTTCTGCATGAGAGTTTTTGCCTATGGTTTTACAAATGCTTCCTTCAGCATGACTGTCTTTTCCTTCTGCGACGCAGTTCTCTCCTTCAGCATGTGAATTTTTCCCACTTGCTGTACAACTGGCATTTTCCGCATGTGCCGTATTTCCTGATGCCTTGCAATTATAACCCATTGCTGTTGAGCCATAGCCAGTTGCCTCGCTTAAGTAGCCCATCGCCACGCAGTCGTCAACGAAAGTGCCATCGCTCTTGCGTCCTCGCTTTAGTGGCAGCCAGTTACCGTCTCTCACACCGTTGGCGATTTCATTCTTCAGCTCTTCGAGTTTAGTGTCTGTCTTCTTCTCCAACTCGCTGACAGCCTCGTCAATCAGCACCTCGAAGTTGCCGTCTATCACGGTGACAGGAGCCAGCACCACAACAGCCGTGTCCATCTCCACCGAGTCCTCGCCCTCGTCTGTCTCGCCAAACTCCGTGTCGCCCGACGCATTGTTGTCCACAAGCATAATCTGCTCATACTCATTGCTTCGCCACGATCTGCCGAACAGCTTGCCCTTCACCTCCAGAGCATACGCACCCAGACCCATTTCCGAGCTATGCACGCTCACCTCAAGAAGCGAGTCGTCCTCTACGCCTATCGTATGCGCCATTCTTCTACGGCGGAACGCATTGACAAGGTTCACCTCAATCTCCTCACAAGCTGGCAGGGGGAAACTCTCTTTTTCTCCGTTCACAATCCTCCTTACCGGCACTTGCAACATAAAATCGTTGCCTCTTACTATTTTCTTCATATTATTTTGTGTTCTATTGTTGTACTTTATATTTAACCATAAATATTTCCATTCCACCCTACGGCGGTTAAGCGGTTGGGGTTAGCTCCACTGGTAGAATTGCCAAAAGTAGTCGTAATCTCGCAAGTCGCGATAAGTCTTTCATTTGAGGAAATTTCATTGACTTTTAGAGATCCAGTTGAGGTCGTTGTTCCTCTTTTATTTATTGTACCTCCTCCATGTACAACGAATGTAATGTTTGCTCTATTCTTGATTATTAGTGTTTGTCCAGCATATTGTAACGCTTCGTCAGTCGGCACACCATGAAGGTTATACAAATTATCTTTAGGGTTGTAGAATGGCAATATAATGTCAACCTGTACGGTTTTAAAGTAATTATAGAAATCGCCTTGAAACTCCACGAACGAACCCGCATTAGTAAAGTCGAATAATACAACGCTTAAGGAAGCTGCGGGTATTCGGTATTGGTCTATGTTCTCTGGTGTAATAATTGTCTTTTTCTTTTTGACAAAACCGCCAAACAGACCTGCGCCAACCTCTAACAAACCTTTCTCATTAACGCTTGCGGTTGTCTCGCCGCTATTATTGCGTATCTCGAACTTATCCGCCGTTGCCGTTATCTTGCCGTTCTCGATGTCGATGCCCGTAGATTTTAAGTTGGACTCCAACTTGCCTGCCTCCGTCTTGTCGTAAGGCGAAAGGCTCCAGCCACCATACTCTGTGCCCTCCATGAGCATCGGGCGACACAGATTGATAGTACCGTTCTTGCGAATAGCTGTTTCTATCATTAGCCTTGAGCAACCACTGGGCACTGTTATTTGGGACGTGTATAGTGCCCAGTCACCAACAATATTGGGATAGTTTTTCGATTCAACAAGTGCACCTGCGACACCATTATCGAAGCGTTTGATTGTGTAATACGCACCGTTATCTGTAGCCCTTATAACCTTCACCCAAACACTGAAGATGTATTTTTTGCCAGGTGTTACACGCACATCCTTGAAGTATAGACCAGTCCATGTGTTCGCAGTCGCTCCTGACGCATTGAATACTGCGTAGTTTGAACCTCCAACACCGCCACCGTTTACTATATTCACTGCCTGCGAGAGACCGGCAGCAATTTTTACGATGTCATCCCATGGACGTAGGGCAGAGCCGACGATGCAGTTCTTCAAGTTCGTGGTCGTTTCAACCTGTAGCGAGATTTTTTCGGTTGTCTGCTCAATCTTTGATATTTTATTACCCATAACAGTCTGCTCGTTGGTAAGCGTAGCGATTTTGCCTGCTGTCTGTGTGATTTGCGAGTTAATCGTTGTTATCTGTCCGTCAAGCTCTTCTTTGTTTCTGTTGACCGTTGTTCTGAGTCCATTCACGGACATCACAAGCTCCGCAAACGACTGCGTGCTTTCTATCTCGCCATTAGCCTTGCGCGTAACGAACCTAAACTTATCGGCTATGGCGAACATCTCCTGACGTGACAGGACAAAGACCTCCTTGTTCTCTAACGAATAGCTATCTACGCCTTCGTACATCTTTAACGATGGCGCATCCGCTCCGTATGCCGACAAAACAACGACCGACTGGCGAGCTGTGTCCGTCGTATTGCCCATCTGTACAAGCTCGTCACCTGCCTGCGGAATATCGCTGCCAGTATCGCAGAAATCAGCAAGCACATCAATGAAATCTTTACCTACCTTGTACACCTTACGCCAGTAGTATCTGTTCTTCACGTTCTCACTCACGCCCTCCTTGACGTTGAACGTCTGACAGCGCACAAGGTCGTCCTCGACGAACTGGTTTTCTATCTCCTCGTCGCCTTTCTTCTGTGAGAAGTAGCAGCGGTAAACATTGTAGCGCAGAGGAAGAGCTTCATATTCGGGAAGATACACACCTTTCTCGAAATAGACCACATTGCTAATCTTCATGGCAGCAGGCGACAGAACAATCTCACCACCTACGCTTTGAAGCTCTCGGATTACGAGCCTTACGAACTCCGCTGCCTTGCGCACAAGCAGGCGGTCTACCTCCAAGTAGCTGTCACCACTTCCGTTGTAATCACCAAGTTTAAAACCAGAGCCGAGAGCACCCGAACGGAACGCAGCCGACACAATCTCTTTGAGGGTTGCGATGCCGGCGGAGGAAATGCCGAGAGTGTTATTGTCGCTTTGTTCGCCGAATGCGATACCTTCCCAAAAGCGGATAAGTTTTTCTGCTACATCTGTCTTGACCTTCGACAGAAAATACTTTGAGCCTTCGCTTTGGATGTATTCCTTAACTTGTGCGGGCGTAAAATCTCCTGTGCTATTACTTATGGCCGTTATCTTGTTTTGTATTTTTTGTAGCGCACCAACCTCTTTATCATTGCGCAATGATACTTCGTAGGTTGGTATCGCCCCTTCTTTCTCTGTTATGGAGAGACTATCAATTATAACGTCTGCGCTGATGCCAAAATCCTCGTCGCTAAACTGAAATATATCCCCTTCTTTAATAGTATCATGTAGACTCTTTGTAGTACCAGTGGTATCCTCCATGGCCTCGTCGTGTTGGCGGGCCATGTAAATTTCATCTATTTTCGGAGCATAGGTATGCTTGGTGTGGTCGTTTTCTATAAGCCAGGCAATGGCGTAGCGCAGTAGCTTTTCGGAAGCAGCCTCGACATACTGTACAGGCAGTTCGATTCCCGACAATACGAAATGGTCGCCAGCGTTAATCTGAAAGTCCTTGTACGGAAAATACAGGCCAATATCCTCAACGCGCTGCAATGTCAAAACCCACTGCCCGCTTTCTTTTGTACTGCCACTCACCTTGAATTTACGTCCTGCACACATTCCGTCAACCATTGTAACAGAAAAGTCACTTTGTTTCAGAGCGTTAATGTCAAAGTTTAATTCTTTTTTTAGAGTGAGTTTAAACCCAGGAACTGTTGCGCCTTCTTTGAATACACCATTATCTTCGATGTTTGAACCAACTGCAATTTCGTCAATACGCACACCGTCTACTTCCATTTCCTTGATAGTGGGGTATATCTCAACGGTCTTTTCCTTTACATCTTCGGTGTCAAAAAACACGCTACCGGGACGCACACCGATAACGTCTGCCGCAGGCGACTCTATCCACGGACGGTCTGCACGCTTAGAAAAGCGCAATTTTGCACCTGTTGGGTTTAATTCTTTATGCTTCTCGGGGTGGTTATTCCACCAGTCTTGTAAGGATATAGAAGGAAAACCAGGTAGCATTAGGTTAAAGCACGCCATATTGTTTGGCAGATGCGCGCCAGCTGCATAATCCCTCCTATTAGAAGGAAAGGCTTCTTTGTTGACACCGCTGACGAAATGCACCCTACCTGCTTCTTGTATCGCAGCAAAGCACGCTTTAGCTTCTTCTATTGTAATATCATATCCTTTTCCGCCTAATATCTGTAAACTAATGTGATTATGGTAATAAGGCTCTACGCCAACATTGACCTTGGCTTCAACAACCATTCCACCATCATGGATATTCACAGAGTATGTATCATATCCTGGACCACCGCCAATTCGATACGTAAAATATACGGAAGCACGCTCGACGGGTATGTCGTCGATATAAAATTCTATATTGCAAATTTCACCATAAACTTCGTTTTGTATTACGCGAGAAGGCTTAGACCAAACCTCCATATTTAGTGTTGCATAGTATCTGTCAGGAATATTTTTGTCAGAACCGTATGCTCTCATACGTGTAACTATTTGTTGGTCTGCCTCTGCATCTTGATTTACTTCGTACAAGCCGTTGCCTTTTCCGTATTTGAAAACATTACGTGTTGGCAGTCCTGACGTACCAACAAACACTTCTCTGTTGCGCGTTATGAAGTTTACATCGAACTGGGAGTTTACCAACGCAAGGCCTTCCCACACCGTCTGCTTGTCGATACTAATGGATGTTGATGTTATTTTGGTATCAGAGACTCCCGTGTTGTCGGGATTTGACGTATCACCTCCATATATCTCCTCCCATCTTGCTGCGTTGCATCCTCTCGCATTGCTTCTGTTCCAGTTGCGCGAATAGAATAGCCATTTGTTTCCGCCAACTTGTTCATTCATACACGCCTGCAAACGGTCGAGTAAGTCATCCAACGACTCCACGTAGAATTGGAAGACGGGCAGGGCGGTATAATGTAGCTCGTTATCGTTTAAGACTACATCTAAAAATTCTGCTCTTGCCAGTTCGTCAGATAAAGAATTGAATTTTACATCTTGGTACTTGAACGAATTGCCGAGTGCATTTTTACGGCCCTGTTTCGCCTTGCCTGGGTCGTAGTTTAATTCAAAACGTTCATTTCGATATATTAGATAATCACCAATTTCAAAGTCTATTGGAGCCTCATTCTCTATAGATACAGATACCGAGCATTCGCCCATCCACTCGCCGTCGTATTTCAGCGAATGAACGGAAATTTCCTTGCCGTTGGTGTCACGCAGCGGCGTGCCGTCCTTATGATAAAGTTTCCATTCCATATCTCTATTTGATTAATGTTACTTCCGTTACGGGGTCTTCAACTCTCAACACTGTAGAGAACGTTACCACATCTCCCTCGTCGTCGCGGTGCAGGTCTGCGTCGTCGGATACCTTCTTGAGGCGGATGTGTCTTCTTCCTACCTTAGTCCAGTCGCAGTACATCTTCATCTTCATACCGCTTCCGTCGCGTCCGCTGAGGTAGTTCAGAAATTTTCTTATTACTGCGTTAGCTGAAAACTTGTCACCCTTGCAGCACCATTTTACGGTCCTGTCGTATGCTGCGAATTTAAGGCTGTCACCGAGGTATGCGTCTTCTCCGTTTTCATCCTTCCAATCCCTTACCACTGGCTCCTTGACCTCCATGCCGATGTCGAACGGTATAGAGGCGCACCACACATCAAAGTCAGCTACGGTTTCTTTTACCACCGCTCCAGTCTGCTCTTTTTGTATAAAGACATTGTAGTGTTGCATAAATATACATAATTTTCTCCAAAAATAATAAAAAGCGGATAATTATACAAATTAATATATAACTATCCGCGATTTTAACAATAAATATACACTTTGTCAGCTAATATAGAGCTTTTTTCTGCCACTTGTAGACACCGCGTTCATCCAATCCATCATCCGATCGAGCTTCTCGTTACGAGCTTCCGCGAGCATGACAATCTGCGTGAGCTGCCCGAGCTGCGCTTTCTGTATCTGACCCATTTCGGGAAGACGCATCTTCAATAGTTCTCCGATGTCCTTGACCTGCGCACGATTAACACTCACGTCAAGACGGATGGCATTGACGTAACTTGCGAGAATATCCGCAGTTTCCTCAGTGATATTCTTGATGCCGTTGGTCACACTTCCATCGCCATTTTCCGACAAGTCGAGTCCCATGTTCTTCAAGCGTTCGAGGATTGCCGTGATGTTCTCGGCTGCATTGTTGGTGCCATTATACAGGTCATCCGCAACCTTAACGACATCTTCTGGTTCAAGCTTTCCTTTCTTCTTGATTATTTCAGTCAGATTGTCAAGCGGTCCTTGCAGCGCAGCCTCCATTACCTTCTGAGAGACGATGTTTTTGGTAAGGTCTTTTACCATTTCTTTTGCCTTCTTCTTGTAGGCATCAATAGCGTCCTCACCTTTTGACCATGCGCTTACAACTGCGTCGGTTAATTGGCTTGCCCACGCCTTCATGTCTACGCCATAGATGTCCTTGAGAAAGTCTTTTGCAAAATTGTTAATGGTCGTTTCCATCTCCTTGATTTGCTGCTTGTAGTCGGCAATCTTATCCTTGTCCTTCTTCTTCTTGCCCTCCTCAGCGTTTAACTGCCTCTGCATTTCATCCTTCTGTGCCATGAGGGAAGCCTGCTCAGCGAGGTAAGCATTGCCTGGGTCGGATAGGGATTTTTTAGCAGTAGTGTACGTATCAGAGGAATATTGGCTCTTTTTACTTTCTCCTCTTGCTGCTTTTTCGTAAGAATTAGTAACGTTGCCCAATCTTTTACGTGTATCCGCATCCATTTTGTAGGAATAGACACCGCCAAGGGTATTTTCAATCGCCGTCTTTACATCGTTGCGCAAGCGCTCAAGTTCCGTTATATTTCGCTCTGCGAGTTTGATTTGGCGTTCTAACTTTGCATCGTGCGCCGCAGCAAAAGCCTTGAACGGAGAGGTGAAGATGCCGACGACTCCTTGAAGAACACCACCGACATTGCCAGACATAGCGCTTGTGACAGCATTTGAGATGGAGTTTGAAACACCGCCGAGAGAGTTAAAGAATGCCGTTGCATCTTGCCATCCGTCGCTTTCAGTATCAACGCCAAGAGCACTCGCTGTGTCCTTAATATCATTGAACGTGGCGACAATGCTTTGGATGTTTTCATTGATTTTACTTGCTGCGGCACTGACATTCGCCATAGATTCCTTGAACTCATTGGCGGCCTTAGCCTCTTTTTGACCCTGCTTGAGTTTCGCGTCACCCTTTTCTTCCTTTTCATTCCCCTCAAGCATTTTAGCAACGATTTCATCGACAGCATCAAAATCCAAGTTTGAGAACGCTTCTATTAGCTCCGTGTTAGCCTCCTGCTGCATTCTCTCGCCCTCCTGCTTCAATGCCGCTCCAGCTGTAATTTTCTCGTTGGCGTTCTTTACTCTCTGTTCGGCGACACCACTAAGACCAGAATTAAAGAAGTTTTTCTTGCCACTTGAGAGTTTGTTCAACTGCTCGTCAAGCTGCTGTATCTGCTTGCCGTACTCGCGAGCGTCAATGGTTCCGTCAGCAAGTGCCTGGTTAATGTTCTCGCGTATCTGCGAAGCGATTTCGGATGCCCTGTCCATGCCGAGCTGCGACACCGCTCCGAAGAACGTGATATAGTCACTACTCTTGTTGAAGGCTTCCGTCTTAGCAGAGTTCACTTCCTTGTCCCGTTGGCGCGTGTAACGAGAAGCAAGACCATAGTTTCCCGCTTCTTCCGCTTGTGCAATAGGCGTTTCATACTTGGCGTAGATGGCGGCTATCTTCTCCTGCGTGCTTGCTGTCTGTGCGATGATGTCCGCAGCCTGCTGCAAGCTCTTGACATAATTATCCTTTACCAAGGTCGTTATCTTCTGCCAAGCCTCAAGAGCGAGAGGCGTGTCCTTATACAGAACCTTCGCGTCGGCTTCGGTCATTCCGAGGTTGACATCGTGCCCGAAGTTCTTCTTGAAGTCCTCCGCCATCTTTCTTGTCTGCTTATCCCACACCGCGCCGTCCTGAAAGGCGAGCTTGGCGAAATCCAGACTGCCGGTCTTCTCGTATAGTTCTTTCTGCAAGTTCGCCTGCTTCACGCCTTTCTCCAGGGCCTCCTTGAAGTTTGAAGATACGCGCTCCCATTCCACCTTGTCGACTTCTGAGTACTGCCACTCTGCCTTCTCGCGGTTGACTTGCGTACGAAACTTCTTGCGGTCGGTGGTATTCCAGAAGCTGTTGCCAGGCATCATTGCCTCAAGACTCTCCATATACTTGGAAAGGTCTATCTTCTTCCAGTCGAGGTTGGGGAATAAGCTCTTAACCTTTCCTATAGCCTCGCTCTGCGTGTTTCCTATGCCAATGTATTTCTGGTACCACTGGCGAGCGGCCTTGAAATCTTCAAACTGCTGACGAAGCGACTCAAGAGCGGAGTCTTTCTTCGGGCCTTTGTTCTTATCTTTCTTTGCGTCGAACAGATTTAATTCCTTTGCGGTCTGTTCTGCCAGCTGCCACTCCTTTTTTAATTCATCCTGCCGTTTTGATTTTGCTTTTTTTGCAGCTTCGTATTCCTTCTTTTTCGCAGCTACATCATCGTTAGCGGCTTCTCTTGCTTTAGTCCACGATCCCTCCTTTCCCCAAGATTGCGCAAATTTCTGCTTCTTCGCTTGTGTTTCTGGGTCGCCAACGCCAAGTGGCATTTTTGGAAGATTGCCAAGAAGCTCATTTTGAACATCATTAAACTTACTGTCTTTAAAAACAAGATTTATAACAGCCTCGAAGTTGGACGCATCAAGCAGTGCCTGTAAAGCCTTTTCAAATTCCGGGTATTGCCCTGTAAGCCCTCTTTTTGCATCTTGCATCAACTCTTCAACTTTCGCCTTTTCGGCTTCGTTGAGAGTTTGCCCCGAGCGTATTTTTGTTGCAATAGTCGGAGCAACACTGTCAAGCAAATCGCTAAGTTTGTTTTTAGCCTCTTCCTGTAACCATGAGTCTTTATCTCCAATGCCAAATGCTTGTAAGACCGATGCTCTTATCATGCTGGCTCTACTCTCTGGTATTTCCATGGAAGCAAAAATGTTGCTCATGGCTTGCATCGCAGCAAGGCGCATAGTTTCGTCTTTAGAAATATCTCCGAATTGTTTAAGTATAACCTTTTTTATCGGATTTACCATGTCGCCCTTCTGATAAGGCTGTAAACCTTTCCATGCCGCGCTTCTCGCAGATGCAAAGTCCATGCCCTTGTCACTCATATTTTGGGCGGTTGTCTTTTCCAGTCTTTCATAGTTTCTGTTTGACCGTGTTATCGCCCCGCTAAAGTCCGAATAATTATCGCGATTTCCCATTTTGGACTTAGCAATCATCTCCGCATCACGCAACCTCTTTAATTCCTCATCAAGATATTTCAGACGCTCCTCATGGCTTTGCTTCTCGTCAGCCTTCATTACAAGATTGTTGTAATTGTAAGGCTCAAGTTGTTTTAGCTTTTCTTTGTATGCGTCAATTAGGTTATCAACCTCCTTTATATCCCCTCCGGCTAATACCTTTGCGGTGTCATTTTCGCGCAAAAAGTCGTTTAGCTGTTTTATGCGGTCTTCAATTTCGTTCGCTGTTTGATTAATCTTGTTCGTTAAATCAGCACTCTTTGTGTACATATAAGATATACCCATCGTAACGCCAGTAATAATCAGGCCAGGCAATCCGCCGACGGCAGCGAGCAATGTCGCTCCCATAGTCCTTGCGCCAGCTGTGAGTATTGCGAATGCAGACATTCCTTTAAGTGCGAACGTTCTCCAAAAACCACCTGTAGTGGCGAATTGTATTTTTAGATTTGTAAAGTAAGCGTTCGTTCTTAATTGCAATCCAATAAAAGCGGCTTTCGCTTTATTCCACCATCCACCATTCTGTCTCGCCTCTACGAGTTTGCGGCGCGAACCAAAGGTTCCAGTACCCGCAAAATCTGTCATGCCGTCTTTGTATATAGATCTGCTTATCTGCCCATTTATATACATTCTTTCGAGGTCGACCTTTTTAATCGCTTTCGCTAAAGAAAGTGCTTTTATATCCTCTGATGTGATAAGCTTCTTTGTAGCAAGCAGACGGAGTTCTTGTGCTGTTGTTTTCTCTCCGAGTAGCACCTTCTTTTGGACATCAGCAGCCATACTCGACTTGCCCGACAATAGCGCAGCACCGATGCCACCGCCAAGCGAGGTTTGTAGTCTTTTCAATGCAAAACCGCTAAATGCCGCGACAACAACTGGGGCCATCGTGTGCAACGCCTGTACAAGATTTGTAACAAGGTCGAGTATATGCTTTAGATTGCTTCCAACGATGTTGCTATCGCTTGCAAACTCTGAAAGCATAATTTCCCACGCATCTTTGAGTTTATTGAATCTACCAAGAAGCGTTTCTGAAAACACAAGCTGCATGTTGTAGAACTGACCTCCCGCATCGGTCATTTCCCAAAAGACGTTCTTTACGTCCTCGAAATCAACGCCGCGTCCCGATATGCGGGTTTTTACTTCGCTTGTAGACACCTTGCGGCCTTCACGCTTTGAATAGTATTCGGAAAGTTTCTGTAACAACGGAATACCTGCGTAGGAAATCTGGCGTAGCTCCTTGCCATCAAGCCAACCGCGAGAGCGTACCTGTCCGAACGCCAAAGCTATTCGCTCGAAGCTGACTCCAAGGCCCGATGCCATATCTGCGAGTCGCTTTGTGGTGTCATACAACTGGTCGTACTCTACTCCGTAAGCCGCCAACTGTTTTACATCTCGGTTTAATTCAGAGAAAGTAAACGGCGACTGTAATGCAAGCTGTTTAACTTGCGAGAACATGGTATTGGCGTTCTGCACATCACCCAAGATACTCTGTAATGCGATATGTTGCTTTTCAAGCTCGCCACCAGTCTTTATCACACTCATGGCAAACTGCTGCATACCATAAACAAGTCCTCCCTGCATAACCAGGGACTTCAAATCCTGCATTGTAGAGTTAAGACCACCGGCGGAGTTTTTCGCCTGCTCAAAAGCGCGAACAAGGTCGCTACGCACCTTTGCCGCCGAATTTGCAATCTCCTGCTGGTGCTTTCGCTCTAAATCAATACTCTTTTCTTTCTCGCGGTTTGTCTTTTCTTGCGCCGCATTAATCGCTCTTTGGTCTTGCAGCACTCGTCCTGCCAGCGTTGTGTCGTGACCTGTACCGATATTCCCTATACGGCCCACTTCACTCATATTGCCAGCTTTAAGCTCACCGTGCATTATTTTAAAATAGCGCATAAGGTGGATAAGGCGGTGTATCTCCGCCTCTGCCTTGCTCACATCGGCTCCCAACGAAATGCCGCGACTAAACTCACGTCTGAGTGCCCTCACCTTGTTTCCAAGCGAGTCGTAACGAGCCTCCGTCGCCTTTATTTCAGATAATCTCTGCTTGTTCTCGCGTGCTTCCTGTCTTTCGTTCTTCCTGTCCTGCTTTTTGTTAGCTCTCGTGATTGCATTGTTCAGCTTGTCCTGCTCTGACTTGGCATTGCCGATTTCGTTTTTAAGTATCTTGTACTCCGAAACCAGTTCCGCCACCGCGTTCTTGCTGCCAATGTCGGCGTTGTTGAACTTGTCGCGCATTTCCGCCAGTCGCGAAATGGCACTCTCCGCTCTTGACGTGTCGGCACCGACCCTAATGCCTTGTCTGGCAGAGTCGTTGAGTTCGCGTATCTTTCTGCTCACCTCGCTTATAAGCTCCTGCAAGCGTCTGTATCTCGCCTCCATTGTTTCGAGGTTGCGGTCGGTTGCTTTCGCGCTCTGATTGGCACCGCTTTGGTCTTTCAGAGTCCTATTCACTCTTTCTTTCCAAAGTTGAAGCTCGTTAAGAGCATCACCGAATCCTTTGTTTAGCAACTGCTTGCCCGAGAAGCTCTCAATAGTAGTCTTTATTCGTTCTATCTCGCCGCGTACCGCCGTAAGTTTTGAAGTATCCGTGCCAATTTCAAGACTCTTACCCTTTAGTTTGTCGATATTGCTGAGAATTGTGTTTATCTGCTCAACAGCCAATTTCTGCTTACTGAAGGCCGAGTCAACGGAAGCTGTCTCACTTGCGGCTCTCTTGTATTCCTGAACCTTGCCAGTAGCTTTCGTGTATGCGTAGGCTATATCAGACAGTAGGGATTTGACTTTCGCGCCGTTAGCCAAGAGGTTATCGTCAGCAAGCATGGCTTCCATTCTTCGCTTGACACCGCGCAGCGTATTTCCGCCAGAGAGTAGCGCTGTGGTGTCTATTCTATTGCGTACACCCCTTGATTGCAGGCTTTGGATTTCGGCAAGTTTGTTTTTTGTCGTTTCAAGCTCCCTGTTTAGTCTTGCGGCGTTATTTTTTGATGCAGACAGCGTGTTCTCCTTGTCAAAAGCCTTTTCTATCTGTCTTACGTCAGTGATTAGGTTTCTGAACTTTTGGTTATAGGCAGACATAAATGCGTTATCAACACCGCCCGCCGTCTTTCCTGATTGCAAGTTTATAAGCTCATTACGGAAGTCCATAAGAGCTTTCTTTGCGCGGTCAAGTTCGCCGGTATTAATGCCAGCATTGACATTCTTGATGCCACTAATTTTGTTGAGTTCGATATTGACCTTCTGAAGAAGATGAAGATAGTTGAGTGCGTTCGACAACTGCTCTTTCATTTCCTTCTTCTTCTTTGGGTCTTGCTCTTTATTAATGCTATAATTTAAAGAATTAATCATGCCCTCAAGTCTCTGAACGTCTTTCAACATGCTATTCAAAGCCTTGTGGGTATTATCCTTTATTCCGAGCTGGAACCACAAATCGCCTAAATTTCCGCTTGCCATATCCTGAAATATTTATCGTTTAGATTTTGTTGTTTAAATAATCGGAGAGGCTAATCTTCTTGCCAACAAGACTGCCCTCCTTCTCCTTCTTCTTTACCCAGTTATCCCAAAGGTCGTCCATCTCCTTTGCGGTGTGCTTGACACTACCGTCGGGGTTGCGCTTCTTGTCTTTCTTGTACACAATAATGGGCTGGTCTGCAACCATGAGGTCTATCTGTACCGAAGTGTAGCCCCACCAGTAGTCGTATGCCTTGATGCCGTAGCGCGTGGCAAAGAGGAACGGGAACTTTTCGGCTAACGAGAAGGCTGCTCCCCAGCTTGTCCTGCTCGGGTAGCTTTCACTTCTTTCTTCGTCATCGTCATCGCCAGATCCGTCATCCCTGTCGCTAATATGGTAGTCAGCGAGCACACTACCAATGGTACTTTTTTTTTAGCTGCGTCAACGACCCTCAGAACCTCGATTGCATCCAAGTCCTTGATGTAGTACAGCCAACGCCAGTAAGCCCAGTAGAAGAAGCGCAGCTTCCAAAAATTATTAAGAAGAACGATGGCACACAACTTTACGCCGCGCTTCCACTCATCTTCCTCATTCGCAGTGACGTGCGAAAACTTTCTTATCGCACCTCGTTTAAGCCAACCGATTTTGCGCTTCCTGCCCATAAAGACAACCGCTTCGGGTTCCGCCTCCAATACGCTGTCAAGAGCCTTCTGCAATTCATCGCTGGGTTGTTCTATCTTCTTTTCTTCCATGCTGTTTTCTTGATGTTAAGTCTTGTAAAAACAAAAGCGGAAAACCGCGGCCCTTGATAAGTCCGCCGCTTTCCGCTTCATATTCGATTGCGTTACGCCGCTTTTTGCTTTAAGCAGCTGCCGCCTTTGTAAGCCAAGCGATACTCTTCTTGCCGGCACCCTCGATAGAACCCGAGAACTTGAACGCAACAGGCTTTGTGCCTGTTTCATCCCACTGCAAGGTAGCGTAGAGGGCGATGTTGGTGATGACCATGACGTTTGTCTTGGTATCGTCAACGATTGCGATTGTGCCCTGAATTTTGAACTTCTTAAGCTCAAGAGCAACGCCGGTAAAGCCTGTTGTCGCGTCGAGCTCGGTGTCGCCGGTCTTCAAAGTGACCTTTGTAAGTTCGCTCACCGCATCGTTGCCAAACATCGCAGCGAGCAGATCCTTTGCCTTTGACGGAACAACGAACTCAACGTTGAAGTCGCCAAGCTCGGAGGTTGTCGCCCAGTCGCCTGCAAGACCGATAACCTTGTAGTGGTTGATGGTCGGGTCTTCCATTGTCGCCTTCAGTGAGTCAACCTCAACAGGCAGTTCGAGGTCTGCTGTAATGTCGATAGTAGCCTTGCTGAGGTCTGTGATTGCCTTAGCGTACAAAAGTGTCTTAGGGCCTACAAAGAGGTCCTTCAACTCTTCGATTTTCTTCATTGCCATAATTCAAAACTTTTTTAGTTAAACCTTAATTTTTGCGTTTATTTGGTTCTTAACGAACCCTGTATTATCGTTACCGAAAAACCGTCGCCGTCGTCCGTTTGCAGAGTGACACGCGGCTTGGTTACGATGATGTTGTCTGTTGAAATTGGAAACTTTGTCATTACCGCACTGACCTTCTCGGATACCGCAGACACGTTCAACGTATTGGGGTTCCTGGCGGATGTCTTGTCACGGACATATACCTCTATCTGCGCGGTAGTTGTATAGTCGTTGAAACTGCCGTCGTCGTTCATCTCATTGTTGTAGATGCTCGACGGGAAAGATACAACGATATAACTGTCGGGCCTGTCGCAGACAGACTTCGGGCGGTTTCTTGGATAAACCTTGTCGCAGATGCCTTTTACGGCATTGCCGACATCGTAGTATAGTGTCTTTATGCTTATCATATAGTTACATTTTACGAAAGTATCTCACCATGTATTCCCTTAAAGATGTTATAACATCGTGACCTCTCTTTGTTTCTACAAATTGCGCATAATCGACAGCTGCTACAACCTTCATCTGCCAGGTCATGTGAGAATTGCTTTTGCCTTGTTCCGCATACAAAAGTGCATCTTCTGCGGCTGCCAGACCACTCTCTCCACCTTCGCCATACTGACCCCGATACGCCCTACGTCCCGAATCTTTGTATGAGAAAGAACTTCTGTAGTATCTATCGAGATTGTAACGCTCTCCCGCTGCAAGAGTTAGACGGGTCGGCTCTGGGCCAGGCGTGTAATGTATTGATTGTAATGAACCTTTGTAGTATGTACCAATAGCGGTTGAGCGATAGAGATTTCCAGTCACATCGTCATAATCACGCAATTTGTCAGCTGCTTTTATAGCTTTTTCTGCCGCCGAATCCATTTTTTGTTGCATCTTCTGTACGGCAATCTGACGTATCTTTTTCTGTATATTCAGAAACTGTCCTTCTAAACCCGCCATACACTAAACCCTTGTAAAGTCCCAATAAACAACAGTTCTATTATTGTCAGGCTCGCAGTCCTTCACCGTTCCGACCTCGGTGTTGTTGCCGACAGTTGCGTAAATCATGTCGCCATCAAGAGGACATCTGCCGGCATCCCATTCGTCATATCTGACAGGAATTGATGCCTTCCTCTTGTTCTCGTCAACATTCTTGCCGCCCTCGGTAGTCGTATCGGTATAGCTGCGGCCCTCGCCTTCATAGATTACAATCTCTGTATCCTCTCCGACCTTTGCATCGGTATCGGCAAACGGGTCGTTCTCATCTGCCTTGCCGACAATCAACCTGACGATTTTTATCGTGTGTGGGTATCTCGGGTTTCTAATATTCGCCTTTCTCATACATTCCTATTTTATAATGTGAGGAAGCGGACAGCCGAAAGCCGAAAAGTCGGCACGCTTCACGCCGTGCGAGGTTATTCTGAACGATGACTTCTTCTTGAGCATTGAACTTGGCTCAAGCTCCGCATAGATTGCGTTGGCTTCCGCCTTGAGTTCCGCACGGTCACGCTCGGATATTTCAAAACCACCTTCCGTATGGCTCCATCCGTTATCAGAGTCGGAAGTGTTGTTCATCTTGCTCGGGCCGAGAACAAGCCATTTTAGAATATCGGCATAGGCAAGGCGAACGTCATCACGGTTAGCGTCAGCATACGCCATGCTCCCGTCCAACGCCCTTTCAATGAGGATTGTATGCACTGTGTCGTCGGGTATATTGAAACGCACCTTGCTGAACAGAGCATCCTCCAATGTATATATATTATTGCCTTTCTTCATGCGCTAATTCGATTCGAGTTAAATCAGAGATTGTTTACGCTATCCGTCCAAATGCAGCCGATTGCAGCTACAGGAGGACGGATAGCTTTTGTGTTTAGGCAGCTACGCCTTCGCCCTTCTTGGTGATGTCGATAATCCAACGGTACGGGAAGTCGAGCATCGCCGGTACTGCGGCAAACATGAGGTCGGTATGCCACTCCATGTAGTCGCCGTTGGCGATTGTAGAGTTGCAGAGCAGGCCGAGACCCTTGTTTGTCTGCGCGAACACCTTCTGAACGATATTGTTTCCGTACTTCTCGAACATCGGCTTGTCAGCAACCTGCTTGCGCTCGTACTCGAAAGCATTACCGGCAGGACGGAGAACAACGATGTTGTCATCCCAGCCCTTAACCTTGACAACCGAGCCGTCGAACTTGAGGTTGCGCTCCTCCTCGTCAATAATCTCGATGCGTGAGATACCCTGGATGTCGGCGAACGCCTTGAGGAACATCTCTGTGTTCACGCCGTAGTCCTCAACATAAGCAACGTAGTGGGCCTTGCACCAGTTGATGTACAGCTCCTTAATCTGCTTGTTGCCAAGGAAGGTGTTGTAGAAGGTGTCGTAGGTCATCTGCCATACGAGGGCAAGGCGGTTCTGACCGAACTCCTTGCGCCACTCGCTCTCAATCTTGCGCATCTGTTCGAGGATGTTGCAGTCAACGTTAGTCCATTCGAGCTTGCCGCACTTTCTGAAATTCTCCTTTGGAATTGGCACCTTGTGAAGCGGAATCTGAATACCGCGGGCGATGCCTGTATAGTCAAGCTCGCCGGTTGTAGCCAGCTTTGCCACCATGTAGTTCATGGTCATGTCGAGAGAGTCCATCAACTCCTGGGTGTCATTGCGCCACTGCTTTACGAGGTCACTGTCGTTACCAAACTCCTCAAACTGCTTCTCGCGGTAGTTGCGCTCCTCTGCGGTTTCCTTGAAGCCGTCGGTAATGAAGTCGGGAATAGTGGCAGAATAAACTGCCAATGCGCCCTTGTCCTTCTGGAACGAACCTGCGAGCGGAGCACGGAGGTTGGCGAGCGTTGCAGCGTGTAAAGCGGATGCCTCCACTGAGAATGTAGCCACGCCCTTATGGTTGGTAGGCGTGAGGTCGGGCGCGATAGTACCCTGTGTGAGATACCAGCCGTAGTTTACATGGAAGATGTCCTTCTTGTCGATAAACTTCTGCAAGTATCTTGTATTCTCGGGGTCGCTGAAGAAACGCGCCTTTCGGGAATTATTAAAATCAAACTTTGGCATATCTTTTCGTTTTTGTGTTGTATGTTTTTCCGATTAGTTCTCTGCGTACCACCACTCTGCGTAGCGGCTCTTGTTCATCGCCTCTACAGCTGGTGGGATCGGACTCATGCGTGACTTCCACATAACCACGTCAGTGCCGAGCAGACAGAAGTCGTTGAGGTAGCGCGGAGCATAGAACTTGTCACTGCCAGCCAATGCGTGGAACGGCATGTCAACGTCGCATGGAGCAAAGCAGTTCGGGTTAGTAACCATAGCGGAAACAGTTGCGCCTACCTTTTCCGCCTCCACGAGAACCGTACCGACGGTAAGGGAGCCGAGAGTTTCTGCGAGTGTAACCTTCCAAACATCCTTGCCGTCCTGCACGTCATTTTCAACCGCAGTAACGAGCACACCCTTACCCTTTGTCTTGAAGTCCTTCGGGCCAACCATGAGATTGTCACCCACAAACGGAATGTGGTGATAGCCGTCGCGTGTGATGTAGATGGCTGTATCCGTAGCAGCAGTGGTAGCCTTAGCCACCTCATAGCTCTTGAGCACCTTGATTGTGCCGCCGCTGTTGTCCGCAAAACCGAGGCTGTGCTCGATGAGGTCGCCGGCATAAATCTTGGCTGGGCCAGGGAACGGGTTTTTCAGGACACCGCCAATCGGAGGGCGACGGAACGCTTCCTTAACGGCGCCAGGCAGGTCAACAAACACATGACGCTGACCGCCGATAGTCATTTCTGACTGCAAGATTACAGCGCCAGTAGCATTGACTGCACCCTGCGCCATCATCTGTCCGTAGTAATCCTTGTTGTTATCCATAACTTTTTACCTTAAAAATTAAAATGTTTACTTTTCTTTCGGTTCGATGATGTCATCCCACTCGTCGTCACGGATTGTCTTGCCGCCGCCAGAAGAAGAGCCGCTGCCCTTGTGCGGTATAGCAGTGTTGCCTGTAGCACGCTTGAAGTCGGTAGTGTAAATACCCTCTGCCTTTGAAACCAGGTCGATTACATCGGCATCATGGTCGGGAATTTCAAGTTTGGAGATTGCAGTGTCAAGAAAGAAATCGTTAAGTTCGAGCTTTGCCTTGTCAAACTTATCCTTCAAGCCCTTTCTGACCGCTTCGATTGTAGCGGCTCTTGATGCCTTCTTGTCGCGCTCCTCATTTGCCTTTTCGAGGGCTTCGAGCTTTGCGAGCAGCTTGTCGTACTTGTCGTCGGGCTTGTCCTCCTCGCTCTTCTTTCCATTGCGCTCCTCCTCTTCCTTCTTCTTGCGTTCGGCTTCCTCTCTGCTTTTCTTAATCTCGTCAGAGACATTCTTGTGCAGATTGCCGTCCATGCGCTTGAGTCGGTTTGCCACCTTGGTAACTGTCTTGGCGTTCGCAGCCTCGTCGTCACCAAATTCATCCAGTACGTCATTAAGTTCTTCGTTAATGGTTTTCTGGCTAAGTGCTTTGAACTTGGTGGTATCAACCTCCTTGTTCACCAATGAAAGCAGTTCTTCTACTGTCATATATAAAAGTTTTAGTGTTGGTTTCCGGTAGTTCTTCTACCATTAATGTATAAATATACGTTTTTCTTTCGCAAAAATATGAATAAATATACAATTAACCAAATATTTTCGATATATTTGCATAAATATTTTGTATATATATGCAGAAAAGTTGTTTTTCAGGGTTGAAATTGGATAACGGAGAGCCTATTTACACTCAAGAGTACATTCAATCACTAAGAGATAAAGACAAGAAGCATCCCGACAGGTTGAAGATTATCGCTCAACGTGGCGGACAGGAGCGTATGCTTGCCATTGATGCTGATATTAAGATAGTCGGAGGCTCGCGAGGAGGTAGTAAGAGTTTTAGTTCTCTCATGGAGGTGTTGAAAGACATCAAGAACCCTGAGTTCCATGCAACGATACTACGAAAGGAGAAAGACGACCTTCAGTCCCTAATTTCCGATTCCTATAAGCTCTTCTCGCAGTTCGGCACATACAACAAGTCCCAGAACGACATGACATGGAACTTTGCCAATGGTGGATGGTTGAAGTTTTCCTACTTTGAGGGCGCATTAAAAGATTTTGAAGAGCGTTTTCGTGGCCGTCAGTATGCGTATATATGTGTTGACGAGGGTACGCAGATACCCTATAAAAAATTCAAACTTCTCCTAAAGGTAAATCGTAACGCCGCGCAAATCCGTAATCGTTTTTGGATAACATGTAACCCCGACCCAGAATCATGGGTGCGCAAATACATCGATTGGTGGGTTGACGAAGATGGATACATCGACCCCGAGCGAGATGGCGTTATTCGGTATTGCTACATGGACGGAGATACGCCGGACACTATCTACTGGGGAGACACACGCGAAGAAGTGTATGAGCAATGCAAGGGCATCATTAATAGACTGTGGGAAAAGTTTAAGGATAGCTACGAGCCATTGGGGTACACAAAGTATGAGGTGTTTATTAAGTCTGTTACATTTATCCGTGCCGACTTGTCGGAAAACATCAAGCTCATCTCTACCGACGTTTCATATCTCGCCAACCTTGCGCAGCAGGACGAGGAACAGCGTATGCGCGACCTCGAAGCCAACTGGAACTGGAAGTCCGCAGGCGACGACATGATAAAGATGTCAGACCTCGAAGAGATATTCGATAATGCCGTACAGGTGGGAGATGGGGTGCGGCGCGCATCCGCCGACATTGCCTTCACCGGCGGCGACAACTTTGTGATGTGGCTGTGGGAGGGATGGCACTGCAAAGACCTTGTAGTAATGCGCCTCGACTCTCAAACGCTCGTATCTGCGGTGAAGGCGAAGCTGCATGAATGGGGTGTGGAAGAATGTAACTTCACTTACGACTTGCAGGGTATAGGCCAGTATTTCAAAGGCTTCTTTGCCGATGCAGTGCCGTTCAACAACCAGGCAGCACCTGTCGCTATGACACACCAGGAAGAAAAGGGCATCAAGTTCCTGTACAAAGACCTTAAATCACAATGCGCCTTCCTGTTCTACAAGATGATAAAGGAAAAACAAATCTCGATAGAGTCTTCGCTGCTTGAGCGCAAGTATTCGGGAGACGGATTTGACAAGGTGCCGCTGCGTCAGATTTTACAGAAGGAGAGAAAGATGCTGCGCCGCGACGACAACAGCGACGACAGGGGCTTCAAACTGCTGCCTAAGAAGATGGCTAAACGCTATGTAGGACACTCGCCCGACTTCTTCGAGTCATGGCTGTACATAATGATTTTCAGCTTAACTAAAAAGAAACACAAAAAGATAAAAGGACTATGGATGCTTTGAACAATGTAAAGGACGTGCGGGAACTGCTCGTCCGAAAGCCGTTTTATGAAGTAACCCCGAAGGGTTATATGAAACACGGAATTATCGACCGTGAGTTTTCCGAGAACGAAGACCCTTGTATGCCCGCGGACGTACTGTATCGCAACATCAAGACGCAGCAGGACTTCTTGCGCGAGTTCTATCCGTCAGGACACAGGATTTGCGACCCACAGCAATATCCCGACATCTGGAAGAAGAACCCGGAAACGGGACTTTGGTGCGTGCAAAAAATTCAGCGCACTGCGTTTGCCTTTCAGCAGGTTATTTACACCAAGCACGTTCTTCATGTGACTGGCAACGATATTCAGTTCGAGCTTGCGGAGGGAACCGAAGAAGGTAGCGAAGAGAAACTACAAGAGCTGCTCACGAAATACAAGAAGGGCTGGCTCATGCACGATATGGAGATACGCTTCTTCGAGGCGGTATCTGCATACATGAAGGTTGCAGACTGTGCCATTGTAGGCTATTTCGACGGCGACGGCAAATTCGGAACGAGAACACTCTCGTTCGACCGTGGCGACACGCTGTTTCCGAGATACGACCCGCTTACCGGCGAACTGATTGCGTTTGCACGCAAGTATGTGGACTATGACGAGGAAGGAGAGGAGCGCATCGAGTGGGTTGAAGCATGGGACAAGGAAAAGTTCTACCGCTTCAAGAAAGACCTGTCGGGAGGCACTGCGAGAAATGCCATTAGAAAGGTCGCGTCTATCTTCGGTGCGTCCGAATATGCCTGCGTCGAAGATAAACGACACGGCTTCCCGTTCATACCTGTAGCATACGCCCGCAACGAGGACGGCCCTTGCTGGTCTGCCGTACAGCGCAACATCGAGGATTATGAGGAGGCGTTCTCGTATCTCTGCGAGAACAACAAGGCGTATGCCTTTCCGATACTTACGCTTACCGGCGAGGGCGATGAGATAGAGATAAAGGGCGATACGAACGGCGCTGCTAAGACGATCATGATTACCGACACGAACGGCAAGGCGGAGTTCCTCAACGGCACGGACGCGTCAAACGCCTTCGCTACACAGCTCAACAAGTCTTATGACCTTATTTACGAGCTTTCGTTTACCGTAAAGCCGCCCGAACTCAAATCGGGAGACCTGCCGGGCGTTGCAATCAAGCTGCTGTATTCTCCAGCCCTCGAAGCTGCCATGAATGACGCACAGAGATTGCAGCCGTTCCTCGACCAGTTGGTGCGTATAACTAAGTTTGGCATCGGAACGGAGAACAACTGTATGGCCTCAATGGTTGCACTGCCGGTCAATGCGTGGATTGAGAGCTATATCCATCAGAACGACACTGAGCTTATCACTAACCTGGCCACTGCGGTTCAGAACAAATTCCTCTCGAAGCAGACTGCTTCTGAGCGCAATTCCAAGTTCTCGAAGAACGACGAGTTTACTCGTATCATGCGCGAGCAGAAAGAGGAAGACCAGCAGGACTTGCTCATCGACATCCAACGCCAGGAGGCACAGGTTGAGAACAACATCGAGCAGGAGGAAGCGCTTGCAAAAATTAACAATCAGCAGCCTGGCGAAGACATCAACACTGGTCGCGGCAAAAGAGGCAGACCGAAGAGGTCTGACAAGGCATGGGACGAGAACGGCAATTATCCTGGACGCAATAACTGGGATAAGAATCTAAAAAAGTAATTCATGGAGTCACAGGAATACGCACTTAATAGAACCAAAGCGCAGATAGCCTGCGAGTCGCGCGTACAGAAGCGACTGTTTAAAGTTGCCCGTGAGATAGTGTCGCTCGCTTCCAAATACAGGAGGGGAGCGACACTGACAAACGAGAATGGGTTTATTGCGGCCTCACAGCGCATTGCGTTAGGCGTTGCTGACGGAATAGAAAATGACATTGCGGTCTGTGCCAAGACCGCGTGCTCGATATTGAATATCGGCACGGAGAGCACGGAAGCCTTTCTTGTGTCAAAGGTGTTCGGCAAGACATCAATGGAGCGAACCACCAGTTATCTGAAAAACTTTGCGGAGGACATGGTGCGTATGTGCAAGGCTGGCGTATTGATGAAATACACCGACTCGCAGCTCATGTCCGCAATACGTACTGGATATAAAGACCCGTACACCACGTCCGTAATCACGAAGGCAAGAAAGGAGGATATAAACATCGCCACGCCTTCATACGGCAAGGGCGTATTTCATTCGGCGTATCAGAACATCGTCCGCAACGCGCGACAAATGGTAGCCGTCGCATGGGGTAGAGCTGAACAGCAGTACGGCAAGGAACATGGGGCGATAGGCTACTATATCTTTCGAGGAAGTTCGTATCCGTGCGCGCACTGCGATGATGAGACAACGTATCTGCACCACTTCGGAGACCCGTTCCCGCCACTGCACTACAGGTGCGTTTGCTATGTTAAATTTGTTTACAAAAAAGAGGAGGAGTAATTATGTCAGAATACACATTGTCTGCCTATATGTACAAGTTGAAAAAGCAGTACAACATGGCGGATATTTCATATCTTATATATGCCGACCTGCGTGCGGCAGGGTGGGGTAAAGGCGACGCTTGGAATGTAGCCTTCCAAGGCCAGGGCCTAAACTGGGCCAAAGCCGAACTGCTTCGCGAGATTGAGAAGCTCGAAGCACTCGACTCAGTTCAGGCGCGCATCGCGGATGTACAGGGCACAAACTCGCCAAGGAACGACGAGATAACCGCAGAGGAACTTGCAAAGGAAACTTCAAAGGAATCCATTCTGCGCAAGCTGGTAGCTGCTGAAAAGAAAGCCAAGAAAGGCTCTCCTGACTGGCTGAAGATTGTGTCGCTTGAGGCGGACTATAACAAAATCAAGCAGGATGAGATAGATGTGGAGAACAATACAGTTCACTACTATGTACCAATCAACTATCCCACTTCGTGCAAAAATTGCCTTCTTTATAAAAACAAGAAAGATAAATAAATACAGGAATAGCCTTGCAGTAATCTCTTTGCTGCAAGGCTATTCCTGTTTCTACTTGTACTTCTTGCCGGCAACCTTTTCAAGCGTCGCCATGAACGTTTCTTCAATCAAACTGTCATTGAAGGTCGGCAGAAAAACCTCTTCTGGAAGTGCCTTTCTTTCTGCCGTCTCCATGATGATACGCAGGCCCATTTCGAGAGCATACTTATCTTCGATGATTTTAATGATACACTCTTCCATAACTATCTCTGTTTACTCTTCTTTCTTTGCAGGCAGGTCGTCCTTGATAAAGCTGTATTCCTGCGTCTCTTCCGCGCTCTTCATGTTGGATATGAGGAAGTGCTCCGCAAGGTCTGCTTCCGTGATGCCGTATGTCTCGTAGATAACTCCGCTTGGCGTGCGCTTCTTGTAGAACTTGCAGGAGTTCCACATCACTCTGCCAAACTTCTGCTGTGACGGTATCTCCTTTTCCTCAAGATTGTTATCCTCACAGAACTGTCTGAAGCTGTCGTACAGCGTCTTGGCGTTTATCCAAACTGGTATCTCGCCCTTCGTTCCCTTGTCACAGCGTATCTCATACGCCTTGAGCCATGCCAGCACGGGCTGTGTGCCGAGATATGAAAGGATAAGCTGCTTGCGCGAACCTTCCGCAGACGGAAACTGAAACTTGCGCTCTCTCAACATACGCTCGCCTTTAAGAACCCAGTTGAACACACCTGAAAGCTCCTCCTTGATAATCTCCGCAGCAAGACGAGGGTTCTGCTTCTCTTTCGGGATGGTAACGTCAAAGCTGACGTACTGCAAGCGTCGGATAAAGCCGAGGGTAACATCCTCGGGGAACGGAAGCTCGTTGAGATTGAAGATGAGGTATGGAAGGCTCTTTGACTCCAGTACGTTCTCGCCCAGCTTTCTGTACGGTACGGGCTCTCCGCTCACAAGCCTCTTGAACATGCCCGTATTCTTGCGTCCGAACTTCTTCGGGTCTGAGTCGGAAGACCAGTTGAAGATGGCGTTACGGATAGGGTAGCGCCCTCTCATGCCCTCGTCACCGTCAGCGGTAAGTTCCGCATAGTCCATTTTTGATATGCGGTCTTTGCCGAACAGGGCGCACATAACCTCGAATATCACACTCTTTCCGTTTGCTCCGCTACCGATAAGCATAAGGCACAGCTCTATTTTGTCGGACATCTTTCCCTCATACGGGTTGTATGCGTCGCCGCGCTGCACCAAGCCGAGTCCCATGAACATCTGCAAGATGTCACGCGAGTCCTTGTCGGGCAGCACATCAAGCAGGAATCTCTCCCATTTCTTGCACTTCGCTTTCGGATCGAAGTTGTACGGATGATAGTAAGTCACATGATAATGCGGAGAGAATGGCATCGCCGTAGGAGCCACACGCGCAAGACCGAAGTCAACAACACCGTTGGCGAACGCCACAACGTCGAACTGCGGAACAAGCACGTTGTAGTTCTTGATGGTGTCGATGAACGACTCTTTTCTGATTGTGGAACGACCGAGCACGGGTGCTATGAACAAGTCCTCCATAAGCAACTGGTAAGCCTGCTCCACAACAATCGGCTCCACCACCTCGTATATCTTTCCGTTGAACGTATAGAACGCTCCTGCAAAATATTTGACAGGACAGTCCTTGGCGAGCTCTCTGATACTCTTGCAGAAGCCCACCAGGAGCCTGTTCCAGCTCTCGCTGTTCACCTTACCCCAGTCGGTTCTGTACATACCGAAGCCGTACTTCGCGTCTGCACTCAACGCCTTCAACTGTCCGTACAGCGAATCTATCGCCTCACCACTACTTCTTTTCATTCTTCCTTCTCCTTGTGTTTTTCTCTGATTGTGACATCACCTCGCGTCTTTCTGACCTTGCCGCCGTGCAGATAAACGAAAGCCTTTGCACCCTCTTCGCAATACACTTCCACCTCCGCGTTGTCGTACATGTTGATAAACGCTCTCGCAAGGCCGTTTACAAAGACAGTCGCCTCGCAGTCATGTCTTATATATATGTCGCCGCAGCTCTTGCCCGAGTAGGTCAGTCCTGCGACGCACTCTCCGTTTAATATCACCGTCGGCTTGTCGTTCGCAAGCACGTTCTCGTCCACGTACACGCCGTGGTCGTGAATGACATCGCCGAACTCCTTCCGTATGACTTCGCATGACGGAAAGTTGTGCTCGATGCAGAAGTCGATGCCTCTGACAAACTTCTCGACAAGCTCGTCTTTCGACGTGCCGTCGGCCCATTCGTCAGTCCATTGCTGGCACAGTCCCAAGCCGACCGCCTGCGACTTCATCTTAGCCGAAAGTTTCTCTACTTTTTCACCCATAACTGTTCGTTGTCCTGCTTTGTCTTTCGTTCGATATACTCGCTCATGGCTTTCATCTTTGCGGTCTGATACTCCGCATCGCCAACGACGGTAGTATCAACGAACATGCCGGTAAAGATAGCCTCTGCGTTCTTGCCCTCAGTTCCGTGGGTGCGCCAGTCGCCCTTCTCGTCACGAACCATGCCGAGCGCGTCGATTGCCTCGAACATCGTCGTGCCGATGCCAAACTCCACCTTCCATCCGCCGCCGACCGTTTCGACGCAAATGTACGGAAGCGAGCCTCGTGTCAAATGCTTGCGGACATCCTCACGGATACCTTCCTTGTCGCGGAGTTCCTTCAACTCCTGCTTGCTCAGACTGCGCGACTTCTTTGTAACTACAAAATTGCCGCAATATAACTTCTTTCCAAAATCCATATCTATACTTATTTAGTTAAACAATGTTTTTATCCTCTCTAAAGGCATTTCCTTCGCCCGTATTCGCATATCAGCGTTGCATCGCACTTGTTATCGTCTACGTTCTTGCACTTGCTTGTACGTCTAAAATCTTCGGTCGGAAACAATCGTCTTGCGGCGTTGATGGATGTCGCCTTGTTGTCCGTGCTTTTCTTTCCGCAGTAACTCTTGATAACCTTATCGTGACTTATCCAAATCTCCTTCTGCCAAGTCTTCGGAGGTACAAGATGATAGGGTATCTCAAGCGCAATCAACAGACCTTGCAGTACTCCGAACGTTTCTCCGAACGAGAATGTGGACTTTGCCGACGAACCGAAGATGGCGTGTATCTCCTCCATACAGCACACGCAATTTTCCTCGCACACCGTCTTGATGTTTTTCAGAAACAGCGCAATATCGTGATAGTCACAATCCTGTAAGGAGCAATACTCGCGCGTGCCGTCAGGGTGCATTACTGCTATGAAACCCTTTGAGCCAGGGTCTATGCCGATGTATGTCTTGCTTGCCATGTTATTTTACTCCTGTTGAATTAAAACCGTTGTCGCCACGCTTCTTGTCATCATTTTCTTGAATTTTGATGACACCGCTCACAAGTTCCGTATTCGGTATCTCCACAATGCGCATCTGTGCTATCTTTGTGCCGGCAGGGATAAAAATGTCTCCTGACATAAAAGCACCTATACCCAAGGTTTTCACGATTGCTTTCACCTCGCCGGTATAGCCGCTATCTATCAAGCCAAGTTCAACATCGGCATCAATTCGCTTTTCTTTAATGATTTCGCCATTCCACATCTTTTGGGAGGGCATACCTTTTGCAGACATTCCGCTTCTTGGTTGTATAACTGCTGCAAGGTGTTTGGGCAGTTGTATTTTGAAGCCGAGCGGTATTGCATAGCGCTCATAGTCGAGCACTTTTACATCTTCCTTGGTGAACACATCATACGCCGCGTCGGCATCGTGTGCCTTTTCAGGCATCCTGCCGCCACAAAGTTCTATTACTATCTTCTCTCTTTCCATTTTGTTTTTGTTTGTTATTTCTTACCGTTCCACTTTACAAACTCCTCGCAAGCCTCATCTTTGCCCATTACGAACGTGTAGAGGTCTTTGGCGAGGCAATAGGGTGCGCCATCTGCATCCTCGTCCGCAAACATTGCGCAGTCCTTGCACTTATAATGCTTCTTGCGCTTATCTCCTTTCTTAATCATAAGCTGTTCCTATTTACATGAACATTATAATCTTCCTCACTAATTTTGTAAAATTCCGCACTCTCGGAGTAATAGCCGTTACTTGTTCCAAACCATCGAATAGTGACATCCCCATGAAACGTTGCTAAATGATAAAATGTCCAAGTATAAGTATCTTCAATACATTCTTCATCTACAGGATAGTCGTTGTTTAACTCTTCCGCTGTCAGTATTTCCTCATTCAGTAAATCAGCGAAATCGCCGCAAATATCATCTATATATACATTCTCGCAACAGTCTTGATTGTGCGTCATAATGTAAAATTCTCCATCAGCGGTTTTGAAAAACAAAGCATCGTTTGAGTCATAATGGCTTCTCTCGACCTCAACGAGTGTTTTTCATTTTAGCACATCAATGTCGCGATAGTTTTCAAATCCCAAAAACATAAGCTATTCCTCCTATATTAAACCCCAAAACAAAACCAAAGCACACAAGCAACCTTCATTTTTTCTTTAGAAAGTAATTCAAAACAATCAAGGTTATAATCCTTACTGACACAAACCCTAATTTGAGGTGCAAATTGTTTTTGTTTCACAGCGATTGTATATAATGATTCGTGGGGGAAAACTGAATTTACATCCTCAACAACCGCGCACATAACCCTGCCATCTTTTCTGACTTCCGCATAACTTTCTATTTGCTGCTTTAGCTTTCCGACAGAATTATTTAGAAAAAATTCTTTTGGCGCAAGAAAAATGTCACCAAGTTTTAATTTTTCATTTTTATCCATAAGCTATTCCTCCTTGTCTTTAATTTCTATAAAATCACCGACTCCCAAACGAGCGTTGTTGATACAATTACATATCCAACCCATAAGGTATGCCTGGTGCTCATTTCTGCCGTTATACATCCTTTCCAAGTCGCACGCATCGTTGATAGACGATAGAACATGATATGCCTCATGGCAGATATTTTTCATAGTCATATCCTTCTTCTTTGGAAAGACAACGAGATTACCGAAGTATTTCCCTGCCTTACTCATACATTCGTCATAAACCATACCTCCGTAGTTTCCTTCACTCATAGGCTCGCCGTTGTGAACAAGAGGCTCGCCTTTCATGTTGGTAAAGCATTTGTCTATTTCTTCTTCCGACGTATTGTACATCACCCAAAGTTTCCTTGGGTAAATCTGCGGTGTATATTCGTAATATCCTTTCTTCTTCATAATTCACGAATTAGCTTAGTTATACGCTTGTATTCCTTAATGATTGGAGCATCAAACCATTGTGTTTTAACGATATATGTCCTACTTTGTTTTATAACTCCAACGAGTTGGGCATTACCCCAGACTCCATACAAATCTATACGATACGCTCCCTTATCTGTAGCCACAAGATAATAGGTCTCTGTACCAAACGATTCTTTGTTACCAGACGTTTCTACGATTTTATCGACAGAGTAAACCGTAATAGTGTCGTACAACTTACGATTGCCTCCTTGGAATCTCTGACTCCTGCTACACGATGCCAATAGCGACACCACCGCAACTAATGCAAATAATAAAAACTTCTTCATATCTCAACTATTTTATTTTAACTATGTCAACTATTTCTATTGGCGCAATAGATTTGATATAGTGATACCCTAACGGATCTGTATAGTTCAAGCTATTCCACCCTCTCCCGACACGAACATACGGAACCCTGCATGTACGGATGTTTATGCTATCCGCTTTGTCAGGGTAATGGATAACAATGGTTGCAGAATACCATACCGTATCGTCTTTAACAAATCCGCCGTTCTTGTATTTTTCACTTTGCCAAATAACAAAACCAAAGATTAAAACCGCTAAGGCAAAAAGTGATAAAAAACACATTTCTGCACTCCAGTCATTCAACCATCTTTTCACGTTCATATCCTCAATATTTATTTGTGCAACCTTCCGATATGCCACTTAGAGCACAGTTCGCAGAAATACGGACGTTCTCCCATTGTTTTCAGCTTCGGGTTCTGCTCAAGAAACTCCCATGCCTCATCCTCGGTATCGTAGCCAATCTTCTGCTTCCACGAGTTCCCCTTGCGAGTCCAATGTCTTGCGTCGGGATGCAGGGTGGAGTAGGGTGCTTTGTTGCGGTATCTGTTTTTGCTCATATCCATTTTACGGTTGTTTCTCCGTTGTAACCTTTCTGCCATACAAACCATGCGTAGCTGACTGCACTACCGCCACCATTGCGCATTGCAGCGAACTTGCCGTTCTTTGCGCACAGCACTCTCTTTGAGAATTGCAGTACATACTTAGGCGGCGTGTTCTTATAGAGCCTCTCGTAGCGTTTCTGACCCTCCAGGAATGTTGTCTTGAGAAACATCACACACAAGCCTCCGTTAGGAAGCAAGCCAAGCGAGTGCAGCACGAACTCCGATGCGTACTTGTAGGGTGGGTTGGTCAGTATGCACTTGCAGCTGTCGGGCATCGTATCCGCTTTAAAGAAGTCCTGCACATCGCCGTACCCCCGGTCTATAAGGTCGGTGCTCACGACATCGTGCCCGAACTCAATAAGACGCTCTGACAAGCATCCAGTACCACAAGCGCACTCCCAAATCTTCTTCGGCAGCTCGAAGTTGCGGACAAGTCTGTCAATCGCAACAGGGCTCGTAGCGTAGAAATCGTGCTCCTCACGCTCCTTGTCCGTGTGATTGCTCGCACCGATTGTTATGAAGGTGCTCTTGCCGTTTCCGTTCCAGTCCTTAGTCATTTTTCTGCATTTCATTGTTGAACTCTCTTTGTAATATCCGTTCGATATTCGCAGGCGACCCATACCAGTCGTACTTCTCCTCAGCCGGAGCATTTTTCGGCATACTTGTTTTGTCAAGTTCCATGATTGTAAGTATCGCATAGTTCGCAAGGTCAAGCAATGAGTCTCTCATACTCTCGTCCTTCACCTTCGCCTCGTCAGACATCAGAGACTTCACGCGCTTTAGCTTCTCGGACAGGTGCCCGTAGGCGTATGTCATACCGCACTCCGCAAACAATTCCGAGAAGCTATTGCCGTAGTCGTGATTCTTCGCCTTGAAGGTGTCGTACATGCCGTTGGTAATGTCGCGGAACGCATCGGCATCTCCAGTTGGCTGTTCAGTAAACGCGGAAAGCTTTGAAAGAACGTCAATCGGATCAAGGGAACATCCGTAATGCTCCATACGGTATTTTTTCCCGCCGCTGCGACTGCCACCACAAATAAAGTTGTACGCCCAGTCGTTCTTCGGGTTCTCTGTACTGAAAATATGGCAGAGATTAGCGTCGATGGCACGTCTTCCGTGTTGCATCACGTCGCCCAGGGATATGTAGAGCGGTTTCTTCCCGAGCGCATCGCTGCGCACCTTGATGTACTCGCCGACCCATGCGCAATGCGGGTCTTTCTTGTCAGCGGAGCTTATCAGCTTCGGACCGCCGCACACCTCGAAAAGCGGTACTTTGGGCGTTACATAGTTTTTGTCTCCGTGCGGAGTTTTCAGCGTTGTCAGATACTGGATGGATTCACACATATCCGTGGCAACACAAAAGCTCGCCACTTGATACTTCCTCCTGATTATATCGTTGGGCATCCTAAACTTCAAGCCCTCCTTTATGTCCTCTCTGTTAATCATTGTTACTACTCCTTTCTTTGATTCAACCTTTTTCTATATTAATGTCTCACCACGCTCCACAATATCTTTAGTTGAAAGGTAAAATACCTCATTTTCAATCTCGTCACAAGTTACTCTTACAAAGGATCCTAAATGATGAGGTTTAGAGGAGGTCTCAAAATACTCTCTCGGACTATCTACAACCTTAAAAAAAGGACGACCTACGGTTGCAATGATTTTAAATCCTTCAAGAGTCTCTAAATCTGTCCTGTACCTCGGTAATACAGGACAGTCTTCGCCCATTATTTGACGATGACGAAATCTTGCCACCTCTTCTTCGTATTCTCTCAATCTGATCGGAAGAATGAACTCTAAACCTATCTTAATATCTTCTTTCTCAATCACTGTTACTCCTTTCTTTGAACGGCACCCATATCTCCTCCATCTCACGCATCGCAAGCTCGTAGGCATCTATATCGCCCTCCGTAGGGTTGTTATTGCTGTGATAAACAACAATGGCAAACACAAAGTAACGAAAGATTATTGCCGCATCGTAATATTGACGTGGATGACGCAAAAAATTGCAACAACCATACTTACCACCGTCAGGCAGCGTGCCGTCACCAGATACCACAAGCACATTGAGAGGACGAGTCACCCATTGTATGTCTATAGGCTCTCCCGATTTTATACGCTCTTTCAACTCCTGCGCCTCGCAGTACCATGCGTGAAGAGCACCATCACCGGCATACTGCACCTTTGGTATAGGGCATTTCAGCAGACGCTGCAAATCATCCAATAACTCCTGTTTCATATCTCGTTCTTGTTTTTACCTTCTTGTTTCTTTGTAATGTCTGACATATAACGGTATATATTCCTCGCCATACCGTTACACCAGTCGTCAACAAACGGGTCGCTCTCGAATAGTGGCAGTTTCTTGAAGTCAGTCTTGAACCAATTAGCGAACTGCAACAACACATAGCGCATCACAGCTACATCATGGGCATTATCCATCGCTCCATCAAGATTTCGCAAAGCTCTTTCCGATAACTCGCGCAAATTGTGATACCCGTAGAGTATTCGTCTATTTTTATTTTTTTTCTTCATTTAAACCATTATTTTAAAATAACCTATAACTTCTTTTATCGGCATACTAAACATGCTATCCTCTGTAATTCCCGACTTTATAATTCACATTCGTTATATAATTGATAAAGCGGATATGAGAGCATACATACAAGACCCAGTACCATAAATCCAGCTACCAATGACTTGGTGAATGCAGCCGTTACGGCAGAAATAGAAAACATTATCACTCCGAATACCATCAACAACATGAAACGCCTGCGCCATCTGCGACGCTTAATCCTCGCCATCTTTTCCTCCTCCAACTCTTTTTCAAGTCTTTCCATGAGGTTTTCCATTCCGTTTCCCATACTTTTACAATTAATTTTACTACTTTTGCATCTGATAAAACCAGTCCGTAGAGACGGTCAATTCCGATTAACAGAAAATGAACGATTAATGTAGGTTCCAAATGCAGCCAAATCCCCGATAAACACGGGGTTTGTGTAGGTAGTGTATGATAAGGTTCTCAACCCCTATCCTCGCATGCCTCTGAAACGAAGGTACAAAATAAGTTCTACAATCATACACAAACTCCCGTAAATACGAGGTTTTTGGTGCATTTTTATCCTACATCGAGTGTATAATAAATATACATAGCTATTCGGCGACAAAGAGATGTTCCACTTCCCAGTTTCAACCGCCAGGAAGTTAACAAAACTGAATATACATAAATATACAAGTTTACAGTTTTTAACAAATGGGAACATAAGTTTACACAAAGTCAAAAATCGGAAGAAAAAATTTTTAAAAGAGGTGACTATGCCGTCAAATAGTCAATTCTCAGGGGGGGCGCACCCTGTTTTCTTTATATTATATGCAATAATATAACGTTAATAAGTGTTAATCATAAAAATTCCTGTTTTGCCTTGCTTTACATTATAAAAAGTTGTAACCGCTTGAATATCAAGCATTTAACCCAAAATATTAATACATTGGGCGTATATTAATACAATGCTAACGACTGCTAAATAAATCTAAATTCGGAAGGTTGGCTATTTTTCTATACACTATTTAACTAAATATTGTGCCATATTATGAGAATTAACGATAGTTAAAAAGGCTAACTTATTGATTATTAGCGAGTTATTGAAATGTTACAAGTGTTAAAACGTTTGCTTTTTGTCGGAAATTGTCGTACCTTTGTAGTGTCGAAAGGGAGAAACACCCACGACAACACACAGGGCAAAGGTAATAACCCTGTTGTGTGGCGGTCTTTAAAATAGTGAAACACTAAAAGCGGTGCAGTCTACCAATACAGACTACACCGCCAACAACTAAAGCGGAAACGCTCTAATGTAGAAAACAATGCAAATTTAGTCGTTTTCTTTGGTTGTTGCAAAGACTTTAGAAGTAATTAGAATTTTTTCAAACCATTTAAATATATAGAATTATGAAAACGACTAAAGTAGAAAACAGAGTTAGCGAACAAATTCAGAGTGTAGAGAACGCCCAAAAGTTGGCAAAGGAACAGGAAAACCCAAGTTACACAAAGCTGTTTTTGCCGTGGGTTGAACAGGTAGCCGAGCAGGAAACTGCCGAACTTGCCGAACTTATTAAAGACGTGTTCGAGGATGCAAAGGTAACAGATGAACGCTACAAGCAATTAAAAACCGACTACGAAAAGGCTAAAGAACGTTTTGAGGCTTACCAGTTGAAAGTAGCCAACGCAGACAAACAGACGCTAAAAGCGTTCAAAAAAGCGGTTGCGGTTTCAGTTCGTGAAGTGGCAAGCCAAACAAATACGGGCAAATGGTTTAACTATCGGACCCTGTATAGTCTTGGGCTTGTGGATAAACTTCCAAACCTTACAAACACCACTAACAGGGTTAATAGTTTTATAGTCAAGGCGTTCACCTTTGTGCAGCAATACGCCAAACGTTCGAACGAAATAGAACGCAAGGAGCGGGCACTCAACGCAGCCGTTACAAAGTTCGGTATATCGAAAGAACAAGCCGAACAGATGTTTTTGGCGGGTATCCTCAAACTCTAAACCAACGCCAAACGTATTCAGGTGGAGCGGTAAGCAACCGCCCCACCTGAAATTTTCTTGCAATTCATTTTGAGTTGCAAGCGGTTTTTTGTGTCCTTATTTTTCCCCACTGTTTTTCTCTGGTCTTTTATTTTCCCACACGTTTTTAGATACCTCATCGTGGTGTGTGGGTGTTCCTCGTTGTGCTCTTTTTTGTGCAACGTGCCAAAATCTAAAAAACAATCGATCTACAGATTTATTTAAATAAATGGTGACACGTGTCGGACGTGCCACGCCCTTTGTTATGGGATTTTGCAAGCGGGATTTTCCTGTAAGGAAATAGACAGGAATTTCCCGAACTGCAAAATTTGAAACTTTGGGAGTTATTCATAATTCATATTCAACGTTTTAAGAGCGTCCGCGTGAAATTCGCGGGAAATCGATCTCTATCGTGGTGGATAGAGTGAGCAACCTATAAGGGCGTGCGAGAACGTGCGTCACGGCTCTGCAAGAACTTACATACTGGTGAGAAGTCACCATAAAAACTATACAGTTTCCCCGTATGTCTGCCAAGAAATCGGGATGCAGCCACAGCATTAAAACAGGGCGGGGCGTGAGCCGTGACTCAGCGAGCTGGTTACTCGGAGTAATATTCGGATGAACGCGGTGCAAAGATGCACGTCCCAGGCAAATAGGGCAGCCTTTGCGGCTGCTCTACTACAAACCAACAAATTTTAGGATTATGACATTAAAGACATTCAAAGTACTCGACGCAATCAATCGTGAGGGATTGGATAACACTCAGTGGAATATCTACATGCACCTCAAACCTGTGAATACAGGAGAGTTTTACGGAACGAACGAAAACCGCACGCTGCCCGCAGGCGTTTGGATAGGCGTGTACAAGAAGCGTGGCGATACGCTCTATTATTTCCGTTGTCTCAAGCCCGATTTGTGCCTTGATATATTCGAGGACGAGGAGCTGTTATTCTTCAACGTGAGCGATTAGCCTAAAAGGTAGCCGACAGGCTGCCACCAATAACCATTTTATTAACAATTAAAAATAGAATTATGAAAGAGTTTATTTATTTCTCAACCATGTGCTATGTAGTATTTTACGCTTTGTGTCTTGGTTACTCAATCGTATAATAGCGAGCATCCAAAATCATGGCAGTCATTGAGCTGCCAACAATACCAACCAATAAAATTATAAGATTATGAACAAAAGACAGATTATCTATTCAAGTACGATAATTGTGCTTGGAATTATCCAGTTGCTCCCGTGTGTTTTGCTTGTAAGCGGTACGATAATCGGGAATGTGCTTGGAATTTTCTACGCTCTTCTTGTGACGTTCATCTGGACGAGTACGAAAAATGGTCGATGGTTCTGCGTTGAGCTGTACCGCAGTACGCTGCGCTTGGAAAAATTCCTGCTCGGCTGTAACGTGGAGAGTGATTAGTACGATAATTGCGCTTGGAAAAATTCAGCCTAAAAAACTGCCTGCAAATTAGGCAGTACGATAAATAACTAATAAAAACAAATGAATTATGGCAACACGAAGAATTAAGTGCGAGGGTTCTCTGTTCATGGAGAGCGTATTCGCGAAGATGCAGGAAATCTACACACACGTTGAGTTCCTTGGTTACGACGGCAAATTTCTGACCGTGGCTTACATTGTCTAAACCCTGTGCGCAATCATGCGCACGGACTATTAACCAAATAAAATTATAGAATTATGACGCAAGAAGAATTAAGCGAGTTGCAGCACGTAAAAGAGCTGTTTAAAAAATTGCAGGAGTTGCAGTATTCAACGATTGGCGACCCTGCCCTGTCCGTAAGCTTGGGTGCTGGCGGTTATTTACATTCCATAAGCGTTTTTGTTCACGTCAGCGAGGAGTATTCCAATGGAAAAGCGCTTGGGTCGTTTACTCTGGCTGTATTTCTTTCCTCTAAAGAGAACGAGGATGCCTGCAACGCCTGCATTGCGTTTGTGAACGCACACCGCACACTCAGAGCCTAAACTGGCAGCCGTTTGGCTGCCAACTATTAACCAACCAAATCACATAATTATGAACACAGAGAAAAATTTTGTAGTGCTTGAGTTTTACCCGAGTTTTACACCGAAAGTTGTGCGAGAGTTTGCAACCCGTGAGGACGCAGTGAAGTTTGCGGAGCTTATGAAGAAAAGCGAGACTGGCAGACATACCTACGCTGTATTTTCACGCATCGAGCCGTAGAGCCTAAAATCGGGCAGTACGATAATGTGCTGCCTGCCATTAACCAAACAGAATTATTATGAGTAGAAAAAACAAGACCATGTGCATACTTGCCATGTTGCACAACGAGGTGTATACAGGAGAGCAAATTTTGAACGACAGCGTATTTACGATACAATGCGGAGAAATCAAGAAAAAGGAATTGTACCTCGTTTCATTCAAGAAATTGTCGCAATGCTTTATCAACCATACGCTAAAGCAATTTGCGGAGGATAAGGGATTTTCCTTGGAGCCTGACGTGACTGCGAAAAATCCCTACGGCGACGATGTTTTCCTGTATGAATTGTAGCCTAAACAGCGGAGATATTTCTCCGCTACTATTAACCAATGAAATTTTAGAATTATGAAAACAGAAATTCCCTGCCCTATCAACGAGAAAGACTTATGTAGCGACGTTCTCTTCGACGATCTTTTCGACGATAATACGTATTGCTGCGACGGACACGGCGTGCTGATAGGATTTATCCATCGTCACGTTGTCAAGATAAGTTACAGATACGGCTCAAGTTCCGTACGCCTCGAAGTTCTCGACCATCAGCTCAGCTCGGACATCAAGTCACGGATTATCCAATGGCTTGAAATCGTCTGCACCGGTGTCAACGAAAATTCCCTTGATGCTAACACAAAGCTACACACCACTGTCTTTTACTACGAGAACACGCGTATCAGTGATATTATCTTCAAGTACAGCACGGACGAACCGACCTAAAAAGCCTCCATCCTCGGAGGCACATACAAACCAATTAAATCATTGAATTATGCTAAGAGACAGAAATTGCGACAAGAATTTTGAACGTTCGTTGATGTATCAGATAAACAAGGCAAAGATTGCAGCTCGCAAGATGCACAACGCACGTATGACCGACTACAATAATCCGAAATCTGAGAATGATTTTCACGACGCTATTGTTGAGATTGTAGCCATTGCTTATCACGATTGAGCCTAAACAACCCGTTACGTTTTGTCACGGGTTCATTTTATCAACCATTTAAAATTTTAGGATTATGAAAAAGAACCCACGAGATTACAAAGTGAACGGCAAAATGTATGCTTACATCCTTGACTCCATCTCTTCCGATGATGTAGATGTAGAGTCTATGTCTGACAAGGAGCGCATTGAGTTTGCGCTTGATATGTTCTACGATGAAATCTACAAAAACGACAGGCGCAGAATGTCTACTCTGGAGAAACTGACATACTGGATTAGTGGTCTTTGCTCTACCGTGAACGTAGCCTTTACGAACTATGACATTGCCAAGGTTGGCACGGAGTGGGGTTATTGCAGAACAGACGCAAGAACCTCGCAGTTTGTACATACATGGTTTGAGCGCATCGCCAATGGTATTCTGCGCCTTGCAAAGATTTACGGCGTAGACATGAGCCGTTTCCGTTACTAACGCCTTAAAATCCTGCGTGACGATTGCACGCAGGAACAATTACAAACCAACAAAAATAAGATTATGAAGAAAAGAACTTACAAGACGCTCGCCGGCTTACTTAGAGCAAACGGCGAGCAGCAGTTTACAATGAGCGACTTTTTAGGCGGACAAATCTACGATAATAAGCATTATAAATGGCGTCCGTTCGAGCTTACCGACAACGCTCTGCGTGAGCTGTCTGACGGCTTCTGTCAAGCGCTGGGCTATCAGAAAAGAAAGTATGACGAGGTATTCCACAACATGAAGTACGGCAGAATACAGAACTGCGGAATACTCAGTCGTATGTGGGTTGAGCTGCGTGGCAACAAGCCGAGCTTTACCTATTGCGTAGGACAGGACGGAGATTATGAGTATCCGCTTGTCAAGAGAATCCTGTATCGTGGTTATTGAGCCTCAACAAATCTGTGCAGCCTACCTGCACAGAACAACGTTTAACCAAATTAATTTCTGAATTATGGCAACAAAAAGAGCATCCGAAAGGAGAAGCAGAACGCTTGCGCAGCAGGCTAAGTCCTACGAGGTGGCAGGCGAGTACGAAATGATGCAGATAATGCACAACTCGTGGATAAACGGCAATTTCTCCGACTTCAAGCATTATTACAGAGTCTTGAGAATGGAGGACAGACGCAAGTTTGTACACTATCTCTACAACAGCACCGACGAGGGCACATTCTACAAAATGATTGACTCGCTCATGTTCGGTTAGCCTAAATCAATCCTCACTCCCACGGGTGGGGATTTCTATTATCAACCATTAAAAAAACAACGAATTATGGAAAAGAATATTGTAGAGTATTGGATGTACAAGGGCGAGATTACCGAAAAGGTAGCCGACTACATCAGTGTCAAGAATTTTGCCAAAGCGATAGAGGCTCTTTATCGCGAGTGTTTGGAAGACTACGAGAACTCTGAGGACATAGAGGAATACCTTGCCGATTTCGAGGGTTTCAATATTCAATCTCTCGCTTGGGATTTTACCAAGAAAGCAAACAGAGATATGAAAGAATATCTCCACATGCAAAATCATCACATGGTCGGCAATTTCGCCGACATCGAAGGTGACTATCCCGCTCACATCACGGGCACACGTTGGTCTTCGGAGTATGCCGGCGACGACTACTTCCGTCTGTTCCCTCAAATGGTTGCACGTTTGGATGCAGCGGAAGACAGCAAGCAGGCTGACGAGGACAGGGCGTGTCTCATGGATTGGTATTTTGACGCCTTCGGAACGTTCGGCATCAAGTACAATTTCCAGGGCTTTCTTTCGGATATTGCCTATAGGCTCGAAGGGCAGCGCGTTACCGCCTAAACCGCCTCCCTTCGGGGAGGTGCAACTAACTAACAGATTACAGAATTATGGGAAAGTCAATCAGAACAAAATTGGAGATGTGGACTTCATGGGGTTATTGTATGACTCCGCAGATATTCAGTTCGAGAAGCGAGGCGTTGCAGTACGCACGTGAAATGCGTGACAACGGCTATATTTTCGGTTTCAGAGCGTCTCCTGTCTAAAAAGTCCGCAGAAATGCGGATGCAATTAACCAACAAACAGAAGAATTATGGCATTACAATGGAAATGGACTGACAAGATGGGCAAGGCAATCATCCGTCAGGACGAGAGAAAGTACGAGATTGGCATCTACGGCGGCAACGCTCTTGCGATATTCATCAGTGAGGACAAAGACTCATACCAGCTCTACAATTTCATTACGGACGAAAGACACCTCGGCATCATTAAAGAGAACGAGTTCAAGATGTTCTACGACGAGGTGGTGAGCATCGAGCTGAACGTATGCAACAAGAACGCACTGAAAATACTCCCTCTCCTCGCAAAGGAGGCGGGCGAAGTGCGCTGCTACTACGCGGAGTCAGAGTAACACGGCTTATCCGTTGGGGAAAGAAACCACAATCGGAGCGACACCGACAACGGAACAATATTAACCCTATAAAAGAATTGAATATGAGTAAAGATGTTATCAAAACCGAAGAAATCGGCGATTACAGAATCAAGATTTGTCGCGACGGCTACTTGCCATGTCCGTGCAAGGATTGGGATATGCTTGGCGTACACCTTTTCGATTACAGCAACAGAAATAGATTGTCGGAAGCCTCAAACTACGAGGAGCTGTTCTACTCAAGCGACCATTCGCTTGCTGACGCAGCATTTGAGCTTGCTTGCAAGTATGTACCGCAGAAGAAATTCATCGAGTACATCAACAAGTATTGCGACTCTCTGCGCTTCCGCTACGACCGCTCTGACCACATGTGGTATCTTGAGCATTATTTCGGATACGGAAACGAGGAAAAAGAATGGCATGAGATGCAGTGCTTCACGCCCGACGAGGTACAGGACGGCATCCGCAGCGAACTCTCCGAGGCTCTTGACGAGGAGGATTTTGTCTATCTTCTCTCGAACTGTCAGACGGAAATTGCGGTGCATGAATGGTCGTCATGCGGCTACTGCCAGGGCGATTACGTCCAAGGCTTCTCCTATTGCACAAAGGAGCGTTTTATAAAACGTAACGGTAGTGCAACAAAGGACTGGCAGAAACGTGCGGTTTCCGCTATGGAGAACGAAGTGGAGTGCATCGGCAAATGGATGTGGGGCGACGTGATAGGTTTCGTTCTTGAGAAGAAGGTACGTTTCACGAAGGTCTACGAGGACAGCGAGAGAGCCGACGAGGACGATTACGACTGGGAAGAGGTCGACTCTTGCTCGGGCTATTACTGCGACGAAGACGAGCTGATAAAGGAAGTAATCGACGAACACCACTTGCAGCCGAGCGTTGCAGCCTAAACGGGGAGAGCAATCTCCCTACCAATAACCAAAACATAAGAATTATGAACAACGTGAGATTTATTCCAGGACAATATGAATGGCATCTCGTTGATGAGAAAGACAACGTGCTTCTCAACATTCCTGATGGTATCATTGACGATTGCGAGACAAAGGCTGATTTGGATTTCGTCATAGAAGACATTCCAAGACAGGCATTGCAAGCAGTCGAAGAAGGGGAAGAACTCTATGGATGTGACGTAAACAAATACGTCAGCGACATAGATGATGAATGTGTAACCAAGCTTATGATAGATACCCTATCAGAATACCTTGGGTTTACAGCCTAAAAGCCGTCTGAAGACGGCACTATAAACCAAAACAAGAAGAATTATGTATGTATCAGAACTATCGAGAGAACAACTTGTAGAGTTAAAGTCCACCATGCTTGAAGCCATACTCGGCTACGAGCCGTCATACGGAGAGCTTGCCATTGCTGACGAGCTTGTGTCTGACGAACAAGTGGAGGAGGAGTATGGAGACGTATGTTTCACGCCCGGCGACTTCTGGTGTTCTATGAGCTAACCTACGGCAGCGCAGCCTAAAAAGGCGTGCTGGAAGACCATATTCATTTCAACAGTAGTGATGATCACGAGTCTTCCCACTGACGCGAGTCGACTCGTGATCTCACGACTGTTTCACATCAGCATCGTACAGATATGCGCCGAGGTCTTCGGCACGCCACATTTATTAACCAAAAACGAAAAATATGAATAGAATTATTGAAGATGCAGGGGAAATGGTCTACAACGGAGCGAAGTTCTACGTCAATCTCGAAAAGCGTTCGCTGTCCGTAAACGGCAAGTATCTGATAAAGGACGGAAAGCATGAGCTTCCGCTCGGATGTTGGCACAAAGAGGATTTCCCCGAAGAGAAGATGTTTCAATCTCTTGAACTCCGCTATCGTAACTATAAGCACTCGATACCATCGGAGCGTTCTGAATCGCACCGGCGCAGATACTTCAAGGCATTACGAGAAGACGAGCTGTCCGACGAGGATATGATGTACGGAGTGCCGCGAGAGTTTGCACGCTACGAGCTTGAATCGTTCTTGCTTGCAATGATTATGATTGGAGCGTTAGAATGGCATGAGGAGTGGGGTAGCTGGTTCTATCAATCTCCCAACGACAAGGACTTGATTGTCCTGCGCTCATGGGTTGAACCAAGCAAATCGTAGCATTTGGTAGCATCTGCTACAAACCGCCTAAATCAGAGTGGGATATAAATCTCACTCACATTTTTAACCAACTTTATTAACACTTAAAACAAAAGAATTATGAAAAGAAATGTAATGATTTCAGGTGAGTTCACTATCAACGAGGTAGCTAACGCTAACGGCGCAGGTCAGCAGAAACCCGGCAAGAAGTCGGCACAGGCACGCATCGAGGCTCTCAAGGCTGCGGGCGTGGATGTTTCCAACTACTTCCCTATGGGCGAAGAGATGATTGTCCGTGTCAAGGACGGCGTTCCGACGCAGGTGCTTGACGACGACCCTGTTTTCTCTCGCATCATGGAAGGATGCTACATCTCACACGGCAAGCTCTATCGCCGTTGGGTGATGGCACAGATGTTCCACATGCTTCGAGAGATGAACGAGGGCAAGTGGGGAAACCCCAACTTCACGGAGGTCTTGCAGAACCGCGGATACGAGTATTCGTGGAAGATGGTGGAGCAGGAGATGCTCGCCCAGTACAAGATGTTCAAGCATGGTGACATGGAGTCGTTCGACGAGCGCAACCGCTGGTTCAACAAGGACGTTGTGACTGAGATGGCAGAGGATTATCTCGACCATTTTCGCAAGGTCGTTGGGGAAATCAAGGAGCGTAAATGCCGTGGTCGCCTCTACAAGCGCATCTTCGGCAAGAACGTATTCTCTGACGAGATTGAAAACGTTGTATTCGCTCCGATTGCATGGGCTATCAGAGCAATCCGCGATTCCAAGTCTGCATATCAGCTCTACAAGGCTGTCGCAACGTTCAACCGTGACCGTCACAACCTCCGCTGGCAGAGCAAGCAGTCAAAGGCGTTCACTGATGCCTACAAGGGTTCGGGTGCGTACTTCACGATGAAGAACCTCATCCTGTTCCACGGCGCACGTTTCCACGGCTGTATCACTGAAAAGCAGTCGCTCGCACGCATGGAAAACCTCACCTCTAACCTCGAAGGTTGGGAACTCCTCGGTGCTATGAAGCAGCTCATCAAGGACTCCGGCATCTCCGTAGAAAAGAAGATAGAGGAGTGGAAGAAGCAGCCTGCATCTAAGAAGAAGTCCGCAGCCAAGAAGTAATTGCCGTTCCGTCTGCGGTGGCTCGGCATCATTTATGAAAGCTTCTCAGAAGAAGGTCCCTTACCTGCCTTTCGGTCTGGCAAGGGACCTTCAGTGTAAAGCTTTGAAATCACACGCTTACAGACAGGCACCCGTCCGTGAGCCGCAGACAAGCCTAAACCACAAGTGGTTACACACCGTAACCGCTTGACTTATTTACAAACCATTAAATAATAACAGAATTATGAAAGAAGATAAGATTTTAGAGATGTTTTTCGCTCCTGAACGCTGGCAGTACGCAATCGCCAAAGGTGTTGTCAAGGACATATCCAAAGGTGTGCTCTACAAGCTCACCAAGCCCGAGGCACGCGCACTCATGTATCAGCGTATCCGTGACGGCAAGTATAAGATTATGCCGCCTCACACGGCGCAGATACCGAAGGACAACGGCGAGTTCCGTACCGTATATGTGAACGAGCCTGCCGACCGAGTGTTGCTATCCATTGCCAACGATCTTCTCTTCGAGCTTATGCCCGAGATGGTTCATCCGAGCTGTCGCTCGTATCAGAAAGGTATCGGCTGCGGTAAGGTGGTACAGGAGGTTTCACGCCGTATGTGTGCGTTGCAGACCCCCGATGTGCTCGGCTTCAAGTCCGATTTGTCGAAGTATTTTGACAGTGTTCCGTTGGAGTTCGTTGACGCAGCTTTTGACAAGGTGGAGGAAAAGTACGGACACTCGGCTCTGATAGACGTTCTTCGCGACTACTACCACTCCGACCTGTACTTCACTCCCGAAGGTGAGCTGCACGAGAAGTATCAGTCGTTGAAGCAGGGTTGCTCCGTAGCCTCGTGGCTCGCAGACGTAATCCTGTATCATATCGACGAGAAACTATCGCAGCTCGAAGGCTATTACGCCCGCTACTCCGACGATATGCTTTATGTCGGTAGTGACTACGTTAAGGCGATGCACATCCTTACCGAGGAGCTTGGCAAGATGCAGATGAAGCTCAACCCGAAGAAGGTGGAGTATCTTGACGCAAATCATTGGTTCAAGTTCCTCGGCTATTCAATCAAGGGCAGCAGCATATCGCTTTCCTCTACACGCATCAAGACGTTTCAGAAGGAGATAGAGTCGCGTTCGTGCTGTAGACGGGGTGCAACGCTTACTACATCGGTAAACATGATTAACCGATACCTCTACAAGGGTTATGACGGTCACTCATGGGCTACGCAGGTTCTCCCGATAATCAACGTAAAGGAGGACATCGACACGCTGTCTACGTTCATTCTTGACGCTCTGCGTGCTACCGCAACCGGCAAGCGACGCATTGGAGGTCTTGGTTTTGCCAAGGAACAGAAGATGGGATGTATCTCACGAGGACGAGGAAAGAATGTCACAACTAACAGAGCTAAGACACCCGAGCGTATTGACGGCTTTATGTCACTTGGTCTCATGCGCAACGCATTGCTGACCTCGCGAGCTGCATACGACACACTTGTAGCCAATCTCTGACAAACGCCTAAAAACGGATGCAGCCCAAACGCTGCATCCACAACCAAAACCAAATATGAATTTCCGAGAACACGGAACTGCGCAACGCAGGATGCCACATTTATATACCCGCCTCAAAGATTCGGGATGTCTCTGGACAATCCAGAGCGTATCCCGAATCCTAAAGGCTGGTACAATCACGACCATACAGAAATGTTCCACGGCATAATGCCTGTGCAAGGCGGCGCACACCGCCCTCGGCTTCAAGAATGGCATCCGTTTAGCGCTCAGGTTGCTAACGATGACGACGTCTGTGCGAACAAACTGACGTCGTCATCGAGAAACCTGACCTACATCACTCGTTTACATCCATGTGCCACAGCCATCGTTCAAGCCTACTCACGTCAGCGCAGACGTTCGTATTCCCGAAGGAGTATATTTACCTCACCAAGCCTCACACGCGGCGCTTGGATGTTCACCATCCGCCCGCCGCGTCCTCGGCTTGAGTTCAGATCAAATCAGTACAGCTATGCGCCACGCTCCTTGTGGAATACAAGCCATTGCAAGCCTAAATCGGGCACGATTGGGAGACAACGTTTATATCCCAGTACATAAGTGCTGTATTCCCCGGAACAATATCCGGGTAAATCCAGCCCCAACTACTGGGCTAAATCAGACACTTACAGCAATGCACCCGTCTCAAATCGTGCCCACAATACAACCAACGGAATTTTGCGGTTCCTTATGACGTGCCGTGCAGCCTACTTTAATGATACCGGCTTCGTATCATCCGCCGTCCACCAGGTTGACACCTGGCTCCCTGCCGATTTCTCAGCCGGTACATATCAAATCCTTACAGGCACGCAACACGGCTACAGGCACGTCATTACTTTAAAAAGTGCTGCATTTATTCGTGAAATAGCGATAAAATCACTACCTTTGCATTATAAACCAATCACAAACCAATCACAAACCAATCAGCAATGTTTGCCTTAACGACCTCGTATTGTAGAGGTCGCTATTAACCAATAAAATAGATAAAATTATGGCAGTAACAAAATTTGTAAGAGCGCAGGACATTCTCAAGGAGAAAGGGTTCAAAGCACCACCGTTCGATACGGCGGGATTTCAGAACGCAGTCGTGGAGTTCTTTCGGAAGAACGACGTGTCTGCGAAATTAATCATATTCGGAGTTCGTTTCGTGGATTATGAAGGTACGCCCAAATGTGGATTTTCGGATTGTACGCAATACAGCTCCAGCGAAACATGGAGCGACGGAAGCAAAACCTTCCATTACGACCTTCCTGACTATTTGGATTGTCGCTTTGGTTATAGTGCCACTACAGGCTTCAGTACCCCATTTTTTATCGTGGACGAGCCGTATCTGACCAATGCTGTAGCCCTTCTTAAAATGGCAGGGTTTATTGCTGGAAGAAAGCGCAGAGTTTTAGGAGTGCCAACTTATGACATCACCCTTGTCTAAACATTAACCAAGCCCTACGCATCACGGTTAAGCGATATGAAATGCCCAACAACAAGAAACAGGAGAATGTGGATGACATCCGTAAGGACTTCGCAAAGCGGGTCTACGACCTCTATATCAATGCCGCCAACGGAAATATTGACACCTATAAGAGGTTCTTGACGCGTCTGGAATGGCTCGAAACGGACTACTCCGACGCATTGTCCCCATACGGAATATACGAAGACCTGTGTCCTGACGACTTCGATTTGGTGAAAATGGCGATAGAGGAGGGCACACCCCTCAAGGACTTCGCCTATCAATGGTTGAACATATACAATATCATTGAGTTCGCCAAAGTAGACACGAGTTCTCTCATACCTCCAACATCCGACGATTAATCAAAACGGCAGGGTTGAACCTGCCACCAAGTAAACCATATTATAAACAAAAAAAACAGAATTATGAAAAAATTATTTTCTATGTTAGCCTTCTTTATGATGGCTATGTGTGTCCTTACCCTGTCCTCATGCGGTGACGATGATGAGAATGAATCCAAAGCGAATACAGCCGAAATCTTAGGTTCTTGGGAAGAAACTACAGTAAAATCAGGAGAGAACTCTACTGTCGAGGTGATTACAACTTGGACTTTTAATGCAAACAAAACAGCTACAGAAAAAGTTGAAGCTTATACCACAACGGTTTATACGGATAAGACTAAGCTCTTTAGTCTGACATTTGATTTTACCTATGAATACAACGGAAAGACGATGAAACTAACCAGTACCGACCCAACGGTCAAAGAACCTGTATCTTACTACACAGTAGAGATAAGCGGAAATAAAATGCGCATGGGTAACGAAAAAGATGGATATTTTAATCTCACTAAGAAGTAGTCTAAGATTTAGTATTAACTATTTTCTATTAGTAGAACACAGCAGCCATCCATCACTTAGGCGGGTGGCTGTTTTTGCCTTTTTGCTAAAATATAAACTTCTTATTTCACTTTCGAGGCTTTATTTTGCCTAAAACAGACCTCCATTAAAAGGTCGCAATTTAACCATTTTATTCATTAATTATTGTAAAACCACTGCGCCCATACCGAAGTAATATTATAAATAATATTAACTTTGCGTTGCAGGCGCACTAAATTTCAAGAATTATGACACAACTACTTAGTACAAGACGCTGGATGGACTTGCTCACTCCCGAGCAGCAGAAAACCTACTCCAGCGCAATCCGAAAGGGTTATTTTGCGACTTATGACGGCTATCGTTGGCGTCACGAGTTCTATGGAGCTTTCATCTGGAAACACCCTGGACGCGTGAAGATCATTGATAAATTCAAGCAGGTTATCGGTCGCGCACCATTGTGGGAGGACATCACGGACGACAATCTGCGAGACGTGAAGGAAGAACTGGACGCTTCCTATGCGCCGAACTCTGTGCGTACAATATGCGCAGAGATTAACGCAATCATCCGTGAGAACGCAGAGTCGAAAGACATTCCTTCCATGTCCTACGCCCGTGTGCTGCGTGCAAAGAAGGTGGTGGTACAGTCCGTGTTTCTCACCGACGAGGAGATACGCAAGATACACGAGTATCGCCCTAAGACAGTACGCAGACGACATGCAAAGCGCATCTTCATGCTTGAATGCCTTTGCGGAGCACGTTTCTCCGACTGTCTGCGCCTCTCGCCCGTAAACCTCTCTTCTGATGGTCGTACCCTGACTTATGTATCAAAGAAGACCAACCATGAGGTGACGGTTCCCGTGCACCCGTGGCTAAGGGAGTATCTCGTTCCGTCTTCACCTATCGAACCGCAGTCACTTGCAGTTCCTTCCTACAACGACGCGATACGTTTCTTCTGCCAATCATGCGGTATCGACCAGCAGGTTAAGGTATATCAGGCAGGTCGCGAACAGACAGGCCCGAAGTGGAAGTTTGTATCAACGCATACGGGTAGACGCTCGTTTGCAACCAACCTGTCGTTGAAGAACGTACCGTTGGAGCAGATAGCGTTGATGATGGGTCACTTTACGGGCAACGCCCCGGATGTTTCCATGACGCAGCGATACATCGTGACGCGACTCCAGCTGTCGCCCGCAGCGTTCCAAGCGTTCTCGATTCCTGGTTCCGAAAGAGCGGCGGCAGAGAACGAGGCTTACAACAACCCGACAAACGATTTTGACGACTTCGACGACTTCGATATTCCCGAGGACGAACAGCTCGTTATACCCGAGAGACCGCAGACCGAAGCATCGTAAACTATTAACACAACCTCAGCCCTATCGCATCACGGTAAGCGAAATATTATGAAGAAGTTAAGCAAAGAAGAAGCTATTGATAAGTTTGGCGAGGATACCGTCAACAAGGCGATGAAAACAAACGCAGAGCCTACCAGTAGAGTCATGTATCCATCTTACGAGGTTCCTTCACATATTGGCAAGGCTGAGTATGCAGGTGACCCGGTAAAGGTTGGCGGTTGGAAACTGACGGCATACTATTATCTTTCTCCTGAGGACGAAGAGAACACGGATTCCTTCGACTGGGATGGTAACGTGGAGTTTGAAGCAGAAGAAATTTGGTAAACACCTAAGCCCTCGACAACACGGTTAAGTCAATATTATGAAGAAATACAGCGTATATTACAATAACAACGTTGAGTGCAACAAGGTTGCGGAGTTTGCCACATTGGACGAAGCCAAAGCCTATTGTACAGAGAACACAAAGGGCTACGACGAGGTTTGCGCAGGCGACAACTGTTATGAAGGTCGCAGCAACAACTTCCGTTATGAAGTCTACGAAGGCGATAACTACATCATTCTTGACGAGGACGGCGACGTTGCGGAGTTCAAGAATACCGTTTATGAAACAGAACAGTTTTATTGTGATTAATAAAAACAATCGTTTAATGAGCAAAGAAAGATTTGTACTCCAGCCGTCCAAGGAAATGCAAGACGGCTGGGTAGCCACCGACACAGAGAACGGCATCGTGCTGCGCTTCGAAAACCACAGGTTTAACGACACGGTGCGTTGCACGCCGCTCCTCGCCGACGGACGCGAACCAACCGCAATCGAGCTTGCAACCGCAATCAGAGAGCTGCTTGACTGGCTGCGAGAAGAACATAAGGATAAGGTATTCTGATACCATTTTATGCGGTCGCATAGCACGCATTTTGTATTGCCTGAATACGCATGAAATCCCGTTTGTACAGCGATGTGCAGGCGGGATTTTCGTGCTCCAGAAACTACCGAAAATATGCCAAATTATGCGGTCGCATAAGTCGCATAAAGCATGGTATTTTATATATAATTTTTATCGTTGTAAACGCTTGATTATCAATGTGTTTAACCAACTTTATGCGACCGCATACAATCGCATCTATTATATATTATATATATAGTATATATTCATACTAACGTATTCATATATCCTATACACATAATATATAATTTTTCTCTTCCAAAGAGAGAGCGGTTTTTGTGGGTTGGAATTGGGTGTTGGAATGGTCGTTGAGAGGCTACGCCTTGTCGCTGTTGACGTAATCAATAATCTTGCGCACGGCATCGTCAATGCGTTTTGTGTTGTAGGCGATGTAATGGCTTGTCACGTCAGCCCAGGAGTGCCCGAGGCAAAGAGCAATAGTCTCGCGAGGTATCTCAAGTTCCGCGCCGATTGAGGCGAATGTGTATCGTGCAGTGTACACTGTCATACCTTCCGCAATGGGATGCCAAAGACACTTGCGCATCCTGCCCACCTTGTCAGGAACAATCTCCACCGGCCCTATTTTTTTGAGGGTATCGTTCCAATGTTTTGAAAAATCCTCATAACTTCCATAGGTGTCGAGCGGACAGAGCAGCCACTTCTTGCCTTTATACCGAGAGATTATCTCTTGCGCAGGCTCGGGTATCGGGATGTCATATAAACGCCCCGTCTTTGCTCTCCTGTATCTGATACGCCCGTTGTGTACGTTGGACGGCTTTAGTGAAAGCAAGTCTATCGGGTTAATACCACAAAGATAGAACGTCAGCATAAACAAGTCTCGGTACATCTCGCGCCAATCATCGAGCGGATAGTCTCGTATTGCTCGAAGTTGCGCCAGGCTTATGTTGTTGACAGCAACCTTCTCGCTTTTGATTTTGTATCTCCTGAATGGGTAGTTCGTCGTCATCTCATTGTCGAGTGCCCAGTTAAACACCGCGCGGATGTTGCGCAGATTGATGGACTTGTAATTTACGCTCACATCGCCCATGTACTTCTCGAAGCCGTCGAGCCAGTCTTTATCAACGGAGGCGAATGTGGCTGCTGCGTCGTATTGGGACACCTTCTGCGCAGTCATCATGTATATATTCGCAGTATGTTTACGCTCTTTTGTTTCTGCGAACTTGCGTATGCAGTCAGCGAGACACGCACGCTCCTCGGTTATTTCGCCCGTGACGATGGCTGTAAGCTCACGCTTCTGTCTGTTGTAGTCAACGCCGTAGCTGTCGAGCAGGTATGCTTCGATGTTGTCGGTGATTGTTACAAGCCTTTTGATTTTTGCCCGATAGTTGTTTTCTTTCGAGGACATTGCAAGACCAGAAAACGGCTCCTTGACGGACATGCCGGTGGCGACAACGAACTCCTTGCCGTCTTGGCGGAATAGGATTTTAACTGGGATGTTCCCATCTTTTCCTCTTCTACTTTCCTTAGCTGTGATGTAGTATTTCATAAGCCAAATGTTTTTTGTGCGTTTCCGCGGGTTTATTAATATTCCGATGAAAAACAGCCGTCAAAACCGCTTTGTGGGACTCCACTGTGGGACTTTTGAATTTACGAAACTTTAACTAACTTAATATCAGTGCGTTATGGCGTTTTCGTAACGTTTGTATAGCGTGGTGTAACGTATTTGAACCTTGTTCATAGTTCTTACTTATAAAGTATTGAAAATCAGCCTTTTAGCACATTAAGGAGGTTCTTTTTGAGCCTCCTCTTTCCTGTTCCTCCAATTCTTGAAGTGGCGTTTTTGGGCGTTTTGAAGTGTCGTTTGGGGCGGTCTGTGGGACTTTTCATGGGCGTGCATCGCGTTTGATGTGCCCGAGTCCCACAATGTCAGTTCTGTTTGAGGCGTTCCCGAAGTTCGGCAATTTCCGCCTCCTGTCGGGCTATCAGCTTGTCTTTGTCTGCGAGCCACGCCTGCTGACTTGCAATCAGTCGGTCTTTTTCCGATAGCAGTTGCGCCTGTGCGTCAATCTTTTGCTCTAATGCCGTTATTTTGTCCTCTGTGGCGTTTATTGTCTGCGTGCCTTGATAGTTATCGCCGCTGATAATATTCTGCGACACAGGGCTTGTATTTGCGTTGAGCATCTGGTTGAAGGCGGCGAACTGCGCCTTGCCGATTGCCTTTTCTTCGGCAAACATCTCGCCGATGCCGTTGCGCAGCCACTCGAAGTTTACGTTGAAGGCGTGGGCAATCTTTGCAAAGTAATTATCCGTAAACTTAACTTCGCCCGACAGACGCTTGTTAAGGTTTGAAGGCTCAACACCGCATCTTCTTGCAAATGCGGCTTGCGAAATTCCGATGTGCGCGATAAGGGCATCAACCCTTTCGATTGCGCTTGTATTGTTCTTTGGCTGCATAATTGTTAATTTTAGGGCGTTTATTGTTAAGATGATAATACACGAAGTTAAACGATGTTAAGGTGATAACAATTTTATCAGAAAAACATTGTTATTTTGATAATTGTTACTACCTTTGCAATCGTTGACAGAGCGCAGCGAAACGAACCCTAACCGCTCGCAAAACGCTCAATATATGTTTAATGTGCAAATGTAGCAATTATAGTCGAGATGGCAAAGAGAAAAAGAATAAAACTTCGGCGAGGATGCCAAATTAAATTGGCAGAAGACTGCGGAGTAGGGGTGGCAACAGTCCGACGTGCCCTGCAATGGGAACTTGACTCGGACATTCAGAACCTCATCCGCAAACGAGCACATGAACTCGGATACGTGAAACGCTGGTAACGGACGGTACTGCCGTCACAACATAAACCAAACTTAAAGCAAGAAAGATTATGAAACAGGCGACAGTAACACAGATTGAGAAGATATGGCTCTCGAACAAGGAGGCGCAAGCGTACCTCGGCGTGGGCATGGACTTTCTCAAAAACCTTCGTTCAAGCGGACGTATCTCGTTCTTCAAGGTCGGCACAACGGTGTTCTACCGCAAACGCGACATCGATAAGCTCATCGAGAAAAATAGAGTATGTTAGAGTTAATAGTACATTCATAATGTTTTTAAAGACTTTTGTTTCGTCGTGAGACGGTTTTCTACATTCATTAGATCGTATTTATGATTATTAGGCAAACAAGTTTCAGGCGTGAAACGAAACCTGCGGTCGTCGCGAGGTGGTCGCAGGTTTTAAAAACAACGCGGAGTGGTGCAAAGGTAAGCACATGTGGGTCAGATTTTTTCACAGGGTTAATCAATGGAATCGCTCATAATTAGTTAGTCATAAGTTAAATAAGCAGTTAGCCCCACAGGATGCGGTGTCGTAACCGCCTCCGCGACAGAATACTTAAATTTGTTGTTGTTTTAGCGAAAACACATTTTGTAACAATTTAAATTATTGATGGTAAAACATTGTTGTCAGCTCGCAAATCTGCGAAGACAAGCGGGTTTTTAACAAGGTTGGAAGGTGCGATGGGCACCAGGGATTGTATGGAGAGGCGTTCTGATTTTTTGAGTCGCCAGCTTTTTTCTTACGCCTGAGCCTCGGATGGTTTCTGCGGTTCGACTCCGCTTCCGACCACAAAGTAAAAACGCTCTTTGAATTATTGACACACAGAAGAAAGGCATATAGGACGGCGCGAGACTGACAATCCAAGACCGCCGCCCGAGGATGCCGAGTAACGAAAGACCTATTAAAGCATCTCCTGACGTAGCGAAAGCCGTGAAAGCGGATAGAATGAACCATGTCGAACTCTGAATTGTCGGCACAGGCAAAGCAAAAGGGAATGCAGTAGGCTGCACGCTCGTCGTGCAAGACGGTCGCACCGCAAAAGGTCTATAAAGGTGCGAAAAACAACAGACAGAGACTTTTCTGTGTTTGTCATATTATATAATCAAAGAGGAGAGTGCGCGATTGGTAAGGCGAAGTCCTCGGAACTTTATACGAATTCCGGGACTATGATACTGGTTCGATTCCAGTCTCTCCTCCTGCTTTCTAATTCTTTTTAATTGGGTTAATAGGAATATGTAACTGATAATTTAATGGTATTAAGATGGGTTGTGTGTGCCGTTCGCGAGAATAGCACACATTATTTTTTAACTAAAAAGAAACTAACGTGAAGCAAACGAACATCTACAGCCACAAGGGATGGCTAAAAGACATAACAATTCGGGAATACCCGTATTCTTCTGCCGGGGAGATAGCCGCAAGACACGGCGTTTGCAGCGGCAGCGTCTGGTATTGGGTTAAAAAACTGGGCCTCCAGCAGACGGACGAGACGAAAGCCCGAATACTCAAAAAGACACGGGGGTGTATCGCAAACACAATCAGGACAAATCCCGAGGCCAAACGAAAAAGCATGGAAACGAAAAAGCGCACATGGATGATGGAGCGATTCCGCGTAATGTCGGGGCTGCCTCAGAAAACAAAGATGCGCATTGCGACGCGACCCACCAAGGTGTACAAGGCAATATGGTACCTGGAGAATATGCGCAACTACTTTCGCGACATCGAGGTGGGCGGCAAGTTTACGCTCTACTACGACGACGAGACGAAACGCTCCGACAAGGAGTGCTACTACGCACAACAACTTGGACTCACATTCAAAAAAGCATAGTTTTTTGTACATTATTATATTTTTTACTTAAAAATGAGTTGCTAAAGGACAACTCTCGGGTGCGAACCCCGATTTTTGATTTTACTTGGTTGTCGCGGCGACTTCGGTCGTCCAATGAAGTTGTGGTATAGGCGCCTGGTAAGCTATACAAGCTCGCAAGCAAGGAGCGACGGGTCCTTTTTTCTTTCTATGTTTGAGATAACTTTTCAGCCCTTCGTGTACCAAGCCTCTGGGGAGTAATAAACACCAAGCAGGTTCAAATCCTGCAACTTCGCAAATCAAAAAACAATGTTGATTATGAAAATACTGATTTTTGCATTTTTGACAGTGTTTGCGCTGTTCGGCTTGGCTGCAATAGTGCAGTCGGTGATTGACGTGTTCAAAACAAAGGGTTAAAGTCATGGGAAGACCGAGAGGGTGCCATGATTGCCAGTGGGGAAACTGGCCCGAGATGTGTAAAGACCCGAAGCGAGACCCGAAGTCAAATTATTGTTGCTGTCAGTGGGAATGGCGATACGAATAAAAAACATACGGTATGAATATAAGCGAAGTATATGAGCGCATCCGAGAACGAGAGTCGGGCGCAAGTGCAGAGTCTCGTACACGAGCAGAGCTGCACATACAGAAGATTAAGGAACTCCGAGAGAAGCATAAGGCGTTTATCAAGATGCCGCACACAAAAGCGTGCGATATGATAAAATACTGCCTTGCCATCGACAGAAACCTCGGCATCAACCGAATACATAAAAATGCGTTCGGGTTTATCTTCTTCAAGTATCAGTAACTAATTCTAAAAACATAAAGCAATGAGAACAAGAACAGCAGTGTGGTACGAGACCACAGTACGCTACGAACGTCAGAATGATGACAACACAAACAGCATCACTACGGAAGCATACGCCGTGGACGCATTGAGCTTTGCGGAGGCGGAACAGAGAATTACAGAGGAGATGGAACCGTATTGCTCGGGCGAGTTTGACGTAAAGAAAATCGCAATCGCTCCGTACACCGAGGTGTTCTTCTCCGAAGACGAAGGTGACGACAAATTCTTCCGTGCAACCGTCGCAATGATTACGCTTGACGAGCGCACCGGCAAGGAAAAGAAGACCAACGTAAACTTCCTCGTTCAGGCGAAAAACATCGAAACGGCACGCAGATATGTCGTAGACGCGTTTCTCAATACGCAGATTGACTACGAAATCAACCGCCTCGTAGAGACAAAGATACTCGATGTGTTCGAGAAGTAACAATAATCATAAAAACAGCATAGCAAATGGAAAATAACGAATACGAAGTGCTGCAAGTGCAGCATGATCAGAACATCGTTCAGTTGGACGCAGTAGAGCGTGCAAACGTGGACTCGCAGGTGGCAACCGCAAAGCAATATCCGAGAAACGTTACACGAAGCATCAACAACTCAATCGCTATGGCGACTATGGATGTAAATACAGCGCAGAGCTGCGGTTACGCCCTTCCTCGCGGCGGCAAGCCTATCACCGGCCCGAGCGTGCATCTGGCTAAGTTAATCGTATCCAACTGGGGAAATATCCGTGCCGAAGCAAAGGTTGTTCAGATTACCGACAAGCAGGTTATCAGTCGTGGTACATGTTGGGACTTGGAAAACAATGTGGCGACCGCTTTCGAGGTTCGTCGTTCAATCGTAGGCAGCAGTGGCAAGAGATATTCGGATGATATGATTACCGTTACAGGTAACGCAGCAAACGCTATCGCATACCGCAATGCTGTATTCTCTGTTATCCCAAAGGCTGTTACCGATAAGGTATATCAGGCAGCACAACACTGCATCACCGGCGACCTCTCTGACAACGATAAGCTGATTGCTACACGCAAGAAGTGCATCGACTACTTCAAGGACGAGTACGGCATCACAGAAGAGGAGGTTATAATGATTTGCGGAAAGCAGACCGTCAACCAAATCAAGGCTGAACAGATTGCTCTGTTGCGCGGCGTAATACAGTCGCTTGTAGACGGCGATACCACCGTCGAGGAGCTTATGAAGCCGTACCGCAAGGAAGAGAACAAGAAGAACGTCGCTGCCAAAGCAGCCGAAACCGCAGTGGCCAATGCTGCGAAAAAGGAGGCTAAGGCGTGATTGTCGACGACGTAGAGCAGAGGAGTGTTGCATGGCAACGCTCCCGCTTCGGAAATTTTACAGGTTCTGAAGTTCACAATCTTATGAAGTCGGGTCGCAAGAAGTATGAAGCGTGGTCCGAAACGGCAAAGAGTTATATGTACAAGGTAGCCGCCGAGCGCATGTTCAACCCCGACTTCCTCAACGATGACGATGTGTTTGATGATTATCTTCATCAGACGAACTTCACCTCCAAGGCTATGCAGTTCGGCATTGAGCAGGAGCAGTACGCCCGAGAGACCTACATCAAGCTCAACAACGATGTCGAGGTGTTCGAGGTTGCATCCTGCAAGCACGATACCATACCACACTTCGCAGCCTCGCCAGACGGCATCGTAAGAGGCGCAGACTTGAAGTGTCTGGAAATCAAGTGCCCTAACATCGCAACTCACATGATGTATGTGGATAAGATACACGACGGCGCATCACTGAAAGAAGTCAAGCCCGAATACTATTGGCAGACGATGGCAGAGATGGCTTGCACCGGCGCAACGGAAACGGACTTTGTATCCTATTCGCCGTGGCTCCTGAACCCTATACATATCGTAACCATTCCGCGCAACGACGAGGACGTCGCGCTGCTTGAAGAGCGCGTGAAGCTCGCAAACGCTTTCGTGGAAGAAATCATTAACAAGTCTAAATCCTAAAAATTATCATGGACGTAGTAGGAAAAATCATAGCAGCTCTGCCACCCAAAAGTGGCACGTCGCAGTCAACCGGCAAGCCGTGGCAGGTCAATACCTATGTGTTGCAGACCAACGAGCAGACACCGAAGAACATCGCCTTCGACGTGTTCGGTGCAGAGCGTGTCGAGCAGTACAATCTCAAGGTGGGCGATATGGTTACGGTGTCAATCGACATCGACGCTCACGAATACAACGGACGTTGGTACAACCAAATCAGAGCATGGAACGTTGTGAACCATGCTTCGGCACAGCAGCCGACCGCACAGCAGGCACCACCTCCGACACCGCAGCCTGGCACCTTGTTTCCGCAGCCACCTGCGCAAGGAGCACAGCCCGCACCGTCAGCAGGAACTGACAAACTGCCCTTTTAACGTTCGCAAGTACGTTCTGTGGGCACAAGACAACCTAAATGCTATCATAGTAGGGTAGGTCACCTCCTGCCCTACAAACCAAGTGAACTACCCACAAGCTAAAGACTTGTGGGCTTCGGGCTTCGCAGAGGAACGGCCTTCCAATAGGTCGGCTCTTACTTCCTCTCCACCCGTGTAATCGACAGCCCCTGCCGATGTATGGTTTAGACCGAAACGGAGGATATTGATAGCAGCATTTACATCACGATTATGATGAGTATGACAAACAGGACATTCCCACTCACGGACAGACAAGTCTTTTGTCTGTTTGTTGATATACCCACAGACATTACAAGTCTGCGAGGAGGGGAAGAAACGGTCTATCTTCACAACTTTCTTGCCGTTCCATTCCGCCTTGTAGGTAAGCATGGAAACGAAAGCACCCCAACTTGCATTGGTGACAGATTTAGCAAGGCGATGGTTTCTTTCCATTCCTTTGACGTTCAAATCCTCAATGCAGATGGTGTCGTATCTCCGTACAAGGGATATGGAACACTTATGCAGGTAGTCGGCACGGCTGTTGGCTATCTTCTCGTGAAGTTTGGCAACTTTGAGCCTTTGGTTTTCAAACCCTTTGCTGCCTTTCTTCTTTCGGGACAGATGCTGCTGTGCTTTTGCAAGTTTGCGCTCATATCTCTTGATGTATCGGTTGTTCTTGAAAGTTTCTCCGTCAGAGGTAATAAGCAAGTCCTTCAAGCCCATATCCACGCCCACGGCCTTGCCAGACTTCTTGATAGGCGTAACGTATTCCTCCTCCGTGAACACGGAAACGAAATACTTGCCACTCGGAGTCTTCGAAATGGTAGCCTTACCGACCTTGCCTTTTATCTCACGATGAACACGGCATTTGATACCCTCCTTAAACTTGGGGATGAAGAGCCTGCCGTCAGCTATAAAGACGCTCTGTGGTACGGTAAAGCTGTTCTTGGCGTGTTTGGACTTGAAACTTGGAAACTTCGCCCTCTTCTGGAAGAAGTTGGTATAGGCTGTTTCGAGGGAGCGGAGGGCGAACTGCAACGACTGAGAATTGATTTCTTTGAGCCATGCGGTAGCTTCTTGCTTCTTCAACTCGGTAAGCGACCTTGCCTGAGCATAGTAGTTGTCGCTCTTACCAGTGAGCCTATACTGCTCTTTACGCTGATTGAGGAAATGATTATACACGAAACGGGTACAGCCGAAGTGCTTTGCCAGCAACTCGGCCTGTTCCCTGCTTGGGTACAGTCTAAACTTGTATGCCCTGTTAATCTTCCTCATATTACTTCAAAGGTATAAATTATTTTGTAAATAACAAAAATTTTAGTGTATTTATGACATAAAAGACAGTTATAACCATAGCAATAGGCGCAAGTATAAACTAAAGCGCTATCTCTTCTTCTTTATCAAATACAGGAGGAAGAGAGAATACTGTGGTCGGACGGCTAAAAACGGCTGTTCAATAGTGGAAGTCAATCCCAACACAGTAAGAAAATATATTAGTAATCAAAGATAGTGCCTTACATCCCATAGGCTAAAGACCTATGGGTTTTACGGTACATTTTATAAAAGTCATTGTTATGAAAAACAGAATTTCCCTCGATTTGTCAAACATGGAAGCCTTCAAGGAACTGACCAACATACAACTTGGCGAGCTTATGAGGGCTGTATTCGCTTACGCTTCCGACGGCACGATGTTGTCCGAGGATACCGACCAAGCCATTCGTGTCGCGTTCGCCTTTCTGAAGGCGGACGTGGACGCGGAACGCGACTCGTACAAAAGACGCTGCGAGCGCAACAAAGAGAACGCACGCAAGCGTTGGGCGAAGCGTAACAAACGCAAGACAAACACGCCTCAAACTCCTGCATCCGCACCACAGGAAAAGACGGTAGACTACGAAAAGCTCGTCGCCTATTGGAACCGCCGTGTGGACGAAACGAAGTCCTCGATGGCAAAGGTGCTCAACATCACCCCGTACCGCAAGAAGCTGATCGAGGAGCGACTTGCGGAATATAACAACGACAACAAGGCATTACAGAAGGTACTTGACAAGGCTCTCGCAGACCCTTACCTCAATGGCAAAAACCCGTCAAAATGGGTTGCTGATTTCAACTGGCTACTGAAACCCGAGAACTTCTCACGGCTTGTAGAGAGTGGTGCTACTACTCCAAATGAGCCGAAACCGCAAGCCATTAAGACCAGGATTACCGAAACCGATTTGGCAAGCGAACACATGGAAGCGCAACGACACAGAGAGGAAATAGAGTTCACACGCGCTGAACAGCAACGTAACAACCTCCTCGCAGCTACCAAGGCTGCTGACAGAAACCCCAACTGCCTGCAAGCGAAGATGGCATACAACGCCTACAAGGACGGCACGCTTGCAAAGCTCGGAATTGAATGGACTCCTAAAACATCAACAAATGGCACTGAAAGACGAGATACAGAAATGGCTAAGAGAGCATCCTGACGCAACAGTTGAGGAAGCGATATGGGCAGGAGCATACATCGAGATAGATTTATGGTGCAATAAAATAAAATGACAATGACAACAACCGGAATAATACTACTCGTAGCCTACGTCGACTTTGTGGTAGGCTCAATCGGCTACACAATCGGCTTCCTTCACGGAAACTCCGCAAAACATAGCGAATATAATGAACTTTAGCCTATGGAAACAATGGATAAAGAAGCCTACGAAATCAAGAAAGATGGCATGACGCGAGCAGAACGTAGGGCGTACAAGCGCATGTTGGCGAAACAAAAGAAGAAAGGACAATGATATGACAAACGAAAACAAAATTATCGCCTACAAAGGCTTTGACAAAGATTTTAAGTGCCGAGATTTTCAGTACGAGGTCGGCAAAACATACGAAATGGATGGTGATATTGAATGTTGCAGCCGAGGCTTTCATGCTTGCGAGTCGCCAATGGAGGTATTCGACCATTATGGTATGTTGTCATCTCGTTTCGCAGAAGTGGAACAATCTGGCAAAATAGACAAAGAAGACGGCTCAACAAAGACGTGTTCTTCACGTATAAAAATCAAAGCAGAGCTAAAACTCGCCGACATCATCAATTTGGGCGTTGAATGGCTGAAAGAAATTACCGCACCTTCCAAGATTAAAGTAAACAACAGTAGCAACAACGGCGACTACGCTCAGATTGGTTCATCGGGCGACTACGCTCAGATTGGTTCATCGGGCTACTCCGCTAAGATTGGTTCATCGGGCTACTACGCTAAGATTGGTTCATCGGGCGACTCCGCTAAGATTGGTTCATCGGGCTACTACGCTAAGATTGGTTCATCGGGCGA
>ERZ1026864.68-NODE-68-length-79667-cov-143.961237_pt1 | contig 79667 bp, 121 predicted proteins | sample MGYA00380162_ERZ1026864 | MGnify/ENA primary metagenome ERZ1026864 (study PRJEB33269, sample SAMEA4719798) | human gut metagenome | biome: human-associated habitat; feature: organic feature; material: feces | place: Cameroon | collected 2013-10 ... | reverse complement strand
AATGTCCAGCGGCGCGTCCAGCTGCATATCCGCGCTGTTGACCTTGTTCCAGACCGCCTTCGCGCCTGCCGGAAGATTCAAAAAGCTTCCGGACATCGTTGTGTTTCCGGTCAGTTTCGCCGGAATGTCCCGCGTCGCAGGGAAATTGAGCTTGACGCCGCTCACGCCGTTCACCGGACACGCGCGGAGCGTCCCAAGGAACGGCTGTGTCTGATACGATACTGAAAACGCCACAAAACCCGTGGAGGCCTCGATCCCGTTCTGTGTCTGCACCGTGCAGCGCACGGCGTACCGCCTCCCGGAGAAAAATCCGTCGTAGTCGAACCGGAGCTGAGCCGTTCCGTAAATTCTCCCGGTGTCGCGGAGGATTTCATATTCCGTCCCGTCCACAAGCGCCAGCTCCCAGCGCACCCAGTTCAGATTGTCACCCTGCGCCTGCGTGTACTCCGCAGAGAACGAGGCGCTCTTGGCCGCGACCGGGGACGGGATCGTCCCCATCGTGACCACCGGCGCAGCCCTTGTGATGAAAACGCTTGCGCTCGACTGCGTGACGGATTCCGACACGCTCCACCACTGCGTAATGAGAATTTTGTATTCGTTTCCGTTTGTGATCTTTGCCGTCTGGAGCGCGGATGCGGAAATGGTGTAGCTGAAAAACTGCACATTTCCTGCGTAGTCCACGCCATAGAACGGGCATCCCATGCTGATCTTGCCCGTCGAATAGACCTGATCGGAGGTCGAATTGTTCTTGCAGATGACGATCTGATAGCTCGCCATCGCAGAATTTCCGTTGACCTGCCAGCTCACGGTGAGATCCTTCGAGGCGTCCACAACGCCGTTTCCAAGTCCTCCCGTCATGCTCGGATAAATATTGGTCGGCTGATAAAGCATCGCGTTTCCTCCCGCCTCACATATTTTTCTGAATGGCCAGCGTCGCCGCAGACCGCGCGAAATCCGCCACGCTCATGCCTCTTGCGCGTCCTTCGGAGATCGTCACGCCTCCGAAGCTGTAAAAGCTGCATCCGTTCTGCTGTGTACCGACGTGGTGATCGTCATACGTCGAGCCTGCGAAAACGTTGGAATTCCGCAGATCTCCGCAGAGCGCCGCGCGCATCCGGTCCATCCCGCGCTCAAACCGCGCGTCCGCCTGCGGAACCAGAAGCATATTCTGGATGGCCTTTGTGATGTCCGGCGGCAGGATCATTTCCGGCTCCGCCGTAGCCTTGATCCCGCCGATCCCTTCGAGAATTCCGCCCCGGTCGTAAACCGTGTAGACCTTTCCGTCCTTCTTCGTGATGGAGGTCGTCCCGTCGTAGTTTTTCAGCCACGACGTGCCGTCTCCGCCGGTCATTCTGGCTCCCGCCGCCTCGTAATTGAGGAAATCCAGGCCTCTCTGAGAGCTGATGGTGTACCGGGAGCCGTCCTGCGCGTAGGCGTAGACCGTTCCGCTGTATTTCAGCCCGCTTCCGGAGCCGCCGGAGCCTCCGGAGGAATCGCCTCCCGGCGGCGCGTCATACTGTCCGCCGTAATTGTAGGTGGTCTGGTTTTTGTCCACCAGCTGAGACTGGTACGTTCCGTCCGGATTGACGCCGATAATTTCATAAGTGCCGCCGCCTGTGACCACGCGGTCTCCCACGGAAAGCCCGGAGGGCGCTTTTCCGTCCGCACCGACCTTCACGATGCGGTTTGCCGTCTCATTGACCGCGTCGGAAAGCTTCGACACGTCCACGCCGAACTGCCGGAAAATGTCCGCGTTTTCGAGAATGATCTTTTTCAGCTCCGGCGTCGCATTTTTCCAGATGTCCTGAAGAATCTCCCCAATCCCGCGTGTCTTGGCCTTGAGCGAATCGAGGAAATTGTTGTACTGCCGTTCCAGCGCGTCATACTGTGCGTTGATGGCATCCTTCCGGGCCTCAATTTCCGCCACAGCCGCGTTGTACGCAAGATCGTCCTGAAAATCCTTGAGGTCATTTTCGGCCTTTTCCAGTGCGTCCTTCGCCGACTTGACGTTTCCTTCGTCCGCGACCCATTCCCACTGTCCCGTCGAAGCGTTCCACTGCCGGACCGTCCGCTCATTCTGGGCGTTCGCAAGGTCCGCCTGTGCCTTCTGCACTGCGAGAATTTTTTCCTCCAGCGTCAGCTGGTCGTCCTTTGTCTCCTTCTGCCGCTTGAGCGCGTCGAGCTGCGCGTCCAGCGCGGCCAGCTCCGCATCCCTCGCATCCTGCTGGGAGCTGAGAGAATCCTGCATCGCATCCTTCAGCTCCGAAAGCAGGTCGTCCATGCTCTTCGTCTGCTCTTTGATCTTTTTCTGCCAGTCGTACCATTCGGACGAAAGATCGTTGATGTCGGCCTGACTTGCTCCGATGGAGCGCATATAATCAGCCTGCGCGGAAAGCGCGTCCTGAATTTCGCGCATTTTGGCCTTCTGCGCGTCCTCACTGGCTCCCTGCTTTTCCAGCAGCGTCAGTTCGGATTTCAGCAGCTTCACGCGCTCTTTGTGCGCCGTCAGCCTCGCATCCGAAGAGCTTCCGCCCCCACCGGAGCCGGAACCCTTGGAACCGGAGCTGCCAGACTTGTTCCACGAACTTTTGCTGTAATCAAAGGAATCGTAAATCCCCTGAAGAAGCTTCTGTTCGCCCTCTTCATAGCTCCCGACCTGTCCGGTTTGCAGCCATCCCTTGATGGTTCTGTCCGCGTCGGAGGTTTTGATCCCGCTGATCGATGCAATGGAAGCCGCCGTTGCACCCGCCGCGCGTCCAAGCGCAACGACCTGCGCGATCTGCGCGGAAAGGTCAAGTCCCGTCTCGTTGAGCTTGATGATCTCCAGTGCCAGATCGTAAAGCGCTTTTCCGGAGTATCCGGCGTTTTCCGCAACATCGAGCAGGGAAGAAACGAATTTCGCTGCCGCCTCGTCCGCGCTGGACGAAGCGCCGATCTGCTGCTGTGTCGCGTCCACATCTTCGAGGATGGCGCTTGCCACCGCCTTGAGCGATTCCTCCGTGATCCGCAGCTGTCCGTCCTCGTCGGTCAGCATCTCCACATATTTATCACTCAGCCCGATCAGGCTCTGCAGCGTGGAGGCGGAGATATTTCCACTGATGCGGTATTCACTGAGCGCCGCCGATACCGCCGCAAGGTCTGACTCCTGCTGCTTGAGCGCCTTGCCGTACTCCTGAATTTTCGAGACCTTTTCGGAAGTTTTCTGATTGTTCTCCTCCGTGAGCTGATTGTTTTCCTCCAACAGCTCGTTTTCGCGCCCGTAGCTGTCCAGCGTCCCGTCACGCACTGCCTGAAGCTTGTTTTCCAGCTCCGTCTGATTCGCAATGGCTGTGTTATAATCCTCGACTGCCGACTTGACGCCGTTTATGAGCTTTTCATTGCTGGAATACTGGTTTTCGCCGAAAATTTTCGTTGCGTCCTGTTTTCCAGCATCGATCAGTTCCTTGCGGGCTTCCAGATTTTTCTGATAGTCCTTGATAACGGCTTCTGCACTGTCCAATTCCAGCGCATCCGCCATCTGCGAACCGTAGGTGTCCTCCGCTGCGGCAACGAGCGCCTCTTCCGCCGCGATCGTCGCAGCCTTTGCGTCGTAAAGAGCCGACTCAAGGGCCGATTCCGTCGAGGCCCGAATCGCTGCGTCCAGACTTCCGTATTTTGCCGTCAGCTCGTCTACGCTGTCCTTTTCATATCCGAGCTTTTCCAGCAGCCGGTCCGTCGCGTCCTCGAAATCCTTTTTTGAGCCGGTCCCGGACTCATAGGAGCTTTTCAGATCGGAATAGGTCTGGTAGAGAGACTGAATTTCCTCGGCCTCCCGAGCCGCCGCCTTTCCGGCTTCCAGCGCTTTCTGCCGTGCTTCTTCCTGTGCGCTTTTTATTTTGTTGACCGCAAAAATGAGAATCCCAATTGCGGCTGTAACAGCGCCGATGGCCAGCTGCGTCGCAGAAAGAGAAATATTCAGCGACTCCATGACCGCGCTGAACGACGATGCGCTCACACCCGCCGTCTTAAAGATCGTCACAAGACCCGAGACCGCGCTTCCGATTTTTGCAAACGTCGCAACGACGCTGTTCCATTTCGCGGCAAGCAGGAAACCGCTGACGATCAGGATCACATTTCCGAGATTGTCAAACCCATCGATCAGCCATGTCAGCGCGTCCACAAGCCCCTTGATCCAGCTCGTGTCGATGGTTTTCGCAATAAATTCCGTCCATGTGTTTTTCAGCTGATTTGTCTTGGCTTCCCAGCTCGTCAGCATAATGCCGACTTCCTTATCCGCGCTTCCTGCCGCCGAAGCCACCTTATCGAGCATTTCGGCGTACATGTCGTAATTTTTGATGAGCGCGTCGAGCTGATTCGTGCGAAGCTTGCCGCCAAGCTTTGTCTCGATCTCGGCCAACTGTGCCTGCGTCAGAACGCCCTCCTTATACGCCTCTGAAAGCGCCGCAACGGCCTTCATCGGATCGACGATTTTTCCCGCCGCATCCGCTGCCTTCATCGCGTCCTCCGCATAGATCCAGAGAACGTCGTTCAGCCCCTCGATTTCCTCCTTTGTCCACGTCACGCCGTCCTCAATCTCGGTCTCGGTGTCGCCGATGATGTTGAGGATCAGCGCGCGGAGCGCCGTCGCCGCCTTCGAGCCGGATTCCTGTGTAACTGCCGTGATCGTGCCGAGCGCCGCCATCGTCTCATCAATGGACATATTCGCCATCGACGCCACATTTGCAACGATGGGGAAGCCTTCGGCCAGCTTCTGAATGGAGGTCGCGTAATTATTTTCAATTTCGTTGGCCCTGTCGAGAACGCCGGAAAGCTCCTCGACATTGCCCTTCATCTTATAGGCCGCGTCCGCAGAAAGCAGGAACTGATTCGCGGTCGCGGAGTTCACATCGCCGACGAGCTGCGTCTTGGTCGCCAGCTCCGCCATGTCCTCCGACATTTCTTTGTAACCGGCCTTTGCAAACGTTCCCACGGATTCCAGATAATCCGACACCGCCACGCCGTACTGCGAAGCGACCTCGTATGCGTGTTCGCTGAGACTGGCCATTTCCGCGTCGGTGTTGTTCGTCACCTTCTGGATCGCAACCAGCTCCGTGTCCACTTCCTTCATCGTCGCCAGCGCTTCCTTGAAGGAACGTGTGATCGCGCTGACCGCTCCGCTTATGTAGTACCATTCCGCGTTTTTAACGACGTTCTTAAGCAGAGAACTTCCCTTTTTCTCTGCATTCTGAAAAGAATCCCCCGCTTGCCGAACCGGCCGCGAAACGTAGGTCTCTACGTTCTCGCCAAAAGCATGTACACCCTCGGACGCCTCTGCAAAAGCCGCATTGGATCTCTTCCCAAAGCCTTCCACCCCAGAGGAATCCACCGTGACCTTGATTTTCTGCTCCTTCAGGTTGTTTACGTCCTTGATGAGTTTGTCGAGCTGTGTCCGAACGACCTCTACCTGAAGCTGAACCTTATCCACATTTCCGGCCATGTTTCATCCTCCCGTCATTTGACATCGAAGCCTGCAGCTTTCAGCCCGGCTTGCAGCGCACTTTCAAACCATCCGGATTCCACAACGATCTCCTGTGCTCTTTTGTGGAACGGCCTCGGCCTCTGCCCGTCCCACGGAAACCGGTAGCCCTCACCGCTTTCCACGACCGGCGCGACCAGCCTTCCGGTTTTTTCGTCACGGCTCATGTCCTGAACTTCGAGGGTTCTTGTCTGCGGGTCATAGGTCGCCTCCATGTTGTCCGGACTTTGATCCTGCAAGCCGCCGTCCATCGGTCCGCGCCGGATATACATGTGCGGATCGTAAGCGTCGTAGACCTCCGTCTCGACCGCCTCCGCCAGCGATACCCGGACCGCCGAAGCCACATCGTTTTCCATCGCGTACTGAATGGCTCTGTCCAGCTCCGCGCTGAACTGCGCCGCAAAATCCTCGATTGCCATAAACTCCTCCGAATTCCAAAAACGCGCCAATCCGGCATTTCCTGCCGTCCTCGCGCGTTTCCCGGAAGGGATTTCTCCCCTCCGGGATTTTTTTAATGCCTTACGCCGTCACGGAAACGTCGCAGGTGTCCTTGAACGTGGACTCGCCTGCGGTGTAGCTCACCTCGACGGTGAAATCACCTGCCGTCGCGCCTGCGGTAATGAGACCGCCCGCCGCAACGGTCGTTCCGGTCGGAGCGCCGGTCGCGCTGTAGGAGAAAACGGCCGGGTCGCCCTTGACCAGCTCGCCGTTTTTCATCACGATGCGCGGCTGCATCTGATAGGTGCCGGACTTCGCCACGGAAATGCTGCCGATGGAGGCAACAATGCCCTCCACATCGTCCGCAGAGCTGTCGCACGGCTGATAGATGTAGTAGCAGAGATCGGAACCGGCTCCGCTGCAATCGTCGCAGCCGTCGGAAATGACGTCCGGGTCATACTGCACGGCCTGACCGGAAAGCGACGTGGTGTCGTTGTTGGTCTGATCGCCGGTCAGTCCGCCGTTTGCGCCGAACTTCAGAGAAGGAACGATCACGAACAGCGTACCGACGCGCGTACCCTCGTTCTGAGCCGAACCCGCGTCGTTGCAGAAAACGGCCAGCGTCGCAGTGAAGTGAACGACCATCGGGTCCATTGCCGTGGTCATGGTGGCGATCTGCGCGCCCGCCTTGTTCACGAAATAGAACACCTTGTACTTCTTGCCGCTTTCGGCCGTAAAGCCGGAAATTGCGCCGGTGTCGGGGTCGAGCGCATACGCAACACCGCCCGTTGCGACCTCGGAGGGCGCACCGACCTCCTGCACATAGCAGAAAATCTTCGAGAAGCCCTTCTGGGCGACCGGCGTACCCTCTGCCTTGTTGATGGAAAGCGAGGTTCCCGTTGCAGTCACGGTCGTGTAGGTCATGACGGTCGCGTTGTAGCTGAGAACTGCGCCCTGCTGGGCGGCTTTTGCCCACATGGAGAAATCGGCGGCGTTGAATTCCACGGTGATACCGGCGTTCGACGGGATCATAGCCGCAATGGCGTTTCCGAGGCCCGCGCGAATTTCGCCGTTATCGACGTTCGGGGTCACGTTGCCGGTCTGGAACTTGTTCGACCAGTACCGGATATTGCCCGTGGCCTTGTCGGTACACATGGCCTCGCCGATTCCCTTCACATAAAGTCTTTTGTCAGTAAAACGAATCATTCTTTTCACTCCTTATCGTCTTTTTGAGATTTTTGTCATGTCGTCTTGTTTCCAGCGTTCTGGTATGCCCGCATACCGCCGCCTCCGGCGAAGCTTTCCAGCGAGATCACGCCGCCGCTCGACTCCCGGATGCGGTCGAAAAGCGGGCTTGGATACGGATTTCCGTCCTTCCATTTGGCTCCCTGCGCTTCGGCAGCGCCGCAAAGCAGATAACCGAGCATCCTTTGCAGCGCCTCCCTTTGCCGCAGAAAGCGCAGGATGGGCCATTCGTCCATGTCCTCCTCGGGAACGCCGGAAACGAGAGAAATACTTGCCTTGACGGATTCCAGAGAAAAATCCAGCTCCGGCGCGTTCAGCTCCGCAAGGTCGCGTTCTGCCTGCACAAGCTCCGGATTGGCATTTTCCGAAACCATTTCAATGCCGTTCTGGGCCGCGAGAATGGGCCGAATTCTCTGAAACTGTGCAGGAGTCACGCTTTTTTCTCCGTCCTCCGTCCGAAAAACGATCCTTTCGAGCCTTTTCGGGTCGTCCGCGTTCGGAACGATCTGCACAAGCTGCATCCTCTGCTCCATTTCCATTCCGTCTCCGATCCGGAGCGCCAGCAGGAGCGCAAGCACGCACTTGAAGATCATCCCTTCGCTTTTTTCTCCATGTTCCGCCGCGTCCAATTCCATCCGATAGAACGCCTGCAGGATCGGCTTGGAGATCAGTGTCACAGGGAGACACTGCTGCATGAAGTCGATCACCGGCCGCACGATCGAAAATTCCTCGAACTCGCGTACACGGATTGGATATAAGGTCAGTCCTTCGGCCTCCACAGGCTCATACCTCCGGATCTTTCTGACCATGCCTTGAGAAAGGTTGTTATAATGCATCGTTTCCCTTTCCTTCTGCCAAAACAAAAAGAGCCGCTGCATATGGAAAAACCATACGCATCAGCTCTATCCAGCCCTTTTGCGGCACTATCCTGCCGCAAGCAAATTATCAGATTGTGCCGCCGTCCGGCGCATCCTCGTGCGAATCGCACCATTCCAGACTCAGATGCGGCATTCTCAGCACATGCACGCCGTAGTCAAAGCCGCCCTTGCTTCCGTTGTCCGGATGCGCGTAGCGGTTAAAATCGAAAACGCCCACACCCGTCATGTTCACACCATGCAGCGCCTCAATGATGCACTGCTCGATGTCGTAGCTTCTCGCGTAAGCGTCCGTCCTCGTCGTGTTTTCCAGATTGACGTTTACGAGAATTTCAAACTGCAATCCCAGGACGGTGTGAAGGCTGTCCTTCGCAATGGTCCTTCCAAGATACAGCTTCAAAATAACGCCCGCCTCCGTACCGCTCTGGCCCCACACTCTTTGTGGAAAAACGCGGTAGCCCTTCGGATGCCTTGCTTTTTCCTCTGCCGTGTTGAGCACGGGATGCTCTCCGTCAAAAAGCAGAGAAAGCTTTTCCTCCGGCGTCGGCAGCGGATTTTCAAGCGGCCTTGCGCCGTCGTACCAGAGATATTTTGCCAGCCGCACCCTTGCCCGTTCGTTGTCATCCTTCGGGAGATATCCAGGCAGCGGCAGATCGAGCAGATACCGCAGCACCTTCATTGGGATCTCTTCGGTCCCGCGCAGCCGGTTGTATCCCGGAAAAACGCGGCTGTACGGATACGTCGGGGAATCGACCGATACCGTCATTTTTTCAGCACCGCCTTCTCGCGCTCTTTCTTATAGGCTTCCATTTCCTTCTGCACGTTTTCCAGTTCCTTCTGCAAGCCCTGCATGACCTCCGGCGTCGTCTGGAGCTGCATTGCCATGAGAATGCGGCTGACCGGCTCGTTCATGACCATGAGCTTTCCGGAAATTTCCGCGTTCAGCATCTTTTCGGTCGTCCGCCAATCCGCCAGAATGTCAAATGCGCGGTCGCGTACCTCGCCGTATTCGGATTTCAGCCGCTCGATCTGGTTAAAAATGTGGCTTCCGGCATAAAGGTCATACGCCTCCTGCGTCATGAGCCACGGGCAGACCTCGCGCTTTATGGGCTTTCCGTCCGCATCCTCGGAGGATTCCGTTTCCGTCTCAAAATCCATCCCGAGATACATTTTCACAAATCCGCCCATGAGCATCCGGAGTTTCAGTTCCGTGTTTTCCTTGTACATCGGCGGCATCGGCAGGCTGTCCGGCCCGCCAGAAAGCTTCAGATTCAGCCGGTCGAAGCAGAAATTCGCCGCCTCATTCGCATAGTGCGTCTTGAGCGCCACCGGCACATAATCTTTTGCCCTCAAAAGCTGTTCCGCCGTGATCGTGATTTTTTCCATGCTTTTCAAACTCCTCTCAGATTTTCCATGGTTTTTGTCCGCACCGCACAGTCTGCCGAAGCGCACCGGCGCGCCCATGCGGTGCTTGCCTTACGATTTTTCTCTGCGGGCATTTTTCAGGATCTCGCATTCACACGCGCCGTCCGAAACCTCCCACATTTTTGTCCTCTTGCAAAGATACTGATGTGCGCACCAGTCCCGCCGATTATCCTTTCCGCTCAGAAGATCGCAGTGCAGGCTTGCATCCGCATTCTTCCGGAACGCATGTTGGCATTTTCCCATCCGCCTTCAACCTCTCTTCCGTCTCGATCTCGCACTCCGGGCAAACCATCCTGCCCTCCGGCACGGCCCGCCCGCAGCATACGCAAGTATCCATCAGCTGATCTCCTCATTGATCGTCGCCACAACTGCCGACGCATCCGTGCAGATCAGAGACATGCGGATGTAGTGTTCCGTCGTAGCCGTCACCGTGACGATATTGCCGCTGTTCGCAAACGTCATGCCGTTCCAAGTAAGCCCGCTATGCAGATATGTCGATGTGTTGAACGTTCCATTTGCATTGTGCAGTGCGACTGCACTGTAACTATCATTCGACGCGGGTAGGCTTGCACCCTTGATACGGAGCGTATCGCCAGCCGCAAGGTGGATCAGGCTTGCTGCATCCTCGTTGGCTCCGATGGCTGCATATCCACTCTGCGTCCGATTTGCGCCGCTCGACGTACTCAGTCGCGTATTCGCAGAAATTCCGACGGTATCGATGATGTTCGTGATCTCTGCCGCGCAGGTAATCACGATGTTGCCCGTCACGCTGGCAATTGTGATCGTGCTTCCGGAAACCGCAGTAGAAGAAATGTCCGTACCGCCCATCGTTACGGTGATCGCGCCGAGCTTTTTGAATGTGCCCGTCGGTGAAAGCGTCGTAGTGTAAGCCGCGCCCTCTGAAATGGTATTCGCCGTGTTGGACGATGCGCAATTGGTGAGATCCCGCGTGATGGTGTAAGTCACGGACTGTGCAGAAGCAGCCGCAGTGATCGTCACGGCTCCCGTTACTTTCTCAATGCTGATTGCACCACTGCCCGCCGAATAAGCCGTGGATGTAATGTCCACGCCGCCCATTTTTATCACAACGGACGTGATCGTCTTTCCACTTTCCGGCGTGATGGTCGCGGTGTACGCATCGCCGTAATCCACCTGAGACGCGCTGTTGCTGATCGTGCAGCCTGTGAGATTTTTGGTGATCGTCTGATACCAGTGCAGCGTCTCCGGTATTCCGTCGATCATAGCCGCGCGGTAAGCGTTGATATCGGCCATCGACATTCCGCACGTTCCAACGGCAAAATGCACGCACTTATCGCGGAAGCTATCGCCGGAAACGGCGTTGATCGCATTGATAAGCCCTTTCCAGTCCGCCTCATTTCTTCGCCGCGCGGTCGCATCCGACCCGGAGCCTGAATAAAAGGTGGTCAATTCGTAATCCTTATCGATGTCCGACTGGCTCATGCCGAGCAGTCCCTCCAGCACACAGGCCAGCGTACCGGTACGATCCGCACCTGCTGTGCAGTGGAAGTATACCGGCTCCCGGTGCGTCACTGCATCGATCACGCAGCGGAGATAAGCCTGCCATGTCTCTACCGGTACCAGAGCGTACCATGCATATTGCTGTGTGCGTGTATACCATACGTCGCTCCCAAGCGGAGATTCTGTCATATCTGGCTCGTCGCCGGAGCCGCCACCTTCCCGGCCTCGGAGATCCAGATCGTGCTGAATGCCCAGCTCACCGACAAGCACCGCCCGGTCTGCCGCTGCCAGCTTTCCGCCTCGAATCAGCAGCCCGTATTTTACCGTGCCGCCGTCGCAGGCCCAGCCTCCCAGATCGCGCACGTTCCATGCTTCTGCGGAGTTGTTGCGCGTTCTGATCCAGCGCAGTGCATCCAGTGGCTTGAGCGTCCCCGCCGCGTCCGTTCCGGCAAAGGGCGTGAGGACGTTCGGCACTTCGTTGTAGTGCGTCACGCCGCCCGCCTCCTGTCCGATGGGCTTGTAATTGCTCACAACTGCCGTTGCAGGCGCATAATTTGCGATCTGTGATGTGCTGTAATCATTCGGGTTGTACGTCACATTGGCAAGATATTCTCTAACCAAAGGTGGGCACTGATTCCACTCAATGGCCTCTACATTTCCACCCGCCGGAATCGCATCCACCGCGTCTCCGAATCCTTTTTCCGCGTCCCATACTATTTTAGCTGTGTCGCCAGTTTTTGCGCGTATGCGATCTGCGGTATGGATCAGCGCAGCGCCAGCCGCAACATATTCACTCAAAATGACACACCTCCCGCACTGAGTAGTTCGGCAGCCGTCCAAGCCCCGTTCACGACGCGAAGAATTTTCCCGTTATCAGCGGTTGTAACAGACGGAACACCTTCCGGTATCTCCACGGTTTTCGCCGCGCTTCCGTCGTAGCTCGTCGTCGTATCGCCGATCTTGATATTGAGCGCATTCGGGTTTTTGAGCGCCGTTGGGATCTTCGGGATGTCGCCCTTGACTGCAACATCGTCCGTTTTCGCCGTCAGGTTTCCAACGGCATCAATCATAACGGTTAAATAAAAGGCATTCCCGCCAGTCGAGCCAATACCGCCGAAAACGCAGACTGTGCTGGAGATCAGCAGTGCTGGAAGTGTCGCAGGCAGTCCCTGAAAATCAGAGAACGTAGCCGAGCAGATGGGTGCGAAACCGGCCTCCTGCGCGGCTACAATCTGCGCAGCCGTCTGCGTTGTCGAGGGGCTGGCCACGCTGCCGATCACATTGAAATACCAGTTTGTTTTCGCTTCGCCTGTCTGCCCATTCACGCTTTTTACCGGCACATCATCCGCCCCGATAGGCTTGTACCCAAGAGCATTTTCAATGTCGGCCTCCGTTACCGTCCCGCCGCTGCCTCCGCCCTCCGGAACCTCATAGGTATCCGGAAGCCCCGGAAATTTGATCGATTTGAGGTCTTTTGTCGCCATCTTCGTTCTCCTTCCTTATGTCGTTTCCGTTGGGCTGCCGATCTTCTTCCCGTCCACCAGCACATTCCCGTTATCGTCCACCGTAAGCTTGTGCAGCCCGTTCGGAGATGCAAGCAGCAGATGCGGAGCCACCGTATACGGTGCAAGCACATATTTCTGATAATCCTTCGTCTGCGCCGGGACGGACTTATATGTCAGTGTTGCATTTGTCAGTGTCTGGTTCGTTGAAAGGATGTATGTATCATCGCAAGCGTTATAAGCAAGCGTGACAACATAGTTGACACTGTATCTCGTAAACTCTACTTTTGTATATCCAGTCCATTCAAAATCAAACGGCAAAAAACTAATCTCATCGGAACTCAGCTTAACACTTGCGCGAATCGGTATGTTCAGGCCATGTCCAGTATAAGGAAGTCCATCCCCAAGATTTCCCATTTGAACAACCTTCTGCTCACCATCCACCTGTTCGCCAGAGTATTGAATTGGAATATTTAATGGGTGTATGTGGTCGCCTCTTGCAAAAGACAAAGACGTTCCTTCGCTCCCGGAAAGTTCCGACTTTAATGAAACGCCGTTATATGGTTTTATTGTTGATTTAATCTTTTCCCATATGTGACCGGATTTCCAATCGAACGCTGCATAGCTTGCAAGCTCAAAGGAAGGACTTCTTGAAACTCTGTAAAAGCTAACAGACATGCCGTCCACATATTTCCCATATCCGTCCACCAGTCCGACTTCGTTCGATTCGCCAAATACAGAGGCTATTGCCGCAACGAGCTTTCCGTTGTCTATCGCAGCCTTGATATCTGCATATTCGGCATAAGTTCCGTCGATTTTTTTGGAAAAATACGTTTGGGTCTTTTGATCAAATTCAAACGTGATCCAGTAAACATCCTTTACGTTTTCAAGCTCAAGGAATTTTTCCGGGATTTTCACAACCTGTCGAATCGTACCCTCAATCACGGCGTTCTGCCCTGTGTAAGTTCCGGCTGTCTGTGCGATCCATTGGGACTCCTGATAGCCGCAAAACACATAATTCGTAGCCGTGCCGCCTGCAATGTCCTCAATAGGAACAGTCGCAAAATAAGGGAATCCGTCAAAGTCACCAACCGTGCAGTCGATGCTTTCCGCCCCAACCTTGACCGTGACAACATCCCCGAGCGTCGGCACATAGTCCATTTGAATGGCTGCCATCTCCGGAAGTATCCCATTGTATATCTCGGTTGCAACCGGATCAGTCATATACGCACCCGGACGATTCTTCACAAAATCCGCCGCCTGCGCATCATTCTGGCTCCAATCCGCCTGAACGCTTCCGCCGTTCATCTGAACGCCGGCCGCGCCAACGGCCACGGAAACATTTCCCGCGTCGTTTCCGACCTCAATGACGCTCTGCTTAAGCAGCTTTCCATCCGTGATCTTCGCCCCGTCCAGAATTCCGCGATTGACGGCCGGCAGCACAGGAACCGGCGCGCCGTTTCCGCCGAAAACGCTTCCGTCCTGAAAAAGCACCCGCGCCTGTACCGGCAGCATTCCCTTCATCCCGAAGGTCTGCGCCTGACTGAGCGGAAACAGCCATTTCCCGTCCGCATAGGTGATATCGCCGGGATACTGCCTTGAGAGATTTCCAATGCTGAGAACGAGCGCCGTCACCATCTCCGGCGTAATCAGCGTCCCGTCGAGCGTGCGCAGTGTGAACGGCTTCTGATAGCTGTCTCCCTGCATGATCGAAATTCCCATCCTCAGATTCCCTCCAATCCGATCTTCGCCTCCGCGAAAATTTCACCGTTTGCCGCCGTGATCTTAAGCGCCTGTGCGCTGGCCTGCCAGCAGGTGACGGATATTTTGTTTCCGTCGATCTTCGCTGTATAGGCCGTTTCCTCCGCGTCGGAGCATGTGAACGTGACCGTTTCGTCCGTCTCTGCCCCATTTTCAAATACCGCCGCTTCCAGCGTCAGCGTCTCATAGGCCCGTAGAGAATACGGAACGTTCCCAAGGAACGCGATTTCCTTTTCTCCGTCCGCCGGAACGACCGTGATCTCCATCGTCTGAAAAACCTCTCTGTTCTGTACCAGTCTGCACCGCAGCGTGCAGCTTCCCTCCTTGACGGCAGATACAAGCCCGTCCGGGCTGACCTCTGCCACACCTTCATCCGAGCTTTCCCATTCGTAGAAGATCGGATGCTCCATGGAATTTTCGACCGTCTCCCCCATCCGGAGGCTTTCCGCCGCAAAACTCTGCGTCCGGCCCGTCTTGATAACTGGGTTTCCCTTGAGGCGAATGTCCCACGAAAACGTCTTTCCGCCGGCAACGTGCCGCTTCATGTCGTCGATCTCCGGATTTACAGGCTCATACCGCGCCGTAAATTCCAGCAGCCGCACCGAATCATAGTCCCCTGTGAATTCCTGCGACCAGTCGCCAAAGCCCGTGATCCGATACGCGCCGGAGCCGAGAATGATCCGGCTGTTCGTGTTTAGCTGCCGCGTTTCCGCGTTGCACTGGCACACGATGTTCACATAGCCCTTCGTGATCAGCGCATATTCCTGCATATCGCTTTCGTTCGCGGTCAGAATGGCTTTTTCTGCACAGACCGGCTCCGAAAGCAGGTTTCCGTACCAATCCAGATGATTCCAGACCGTCCGGCATCTTTGGATAATTCCTCCGCCGACGTCGTTTGAAATGTTCGTGGGATTCACAACGAGCCATGTGCTTCCCATCGTCTCGATCTTCGACCCCTCCGGAACATATTCAATGCGCCGGTCCGCAAAAAGCACGATTTTGTAATCATCCTGCTTCCGGAGCGTCGAAGCGGAATCCGGCGCAATGTCCGCCATGCGAATCCGCGTTTCCGTCCAGTGCTCGCGGTCGTTCGGATCAAGTCCCTGCACACGCGCTTTCACGAAATTGGACGCATACTTGGAAATTTTCTCCGTAAACCGTGCAGAAGGATTTGAAAGATACTGCTTCTCCCGGTTTTTGTACTGCGCTGGCGTGTTTTTCACGGAGCCGGAAATTCTGCCGCCCGCGCAAAGCCCGCTTGCAATGTTTTTTTCAATGGACATTTTCCGGCTCCCTTCTGTTTTTAAGTACCGTAAATGCAGACGTTGTAGTCCGCATACAGGAAAATATTCGGTACGGCGACCTGCACCCGGATATTTCCGCTCACGAGCGAAACGCCGACGGCCGTCGGAAGGAGCGCGGAAATTCCGCTTCCCGTGGTTTTGACCATCGCTCCGTTTGTTGCGTTCGCATCCTTGAAATACGCCGCCGAATAGATCTGCCCGTCTGAAAGCCGCGCATAGCTGATCGATGCGCATACATACACGGCGAGAATGTCCGAAATTCCGGCCGTGTTGGAAATGTCCAGATAATTCTTCGCATCTCCGGCTACCGTCGCGGTGATTTTCTTGACCGTCTGTCCGTTCGGAGGATTGATGACCACCTGACTCAGACCCGTGTAGCCGCTGTCCGGCGTCACCGTCTGCTGCACCGTTCCGGCCGTGACCGTCTTGCTCTGCAATTTGACGCCTCCGACAACGACCTGAGAAAGCCCGTTATAGCCCGCGTCCGGCTTGACGTTCTGCTGGCTTCCGGACGGGATCACGACCTTTCCCTGAAGCTTGATCGCACTGACCGTCACCTTGCTCAATCCCGTAAAGCCGTTGTCCGGCGTAAAGATCTGCTGGCTCGTGGACGGCGCAGCCGTTTTTTCCTGTACCTTCACCTGCGCCACAGAAACCTGATCGAGTCCCGTATAGCCCGCATCCGGCTTCACCACGACCGCGCCGGTCGTGGACGCGCTCACGCTCTTGCTCTGCATTTTCACAACGCCGCCTCTGCGGCTGAATTCGCAAGCCATATTCTGTCCTCCCTGAAAATTCAGAGCATCGTGAATACCCGCCGCAGCGGATTGACTCTCTGCATATATGCGCAGCTCTGCTCATATGCCCGCAGCTCCGAATAAAAGAGTTGTAAGTTTTCCTTGAACCGCGCTGTGGATTCTTTCATCGTCGTGTTTTCGTTCGGGGGATTGAAATTCTTGTCATGGATTTTTGGCTGAATGTTCAGCCATTCGCGGTTAAATCGGTTGTCCCACACGACCGATACTGCCAGCCCCAGAAGCCGTTTCTGCCGCATCGTCAGCTCATGTGAAAATCGCCCGTCCGTGTAAAAATCCAGCCTGTATTCGGTCCCGGCGTTGTCCTGCCTTGGAAACGTCACGTTTCCCGTCTCCTTGTCGTATGTAAAATCCGTATACGGGAAAAATACCGCCTCGTCCATTCCGGCGCTTCCAACCATCACGCAGGAGCATAGTTCGTACCCGATCTTTCCGGTCGCAACGACCGTTTCCTGCGTCGTGCTGGTCTGGTCGCTGACCCATTCCGCGTCATCGTACTGCGCTTTTTCAAGGCCCTCCGCCAGATAAAGCGCAAGCTCCGGCGGCTGCGTGAGCATTGGAATGGCCATTTCCATCCATGCGCTCATACGCCGGAAAAAAAGCGCCGCATCCTGCTGAAGGTCCTCCGTCATCCGGTCGTCCGAGATCAGGGCCATCGCGTGCTTCGTAATGATCTCGCTCCAGCTCGTACCCATCAGTCCCAATCCTCCTTTTCGTAGGAATCCACGTTCCGGATCTTCTGCATATCCTCCCGGATACAGTCTGCGGCGGTCTCATCCTCAATCAGAGCCAGAAGAGATTCAATGATGCCGCAAAGCGCCTCGATTTTTTCCTGACTGTCCATGAAACCGCCGCCTTTCCTCTATTTAAGCCGTGACCGTAACGGTGCATTCCGCCGTTCCGGCCAGATGATTTTTATCCTCTTCCTGCCGGATCTCCAAAACGCACTCCCCGGCTGCAATTGCCGTCACTGTGATCTTATTGCTTTCGTCTCCAACCGAAAGCTCTACCACGTCCGGCGTCAGCGCTTCGATGTCGATCTTTCCGTCGGAATTTGTGCTGATCGTGATCGTGTCGCTTCCGCTGACGGACATTTCGATGGCCTCCGGAGATACGCTGAGACCAGCCGCCGCCTTTGCAATGGCCCACGGCGCAATGATCGTCCCCGCATAATTTCCAATGCCGTCGATGCGCAGAGAATAATTTCCCGCGTCTTTTCCCTTGTCACCGCTGACCTTGTAATCCGTGTTTTCCGTCAGTTTGACGCCGCCGAGCGTCACGCTCGTCACGGCCTTTTTCTGCTCGCTTCCGGTGTAGGTCAGCGCCGCGCCCAATACGACCGCCGCGCTTTCGATGCTCGTCCGCACCGTGAGCGCATTTTCAAGGTTATAGAAGAAACCGGTCGTCACGCCGTTTGCCGTCAGAAAATATCCGCCGATGCAAAGCTCATATTTGCCGCCGGCCGCCGCCGGGACCTCGAAGCCACCGCGTGTCAGCTTCGCGCCGGAGACCGACGTGATCTGCGCTACGGCGTGAGTCTTGTTCTGCATCGCCCAGCGAATATGCACGTTCGTCAGCGTCGCCTCCGCGCTGAAAACCACATATTCCACGGGTCCCCGATACCGCACGGCATAGCCGGAGCCGCCATTACTGAGCGTGATATTTCCGCTTCCATCGTCGGTCGCGCTCATACCGGCAGACTTCGCCGTGAGCTGTGTCTCCCTGTTGAGCTTTACGGTAAATTCCGCCGCCGACTGCATCTCGATCTCCAGAATTTCCGCCTCGGAGCCGCGCCAGTCGAGCGCCGGGAAGGCGTTTTTGACGGCCTCCCGCAGATCCGGCAGGATGTTGATGTTGGCCGCGTATGCGGACGCAGGCACAAAGGAAAATTCGCTGTATACAGGACTGCTCATATTCAATACCTCATTCCCGCGCCCACATGCGGCGCTTTTCTCAGAGCGCTTCGCGCTCGTTCATTCTCTCGATGATATGGACAAAATCGCCTCTCGGCTTTTCTGCCGTCTTGCTCATTTCGTTGAGCTGCACGACGATCTCCCGCGTCACATGCGTATCACCGTTTTCATACGCTTCCATGTATCCCTGTGCGACCATTTTCTTGTGGCCGTCGCAGAGTTTCGGATAGATCTCCAGCATTTTTTCACCGAATTCCACGATCCTCGTGAAAACCTGCCGGTCGAGAAGCTCACCCTCCCGGTAATTGACGCCCAGCGCCTCGCGTTCGTCCTCACTGAGTCCGGACACCACGATCAGCCAGCGTCTTGCCATGAATACGCGGTTGACTTCCGTCAGCACGCGGGAAAGATCGCGCTTCGGCACATAGAAGCTTCCCGTCTTTCCGACGATCTGCCCGTAAATACCGCCCTCTCCAAAGAAAACGATGTTGTCGTCCGCGACCGGAGCCATCCACAGGAAATGCACCATTTCCGTGTCATTGGAAACCTGGATCACCTGCGGCGTCTGCTGTGTGGGAACGCTTGCCATCGCGCGCGCGACCGCATCCGCGATCATCTTCTGCACATCCGACTTCGTGAACGTCTCTTCTTTCGAAGCTTCTGTCTTTTCCTCAACGACAGCTTCCACCGGGGCTTCCACTTCCTGTCCCTTCAAATCCGGTTCCAGCTCCGTCAGCGGCGTCTGTTCGCCGTCGTAGCCGACGCCCTTGACATCGTCCGCCATCACCGTCAGCACATTCTCTTCCCCGATCTGCGCCTTTTCAGCGGTGTTTTCCGTCGCGCTTTCTTCCGGAACACCGAAGAAAACGTCCTTCTCTTCCGAAGCTTCCGCTTCCGGATTTTTTCTCGGTCTGCCGGGCTTTCTGCCCGCGTTCTTGTTCTCAGCCATTTTCAAAAACTCCTTTCAGATCTATGGCGTTTTTTGTGTCGGCTCCCGCCGGAATCGGACCGGCGTCTGTGCGCCAGCGGAGCCATATGGCGCTGGGAGGGAGGAGGTTGACCCTCCCAGCGTTTGACGCACGCGGGCCTGCCCGTGACCCGCGCGGCCTTGCTTAGACAGTAACGTGTCCGACCTTGTTCGAGAACACGGCGACCATGTCCAGCGCAATGGTCAGATTGATGCCGATCTCGAAATCTGCCGTGCGCGTCGGGTCCATCTCGATGGTGATGGGTGTCTCGGCGTTGTAAGCGATGGTCATGGGCTTTCTGCCGGAGGAAGAGAGCATCCACACATCGTTTGCAGACAGGAGCGTGGTCGGTGCGCTGTTGATGTTGATGGGGCTTACCGCGTCACGCAGCGGCATCAGACGAACGCCAAGGAATTCGCCGAGCATACCGTTGCTGTTGTACTGCTGACCCAGCAGCATCGCCAGCGCGGAATCCATGCTTGCGTTGGTGGAGCCGGTGGCCTGCGTCGGCAGGACCTTTGCCAGCGCAACGGGAGAACCGGCGGCAATGATGTTGCGGATGCCGGTGTTGTTGAGCGTGGCCAGCTTGTTTGCCAGCGAGATCCAGTTCTGGTTGGTGAACGTCTGGTTGAGGTTGCTCGGAATGAGCGTGGTGTCGGCTGCCGCAAGGGTCATCGCCTGATTCCACATGCCCATGGTCTTTGCATACATGCCCGCAACGAGGTTCGCAAAGAACTGTCCGAAGTCCTGATTGTTGCCGACCAGCTGATACCACTTGGCCGTAATCATTGCGGTCTTGGGCTGCGGGTTGAGCGTGTAGTCCTTCGTGTAGAAGCGGTTGCGCGGCACGCTTCTGGAGGCGCCCCAGCTGGAATCCTGGAAAATGGGGATGTCGTTGGAGCCGACAGAGATCATAGCCGTCTCGCCAAAGCCGACCTCCAGCGTGTCCGCGAAGAAATCCACGGCCTCAGAGTAGACATTGGCGATGATGGGAATGACGATCTCCTGATAGATGCCCTGAAGCACTCTGTAGAACGCAGCGTTTCCGTAGAAGCGCATACCGTTGCGCTTGAGTTCCTCAAAGCTTGCCGGAGGCGTTTCGCCGGTCTGTGCGCAGGCGACCTTCGCGGCATACATCAGGTGCTCTCTCTGGAACTTTTCGTTCAGCTCCTTGTAGCCCTTGCCACTCAGCATGTGCTGGATGTTGGCAGTCTGCATACCGTTTGCCGCCAGAATGGCGGATTTGCCGTTTGCGGCGTGCTCATAGAAAAGCACACGGCCCTTGGAAACGATGTCACCGCGTTCTGCTTCATTGCCGGAAGCATTCACGCGGAAAACAGCGGTAGGGATGCTGTTCAGATTGATTTTCGGCATTTTCTCTCACTCCTTCCTTATGCGTAGACGCGGCAAGCCTGCACGTCGATGTAGTCAAAGCTCTCCGTCGTACCCTCGGTGAATTTTCCGGCCTGCGGAAGCACCTTGAAGTACAGTGCGCCGTTCGCAGTCGGCGCAGCCGATGCGGGCTTGAGCTGACCGGCGTCGATGGTCAGGAACGTGTTGGTGCCAACGGCGGCATTCAAATTGCCGATACCGAAGCGGTATGCGTGATCGCCGTCGAAAACGATCTTCGTGAACGTGCCGTCGCGGCCTGCCGGAATGCCGAGGCCGAGGGTCTCCGTGCCGACGGCATAGAGCTGGCCGTTTTTGCCCGGAAGCAGCGGCACTTCGTAGGTATTCGCGGCATAGACGACGTCGCCTGCCTTCGTGGCGGAGGTGGCGTCCACCATGATCCATGCGTTTTCATTCTTGATGTTCGTGAAGCCTGCGCACGGCAGCTGCGTGGTGCGCACGACCAGACGGCCCGCGTCGCAGTCCGCGTCCGCGCTGGACGCCTGATATCTTCCGGTCACATTGATGAGGTCGTCGCGGAAATCGTTCGTCACGCGCGGCTCAAATGCGGTTTTTGCAGTAAACATTCTTTTTCACTCCTCTCTTATTCCTCGGAAGCGGCCTCGACGCCCCACTTATTCAGCAGGCCGGCAATGGAGCCGTCGTCCTTTTCGCTGTTCTTTCCGAGCTTGTCCCATACATAGGTGGTTTTCTTCTTCGCGGCGATTTCAGCGTCCATCTTTTCGACGGCCTCTCCGCATACGGCATAAACGGCCTTTGCGACCTCTGCCTCGCCGGTCCAGTTCTTGTCCTTGTCGCAGCTGTTGGTGTAAAGTCCTGCCTCAATGTCGGTCAGAATGCCGGAAATTTCGCTTTCTGCGACCTTCTGCTCCCGGTTGAGGTTGAACTTCCGCAGTGTTTCCTCCGCCTTTGCCTTTGCGGCGTTCAGACGGCGCTTGTTCTCAAACTCCTGCATTGCCGTGACCTGCGCGTTCGCGCTGTTCAGCTGCTGGGTCAGAGCTTCCACGTTTTTCTCCGCCGCACTCAGTTTGGAGGACGTTTCTCCGCAGATCACGTCCACAAAATCTGCCGCGTCCGTTGTCAGCTGATCTTCGCCAAACTGCGCGACTGCATTGATGGAAAGCGTCTGGAAGCGTTCCGGCACGATGGTCTCGGCGGCGTTTTCTAGAATGTAGGACTTAAACGCGCCGTCCTTCGTCATCAGGCAGACATAGACCTTTCCGTCCTTCTCGCCTGCCGCCAGAACCTTATAACCGTCGAAGCGCGCGGAAAGCTCCTTGAGCTGTCTCTTGCTGTAAGGTTTCAATGTTTTCACTCCTTCGTGTTGTAAATTCCCGTTTTCGGGTCTGTTTTCTCCGTCCGGGGCCTTCTGTAAAGATGCCGCCTTGAGCTTCAATGTCTTAAACTCTTCTCCCAGCGCGGCAAGCCGAGCGATGTTGGCCCCCGGAATTGCCGGAGCAACGCCCGCACCCAGAATTGTGACGCCGAGTCCCCGCCAGACTTCCTCAATCTCAATGTCTCCGTCCATGCGGTTTTCCTCGATCAGAGTTTCCACGGATACGTCCATGCGCCCTGTTCGCACGATCTCATCCACGGCCTCCTTTGCGTAGAAAGCGAAAAGCTTTCCCCTTGCCACGATCCAGGTCTGACCATCCCTCTTCTTGAGGGAAAAATCACGTTCATCATCCGACAGCGTTCCGACAATGCGTTCCGCCGTCCCATCCATGTAGGAATAGTATTTTTCGCCCGTTCTCGGGTCCGTCCGGAGCTGGCTGTTGTGTCCGTCACCGACCTTTCCCAGAACGTAGGCGATCAAAATCGGCTGTCCCACAAACGTCTTGTAGAACTTTTCCAGATTCCGATAATCCCATTTGTTCCGATTCACGCCCTCGCGCATCAGCCACAGCTCCACGCCGAATTCGTAGGGATTCAGCCTTTGCAGCACGCGAAGCTGTCCCGTCGCAAGCGCGTTGGTGTTTTTCGTCAGCGGCATTTTCACTCACCGTCCTGTCCGTAAAGTCTCTCGATCCATCCCTCGAAGCTGGTCGCGCTCATTTCGTGCTCGGAGTACATCTGCCACGCATACAGGAGCTTTTCGTAGCTCCGGCTGTTCTCCATCTGGAGGTTTTCAAACCCGCGTCCGAGCGGATACAGCCCATTCCCGTCGCATACCTCCACGCATTTCCGGAGCGCGTCCTCGATCCTCTGGAGCATTTCAATGGCCGCTTCAAAGACCTCGTCGAGGTTTTCCGGCCGGTCCGCGTATTCTGCGGTCGCCGGGTAGATCTGTAAGATGTGCCTCTGGTGGAGAAGGTCTCCGACCACGTCAAATCTCTGCGGCTGCAAATGTGCCAGCCTGTGCAGAACGTCCGCCGTTTTCGGCATTCCCAGCTCGATCAAAACCAGCTCCTTGAGCGTGTCCAGACCTCTTGCCGCATCCTGATAAGCGCCCGTCACATCCCGCGCTGCATCGCGCACGGCCGCAAGTGCGCCGTTTTCAAAATCAAACCGTTCTTTCAGCCGAGCCATGTTCTTTCTCCCTTCCACAAAAAACAAAAAGAGCCAACGGCACGTTTCCGTGTCGTTGACTCTATCCAGCCCCTTTGCAGCACTATCCTGCCGCAAGCACTCTATTTCTTATTTTCAGCTCCGCGCGATCTCTTTCTTTTCGATCACCCTCGCGCTGATCTCCACCACGCGGATCAGATCCTTCGTCCGCTGAATCTCAACGTTTTTCCAGTCGTTCAGCGCCTTGTTGATCGCCGGAAGATCCTTTTCCGTCAGAAATTCAATCATTCGTACCTCCGTACTGGTCGATCATCGTCTCGCTTCCGTCCGCCGTCACGCTTCCGTCACCCTTTGGCCGTCCGGGAGACTGCGGCGGCAGTCCCGAAGAATCCTGCTTCATGTTGTATGCCGTTACCAGCGGCAGCCGCTTGTCCAGAATGCCGCTGTTGTAAACCGCATCCGACAGGCACAGATCGTCCAGCATCGACCGGTCGAGCAGCGCGTTATAAAGAATGGTGTCCGGCAGAATTCCGTGCTCCATCCCCTTCATGCACCGTTCGAGCGTTTTTTCATCCTCTGCAACGTCCCCGAACATGACAAATTTCCAGTCGTATTTGAGGTTGAGCTTTTTGAGAATGGCGTTCATCATCCGCTCAAAATCGCGGTAAACCGTCTGCATGAACTTGCTTTCGATCTGAAGCGAGATCTGCGCCGTTCCTGCCTTCGGATCGTCTCCCAGCGGAATGATCGCGCCCATGCCCGCCTGACTCATCGTGTCGCTGTAGCCCTGCTTCACAATGTCCATGGCCGACGGAGCCTCCGAAAGGCTCTCCAGTTTCATATTTTCAAACGGAGCCGCATACAGGCCGATTCCGCTTGTATTGTTCGTCTGCAGCATGTCGTACCAGATGGCTTCAAACAACAGCCGTCCGGCATTGCTGAGTTTGTATTGATCCTCCGCCGACGCGGCCTTGTCATCCCGATAGGGAATTTCTCCATGCAGGAGGCTTACAAGCGGATTCTGGATCAATTCCAGCTGGATCTGCTCCATCTGCGCCAGCTGGAGCATGTTCAGGAAGAGTCCCGCAAACGGCGAGATCGCCGTCCTGCTCACATCGTCCGCCTCAAACGGGAAAACCGAATCGACCGGCAGATAGACCCAGTAATACCAGCGTCCGTTCTGATAATAGACGTCCGGTGTCCCAGGCATATCGCCCATCGCCTGAATCCGCTGGAATTTTTGCATGTCAATGCGCGTTTTCTGCGCAAAAACAACGCTTGTTCCCGTTCCTTCCGGCTTCTGCACCACGCTCCCGAAGTCGTACAGATACGGCAGAAACAGCTCTCCGAACTGCTCCGGCACGCATCCCGGCTGCAGGAAGTACATCATGTTGAAGGCGACCGTGTATTTGGAAACGTTGTTATATCCCGTGATCTTCGTCCAGTCGCTGGGCAGCTGCTGCATGAATGCGTAGTTTACCTTGTTGTGGCTCTTGTCCACGCTGTAGCGCGGGTAATAGAATACCTTGCCTTCTACCCCGACCTGCCCAACGATCTGGTGTGCGTTTTCCTTGGGCTTGAATTCCTCCCGGAGTTTTTCCGTCAGCTTCCATTCCCGCAGGAAATCGTCCTTTTTCGTATCCGCTCCGGATACCATTCTCGGCATCACATAGCTGTGATACGTCAGCAGACTCTGGTGCGTTTTCCGGATGTGAAACAGCGGATACGCCGTGTATTCCAGAATGTGGGACACCTGCCGAAGCGGCTGCTCATTGTCATACGGAGCCGTGAGCATCTCGCCGACCTTGTCTTTCGTGAAATTGACCGGCAGCGAGGATATCTGCTTGACGCGGCGATTTTGAATGTAGGGATTCGCCATCCCGTAGCGTCCGGCATTGATCCCGGCGAACGCCGTCGAGATCGCGCTCATCGGCATCCCCTGATTTTCTGCCGCCATTGTCCGGAGCTTTTCAAAGATCTGCGGGAACGCGGCGTATTGGAGCTTATTCAGTTCGCTTGTCTCTATCGCCATTTTCCGCATCCTCCGCCGTTCCGGCCTGCTTTCTGCGTTCCTCCGCCAGTGCGCTTGACAGCTCGTCGATCATCCGGCTCAGATTCTCCATCGTTTTCGGCTTTTCCTTTTCCAGCCGGTCCCGCAGAAGTGCCGTCGCGCAGCTCATGATCCAATCCTCGTCTGCCTTCGTCAGCCGCTTCACGTTTTCGCCGTCGATCTCCATGCCGTCCTCTGGCCGAGCACCCGCCGTATAGATCAGGATGTATCCCGGCGCGATCCTGCTGAACCGTTCGCGCATCGCCGTTTCCACAGCCTCCTGCGTCACGCGCAGCGCGTATAGCCGGTATACCTTTGTCTGATCTTCTGTCATCTCAAAAAATCCTTCCTCCGCGTCTCTGCGTCACCATGCGTCCGGCTCCCTGTGCTTGGCCGACGTTCCGGACGCTTTCGCGTCCCTGATACCGCTTGAGCATTTCGTCCCAATCGCTTTTCTTCCGGATCTCGCTCAAAGCCAGCTCTTTTTCAAGCTTCTGCGCCAGCCGCAGTCCGTATTTGATGGCCGACCAGCTGTCTCGCTGGATCGCCCGTGAAATGCGCTTTTCGCTGAATCCCGCGCCCGACGGAACGGCTTTCAGGTTTTGGATCTGTCCCGAAAGCTCCCGCGTTTTCTGATATGGCCGCGCGATCTGATAATCCAGATCGTCGTCCTTGATCTTGTGCAGGCGCTTGTACGCTTCCACGCCCTCGCGCGTGTTCATCGTCAGCAGCTGCACATTGTGGTTGTCAAACTGCGTCTGCGCATACCGGATCATTTCCACATCCGGGTCTGTCACGCCGCTTCCGCCCGCCTTGATGGGATAGATGATCGGCAGCGCACCGTCCAGCTCCAGTGCCGTATATTCCGTGTGGTCGAGGATGCAGAGCGGCGGAAGCCCGTCTCCGAGATCCTTCATGAGATCTTCAATGACCGCCTTGCCGTACTGCCATCCGTCTATCGCAATATAGGTCGTGTTTCCGCCGTCAAAGCAGAATCGATACCACACGTCTTTCAGTTTTCTTGCCTGCTTCATGGCGTTATCCGGAGGCGGCCAATCGTCCAGCCATACCAGTTGCTTCAAAAACCGATCCCGTTTCAGGAAATCCGTCTGCTTCGTAAGCTTCCATACGCCGACCGCGCATTTTGCGTTCTTCTTCGCGTCCTCATAGGAAACGTCGTAGCATACGATGTAGGTCACATCCTGCGGGTCCGTCTTGCACCCCGGATATTTGCAGCAGTGCTGCCGCTCCATGGAAAGCAGACAGCAGCTCTCCGAAAGGCTTTCATCCGCAATGATCGGATATTCGTCCGCGCCGGTGTACCGGCTTTCCATCTCGCGCATCCAGCGCTCCGGCGTCAGCTTCGATTTCAGCTTCTGCGCCCACGAATACGGCCGCATCTGCTGCAAAACAACGCATTCCCAGCTCATGTCGTATGCGAATGCGCTTTCTCCGCGATGCATTTCCTTCAGCGTGTCGCATCGGACGGAAAAGGACGGATGCTGTTTTCTTCCCGCGCTCGTAATGGAGTGGTTCTTATATGCAACGAAATTTTCATCTGGCTTTCCATCTACGTTGTGCCGCAGGCGGACCGCCGGAAGAACGATCGTCGAATACTCGGTAAAATCAAACGGAGGGTTTTCCTCCTGCGCAAATTCCTCCGCCGTCACATCGTGGATGTTGTCTCCGCGGAAGGCAGAAATATAAAATGCGCTTCCAAGGTCCGTTTCTATCTTGAAATCGTCCTTGCTTTCTGCTGTCACGCGCCATCCCTTTGCCAATGCCGGATAATCGTGCGCGATCTGCTTGAACTGTTTGCTTCCAATCAGTGCCATCTGCTTGTAGCTCGGGCCGTAATAGGCGCTTTGCGTCCCCGGCCAAACCAGTCCGTTCAGCATGGCATATTTGAATTTTGTGCTCGTTTTCGTGATGCCGCGCGTTCCCGTGAAAGCCACATCCGCGTTTCTCGCGTATGCACGCATCATCAGCCGCTGCATGATCTCTTCGTTTGCGTAGTCCGCAAATTCATCTCGGAACAGGTCGCAGCCCTTGTCGGGATACCAGCGGATCACCCAGATCAGAAATGCCCACCATTCCGATTCAAACGAGGTGTAATCCCGCTGCTCGACCTCGCGCTTCTGAATCCATCCGACGCCCTATTCAACTAGCCGGCAGACCACACTTTCCCGTATCGTCTCGCCAACTCTCATCACCGTCCTATTTCTTCGCGCCGTCTTTCAGCGGCGGCATTCTGATGAGACCCAATTTATCGTAAGCCTCTTTTTCGTTCTCGTTCGGCTCCGAAGCGAATTCTCCCAGTTCGTCGTGAATGCGCATCTCGTCCGGCAGCGTGGAAAGCTCCGGCATTCCGTCGTTTTGCCGCATCCGATTCTCATTAATCAGGATCATCTGGTCAACGGCGTCCGCCGTATAGGGATATCTCGGCTTTCTGCCAAAGAAATATTCAAACATTTCGTCCGGACTGCACTGCTTTCCGTTTTTCAGCAGTCCGGCCTTTTCCAGCCTGTCCGTGATCTCGTCCAGCCGTATCACGTCCGCCGGCCGAACGTCCTTCTTGCGCAGATTTTCGCTTGCAAGGTTTTCCTGTATCATGGCGGACAGCTTCTTTGCCGCGTCGAATTTGCCGGACGCCGTCATGTCGTTCATCTGCTTCATCCAGCGCGCCACATTGCGAAGGATCAGCTGCTGCTTTGCGCTGACCGCATCCTCTCCGCCAAAATCCGAAACGAGGACTTCATAAATTCTGTCGAATTCTGCGTAATCCTCGCTGGAATAGTCGTTTCCCCAATCCTTCCTCTGCCGCACCGTCCCGGCCTTTGCGGTTTGTGCGTTTCTCTCTGCGGAAACGGCCTTGGTGAACTCGCCGTCTTTCAGGCCCTCTCCGAAAATTTTCGTGATGTCCGTCAGTCCGTCCAGAAAGCCATACGGCTCACCGGCCTTGTTCACATCGAGCTTTTTGATGTGCAGATTGTCGAGATAGGAAAGCCATCTGTCGCGCCCGTCGTCGCGCGGCACGCAGTCGCGCGCGAACGGAACGTCGTATTTGATGCAGCAGTAAAAAATTGCAAGGCTTTCGGAGGTTTTTCTGGCAAGCTGCGTGAAATATTCCTGCTGTCCAAGCTCACCGGTCAACTCGCTCATGCTTCCTCCCGTCCAACAAAAAAAGCCGCTTCGTTCGTCTCCAATCATGGAAACAGTCCCGAAGCGGCACGTCATTTCTATATTCTTTTACCTGATTATACCACACTTTCCCGCAAAAAGCAAGAATAAATTGTGCAGTCCGTTAAATTCTTCCGTTTTTGGCCTCTTTTTACTTCTGAATGTCCGCCGTCCAAGCCCCGATCTTCGTGAACTCCCTGTACTGATCCCCGAAGAAAAGCTTCGAAATCCCACTCTCGAACCGGATCTCTGCACCAAGCCTGTCCTTTGCTCTGGCTTTGTCAACATTGAACGCAGATGCTCTCACGATTCCATAGCCGAGTTCCTTGTGCCTCACAATTTCGCCTGTATGGACATTTTTCCAGTCAAACTCACTCGGTTCTTCTTCGAATTGCTCCGGCAGCATTGACTTCACGATGCACACCGCCGTAAGGAATCCGAAGTAAAAGCCCTTTTCACATTCTTTGACCCGTTCCTGTTCAGCATCCAGTTTTTTCAGAAATTCTTTTCTTGTCATGTTTTTTCTCCCATCCTTACTTGTTATACGTCCCCAGCACCCCGCGTTCCGCCCGATCATCGGCGCGTTTTGCCATCCACATGAGGGCTTCTTCGATATGCGTGATTGCGCAGGCGTTCTCCCGCGTAGCGAACTCTCCCTTGTTGAACGCCGTCAGCCGATCCCGCACGATTTCCAGCAGATCCGCATCCAGAACGCCGACCTGCGCCTTCGGGTCATTCCGTGCGCCCTTCTGAAACCGCACCAGTGCGATCACGTTCTTCCCGTCTGCATCCATAACGGTGTAGTCGTGATATCCGCCGCCGGGGCCTTTTTCTCCGTTGCGGTAAATCGTATTCAGGTTATTGTTCTTTTGAGTCACGGACAGCTTTTTCATATATTTCCTCCCAATTTTCCAGCAGCTCCGCTGCAACCACAGCTCCATCCTTCAGCTCGAATCCTAGTAAATCCTTGCGTACCACGATATTCACGTTCCCGAAAACCATGCTCTTAAGCAGCCCGACAACGCGCCCACGGAACGTCACCGGCGGCGCGTTATCCGGCCGGAATTCAGCCGCGGGAAAGCTTGGAGCTGTATTGAGCACACTAAGGAATCGGAACAATTCATCGACCCTTTCCAGCTCCGGCAGACTTCCATCTTCCTTCCGATAGAGATCAAGTTCTCCGTCGATTTTCTCAATGAGCTTCGTCGCATTCACATATTTATCCACGTTCACCCTCCGTTTTGGACGCTTCTTCGAGCAGCCGTTTCGCATATTTCATAGACGTTACGGCCATAAGTTTCTCTATTCCTGCTGGCTCTTCGCGTTCCGCCCTCTCGATTGCACCTTCCAGTGTGGCAATCAGTTGTGTCGCGTTAATGTATCTATCCATGTGCTGTCAATCTCCTTCCCGTCGAATACCGCAACAAGTGAAATGGGGCCGACTTCAATTTTCTCAATTTTCAGTTCGTCTGTAATACGATCATCCACAACGAAACGGCATTCCTTGTTTGGCTTAATGATATTGCCATCATCCAACAGCGCTGTTACGTCAATTTTTGCTTTGTATAGCCGCCCCGGCAGTCCATCACTGAATCCAACACGACCAGCGTAGTCAGAGAATGTATTGACACCATATCTGATTTTTATCGTGAAGGATTGCCGGTTTTCTTCCCGCTTATAGTTTGACGCAATGCCCATGATGTACGGCCCAATGCTTTCCACCGGAAAGTCAAAGTTTTCTTTCGGTGGGAAACCAGCATACTGCCTAATTGCTTCGTGCAATGTCATTCAAATTCAAACCTTTCTTCCACACCAACGATCTTTGCCCCGCAATTGCAGAAGGGATATTCCTGCACGAGCCATGCATTGTCTACATAGTCGAAAAGCGGCCGTTTTCTTCCGCACTTTGAGCACGTCACCCAATAGATCTGCGTTCCGGGTCTGACCTCTTCTGTTACGTCCCATTTTGCCGTACCCATGGGATAGTCGCTCCACCCATTGTCCGGCGAATGTGCATCGCGGTTTTTCTCCCGGATTGATTTCATAAGCCGCTCCAGCTCTTCATCAGACATTTCCGTCATCTCTTCGAGAACCTTTTCAAGGTCAATCCCCGCCATCTTCCGCCCCCTCCATCGTTCAAAAATCCATCCGGTATCCGCAGTGCGGACATTTCTTCTTCAAAAGCGCCCACCTCAAAATGTCCGTATCCTCTTCATGTCCGCGCACCGTAGGCGCGTCGTGGTAGCAATTCGAGCAGACAATATCAACGATGGGATTCCCATGTGCAGCCCAGAGATACTCGTCTCCGCCGTATACGTCATACGCGCGATGCATTTTCCAGAAAGCATGACGTCGTGCCTTCTTTTTCTTACGCTTCGTCAGTCTTGACATCTTCCAATGCCTCCCTCGGGCAAAAATCCCGGCACTTCTGATACGCAAGCACCTTGTAAAACCACTCCATTTCGGAATAGGTCTTGCCCTTTTCTCTCAGGCATCTGTACGGGTATAAATATCCGTCTCGATATTCCCGATGCTTGCACAGCTCACAGGTCGCTTGTAATTTGTCCTCCATTTTGCCCTCCCTAGACTAAGCGCATCATCAGCGCCAGCGGCAGGAAGATCACCAGAAACAGCGTCGCCGCCGCAACGGCCTTCTGCGTTTTCTTATTCATCGTCGCTGCCTCCGTACTTCTCGTCGTATTCCTCCTGCGAAATGACCTGAATGTCCTCCGCCGTGTAGCCCGCCTCCTCAATGCAGAGAAGCCGCAGAACTTCATCCTTGTTGATGCACCTTGCCATCAGTTCATAGGGGATTTCTTCCTTTGCCTCAAACGTCATCTGTACGCCGAATTCTCCGCGAATGCTGAAATAAAGCTTATTTTCTACCATTTTACCCTCCAATTTTCAAAACCTCGTGTGATTCGATTTCTGCATCGATGCTGAAAACATCACTGTACGGGTCTGCCTCTTCATCCTCGCAGATCAAAAGCGTCTGCGCTGCCGTCCCGACGTTCTCTCTTTCGATATACCATACGCCGAGATTTTCCTTTCCGTATCCGATGCGAATGACCGTCCCATCCGTAAACCGGAAGCGCACCTCTTTTTCATAGCAATCGATCTCATAGTCTCCGTGTTCGCTGTGTTCTACCACGACCAGATCATCGCTGTATCCGTATATTGTCAACATTTACCGTTTCTCCCTCACATAAAGATTCGGCTTCTGCAATTTCATTTCCACCGTTTTTCCGCACCGCTCACAGACGACCTCGATCTCTGCGTGGTCGGAGCGGAACGTCACCAGTCGGCTCTTGTGCTTGATTCGAAGCGTTTCGCCTGCCTCGAACGCGCCGAGGATATGCCCGTTCGGACAGCAGATGGTGCAGCTCACGTTCAGCACGTCCGCCGGTGCTTTCACATAGTTCGTCATTTCAGCTCCTCCACATACTGCCAGCTTTGTGGCGCACGCCTGACCTGCCGGTATCCGCATTTCGATAGCTGGTAGTTGTAATACGGGCATCTGTCGCATGGGACCTTTATGTGGCACAGGCCGTTGAAATCTTCCAATTTCTTCGGATGGTCGTAAATCTCCAGTTCGGAAATATGCCAACCGTAGCCGTTTGCCTCTCCCAGATACGCTTTCATATCATCGAATGAAAGGCAGGAAGCCCGTGCTACCTCGGTTGTCGTGCCTTTATTTTCTCCCATAACGATGTATTCTTTCCAGCGCGGAGCGACCTCATAAATCTTGTCGCAGACGAACCTCCCAATGACCTTGCCGTTTCCGCATCTATCAAATGCGTTGTGGCTATGATCGTCCACATACGAATATCGTGGTCCTGTCCAGAACTGCATTTTGGCATTTTTCGTGCAGTAAATATAGGCTATGAACGGCGTTTCAAGCTTCGGGCACGTCCTGCGCACCTCAATGGTCTTTTCGCCGTTGGCAATTTTCTCACACCACTTCGGCTGAATGCTGATAAGGACCGCCCTGCTCATACTGCAGCTCCCTTCTGCGCGGCCTCCACCTGCATTTTCAGCCGGTCCGCCTTTTGCAGATGATTTTCCGCCCGCGCAATGATCCGCGAGACCGTAGACCGATTGATTCCGTACTTCTGTGCGATCTGCCCCATCGATCTCCCGGACATATAAAGCGTGTAATACAGCTCCTGTTTCTCCGTCATGCTATACCTCCATGCATTCGTTCCATCGGACGTTCACCCTGTGTCCATTGACCGTCACCACATATCCCGGTCGTTCGTTCCGGTACTGATACTTTTCCGATTCATACACCGCGCCGACCGCCGGCTGAAACTCGGCAAATACCGGCAGAAGCTTTGTGATCCGGATCATGATCCCGTCCCATTTTCTCGCCTTCAAGCGTTCCGGCTTTGCCGAGTCCCGTGCCTGCTCCTGCTTTTTCATGTAAGCGTGGTAGCACTCCGGCCCGCAGAAAATATGCCTGTATCCGTTCTTGAGCCGCCGCGTAATGTTTTCTCCGCAGTTCGGGCAGTTCTGCGTCACATTAGGCATTTTCACGTCTCCTTTGCCTGTAAAAGAGTTTGTTGTACGCCTCATAGCGTTCGTCGATATGCGTCGAGCTGACGATCCCGAATGAGGATCTTTTTCTTGAAATCCACGCTCGGCTCATGGTCGAGCGGCGGCTTGCCGACCGTTGACCGGCAGTCGGACGCGACTTCTATCCAATCTCCCTTGATCTTCAAAATTTCCGTTTTCATGCATTCTCCCGTTCTTTCAGAAAATCCTTCAGCCGTTCGCATCCGTCCATGCAGCCTCCCGTATACGGATTTCCCCACCCCGTCACGCAATCGTCGCACGGCGTCGGCGCGCCCATCAGCGCCTCTTTCATCCGTGCATTCTCGCTCGAAAGCTTTTCAATCAGATCGATTGTATCATCGAAAAGCCTCTGCTTGCAGTGGACGAACGGCCTATATCGGCAAACCCCGCACCCGTTCTTTTCGTTCTCAACACAGTATCGAAGTGCTTCCACGACCTTTTCTTTTTCCATCAACGCCTCCCAATTTTCAGATATTGATTTTCGTTGTGCGTGTACTCCGGGAAAAACAGGAGCAGTCTCGCCGTCAATATCGCCGTCCTGGTCAGCTCCCGATCCGCGAAAAACCATCCCCTCCAGCAAAGAGAAGCGTATACGCTCTTTTCAACAAGCTCCGCGTTTTCCCTTGCGCAGTTTTTTGGGTTCCCGTCTAGCCATACAAGATTTCCGTCTTTCCCCGGAAAATACTTTTCCTTGAAATATTTGTTCGCGGCAGCATAGCCGTTCTCCGTTTTTACCCTCGCCGGCTTTTCCCCATTCCATATGACCGTTCCAACGGGGTTTTTCGGTCTTAACAGTTCTCTGCGGACATTATGCGTTCCCTTTCGAAGTCCAAGCTTATGCACTCTTTTTTGCAAATTGCGAAAATCTGTCGGATGCTCCGGAAATCTTGCCACAAACTGCTCTGCCAGATCAAAATAAGTCCGTGCAGTTTGCGTGTTCTCCCGAAGAAAAGCGTCCTGCTCCGCAGTAAACCTAACCGCCATTCAGTTCTCCTACAACGCTATTGATGCGCTTTCCGTCCGCTTTTGTGTATTTGTCTGCACGCATAACAACGTCGGCGTTGTTTATCATCTGCTTTGCAATGCTGGCAATCGCTCTCGCGTGTTCCACGTCCGCCGTACCATTCACCATCGCAGATATCTGCTCCCCAAGAACATTTTGCAGCTCAAGTAATGTCATTTTTTCACCTCCATCAGATGCCTCCACACATCCCCGTCTCCGTTTTCATCCCCAAAATGCCGTTTCGTGACCGCAATGCAGAACGGTTCAATTTCGCTTGCCCATTTGACGCTGCTCCATCCGTTGAGCTGCATCCAGATCAGCGGAAATCCGCCGATCCCGTCAAAGAGGCTTCCCATCGTCGCGTCGCGCTCGTATTGTGCGCAAAGTCGTTTCAGCACCCATTTCCACGGCGGAAGGGCGATGGAGTTTCCCAGCGCCTTATACCGCGCACTGTCAGACGATTCCTTGTGGAGTTTCCCATTTTCGTCCGTCCACGCGCCGATATCCGTCCAGCCATCTGGGAAATTTTGAAGCCTTTCGCACTCCATCGGCGTAAGCCGACGCACAGTTCCGTATTGAATGCACAAATCCGTGCTGTCCTTATAATCGCGCTGTTTGCATGAGCTGGCGACATCCGCTTGCTTGTAGTCTCCAAATCCATTTTGTTGGAATGTCAGCGGCACTTGATTCCCGCCGGTTCCCATCCGGCTTTGAAGCGTCGGAACAACACTTCCACACTCCCGAATCACGTCGTTTGCGTGACTCATATCCAGAACTGCTGGTTTATTCCCTCCGCACTCTGCGTTGAGCGTGGGAGCTAACTCCTCTGAGTATCCGATGCTCCGTGCCTGTTCGCTATTGCCAAGCTTGAAGCCCGCGCAATACACGCCATGCCTATCCGCCGCCGTGATCGTCGGTGAAGGGTCTCCGTTGTGGCCCACTCCAAGTCCGTTTCCCGCACCATCGTCTTTTCTGGTGTCACCACCACCAGAGAATCGAGTTGCTTTGTCGTTGATAGGTACACAGAAAACGCTTTGCCTGTCCATTCCGGCCGTTTCTCTTGCAGAAATCGATGGAAAAACTCCATCCTGCCCATATACGCGGTTCGTCTGCGAGTCCCACGGTGTCAGCGTATTTTGAAACAGCGTCTGGTCATTTTGGGCTTTAATTGTTCCGCTTCTTTCTTCCTGAACTAAAGCGCCTTTTCCGCCTCCGTCGCATCCTCCGCGGATACGGACTGTGCAAGAAGCGCGATTCTACGGCGGCGTTGGGGCACTCCCCACCATTGACTATCGAGGACGCGCCAAGCCACGCTCCATCGTCCGTCCACATCGCGGAATCCCCCCATGTCGGCCATCCCTTGTCAGGCACTGGAATATCGGGGGCTTCCGGCTCTGCGATGCGGATTGCTTCTTCGAGGACTGCCGCGAAGTCGCGGCCTTTATTGCTGGACATGGCACCGACGACGTTTTCCCATACCATGTATCGCGGTCGAATAAACTGACCTGTCCGTCCGGTCTTTCTGTCATTTTCGCGCATCTCCCTGATAATTCTGATTTGTTCCATGTAAAGGCCGGAACGTTCTCCTGCAAGCCCCTTTCGCTTGCCTGCGATAGACAGATCCTGTCTAACAGGGTGATCCTCCGATAATGCAGTCAACGGCCTCGATCTTCGCGCCATCGATCTTGCAGATATCGCCATAATGTTTCACCCTAAACCACCCCCAATTTTTTCTTGTAGTTGTATACCGACTGCCGGCTGATTCGAAGCTCCTCGCAGATTTTTTTCTGCGGCACCTTCAGCCGGAGCATTTCCTTCAGCCGTTCCACGTCGATCTTTTCCTCGACGCTCGGGCGTCCATTTTTTCTGTGTGTGCCGCCCTCAAGGCAGTTGCAGCAGTCCGTATCTGCGTATGGGCAGCGCTGGAGGCAGAAATTGATTTCCTCCTGCGTGTCGTAGGTGTGCGGCTTAATGGGATCATCCCTGTATACGCTGTTCCACGGCAGCGCAGCCAAAATAAGCACATTTTCACGTCTGGATTCCATCATTCTGCCTCCTGTTTCATTCGCGTAATTCTGTGATCGTGATCTCCGTTCGCGGCTCGTCCTTGTCGTACAAGACCCGGCTCCCGTCATGTGCCGCCGCAATGGAGCTGTTGTCGTCCGCAAGAACTCCGGCCAGTACCAGAATGTCCATCGTCGCCTCGATCAGATTGCAGAGGTCAACCCGCCTGTGCGTCGGCATGTAATATACGCACTTCACGTTGACCGGCACATCGACCGGCTTCGCAGGCTTTCGTATCTGCCATAAGCACGCCTGCTCATACTCCTTGTACTGCTTCGACGGAATGACCATTCTTTTCCCGGTTTTCTTGTTAAATATGATCTGGCTGTGATTTTTTTTCGTTCGCGGCGGCATTTTGACAACGATTTTGATTTCGTCCATCGAAGCACCTCAAATCGTCAGCTCATAATCGTCGCCGCCGGCCGCATCCGCTTCGCCATCTGTCTGCGGCTCCTCACCCTGCATGCTCTGACAAAGCTCCCAGAACGCATCCACAAAGCCCGTGTTGAACGCCCGCATGAATTCGCTCCGGTCGTGGATATAGCCCTTCGACATCGCGTTTGCAAACGCCGTCCAGAGGCAGTCCACCATTTCCTCCCGATAGCTGTCGCTCTGAATGGCGATCTGCTCGATCCGAAGTTCCGTCCATGTTTTATTCTCGCCCGCGCTGTTCTGATAGTCCTTGCTGGACCATTTACCGGCGATCAGAACGTGGTCGCCCTTTCTTACGCGCTGTGCGATGTTCGTCTGCGGGCTTTCTCCGACGGAAATGATGTTCATGAAGCGCTTGTCCTCGTATGCCACGCCGAATGTGACCTTTGGCATCGGAGGCCGCGTGTCGGAGCCTTTTGTGTACTCGACCTTTGCGTCCCGCGTGACCTTTCCCCAGATCACCATGGTTTCGCAGGTTTTTCTTTTTGGGTCCTTGGGGTCTGCAATGATCGCGCTGTTGATCGGCCTCATCCTTCACCACCGCCGAAAAAGCCGTCGTCCATGGATTCCATATCGATCTTTTTGGGATTGCTTGCGGCTGCTGCTCTCGGCTGCTTTTTCACTGCTTCCTGAGTTTTTTCCGGCTGGGCGTCCTTCCGGCGCGTCAGCTCCTCATCCACCGCCGCAGCTTCAAAGAATTCTTCCTCCTGCACCGCCTCAATGGCCGGGGCGTTCTCCGTCGTTCCAGTTACCTCACCGGTAGCCTTGTCCACGTTGATGATCGGCATGTCCGGAATTACACCATCTTCGGAGTCGTTTTCCATTGCATAGCGGATTTCATTGGAAAGCGGCGCATAGCCGGAGTTCAGGAGGCTGCGGAGAACGGTTTTACGGCACATTTTGTCTTGCCCATACCCAATGTCGTTCCAAGGTGAGGATTTCCGCATCTTTTCTTCCTCTTCCTTTGTCATTTCCCCAGAAGTGAACTTTTTGAACTTTTCAAGATCAAACGCTTGTGAATAACGATCTGCATGGAACAGAAGCTTGTTCATCGACCAAAATTCCGGTCGGAACATTCCATCTTTCAATTCGAAATAGGCATAGTACCCGATTACTTGTGCTGCTTCACGCTCTTCATCCGCAGAGTAAACGTTGAAGTCAAATTTTGGCTTTCCAGTACGCGAATCGCGTCCCATGTACTCGCCTTCTCGGATATCAAGGCAATCTATATCGTGGTACTGCTTAGTCGCAAGGGCCAGCGCAATATAGCCTTTATACGAAATGATAAAATTACACATCCGCCCGAAGGGAACCAAATGGTAGTGAATGTTGAGTATCAGGCCCATTCCTTCTCCGCGAAGTGCAGCTGCTACGACGCTTCCGGGATCACATGCCTTTAACTGGTCAGAAGAATTCACCGCTTGAATCAGCGTCGATGTAAATCTCGCTACAACTTTGGGGTCTTTCAAAGATTTTCGGATAAGCTCCTGCATCGCGTTCGACGTGATGGCGCTTGAGAAGGTCTGTTTCGGCGCACTGGGCGTCAGTCTATTTGCTGCGTTCATATTTCACGTTCCTTTCGTATATCAGTCTCCAAATTCCGGCACGCGGCAGAAGCGAATCCCGTTGGCGTTCAGCCAATCCCGCAGTGCAATCATCTGGCTTTTCGTCACGAAGCACCGGAAATCCAGCACCTGTTCAGCCTCCTGTGGTTCTTCCACGCGCAACGGCTCCGGAGCCATCTCTGCGTTCAGGAGCTTTTCTGCACGCTCTGCCGCCTCTGTTTCAGCTTTCTTCTGCGCCATGCGCTCTGAACGTTCCCGTTCCGCCTTTTCCTGTGCTTCCCGTCTCGCGCGTTCAGCGGCCTCCTGCGCAGCCCTTCTGGCCTCATGCTCCTGCTTCATGCGTTTCAGTTCGCTTCCGCGCCGCATAGCCGCTCCGAGGTCCAGCGTTTTCTGGTATTCCAGCAGCATTTCGTTTTCAAACTCTCCGCCGGACTGTGTGATCGTCGTGACGTTCTCACCGATGGCTGTCACAGCCGCCTGAATGTCGGCCTTGGCCGTTTCCATGTCATAGGTCACATTCATCCAGCGCGGATTCTCGATCCGCTCAAACGAAAGCCACGCCTGTGTGTTGACGGAATCAAAATAGCCTCTCAGCGTCTCGCGTTTCTCGGCCTTCCGCTTTTCCTCGAACGCCTTGACCTGCACGTCGATGTTCTTTGCCGCCTCGTCGCACATGCCGGAAAGCTCCTTCATCTGCGCTTCAAAGACGTTGTACGGCTCCAGATAGCGTTTCTTGATGGCGATGCGCTGTTCGGATATCGCCTTGCTGATCTTGGCGATCTTTGCCTTGTCGGCCTTTGACGCGCCGATGGCGTCCTCCGTGACCACCATCGACTTGTACGCCGCCAGATTTTCCGCCAGCCATGCCTTGACTTCCTCAAAGTTGAATTCCAGACTCTGCGGAATGACCTTGTCAAGGTCGGTTATCATCCGGATCTCGGTGGTTTCCATCAGCCATCCACCTCCGGCACGTCATATTCCTCGATCTTTTTCAGCGGGAAATAATCCGGATTGACGCTTTCCTCCGGCACGTTCACCGCCGTAACGATTGCCCGGTTCTTTCCTCCGCCCGCCGGAACGATCACACGGTCGCCGACCTTCAGCGGCATTTCCGTGTCATAGCTGTACCCCCGTCCGACGTAAGCCATCGCACTCTTGCGGAAAAATTTCACCTCTACGATCAATTTTCAGCCCTCCATTTTTCATAAACTCAGTGTCATCGGCGGCATCTGCCGCTTCTGCACATAGCCCCAAAACGTTTCTGCCTTATCCAGCAGCCACGCAAGGTCCTCCTCGTGGTCGGCGCGTTCGATGCGCCGCGTCCGTATCGACCAATCTCCGCGAATATCCTGAAGCGCCGCAAACAGATCGACAAAATCCCATCCCGTCGCCAGCAGCTGCCAACAGGTTTGCGTCAGATAGTAGACCGGCACATTCCCGTCCGCCCACTTGTCATAGTCGGCCTTTTTCATGAGCTGGCCCGTCTTGATCTCCAAAATGCCCTGCCGTCCGTTTTCGTCGGTCAGCTCCCCGTCGAGCGTCGCCGTCAGCCACGGCCGTTCTAGCTGTGACAGAATGTCATACGGGTAATGTTTCACAGTCATCTTCGGATTCATTGCCGCGTACAGTTCCCGAAGCGCCGGCTCCATCCGAACGCCGCGTTCCACCGCCGCATTGGCCGAAAGGTCCTTGGGTTTTTTAGCCCCGACCTTGATCTTCCATAGCTCCACCGGTGACGTCCACGGAGAAAGCCCGCATACCGCCGCCGCGTCCGAGCCGCCGATTCCCAGCTCCTGCCGCCCTTCCAGCCAGCTTTCGCGGTCCTCAAAGTGCTTCCGGATCAAAACCGACTGTTTTCCCTTCAAGTACGGCATAATTCCTCCCATCCATCCGGCTTCATACCTCAGTCTCACGTGTCTTTCCCCGTCCGGAGCTGACTTCTGTAGCCGAACGGCCAAAATAGGCGTAAACCTTGTCTACCATGAATGGATGCGGCTTTCTTCCGGAAAGCCAATTTGCCACCGACGACTGACTGACGCCGAGATCCTTCGCAAGTCTGTACTTGGAAACTCCCTTCGTCTCCATCAATCTTTTCAGTGTTTCAGAAAAGTTCACAATTTCACCCCCAAATCCTCTTGACAAACGAAAGTTGGAGTAGTAAAATTCTGAACGTCCAATACAGAACTACTCCGCCAACCAGTAAAAGCAGCATAATGTGCTTTGATTGTTTAGGTTTGTCTCATGCTCCATATTTTACACCATTATTGGCGCATATGCAACCCTATTGGAGTAAAATCACTATCCAAATTTGGAGGTATCTTTTTATGGAATTTTCACAAAAACTGAAAGAACTGATGCGTGCGCGCGGTTTGTCCGCTTACAAGATGGCAAATGACCTGCATTGCTCACAAACGACGATTCGCAATTGGGCCGATGGAAAAACGACGCCGCAGCCCCGGACGATCATTCAGCTCTGCGAATATTTCGGTGTCTCCGAAGAGGAACTGATCGGCGGCGCGCAAGCGCAAAAAAATAACCCCGACGTCATTAACGACGCCGAGGTTATGGAGATGGTTCATATTTTCAGCCAGCTTTCCGCATCCACTCGTTCCAAATTGCTCGAACTGGCTCGTCTTTATTCAGACGCGGAACACAAAAATTCAGAAACCGAATAAACCGCTTTCTATCCTTTACTTCCATCAGCACCTCTATAAGATCTCCGTTCATGTCCACTGCTTCTTCCTTTCCAGACTTCATCGTACCATGCATCCTTTCCTGTTTCATTCGTTTCCTGATATCTATCCCGTGTCTACATTTTAGAACGGATGTTTCAAAAATGCAATCGCTCATATTGCACAAATTTCCATTTCATTTTTCTATAGCACAAATTCAGAATCATTCCGTTTATCGGACTTATTTTGTGCTATGGTACTTCGTCAGCCCCGCCGCCTCTGGCACAGGCGGCGGAGCCTTGCAGCAGACCGCCTCATTTGTCCACCGATCTGCTACGCCTACATCGTAGCAGAATCGCAGAGATCCGTATAGATGCAGTTTTGCGTTTTTATCCCATCTATTGCGATTTTCACATCTATCCTTTGTGAAAACCGCGAAAATTGTGAAATCATACGATGGAGGTTATACCCAATGAGTGCAATTCAGGAGTTAGCCCCATATATCGCGGAATTTCAGCCCAGCATCAAGCGTGCCAAGGCCGCAAAGGGCTATACGAACAACGATCTGATCGCGCTTTCCGGCGTTTCAAAGTCCGCTGTTGACCGTCTCTGTGACGGCTCCCAGACCGACCCGAAGCTGTATTACGCCGTAGCCATCTGCAAATCGCTCGACCTGTCTATCGACGATTTATTTGGCCTATCCGCTTCTTCCAAATGCGCACCGGAGCTTACTGAAAAGCTTCACGGCTTGGAACTGCAAAACCATGAAAAGGAAACGCAGATCTCCGAAATCAAGGGTGCCCTGAACGTGGCTATTTGTGATACCGAGCACCAGAAGGAGACGACCGAGATGCTCCGGTCTCAGAATAAAGGACTCAGATATACCGTTTTCTTGCTTGTCGGCCTTTGCGCAGTCCTTGTGTTTACGCTTCTTTTCTATATCATTTGGGATTCCCGCATTCCAACCGCCGGCCTTATTCGGAACGGAAACGTCAGCATTCTTGCATGGATCGTGATCGGGCTGGTCGCCGCGTCCTTCCTGTCTATCTGCTGGTTCCTTTTCCGGCTCCTTCGTAAAAAGTGATTTTTTCTTTAACTCCGTTACATATTTTCTCTTGGAGGTCTTTTCTTTGGGCAATTACAGCGAACGTGATAAAGCCGTTCTGGACAGTTTGGACGAGAATATTCGTCTTGCGCCTCATCTCGGAATCTGCGCCGATACCTTCTATGCGCTGAAGCAGGAATTCCTGCGCGTCATGCGCGAACGCGACGAAGCCATCCGGAAGCTTTCGGAGGTGCAAGCGCATGGCAAACACTGACCTGACCGTCGCGGCTGCCTATATCCGCGTCTCCACGGAGGATCAGACCGACCTTTCCCCGGAGTCTCAGCTTGAAAAGGTGAAGGAATACGCCGCGAAAAATAATATGCTTCTCCCCAGTGAATTCATTTTCCACGACGACGGCATTTCCGGCCGTGCGGCAAATAAACGTCCCGGCTTTCAGCGCATGATCGCCGCCGCGAAGGACCCCACGCATCCCTTCAGCGTCATCATCGTCTGGAAATATTCCCGATTTGCCCGAAACCAGGAGGAGTCCATTTTCTACAAATCCATTCTCCGCTCGAAATGCAACGTTGAAGTGGTCTCCGTCTCCGAGCCGCTGATTGCCGGCCCCTTCGGAAGCCTGATTGAGCGCATCATCGAGTGGATGGACGAATTCTATTCCGTCCGCCTTTCGGAAGAGGTCAAGCGTTCCATGACCGTCAACGCGAAGAACGGCGTTCTGCAATCCACCGCTTCCTTCGGCTACAAGGTCGAAAACGGCGTGCTTGTTCCCGTACCCGAGGAAGCGGAACTCATCAAAGAGATCTTCCAGCGTTTTCTTTCCGGCGAGGGCTTTTACCCCATCGCGCAGGACCTGAATTCCAGAGGTATCAAAACGCATCGCGGGAGCCGCTTTGAAAACCGCACCGTGGAATACATCATCCGCAATCCCGTTTACATCGGAAAGCTTCGCTGGAATCCGGCCGGACGTACCCGGCGCGACTTCCATAACGAAAACATCATCTGCGCCAAGGGCGCTCACGAGCCGCTGATCGACGAAGAGACATGGGAAGCCGCCCAGCGCCGCGTAGAGCAGCTGAAATCCCAATGGGCATATCACGGCCGTCCTTCCTCCGACCGCAAGCACTGGCTCTGCGGCATCGTCCGATGTGCTTCCTGCGGTGCGACCCTTATCTGGTCCCAGCCGCATTTTTTGAAGTGCAACAATTATGCGCGTGGTGCGTGTAAGACCTCGCAGCACATCGCCGTGGAGCTGATTGAGGAAGCCTTTATCCAGCAGCTGCGTCACGATTTTTCGTTTTCTTCTGAAATCTCCTACCAGATCATCGACGTACCCAAGCCGCAGGACACGCGCGCCGGCCAGCTCCGCCGCAACCGTGACCGCATGTTGTCACGCCTCGCGCGTTCCCGCGATGCCTACATGAACGGCATCGACTCCCTTGAGGACTACGCTGCCATCAAAGCATCCATCCAGAAGGAGATCGACCAGATCGACGCGGAGCTGTCCACCCTCGAATCTGCGTCCGGCGCGTCCCCCGAAGTTTCCCTGAAAGAATCCATCAAACGCACCTTGGAAACGTTGGAATCGGACGCACCGATCTCGAAAAAGTACGACGCCGTCAAACGCATCATCGACACTTGTACTTTCGATAAGCAAAACATGCTTCTTTCCATCGTATACCGCTACGAAGTCTAACAATTTTCATCTATATCCAAAATTGTAGTCTATTGACATCCGGTGGTCCATATCCCAACAGCCTACAATTTCACAACAAATGGAAACGCGCAGCGAACTTAACCGCTGCGCGTTTCCCGTATTTTCGTGTCATCTCTCATTCACGGCGCATGTACCGCTCCGCTCGGAGCGCTGCTGCAATCGAAGAATTTCGCCTTCCCTGCGTAAAGCTCGTTCATGAACGCAAGCGTGGCCTTTGTGGCAAACGCCTGCCGTTCTTCGTAATGGAGATCTTCAATTGCAATCAGGCTTCCGTCTTTTCTTTTCGCATAGCTGCACACCCTGATTTTTGCGTTCTTCTTCAATTCCGACCCCCTCGCCTACATTTCGGACCGTTTACAAAATCGGAAGCACCACATCGTAGTCCAGAAGCGCTTCCCGCCGGATATCCTTTTCATCGACAAACACTTGCTGGTCTATCAGCTGTTCCATGAGATCCCGAATCGCTTCCGGCTTGAGCCTCGCCGTTCCCTTTTCATAATATGATGCAGGGACTTCAAAATAGCTCTCAAAAAACGCAGTGGCGCGTTGGAAGTAATCACCCTTGCTCATCTTCCGCTGCTCCCGAATCCGTGATCTCCGCGCGGTGTTTCATCCAATCTCTCCACCCGCTTGAACGCCGCGTGCTGGAACGGGATCAGGATCATCTGTGCGATTTTGCTTCCTTCTGCGACTTCATAATTCTCGCCGCTCGTATTGACCAGCGTGACCATGATCTCCCCCGTGTATCCAGAGTCTACAGTCCCGGAGCATAAGATACCGAACGATTTCAGAAGTCCGCTCTTTGCGCGGATCGCTCCGAAGTAACCCTCCGGGATGGCCATATGCACTCCTGTCCGCACCGTACCGCGCGAGTGTGCCAGTATGATCTTTTCTTCTGCCGCAAACAGATCCATTCCCGCGTCCGCGTCGTGCGCGTAAACCGGCATCCGTGCGCCATTCTCCAGCATAACTGGGATACGCCTGTCCGAAATATCGATATTCGCCAACATCTTGCACACGGCGCTGTCCGTAATTCCGTTCACAATGTCCGACATCTGCGCATTGACGCCGTCCAGAAAGCCGCTCCAATATGCGCAGGCTTTGCTTCCCGTTTCTGCCGCTTCCAATCCTGCAAAACCTTTCTTGATTGCGCTGTCCATCATGTTCTTCTCCCCTTGTAATTGAATTTTTTGATATGCTCGTTTCTGGCGTAGAACGGCTGAAAACGTTCTCCGTATCCCTTTTTCAGGATTCGGTCAAGCTTTTCCTGCAAAACATCGGATTCGTTCCCGCATCCCCATGCATCTCCGAGTTCTGCATCCAGTTCCGCGACCTTCACGGCCAGCTTGTAAAGCCGTTCCGGACCGTATCCATCCATTGCAAGAGCCGCACCGTACAGATCTGCGTATTTCTGGCAGCCCGCCTCAAACCCGATCTGAAGGTACTCCTGCAGTTGTTCCTTCTGCTTCTGTGCGAAGGTCATGCCCATCATTCGCCCTCCCGGAAGCACGCGCGGATCTTGCTTCCATTCCACATGGTGAATTCTACCGTGTAAAAGCGTCTCTTGGGATGTACATAGATCACTGTTCCGTAGAGCGCTTCCTTGTCTGCAGGTCGGCCTTCCGTTTTATCCGCTGAGAAATTAACGAACTGCTTTACGGTTTGTCCTACCTGAATCATTTCTTTTTCCTCCATCTGACGGCCGGTAGACTCGGCCGTCCATATATGCCTTGTACCCGTTTTTCATCATGGAGCGGATCGTGTCATCGTCATAAATGCACGACTTATGTTCCGTCGCCATCATGGTCTTTCCGTCGAAAGCGCGGACGATTTTGAATTCCTTCATCGTATACGTCCTCCGGCCGCTTTCGCGTCACGCTGGCGCTTTCTGGCGCGGCTTTTCTGCGCCTCCGAAGCGCCAGTGCGGATACGCCGTTCCTGCTCGTTCTTGAGTTTGCTTGCATATTCCGCCCGCTTCATTTCTTCATATGCGGCATATTCCCTGCAATCCTTCCGGCATTCCGCGCTTCTCTTCGCGCATTCCGCCGTGCAAGGGCATCTTTTGTCAAAGTGCTGCGGCATCCCCGCCAAATGTCTTACACCCCCAACAGTGATTTCATTTCTCTGTAGTCGTTCCGTCCCATGTTCTTTCTCCGACTTTCGCCGACCATCATGACCGGATGGCATCTTTCCAGCAGCCTGTCATAGATCCGCTTTCTCCGGATGTCGCATTCTTCCGTCATCTGCTGCGGCGAAAAGTTACTGGTAATGACCATAGGGACCTTTGCCCGATAGAGCGTATCGACGATGGTCGTGATATGCTCGTTCATGTACTCTGTGTCGCGCTCGACGCCAAGATCGTCTATGGATATCAGATCCAGATTGGCCAGCTCGTCAATGAATTCCATCTTCCCGTTCCAGATCGCGCTGATCTGGTTCGTGAGCCTCGAAAAGCTCGTCATGCGGCATCTGTATCCCTTGGAAACCAGTTCATTTACGATGCACGCCGCGAAGAAGCTCTTTCCCGTCCCGACATCTCCGTAAAGGAGAATCCCTTTTCCGTCTCTCCGGAGCCTTGGAAAATTCTCGCAATAGCTCTGCATTCCTGCGGATACCTTCGGGTTTGCACGGTCATCTGCTGCAAACGTGAAGTCCGCCATGCATTTGTCCATTCCGGCAAAAGCAACTGCTCTCAGGTCCGCAATTTCCATCGCGTGTTCCCTTTCGTTCTGCATTTGATTGGACTCTTCGGCTTTCTTCATCATGCACTTGCAGAGGCACGGAGCTTTCATTGTCGTTCCGTCCGGAAGATCGACCTTCGTCTGCCGTTTTCCTCCGCAGATCTTGCAGTAAAGAAATCCATCGCTGCCTGTCTCTGTGTTCGCCAAGTCCGCAGGGACCTTCTTTGCGGTATTCCGCATGAGCGCCGCATATCCCCGTCTGTTGTCCTCATTCGGGATGTAAGGGGCTTCCGCCTGCTTCTGCGCCCGCAGTTTCATGAGTTCATCCATCCCAAGCGTCATTTGTAGAAATCCTCCGGTGAGCCGTAGTCAATTGGTACGGCATTTTTCAGGGACTGCGTCGTTTTCCTGAAACTGCCGCCCTTGTCCTGCTCTCTCGCAAGCCATGCCGTAATAAATGCCCGTACCCCGCGCCGCGTTTTTCGTTTTGTCTTGTTGGAGTCGCACCATCCGGCCATCTTCCGAAGCTCCTGCATAACGTCAACAGCCGGGTACAGTTCCTTCCATTTGACGTAATCGTCGTTCGTGACATCGAAGTATGAGTTATCATGCAGGATAAGCGAGATCACCGGCGGCGTGGAGGCGGATTTTTCCGGCTCCGCGCACATATCCTCTGTATATTTCTTCTTATCTTTTCTCTTATCTCTATCTCTTATCTCTATCTCTATAGAACGCTGTTCGCACAATGTTCGCACATCGTTCGCTTCTAACGGAACGTTTTCGGTTCCCGCGTTCTGTTTTGCCAGTTTTCGGGCATCCCTCATACGCTGTGCGGATGTTCCCTCGGAGCCGACGTTTGAAACGGCAAACGGGAAAAAGAAATTCACATTGTCATCCGTTTCTGCCAGACCGCAGCTCAGTAAATAAGCCATTGTGACCTTTACGTTGTCAACCTCTTCGTCGAGTTCAAGCGCAAGCTCAGCTGCAAAGTCATCCTCCACGCCGCTCCAACGCAATATACCGTCATGCTGCATGGCGAGAAGCTGCATTTTGAGATAAATCGTAAGGTAAGTGTCACCGCCTGCGAGTTTCCGAAGCTTTTTTATTCGAACACTTGAAAAGAAATCAGAATAGAGTTTCAGCCAATAATACCTTTTTTCACCCATATTCGCCCTGCTCCATCAAAACGGCAGATCCAGTCCGCTTTCATCGATCTGCGTGAAATCCTCTTCGACCGGCATCGTCCTCTTTTCCGCCGGCTTCTCATAGACCGGCGGATTCTCGCCGCTCCGGCTCTCGCCGAAATAGACACTGTCTGTCACGACCTCGGCTTTGGCGCGCTTGTTTCCGTCCTTGTCCACAAACTTCCGGATCGTAAACCTTCCCTTCACAATGGCCATCTTGCCCTTCGTGAAGTTCCTGTCCACGAATTCCGCTGTCTTTCTCCATGCAACGCAGTCGATGTAGTCCGTCTCCCTCACGCCGTCTCTGTTCTGGATATCCCGTTCCACGGCCAGCGTGAAGGACGTTACCGCGTCCCCTGACTGCGTCCTGCGCAGCTCCGGGTCCTTTACGAGCCGGCCCTGCAATAAAACTTCATTCAGCAATTTTCCATCCTCCGTTTTCCAATTTGCTCCACGTCAAGCCGCCTGCGCGGCCAAGCGCCGCGTTTGTACTCTTTGACGTGAACTTTATCGTCGAATTCAAAATTCGCCCCGTTGACGCTTCTGCGGCCTCACAGTCACATGCCGTTCAGGAGCAGAAGCATCCCGCCGATTGAAACGGCCAGCAGCGAGATCCCTACGGCGGCGTAGCATACCATCTCGCGGCTGCTGCGGAATCCTCTCCACTGGTATCCGGCTTTCAGAAATATGATCCCGCCGACCATACACACGATATCCGAGAATACCGCAAGGAATGTCAAAAACACCTTCACTTCTTCTCTGCCTCGCTTTCCAGATATCGTTCTTCCAGCCGTCCAAGATAAAACTGTGCCTTTCGGATGTCCTCCAGCGGTTTCCCTTTGAACGGATGCCGCCAGATGTATTTGACCGTCTGCCATGCCAGCACCGCCGCCACCGGATCGTCCCATCCCTCGACCATCGCATTGAGCGCGTCAATGCACTCAATGGAGCCATGGCAATAATGCGTCGGATGCTCCACGGCGTTTTCAGCCTGTGTTACCTCTGCATCCTGATTCATGAATGCGTTGACCTGCGCCATCGGCTTTTCTGCCGGTGTTGGAATCTTCATTTCCTGATTCCAGCATTTCTCACAGAGTTCTGCACTTGCTGTATTTGCATTACACAGGTCAAGCGGGATAGGAAGAATATCTCTATATGCGTGTGGGCAATAACGCATTCCGCCAAAGCAGTCTTTGTTTTCCGCGCCAGGTTCCTTTCTCAATACAAATTCTTTCTGCGTCATTTCTTCACGACCTCCGTTTTGAAATATCGGCATCCGCAATCAACTGCTCCACCGAAAAAATGGCTTTCTGCGTTGAAGCAGCTGAACTTGTCCCACGACTCGCATCCCATGCACGTTTTCTGTGCGGCCGCAGGCTCCTCCCGTGCGGTCACGGCTTCTGTTCTTTTTCGCTCCGGCATTCGCCGTCCTCCTTCCGTTCAAAAAATTCGCATCCGCAGTTTACGAAATCTGCGCAATGTGGACTGTCTCCGTTGCAGCAGGCCCATGTGAAGTCCTCCCACCATACGCATTCCTCACAGCGCTCCGACACGCTTTGCCGCCTCCTTCACGAAATACCGCTTGTACCGCGTCGCGTCTCCAAACCGGTCCGTTCCGGTCTCCCATACGTCTGTGACCTCATATCCGCGATGCTTCAAGTCCCAGATTCTTGCGCCGAGACGGGTATTCCCCAGCTCGCGCGTTGCTTCCAGTTGCGTGATGGAGCCATGCTCCCTGCAGTAGGCAACGATCCTCTCGCAGTCGTTCATACCATTCCTCCTTCTAAACGTCTGCCCAGTTCCGGCAGAGCATCGTGAGCGAAACATACGCGATTGCAGTCTCTCCGACCTCTAACCAGAACTTTCCGTACATGCTGACGATGCTGACCTCGTAGACCTTTCCGTGCCTGAGTCCGTGGTATCCGGTCTTTCCCGTATACCGCATCCGGACTGTGCTCCGTTTGTCGTTCATCGTGTATCCCCTCCTAATTCTCATTCTACAAGCGGCAACAAATGTTTTTTGTACAATTTTATGTCAACCAAAGCATGGAAGAAAAACAGCGGAGCGCATGAAGTTGCACCCCGCTGCTTTTGATTTCTTATAACCCTCGGAATCCTTCTCAAACCACATCGAAGAGACACAGATTGTCGCTTCGCAGAGATTCGTCGTATTCCTTCAGATATCCAACCGCATCCCGGAAATAGTCGTTGTTCAGCTCAATGGTATATCCACGCCTGCCGGCCTTGATGGCCTCCAGCGCAACCGTCCCAAGCCCGCCGAACGGATCGAGCACCAAATCTCCCGGATTGCTGTACCGGTTTATGAGCCTGTCCACGATGTCTATTTGTAACGGGCAAACATGGTTTTCTTTCCGCCGCTGGCTCTGCGTTGTGTTGAGCGTTCGCATCCGGTTGATATCGTCCCATACCTGATCTGTCCAGCTTCCGGGCGCTACGACCATGAATGTGGCCGGAAGATGCCCATCCGCATCCAGCTCCTTTGCCAGCTGCACATGCTCGTCATATCTGTATACGGAATCTCGGCTGTACTTTCTGTAAAGCGCTTGCAGTTTGCCGGTATCCGCGTGAAGCAGCTCGTCCTTTGTGATAAGCCGGTTTCCGGAGCTTCGCCAGAAGCCGTGCGCATCGATCTGCCATTGCGCGCGTGTGTATTCCTCCTTTGTCTTGGAAACACGCTCATCTGCGTATGCCTTCGACCGGTCCGTCGGGAGCTTCCGGAAAAGTAAAATATACTCCGGGCAGCCCACACCCATTTTCGTTCCGTCTTTGCACTGCTCGGACCATCCGAGCCGGTATGTCTGGTTGTTCTCACGCACCACGTCCGTGACGACCGTTATCATGCCGAAATACGCAAAGCCATGCTCCATGTAATGCCGGATGCACATGGCGTGGAAAGGCTCCATCGTCGGCATACCTGTTCCCGTTGCATTGCCGAAGAGAACGCGGTCTTTGACATGGCAGCAGAATACTCGTCCGGGTTTCAGCACGCGCAGAAGATTCGGCGTCAGATAGTCCATCTGCTCAAAGAACTTTTCCGTATCCTCGTTGTGCCCGAAATCGTTATAGCTCGGCGTGTATTCGTAATGATTGGAAAACGGGATGGATGTAACGATCAGATCTATGCTGTTATCTGCCATTTTCGCCGTTTCCTCGCAGCAGTCGTTGTTGACCGCGATCCAGTTCTTTCCTCTGATCTCCACTCTCTCAACTCCTATGCTTCTGGCCATTTCCTGCTTCATGCGGTCGCCGGAAAGGCCGTATTTTTTTACGATCTCCCGCATCTGCTCCTGCATGTAGTCATGCTGCTTCCACTTTTTCTGCAAAACGTCCCAGATTGGGATCTCTGCCTCCGTGTAGATGATGTCCACAATGACCTTCTCCGTCTGCAAGAAGCGGTAGCAGCGGTGGATCGCCTGAATGAAATCGTTGAATTCATAGTCGATCCCGACGAAGATCATTCTGTGGCAATGCCTCTGGAAGTTGCAGCCCTGACCGGAAAGTTCCTTCTTCGTGGCAAAGAGACGGATCTTTCCATCTGAGAAGTCAATGACGCGGCGTTCGCGCTCGTCATAGTCCATCGTCCCGTAGATCTCCACGGACTCCGGAATCACGCGGTGTATTTCATGTCGTTCCGCTTCAAGGTCGTGCCAGAGAATGAAGCTTGCCTCCGGATCACTGTCAACGATCTCCTTCGCCATCTGTACGCGCGCAGCAATCGTCTCGCGCTTTTCCCGCGACGCCTCCTGAAGATTCGTCGCCGCGTCGTTCATCATCTTCACCTGACCGTCTCGATCTGCGATCCGTCCGAAATCGTCATGCACAATATGCGTTCGGACCTCAAGCCCCGGAAGCTCATATCCCTCGTCCGAATATCCAAGGTCAGACGGCTTTCCCAGAAACAGCGCCCACGAGCTGACCCATAGCCAGAATTCTTCCTCCCGGTGCGGATATAGCGTCAGGTTATTCGCCTTCGTGCTGTCACGCTTGAAAAACCGCGTAAGCGCCTGCCCCGTGTCCATGACCTCCAGATATCCGGCGTAGTGAATGATCTCCTTATACCTGTTCGGAGCCGGTGTGGCCGTTGCGACCATTTTATATTTGACACCCTTGAACTTCTGCAAGAACGTCTGATACGTTTTGCTTCCGAAGGAACGCAATACGGATGCTTCATCCAAACTTGTCGCCGCGAAGTACGTCGGGTCAATATCCCCGTCCCGGACGCGCTCATAGTTGGTGAGCATGATCTCTGCACAAGCGTTCTCCCGTACCTCCTGCATGGTCCGGACATAGACCGGCTCTTCGTATCCGAGGATCTGTACGGCATCGCGCTTGAACTCCTGCCGCACGCCGAGCGGAAGCACGATCAGTGCCGGCTTCCCCTCACGCTTCGCCGCGTGATGGCAGAATTCCAGTTCCTGCGCGCTTTTTCCCAAGCCGAAACTCTCAAAGAGCGCCCGCCGGCCGCCGCGCAGCGCCCACCGTACCGCGTCCCGCTGATGCGGCTTTAACGCTGGATTGATATCTTCCTCCGGGACAGAAAAACCGCTTACCGGAGCCGTCTCAATTTTTGATTCCAGAAACTCCAAATAGCTTTTGTTCATGTTTTCTTCTATCTTTCCCTCCGTTTCCCGTGATGGCAGTACCCATTCACCGAGGTTTCCTGACATCCTGTGAAATAGCTGCACCAAATCCGATTGTTTTCTTTGTCCCTTGAAGAGTACATACAGTCTCGGCAGCGCGTTATGGCTTCCGGTGCATTTTCAATTGCTTCTCTTGCTTCCCGCACGCAGTCCAGATAGCCTTCCGTGTATTCGCTCAAATCACCGCCGATTCTTGTAAACGGAACTGTTTCGAGCAATTCATCTGCATTGACAAATTTCATGCTTCGTCCTCCTGAATTTCAGCCAGCCAAAAATCGCGGCGGCACTTTCTACATTCCTCTTCGTCTCTCACAAGGCAGAAAAGAGCATCGTCATCTTTGTTGTGGCATCTTTTATCTACGACGATGGGGCAAATAGAGGGCATTCCGTCACTTTCAATCCTCGCATTCGGGAACATTTTCAAAAATTCGCTCTGCCTCGTTTTGACCGGGTGTTCTTTTGCCCATTGCTCTACAATAGGAACTAGATCAATAGCGTTTGCACATAATGTTGCGCAATATTCCACTTCATTCCCCGGGCAGTTTCTGCAATAATTCATAAAATAATTGCACATCCTAGTTCGTGCTTTCAAAAATTCAACAGCATCCATTTTCTGTCCTCCTACATCCAGACCATATCGCATTTGTTGTCCACGCAATCCTGCAAGATTGCCTTGAAGTCCCGGAACATCGCGCAGTCGCTGCGTCCGGCATAGCCATAGCAGATGTCATCGTCGTAGTCTCCAATGACCTTCAAGATCGCCTTGCAGGCTCCGTACCGGATTTTCCCATCACAGTCGCTTTCAAGCAGGAAATTCACGGCCTTTACAGGAAGGTCGTTTTCACGGACCATCCTGATCGTCTCCGTGTCCCAATCCGTAAAGAACTTCTTTTCCTCATCTGGCCGCATGAGAGACGGCACATCGTATAATTTTTTGTAGTGGCTGCAAAACGGCTCTCCCATGAGTTCGGCCACTTTGTTCCGCAGCCGCATGAATTCGCTATACCCGAGGTCGATACCCCGACCAGTTTTCTTACACTCGATCGTTACGCCCATTTTCATTTTCCTTTCTTTGGCTTCCCATAGCTGCAAAAATCATCCGGTTCTACGCAAACGGCCTCGCCGGAATACCCGCGTTCATTCGCTTTTGGCTCCGTGTGCAGATAGCAAAGACCGTTTGGGTGGTTTTTGTAATACGCACAGTTCCGGCACCGCGTCACCCGAACAAGATCAGGCTTCGACCGTCTGCTGATTTGCTCGCTCATTTCGACCATCTGTTTTGACACACAACTGCCGTCGATGTCATTACCCATCGCTTTTCTCCTTCCGCTCACCATAGCTGCAAAAATCATCAAATTGCGTTACCACTGCGTCACCCTTCGCCATATTCGTCCAATGGAGGCAGAGCGCGGCACCGGATTTTTCTGCAAAACTGTTGATGTATGCGTGACTACAGTCCTTACACCGCACTACCGGCGCAGCATCAGCTGCGGGAGCATTTTTGAGCAGAAGAATGACTTTTCGCAGCAAGAACTCCGCTTCTCTCGTATACAAAGTCCCACTGTTCCGCTTGATCGCATCGATTGCGCCGGAACGTAGGATGTATTTATCACTCATTTATGTTGCCCTCCATTGATTCCTGAACTTCGCTAAGATCGAGCAAGGCAACCTTCTTTCCGCTCGGTGTCGGCTGATTTTCCGCGTTGCAGGCTTCAAAATCTGCCAGCGCCTTCGCGCGGCTTATATAATCAGTCATAATCCATATACCCCCTTACGATTCTGTTTTGCATTTCATACGGCAATGCAAGCAGCGGCGTGCATCTACTCAGGATCTCTGCTTTCAATAGCCGTTCCGCCTGCCGCTTGGTCAGCCGCCGCTCTCGCTTCTTCGGTGGTAGCTCACCTTTTGCCGCCGCAATAGCGGTCGGGTTATGTTTGTGCTGGCCCATTCTATTTCTCCTTCATCAGTGGTGCGTCCTCAAATTCCATTTTTCGAGTGCGGCCGGCCGTTCGTCTTTCACGACTTTCACTTCTCCATAGTCTGAAAATTCAACTTCTACCGTGTAATCGTTCTTTGGAGTTCCGACGGCGCACTTTGTGCAATGGATTCCAAACTGCCAGCCGCGCCGTGTTCCGAACTCAAAACTTGCTTTTCTGAAGAATTTTGCTTCACCGCCGCAGAACGGGCATGGTTTCAGTTCAGCCATTCTTCTTGTCCTCCATTTCCGCCAGCGCTTTCTCGGCCTCCTCGCGGGTTAAGAAAATCGTTTTTCCTATGGAACTTTCCACGAATGGGCAGAACGGGTATGTTTCAATGTCCCATCGTTTCTGTATTGCGAAGTATTTCATGCTACCGACTCGATGCTCGAAGATTTCTCCGGCAAACACGCGGTATAATTTATCGCCCACCTTACACGGCAGCACCACCACGCGCCCTTCCTTGTCGGCTTTCATCAAGTCACGGATTCGCTCTGCTTTCGACGTATCATCCGCGAAAGCAGATTCTATAATGGTCTTGGCGTTCACCACCTGCTCCGGTGTCAGCCCCGTGTCCTCGTAGGCCGCGAGGCGTTCACACACCGCTGTTTCAAACGGGCAATCCTTGATTTTGCACCCGCTGCCGTAGCACGGTGCTTCGAAGCAGCGCGGATAATAGGCGTTTTTATGCGATGATTCGTTCCATTTAGTCAGTCGTTCCATTTCGCAATTCCTTTCCCAACATATCTGCAATACGCAATTTCCAGCTTCGCGCCCTTACTTTCCTTCGCATCAGGCAGTGCAAACAGGATATCCGCCGCATCGATCATCCCGAAGCAAAGCCGCATGTAGTCCTTCGGTGTCAGCCCTTCCGGCAGCTCCGCCGGATTCAAGATCACCGCGAGAGGATACAGCTCCTGTATGTGCTTCGCCGCCATGCGAAATTTCATCTTGTAATTCGGATCTCCGGTGATCTTACCGGCCATGTAGATTTTCATTTTGCGTCTCCTTTCGGCGCATGCGGCAGCGGCATCCAATGGGTGATTTCCACTGCATCGTCAACCAAATCAGGATCATCTTTCCCATATTCCGCCAACAGGTCGAGGACTACAGGCGAATCCCAATACCAGTTTTCTCTGTAAAAACACGCCGTGCCAGAAAACGAAACGTCCTTTATTTTTCCGTAATACGATTCCGGTGCTCTGTTCACCCACACGACGTTTACAAGAATCAGTTCCTCCGGCATCCGCTCTGTCACCGGAATCCACCTTTGTTTCTCTCGCAGCGCCGCGTTCTCGGCGGTCATCTGCTCGATAAGGCTCACTGCCTCATACAGATAACTGTTGATGCATTCAAAGCAGCCTCGTTCGCTCCTTTGGCACATATCGCAACTTTTCTGTTCCTCTTTCGTTGCGCTGCACCGCAGCGCCTGCACGATCTCCTTATTCGTCACGTCTTATCCCCCACTTCCTTAATCGGCACAAGCCGCCATTCAATCCAGCCCCGTTCCGTCCTTCTCTGCCTGCACAGGTAATACTTCTGCGCCAGCTCATAAAGTCTATGGATGCAGAACGAATGATTCTCTTTGCAATAGTCACCGTCCGATGCGCCCTCTGCGTCAAAGTGTTCGCAGTCTGGGCAGGCGAATATCCTGCACACCGAACTACACGCATCCAGGAATTCGTCCGCAGTCATACCCTCATCTGGATCAACGTAATCCCACAAGAATGAAGAAACTGCATTGCATTCCGGATGCATCTTCCAATCGTAGACCATCCCGTCATATACGAGCGTCTGCGAATCGTATTCCCTCCCCTTTTTGATCTCACCGCCGCACAAATTACACCTGTGCGGCTTCCGCGCCTTTCGCGTCACCTCATGCAACAACACCGGATTCATCTTCATACGTCCTTTCCTTTATGGCGCGTAGCGCCCGCGCAAAATTCAAATTTTCGCATCGAACACCGTTCCGCACCGCTTGTACCGGAATCCCGACCACATAGCAGAACTCCCATGTCCGTCTGCGGCCTCCTGCCTGAATTCGGCTTTGTTCTGGAAGAACCTCACCACAAATTCAGATTCAAAATCCTCAACCGTGACGATATCCCACTCGAAGATCTTCTCACCATGAATATCGTCCATGCCCGTGTACTGCCCCACCGTCTCCGGATCGACCTCCACGGCCGTGTCAAACGGCTTCCCGCTGTCGATGAAAGTCTTTCCTCCGCACGCGCACCCGTCGCTTTCCTTTCGGACGATCAGATTTCCGTACACCCACTCGCCGTTGTCCACCCGCTTACCTCGAAAAAGAATGTCTCTCAATTCAATGCCTCCCATTGTTTTTCGTCTGAGAACTCATGTTTAGCTCCCTATATTTCCATCATACGAATCGCCACAAATGTTTTTTGTACATCGTTATGTAAACGCACGGTGCCTCGTTTTGCCCATCACCACCCACACCGGACTGCTGTCTACTTGCACACCACCTGACCATCCGTCGAAGCACTTCCGAAGGAAACCTGTATCGTTGCCGAAAGGCAACCGCGCAAATTTTATTTTTTGAGGTATGCCATATCACGTTTTCGTTTTTTCGCCTCAGAATTGGAAAACCACCCCCACCCTCCCCCGAGTGAGAAAAACACAGCCATTAACCGGTCTCGTCATGCGAAGCGAATACGCAGGCACTCGCGCTCCGGCAGGCTTTCGAATCATATAGTGACCGAGTGAGTGAACGTGGAGGTGGGGGGAAGTGCTATGCGTGGTTGCGGAAACAAAAGCCCGTCTTGACTTGTAAAATGGGGGGGCGGCTTGCATTTCTGCCGTCTCGGTTCCGGGTTCCGTTTACATTAGTACCAATAATGCAAACGGAAGTTGCTCCATATTGAATGAATTCTTGCAAAACTCGGATTTATCCGAACTTTTGGCGATTTTCGAGTTCTGAGGCGCTTTCCTGGGCTGCTTGCTTCATCCGTTGTTATGGCAACAAAACGAGCCAGACAAGCCGGAGCCGCTGAACACGGCGGAGCTGCGAACACTTTCCCCCTCCCGCCCTTGTGGCGCTGCATTTGCTGGCGTGATGGTGGCCGGATGTCTGCGGGGCTGAGATGTGCCGCGCTTGCATTGGTGGCAGTGAATGAAACGGGAGTAAACTATACTTTAGTCGTGGGCGTGTAAAACGTGTGCGCACATACGCGCACGGGCGCATACACGCGCGACGCGCGCGCACGCACGCGATTTAATTGTATGTAGATACAGTTAAGCCGCCTCGGCGTATAGCTGGGGCGGCGTGGTGGAGGTATGGCGGGGGCGCTGCTTTAAGCTTGGGCGCGGTAGCGGCTGCGGATGGTGTCGATGCGGCGCTGCACTGCTGATTTGCTCATACCTAAAGCAGAGGCAATAGCGCGGACGGTGAGACCGACTGCAAGCGCCTGGATGATTTGTCGATCGGTGTTGTCGGCGGCGGTGGCCTCGATGGCGGCGCGGATGATGGCGGCATCTTCGGGGCTGCTGGCGGGGGCGGCTGTGACGCTGGGCAGGACGTCCAACAGGTTTTGATTTGCCGCGCCGCTGTCCGCGTCGTCGATGATATGGCAGCAGTTGGCGGCGTGGCGATACTCTGCGCGGGCTATGGTGTGTACGGCCTGAGTGCAGGCGGCGAAGAGAATAAATGCGAGCGTGTGCGGCTCTTCGGCCTGTTCGTTGCGATCAAGGGCGGGAGCAACGCGGGGCCACGCTTCAGCGGCGACGGTCTGCGCGTCGTCGGCTGTGCGCATCCATGCCGTGTCAGTGCTGCGGCCTGTAGCTTCGGCGCGGCTTTTGACGGTCCACGCCATTCTCTGCAAGGCGGTATACTGTTCCTCGCCGCTCATGTTCTCCCACTCGCGGCGGGCTGCTGTGGCGGCTTGGGCGGCTCTGTGCGCCTCTTTCAGGCAGACGGCAAACTGCGCGCGGCTGCGGGTTTCCGGGAACTCTGCGACGGTTGCGCGGTACAGGCTCCATGCCTGCCGCATGATCTGAGATTTGGACATGGTGACGATCTCCTTTTCCGTGATTTTATGGGGCGGGGCCGCTTTGTTTCCCGGTGCGGCTCTGCTGGGGTGTCCGGGGGGCGGCTGGTGGTGCGTCAGCCTGCCGGGGTTGCGTTGATGACTGCGGGGCCGTCAAACACGCTCTCCACTCCGCCGCCGTGGTAGGCGGTACGGACTACGGCATACGCCGCGCTTTTACTTGTGATCTGCATGATGTTCTCCTTTCAGTTCTCGGTGAAGTACCGGCGCAAAGTGGAATCTTCCGGGCTTTCTGAATCCAGCCACGCATTAAACGCGCTGGGGTTGCGCTTTTCGAGTTCATCCATGATCCAGCCGCGCGTGATTGCGGTTTCCGGTGATGTGCTGAGATATTCCGTTGCTTCCCATGCTTTCAGAAGCTGTTCGTTCGTCAGTCCGGCTATGATTGCCGGGGCTGGTGCGGTTTCGTGTTTCACTGTGCAGGCTCCTTTCAGGTTGTCCCGGCGTTCCATGCGTTCCAGATTGTCGCGGTATCCTGCCCTTGCTCTATGCGCTCGATGCAGAAAATCAAGAATCGCTCGAAAAGCGGTTTGTTTTTCACCTGCTGGTAAATCTTCAAAAATTCGTTATTCTGGTTCATTTTTATATCTCCTTTCAGTTTTTAGATGATGTATAGAACTTCGTCGGCCATGATTGAAATTGCTTCCTGCTTCATGCTGATTTTCAGGCCCTGCGCAAGTTCGAGCACTTTTCCGATGTTCTCGCGTGCCTGTTCTTCCGTGCAGTTGGAGTAAACAATAGTAACGTGTTCTTTCACAAGGCCCGCCGTTTCGCTCTGCCAGAAGCCGCTTGCTTCCGTCGCAGTGGCTCCGCCGAAGAGTTCGGAGAAGATCGCGGCCACTTTCTTCACCTGTTCCGTGTTGTCCGCCTCCTGATCTACTCCGTTTGTACCCGGAACATAGATTGCAAGTTTGTGATCGAGCTTCAAGGCTCCGTACTGTTCAATGTTCAGATTCAGCATTTTGTTACCTCCATCAAAACAGATATTTTTTAACGTTGAGGCTCTGCGCTTTGTTGTAAGCCTCTTCGGCGGCCAGATAATACGGATGCGCGTAAGTAGCGCCTTTCGTGATCTCGAGTTCGTTCGCCTTGGCAAGGTTGATCGCGTAAATGTTGTGCAGCCGCTCAATTTCTCTGTTGGCCTGTGCTCTCGTGATAATCATTTCTGTATCTCCTTTTCGGTTTTTGTTTTGGGTTTTGTTTCATTTGATGGCTTTATTATAATAGCAAAACATGATAAAATCAATATGTGATATTATACAAATAATTGATAGAATAATTGTTTGTATTGACAAATTGCACAATATCAATTATAATTGGTACAAATACGGGGCAGCCCGTAGAATACACAACAGAATCAAGTGGAGGAAAACACATGGATGCAAGCAAAGCAATACGGTATATGTTGGCCGATACCGGTATACGGGAAGCTGAGTTAGCGCGGCGCGTGGGGATTGCACCGCAAAATCTGAATACCCGCTTAAAGGCTCCGCAAAACTGGCGTATCGATGATCTGTGGCGGCTTGCGGCGGCTTGTGGTGCATCGCTGGAATGCGCTATCCGTTTGCCGTCCGGCGATCTTTTGCCAATCACGCCAAGCCCCGAGCGGATGGACGGAACGCCTGCACCCGTCCCGGCCGCGCAACCAGTAGCAGAACAGCCCGCGCCGAAATCCACTGAACAGCCGAAACGCAACACGCCGGAAGAATTGCTGGAGCAGCAGAAAAAGAAGCTGGCCGAGCAGGCGGAAGAAATAAAACGGCGGCAGGCTGAAAAGGCCGAAGCGGAAGCGCGGAAAGAGGCAGAACGGCAGCAGCGGGAAAAAGAAGCACAAGAGTTTCTGCGGCAGTTTGTCGAGCAGTTCAACCGGGAGCAGGCGCGGCTTGCTGGAGCAGGTAAGCCGTTCAAGGAATGGCGTGATCTGTACGATCAAGATCAAAATGATATCCTGCACGCTGCAAGCTTCCGAGATTATCGGGAGGTTTCCACTTTGCAGGAACTGACACCGCGCGAGAGAAAAGCGCGGGGCTTCCCTCTTTTCGATGAAAAACCGAAAAATTTCTGAACAGTGACGATTCCAAAATCCCGGAGCCTGAACAGCCGCTTTTCAAAAACTCCGGAGCCTGACGGCCTGAACAGCGCCGCCGGAAAACTCCGGGGAAAATACAGAACAGCGTCCGAGAAAAACGCGGGCGCTGTTTTTTTACGCTTGAGCGGGACAAAAGCAGAAAACGGAGCAGAGTATAAATCAGAAACAAAATCACACCGAACGGAGGAACTTCAAAATGACGAATAAAGAGCTTGGCAGCGCGATCCGCGCGACACTGAAAACGGCAGGCTATGCACCGCGTGATATATCGGTCCGTGTCCGGGACTGCGGCTACAGCACGAGCGCGAGCGTGACGATCAAGAACCCGGAAATCCGCCGGGAAAGCGTGGAACGCCTGCTTTCCAAATTTGAGAGCATCGACCGCGACTATGCGACGGGCGAGATTCTGGCGGGCGGCAACTGCTACTTATTCGTAGACTACGCGGACGGAATCTTCGACGAACCGGCGCAGGAGATGGCAACGACGGCAGCGGGCATTCTCCGGGAAAAACGGGAATGCATCCGCATTTTCGACGGCCTGTATCTCTGCAACATTCAGGGTCGCACGGAGCTTCGCCAGCAGAACGGCACGGGAAATTTCACACAGCGGATCGGCGGCTTTTCGCTTCAAAACGAGCTGTGCATCGCCATGTATAAGTATGCAAAATTCGGGACCATCGCGCCCTGATGGCGCGGCGCACCGAACCAGTAAAACCAGAAAAACCAAGAAAACCGCAGAATCCGGCAAAACCAGAAAAACCAGCCGCACGGAAGAACCGAGAAAACCAGAAAAAGCAGAAAGCCGTCCCATTTGGGGCGGCTTTTTTGCGTCCGGATGTACAAAAACCCACTTACACGGCCTGCTATGCTGGGATCATGGAGCCTCGCAGAAAACGAAAAAATTTCAGCTTCTGCGGGACAAATCCGGATTTCCGCGCAGAACAAAAACTGTAAAGAAATCACACAAAAAGGAGATAAAACCATGAAGCCTGAAACTTTCAAATCGATCATTCGCGGATTTCTGCTGACCGTGCTTTTCATCGTGATCTTCAGCGCAGACGCGCTGATCGAGTACATTTTCTGAGGGAGGAAAAAATCATGACCGTTTTCGTAGCCGTTCACCACTGGGATACGCCAGACAATGAGGGCGTGGAGATTCTGGGCGTTTTTGAGAAGATCGAGAAAGCCCGCGCGCAGATCGTGGCCGGGTCCGGAACCATCCGCGCGGAGTATGACGAGGATTTCTGGGATGAGGATATGACATGGGATGAACCCACAGAGATTCACCTGGGCAGAGACGAGAGGGGTTATTCAAACCCTGCCACGATTTACAGTTGGGAGATCATTCAGCGGGAAGTCGAATAAAAAACTGAATTTTCCGGGACAAATCGGGAAAACCCGGCAGAACAATCCATAGAACAGAAACAGGAGGGACCCCCTATGAAAAATTTCGAGACCATCGCAAAAACCATCGAAAACCAGCTGAATTCCGGAAATCCCCGCATGACCATCTGCACACAGAACGAATTCGGCGGCGTGTATTTCCTGCACGTCACCGTCACGGGGGCGGACACGAAGCCCTACGCGCAGTACAAGGAAGCCCTGACCATCTACTTCAAAAAACGCGGAGGCCGCACGGTGTACGGAATGCGCATCTACGGCGAGAAGCCCATCGCGATTTTCAGCGGCTGGCCGGAAACGACCTATGAGCAGCCGAAAAGCTTCTGGTGCTTCGACAAAAATCTGTTTTACGGCCTCGTGGACGGATTCCCGCAGGAGCGGAAGCTTGCGGAGGAATCGGAGCGCGTCCACCTCGCAGAAATCCAGCAGAAGGGCAAAATCTATAAGGTCGTCAGCATGAACCCGGACGATCCGCGTCCGCGCATGATCGTTGAGACTTTCCAAACAGTCGAAGATCTGAAAAAAGCATTCGAGACCGCCGGAGAATTCCGCAGCGTATCCTGCCGTGCCGAGCTACAAGGCGCACCGAAGCTCAAGAATTTCTGCGGGCCGATGTACGACGGAACGGACGAAGCCGGAAATTCGGTCATCCGCTACGAATCGCGCGAGGTGTACGAAATTCTGAGCGCATAAAATTGAAAGAATTCACGGAAAAGCGGGACAAACCCCGCTTTTTCTGTAGAACAGAAACCAGAAAAACCAAACAAGGAGGCAACCAAAATGTACTACATCATCAACCGCGAGACGGAAAAGCTCGAGCTTCACTTTTCCAAAGAGGAATATCAGGCGCTTCCGGAAGCGGACAAGGCAAAAATCAAAAGCAACTTTCTGTTTTCCAAACGCGGCGGCTGCTGGGTGAGCCGTGCGAAGCGTCCGAATCTCTACTACGCCGAAAAAACGGCGAAGGAGCTGGGCGCGGAGGATCGCGGAAAGACCGGGGAGCTTCTGACCTTCGAGGAAAAAATGGCGCGACAGGCGGAGCGGGCCGCAGAGCGGGCCGACCGCATGGAGGCGCGTTCGGAGAACGCCAGAGAACGGGCGCAGGCGCTGCAAGCGCCCATCAACGCCATGCACGGAGACATCGCGTTTTTCACGCAGCCGAACATCAACACGTCCGCAGGCCGTGCCTTTACGCGGCAGCGGGAAAGAATGTTTGCAGCCTTCGACCGTGGCTTTGAGGAATTCAAAAAATCCGAGTACTACGCAGAGCGCGCAGAAATCGCCCGCAGAACAGCGGACCAGAAAAACGCCGGGGATAAAGCCTTCTGTGACCGCCGCGTAAAGGAAGCAGAAAAGGCCATCAAAAAGCTTCGGGAAAATCTGGACCACTACCACGTCATGCTGGAATGCGACGCGATGGGCGAAGCCCAGACGCGCTGGGACGGTACAAAAATCGAGCGTTCGGAGATCGAGAACTGGATCGACGATACGGAGGACCGTCTGGAATCGGAAATTTCGAAGCTCTGTTATTATCAGTCGTACATTGACGCACTGGGCGGCGTGCAGTACAGCCGGGAAAACGTAAAGCCCGGATACGTCGTAAAGATCGCGCGTTTCGGGGAATGCACCGTCCTGCGGACAGGCTCGAAGAACTTCACCTATCGCACGCCGAACGGCTTTGACCTGACCGCCGCCTATGCCGAAATTCTGGAGATCGTCAAGGCGGAGGAAGCGAAAAAACCGGTACAGCCCTTCAAGCCAGGAGAAATTTTCACCGTTCGCAGACTTCTGGCAGGCGCATGGACTCCGGAACAGTGGGAGATCGTCAAAGCGACCGACACGACCGTCACGCTGAAAAACCAGACGACCGGCGAGAGCATCCGCAGAACGCCGAAGATCCGCTGGACGTGCGAGGGCGACAAGTGGGCGCTTTCGCTCGATGATTACCGTGAAACTGTTTACCGGAATGTCGAAGAATAAAAAACATCTGCCGGGAGCGGGACAAAACGACCCTTCCCGGCAGAATCCCAATTGTGTGAAAAACCAAGAAAACCAAAACCATCGGGAGGTCATTTCCATGAAAGTAAATGCCAACATCGGCGGAAAAATCTATCCGCGCACGATTCACAAAACGACCGTCGAATATTCGGACGGCTTCCGGCAGCGCTTTAATTGCATTTCCGTCTCCGGGCGGGAATACGTCGTCCAGACCTGCAACGGAATCCCCGTCAGCGTCTATCCGCTGATCTCATTTCTTCTGCTTCCGTAAAAATTTACCCAGCCTCTGGAAAACTGGAAATGGCTGTGTTATGATGGAAAAACAAGGGCGGCAGGATTCCCACGATCGGAGCCGCCCGCATCACGGATCAGACCATTTTCGTGACCTCACGAAAATGATGCAAAACCAAGAAAAATAATGAATTCGTAAAACGAAAGGAATTTCGAACCATGGAATTTTTGCTTTTCTCTCTATTTGCAATACTGATAGCCGTCGCTGCATGGGTGAGCGCCAAGGATAACAAGCAAATCGAAAAGAGTACCGCCCACGAGCGAAGCCGCAGACTCGCAAACGCTCAGAACCGCGCCGTCTCCGACGGTTTCAGCATCACGCGCCAAGTTCTCGGAACGGATAATAATTTCACATTCTGCGTAGACGCCGAAAAGAAAAAAATCATGATTGCAACGCCGGAGGATGAAGAGCCATGGTTTTGCAGCTTTTCGGATATTCTGTCCTATAACGTCATAGAGGACGGAAACGCCACATCGGATACGGCATCCATCGTCGGCAGCGGTATCCTTTTCGGAGCCGCCGGTGCAATGGTCGCGGCCTCCGCAACGCAGGGAAGTAAAAAGAACTGTACCGATCTGCATCTGGAAATCGTCTTGAAGGACTTGATGTGTCCGCGAAAGCAGCTGAATTTCATTCAGTCAGAAGTGAATAAAGATTCGGCCATTTATGCCCGCGCAGAAGAGGAGCTGCGGGAGATCACCGCGATTCTGGATAATATCCGTCAGGAGAATGAAACGCCCCAGCCGGAACAAAAGCAGCTCGAAGGCCCGCAGGAAACGGGCGATATCTACGCAGAAATTGAAAAACTCCACGCTTTGAAGGAAAAGGGCATCATCACCGACGAGGAGTTCCAGAAAAAGAAGAGTTCCCTTCTCGGCATATAACAAAAGCCGCCCAACCGGGCGGCTTCTCTCATGCTCTTGAAATCACAAATTTTATGTACTTCGCGGGACAAATCCCATATTTTCAGTAGAATAAAAAACGTTTCAAGCAAATCTATTCCGCATTCCGCATTTTCAAGCTTTCCCGGTACTGCTGGGCATCCGGCAAATATCGGAAGTCCACGGTTTTGTCATAGTTTTCACGAACGACACGTTCGATCTCTTCCAGACTGACATGGAAAAATTCCTTCCGACCATTTACCATGTTCACGCGCTTGTCAGCAAACGCATTGTGCAGCGCTGTTTCCAGCTTCGGCGCATCGTCAGAGAAAATCAAAGCATGAATGTCGAAACGGAACGGGACCGAAGCACCGCCCAATTCGTCGATCCGGTCTTTCGGCTCCAACCTCCGCGTCATTCCGATCTTGTAGACATTCTCACCAAACGCGCCAATATTGGAAATAACATAAACATATCCTGCGCGTTCATTGGCCGCTCGGTAATCCACATCTTTCAGGGCCTTGTCCAAATCCTCCAGTTCTCCGTTTGCAGCGTCGATTTTTTCCTGAATGAGCTGTTTTCTGGCCTCACTGCGCTCCGCTTCCATCTGCTCCTGCAAACGTTTCATGAGATTTTCGTAATGGATGCGCTCTTTTTCGATGCGTTTGCGTTCTGCTTCGATTTCCTTCTGTACTTTCAGATTTTCGCGTTCAATCTCGCGCTGTTCTCTGGCGCGTTCCTTTTCATCCTGCTTTTTCTGAGCATATTCATAAGCGAGTGCAAGCTCGTTGAATTTCAAAGCTAAAAATTCATCCGAGATTTTTATATCGTTTGTAGAATTCATCCGATTGATCTTTTTGAAGATCTGCTCTATCCGCTTTTTCATGCTTTCGTAGTTGTTGAATTTGACCTTGCTTATGGCATTTTCGCATTCCGTGTTAAACGCCAGCAACGCGGACTTGATATTATCGCTGGTCATTTTTCTTCCGGCAGCCAAGCTTCCGTTGACCTGCCATTTCGTAGAGCAAACCGCCGCCGTTCCCATCTTTATCATAAATTTCTGAGATTCACGGCATTCCGACAATGCATCCTTGTATTCTTCCGACGAAGCGAAATCATAGAGCGGCTTATACAGGCCGAATTCCTGCATCAATTTTTCCTCTTCCAGCTCTACAACGTCCCGGCGGATTGCATCCTTTTGAGTGCGCAGATTTTCAGATTCTTCTTTTTCACGAGCGATTTCCGTTTCCAGCCGCTCTTTCTCCTTCCGCAGCTCTGAAAGCAGCTTTTTGATCTCTACGGCTTTCCCATGTTCGTCCGTAAACGCGCTTTCGAGTTCTTGATTTCGGCCTATGAGATTTTCCTGCTTCTGCTTTAATTCCAATATTTCCGCTTTCAACTCACGCACATGAAATAGATCTGAGAACCCCATAATTCCATCCACCTTGCATTTTAATGTAATAAAAATATATTGACAGCATCATTTTATTATGCTATTATTGTGCCTGAAAGGAGGGCAACGCATGGCACGACCGAAGGAGAACACGGAGCGGATCACCGTTTTCTTTCCGGCGGAGGCACTCGAAAAAATGAAAGAGGAAGCAAAACGCCGTGGAATGACTGTGAGCGGCTATGTCCGCTTTGCTGTTCTTGAATATCTCCATGAAAACCGAGATAAATAAAAAATGAGCAACCGTAGCTAAGTTTGGCGACCCACTACGATTGCTCTTGTGCCAAAACCGCAGGGGTTTTGTCTATTCAAGTATAGACGAAACGCCCTGTAAAAGTCAAGCGCTTTTACAGGGATTTTTATACCCATTTTCAACCGGAACGAGAAAGGAGAAAACCATGAACGATTTGCAAGTCATTCAAAATAACGGCGTCGAAGTCGTAGACAGCCGCGCAGTCGCGGAAATGATCGGAAAGAACCACAAGGAACTGCTGCGGGACATCCGCAACTATGCCGAAATCATTGAAAATTCTATTGAGCGCAATTTTGCGCTGGTTGATTTCTTCATCCCTCCGGCATTTCACTGTTGACATAAGAATGTACAAAAAACATTTGCCCCTTCTGTTATGCTGAAATCAGAGGGAACCAAAACCGAAAACAAACGAGAAAGGATCAAACCATGGAAAATGAACTTATCGAAATGATTGAAAAAACCAAAAATCAGGAAGCATTTCTGAACTTCCTGAAATTCTGCCTTCCGCGCGTGGAATCGGGCCTGAAGGTAGAAGAGATCTGGAGCGAATGGCAGATCATCCGGAGCCACAGCGAGGAACCGCGCGTATGACCGCACAGAAAATGGACGCACTGGACATTGAAATTTACCAGCTGATGAAGGAGCTGGGCATTCCGGCCAGCATGACGGGCTATGACTACCTCCGCAGCGCCATCCGCCGCAGCGCAGAAAACGGCTGTCCCAAAATTTCGACCATGAGTGCGGACGGAATCTATCCAAGGATCGCCGAAGAATTCGGAGTCAGCTCAAACAGCGTGGAGCGTGCGATCCGGAAATCCATCGGAGTCGGCGTCGAGCGCGCCGGAGGCAGCAAATTCTATGCGGTGTTCGGCTTGAGCATGGACGCGGACAAAGCCCGTCCGACAAACGCGCAGTTCATCCGTCAGGCCGCATTGGAAATTCTCTGCCGCAGTTCCGAAAAAAATCTGAAAGCAGCGGGACAAAAGCGGGAAACGTGGCAGATCGGATAACTGTAGATCAAAAAAACGAAACACGAAAGGAGAAAGAAAGAATGCCGAAGAACACGAATCTGGTCCCCCTCCCCATGACGGGGCCTGAGAATCTTTTTGAGAACGTCGTCAATCGCCACCACGACGAGGTGAAAGCGGAAGTCCGGGCGGAGGCGCGACGCAAGCGGGAAAAGTTCATCACCCGCTGGCTGATCGCGGCACTGCTTGCCGGAATGGCCGCGTCTGCCTACGCAGGCTTTCTGATCGGCGCATCCATCGTCTGAAAAATTACAAAAAACCGGGACAAACCGGAAAACCACGCAGAATAGAAAACGTACCCGGATGTACAAAAAACATTTGCGGCGTTTGGTACAATAAAATCAGAAAGGACGGAAACAGATGAGCTTCCCCAAAGCGTATGAAAAATTTCGGTCGGCCATGATCGCCTACGAAGATAACCTCCGGGCGCTGGGACGTTCCGACGTTACGATCAAAAATCAGGAACAGATCTTCAAAAATTTCTCCGGCTTCCTTCTGGAAAACAAATTGTGGGATCATGAGGAGGGCTTTCCGGAGATCCTCGCATGGCGCGACCAAATGCGCCGGGACGGAAAAAAACCGTCCACCATCAAGCAGTATCTGACCGTCCTTTCTGCCCTGTACAATTTCGCATCCTCCGAGGAACTCGGTGAAAACCGCTGGTACGACCGAAATCCCGTCGCAAAGCTCCTCATGCCGGACACGCGAAAGCTCGACAAGCGGCCGTATGAACAGCTCCTGACCGATGAACAGGTCATGCTTCTCTGGCGAAATAACCCTCCCGCGAAAACCGTGGAAAGCCCGAAATTCTGGCCGAGAAATTACGCCATCGTGATTTTGCTTCTGACCACGGAGCTTCGAAACAGCGAACTTCTGGCGCTGACGCCTGCGGATCTCGACTGGGAAAATTCCGAGCTGTACGTCGAGCACGGCAAGGGCGATAAATTCCGTCCGGTCGAATTCCCGGCGCTTGCGCAGACCGCCGTCCGGCTGTATCTTCGCAGCGGACTGCGCCCTGCATCCGCAGGCGACCATGACCCGCTTTTCGGCACGGAAGCCGAGAAGAAATTCAAGGGAACCAATCGGGGCGCAGAATGGCACGCTGGAACGCGTCAGTGGCTTTCGGACGTCGTGAAGCGCCATGTAAAAACCGTGACCGGCGTGGATATGATCCGTTCGCACGATTTGCGGCACGTCGGCGCACGGCTCGATCTCAACAGCGGCATGAGCTTCGAGGAGCTTCAGGCAAAGCTCGGCCATGAATCCGTAGCAACCACGCAGATCTATTCCGGCAAACTGACCAGCCGGAAAAACCGCCGTCTGACGAAGATCGTGCAGGAGGAGAAGGAACGGCAGGCGCAGCGGAACGTCCTGCGTCTGGAAGAATCGGGAGATGATTTTTTCGAACAGCTCCGGCTGAAGCAGCCCCGGCCGGAGATTGCCTGAACAGACCAGAAAAACAGAAATGATCCGGGCTTCGCTGGAAACCCGGAGGCACGGCGGAGGCAGGTGCGTCGTGGGGACAACCCACACCCCGCGATTTCGGTTCAATTCTGGATTCCGCCGCAATGCTGTGAGTTTGGGCATGGCTCACAGCTGGTCATAACTGACCTCCTTTCTGTGAAGAAAAGCGTCACCCATGTAAGCGAAGGCGCTCACCGGAACATTTCAGAGATTCCGGCGCTCCAGACTGGGAAGTCTGGCCATGGGTTTTCGGGAAGAACGCTCCCGCACCGGAGTAAAACGGGGAGCTTTCATGTGCGTGTAGTTTAACGGCAGAACTTCAGACTTCCAATCTGACGGCGGGGGTTCAACTCCCCTCACGCACTCCAAAAAATCAAAAAACAGGAGGAAACAAAATGAACTTGGACATTCGCTATCTCACCAACGGCACGAAAAATGTATACGTCGTCGTCGAGAAGGACGTGACGCCGGTCGCGGTCCACTTCTACAGCAAACGGGACGAGATCCCCTACCAGATCCGTCACTACGCACCGGAAGGAGATCCGATGTTCGTTGGGCCGGATTCGGCAAGAAACCTTTTCGCAATGGACGCCCTGTATCCGGAGCTGATCCACGAATTCTGCGACAAGCCGGAGTACGCCGGATCGCCCTGCATTTTCGAGTCGTGCAGCCTCGCGGACTGGAAAACCTGCAAATACCGCTGTACCGCAAAAATCTGAGCAAAACGGGCCGTTATCTCAAAGGCTAGAGTAACTCGCTCATAACGGGTAAAATCCCGGTTCGACTCTGGGACGGCCCACCATGAAATTTTCGGGGAAGGAGGAAAACCCATGAACAAGGAAGCACTTGCACAGGCCGTAGCCAACCGCACGAATATGCCGAAGGGCGCGGCTCTGGAATCCATCGACGCGGTTTTCGAAAGCATCCGTGAAGCGCTGATCTCGCACGAGACGGTGAACATTCCGGGATTCGGAAAATTCGAAGCGCCGTATAGGGCGTCCAGAGTCGGAAGAAATCCGGCAACCGGCGGAACCGTTTCGGTCCCTGCGCATCACGGCGTGAAATTCGCGCCCGCGAAGGCGCTGAAGGACGTCGTACATTAACGAAAGATCCGGGCGAAAGCCCGGAGTACATAAACGCCAGAAAAATGAAAGGAGCAGCCCATGGAACAGGAAATTCATCGCGGAGACGTATTCTGGATCGCGGATACACAGACGGCGGTCGGCTCCGAGTACACAAAAACCCGGCCGGCCGTGATCGTGTCCAACGAAGCAAATAACCGATACTCCGCAAATCTGGAGATCGTCTGGCTTACAACGGCCAATAAAAAGCCGCTTCCGACGCACGTCACGCTCTATTCCGCACCGCGCGTATCCGTCGCGCTGTGCGAGTGCGTCACAACGATCTCCAAGGAGCGTCTCCGGGAATATTACTGCACGCTCAAATCGGAGGAAATGGCGCATATCGACCGTGCCATCCGCATCTCGCTGGGACTTCCGGAGCCTGCGGAGAAACCGGAAAAACCGGAAAAAACAGAATCCATCAAGGAATCTGCGAATGACCTGCTGCTTTCCAGCCTTCGCAGCGACTATAAACTCCTGCAGCAGAAGCACGACGCTCTGCTTGCGCAGCAGGCCGTTTATGAGAAGATCTGCATGGCCTTCATTCCGAACTGGACGCCGCAGGCCAAAGCCGCAGAGAACGGGAGCCGCGTATGATCTACCTCGACCACGCCGCGACCTCTCCCCTTCTGGCCACCGCCCGCCTGGAATTCTACCGGGCCTCGCAATTCAGCTGGGGCAACCCGAATTCCGTCCATTCCTTCGGGATCGCAGCCGCGCGGGAGCTGGAAAGGGCGCAGAGAACGGTCGCCTATTGCCTTTCATGCGAGCCGGAGCAGGTGATCTTCACTTCCTCCGCCACGGAAAGCTGCCGATTTGCCATGAACGCCATGATGTACGAATGCGGCAGCGTCCATATTTCCAACTTTGAGCATAAGGCCGTTTCTGCCGGATGGGAGGACAGTTTCCGCTTCTTCGGGATCAACCGCAGCACCTCCGGCTTCGCACATATCCATACCGGAAACGAAACGGGCGAGATCTACGACCTCACAAAAGCCTTCGAGCCGTACACCCTCTGCTTTTCCGACTGCACGGCAGCCATGGGAAAAGCGCCCATCGACTTCCGGCATGGGAAATGGTCGTACATCGCGGGCGGCGGACATAAATTCGGCGCACCCATCGGCATCGGCGTCCTGATCGCCAGAAAACCGGAGGTGATCCGAGAGCTTTTCCATCCGGCAACGCCCGCCGTTCCTCTGGCCGCAGCCCTCGCGCAGGCGCTTTTCTTCCGCACGGAGCACATCGCAGAATTTGCGGATACCGCCGGATACTTGCATGACCGCCTGATCGATGGTATCATGGAGGAAGTTCCGGACGCGCAGCTGAACGGCACGAAATATCGCGGCAACGAAAAAACGCAGTCGCCCTATATCACGAGCATTTCCTTCCCAAACATCGAAAACCATGCGCTTGTTCTGCGGATGTCCGCCGACGGCCTGATGGCGTCCTCCGGAGCCGCCTGCTCCAGCGGAGAAAACGAGCCGTCGCCGGTGCTTCTGGAATCCGGCTATCCCGCCGCCCGCGCAAGGAGCGCCGTCCGCTTTTCTCTGGACTATAAGCTCGACCCCTGCGCTTACGAATTTTCGCACGATCTTGGCATCGACCTCCGCCGGGATGAAGCCATCATCGACCACGCCGTCAGGATCGTCGCGCAGAACGTCCGGGAGCTGAAAAAATTATCTCCCGCGCGGGACAAAGCGTAAAATCCCTGTAGAATCCAAACCAAGCCCAACCGGGCAAAAAATAAAAGGAGAACAGATATGGATATTCAGGATATGGCCGCCGCAATGGCGCAGAAAAATGAAAACTTCCACGGAACGGTGCAGAACGAGGAAAAAGCGGAGATCTTCCACACCGTCCACGAGCACGCCGCCGCCGTCGCAAAAGCGCTCCGCACGCCGATGCACACCGAGGGTCTGGAGCTGCATGCGCAGTGCGCGTCCGTCTCCGTCGATTTTCCGCTTCCCACGGGAATTCTGAACGAGAGCATCCGCCGCAGGATCTCGGAAATGACCAAACTCTGCGACATGGTGACGTATGCGGACGTCAACTGCCGTCTGCGCATGACCTTTACCGTCGCAAACGTCTGGAAGGAGGAATGAATATTTGGAAAAGCCAAAGCTCCGCACGAACGTCGTAAACCGCCGATTCACATTTCAGGTAGATTATCGTGACCGGGAATCCGAGATCATCACCATTGAAGCGGAGAGCGTTGACGCAGCTTCTCTGAAGCTTCCACCCGACAGATTCTACACCTGCCTGCTTTCAAACGAACCCGTGGAGGCCGCAGAAAATGAATAACGATCAGGAAATGAAGCAATTCGCCGACCGCTTGTGGGAATATTTCCTTCCGAAGGTCGAAGCGCTGACGCGCGCGAACGTCTGGTATTTCCGTGCGCAGGTCACAAAGGCCGCAGAAAACGGGCGCATCACCGTCCGGCGTCCTTTCGACAAGGAGATCGCCCTTCCCTATGTGACCAGCATGGCAGCCGCATCCATAGGCTCACAGGTCACGGTTTTCGTCCTCGGAAGCAGCCTCACGAACGCCGTCATCATCGGCGACGGTACGCTTTCCAATCTATAAGGAAAAACCGGAGGACTTCCGTCCTCCGGCTCTTTTTATCCCTACGATCTTTTCACATACTGCTTGGAAACGTAGCCTTCCTTACCGCCTGCCGTCCGTACATAATACCAGTTCTCCGTCTGATATCCGTACCATGTGACGACCTCGCCGAATTTCAGCACCGTTTTGACCGCCGTCGAGGTCCCGGCTCCGGCCCGAAGATTCAGTGCGCTTGCCGTGACCTTCATCCGGACGCCCTTCGCGGCGGACTTGTCCGTCTCTGTCCAGCTCTCGGTTTTCGCAGGCTTCGAGGGCTTGACCGGCGCTGCGGATCTGCTGAGATAGTTCCCGTTTCCGCCCTTGAGCCAAATTCCGACGAAGCCGCGAAGCTTGTTGGCTCTGGCCCACGCCTTGGAGGGAATGGCGTATCCGCTGGAGCTTCCGCCGTCGAGATTGATGGCGAAATCGTAACCCTCGGAAACGAACTTGTTTGCCACGACCTCCAGATTCACAGGATTCTGCGTCACGAGGATTCCGAGTACATCGCCCTTGAGACCCATCGCCGTGCGATAGCGGTTTCCCTCAAGCCCCTTGGGAACCGTGAAGGACTTTTCACCGCCGAGCACGAGCGCGGGGTAGCCCCCGACCGCATCGGGCGAGGAAACGGCGCTGTAGCCCTCCTGAATGGGCGTCCGGTAATTCGAGAAGCCGATAAACGGCTGCCACCCGCGATATTCCATCTCTCCATGATGCACCACGCCGGAGGCCGGCGTGTAATTGGAATAATTGAAAAGCTCCGCGTTTATGACGATATCCGGCGCACGACCGTTCCACTTTGCGCGGACGGCCGCGCTCGTGAGATATTCGCCTCTTGCGCCATCCATCCGGATGTGCTCCATCCGCTCGATGCAGGAAAACGGGACTTCGGCAAAAATGCCGCCCTGGAAGGAGCCGTACCGAACGCTTTTCAGCTCCGAATGCTCCGGAATCCCGGAGATTTTTGCAACCACGTCCCATTTGGGCCGTCCGATCCCGCCGATGGCCGCAGAATTCCGGTAATACCACTTCTTGGAAACTTCGCCTCCGTTCGGAATCACGGTGTTTTCTCCGGAGCTGGTGTTTCCCTCAATGGTGTAAATTTTCGCGTTGTCCAACTTATAGACAATTCCCGTGTGCGGCATGTTTCCGGGCGAACCGAAGAAGATCTGATCTCCCTCCTGCACCTTGGAGACCGGCACGGTCTGACCCGCCTCCCGGAAATAATTGTAGGACATCGTGCATCCGGCTCCGTAGAGGCCCTTCGGCTGGCACGTCATCTCCATTCCGGCAGAAAACCCGAACGCCGTGATAAAGCACCAGTCCACGAACATATCGCACCATGCGTAGCCCTGCTTGGAGGCATTGTAGGTCCCCCATTTTGCATGATCCCGCGCATATTTCGTGTAATTGTTCCGTCCGGCGTTGGCCGTTTTGTCATCAAGCTGTGCGTTTGTAGCCTTTTCGAGATAACCGACCTCGTTTTCGGCCACGGAAAGCAGCTTTCTGATCGCCTCGGAGACCGTCATCCTTCCCCACCTCCGTAAAGCTCGTGGTGGAGCGTCAGCACCGCAGACTCGATCATTTTGTCCACGGTCGCATCGTCAAACCGAATGCCCTTCGAGGCCAGATATTGCAGAACATACGCCTTTTTCTCCTGACCCTGATCGGATCTGTAGAGCTGCTCTGCCGCCCGAACGGCGATCTCCACAACCGACTGCCACTTTTTCAGCTTTTCCGAACCGATCTTCTCCTTCAGCCACGGAACGAGAAACGCCGAGACCAGCGCCGAAACCAGCGCAAGGAACGTTGTAATGATCTTTGTGTAATCCATGATATTTCTCCCTTCAATCCTTCAAAACCGTTTCGAGAATTCTGCTCGTGCTTTCAATTCCGTACCGGTCCGCCAGCTTTTCCACAAATTTCAGCGCATATTTGCTCCGGTTTTCATTCTTGGCCTTCCAGAAATAAAAGCCGGTCGCGGCACCGCACTCCGCGATCCATGCGCAGAGCACCGCCGCAGCGGAGCTTTTGTCCGACTCCGCCAGAAAAACGAAGATCAGCACCGCCAGCACGAAATACGAAAAAACAAGAATTTTCTTGCTCCATTCCATTCTCATGACACCACTTCCCATTCGTCCACTTCCTTCTTGATCTTGTCGATGAAGGAATTCCCGTGGAGTGCCTTGTATGCGTCGTACTCATACTGGAAATTTTCCGACTCATACTGCCGAATTTTCTGTTTTTCCTTGTTTTTGTAGTAGGTGTGCAGCATATCGGCGCGAAGCTGACATTTCATCCCGTCCTTGATGGCTTTTGAGCCAAGCACACGCTCCCGCAGCGGCCGGACGAGCGTGACCAGCAAAACGCCGATGGTCGTAATTCCCCCGCAGACCGATACCACGTCCTTGAAAACTTCCATTCCATTTCTCCTATCGTCATTTTTTATAAAGCCTCCGGATTCCAGCAACAGGGGGAGGAATCCAGTTCCTTCCGAAAAAGTGCGCACACGCGCGAATTCCAAAGACCGTATCTCTCCAAAACCGCCCGTTACTGCGCATCCTTTTTCTCCTTTCTGTCCGCAGGAATTTTCCGAACCTCTGTGATCTCCGGATTGCTCTTCCGGAACTGCCGTCCCTCGCAGTAGAAGAATTTTCCGTCCTCGGAAAGCACCGGGATTTTTTCGCCACTCGCAAAAACCAGAACCCTTCCGTATTTCCTTGCGCTCAAAGCCGCACCTCCCTTCTGCCTACGCCGGCCAGCTTGTGACGGTCGCAATGGGAAAATCATTGACCGATACCGCCGAAATCGTCATGCTTCCGTTTCCGGTCAGAGGCCGGGAATAACCCTGAATGAGATGGCGCTCCACCGGCGCACCCGGCTTGTCCGTCCGGCAGATCGAAACAAGGTTATTTTCAAAAATGTGCATGATCTGGGAGCACGAGATGGAGACCGCCTTCTGCAAAACCGCAGACCGCTTGAGCTTCCACACCGCCAGATCCTCGCACTGCTTTTTCGTGTAATACCCCGAGGCCGATTCCCGGAGCGTTTTGCGTCCGATGGAAAATACGTTCGTGTCCGACGCCGGGTCAAGATTCTGCGCACGACCGGCCGCCTGCGGGTTTCCGTCCTCCTGTTCTCCCAGAATGATGTAATCGTTGTAGACCTCGTTGTTTTTGACCGTGTACGTCGCGCCAAGCAGCGAAGCTTCATCCGTCGAAAACTGCCACAAAACGGGCTTGTTCACGTCCAGAATATCGTCCTGCGAAGGCTCGACACGCAGCGCACCGTTTGGGTCGTAGCCGACGAGCGCACCGAGCATTTCCGAAAGTCCAAGGACTACGTCCGCATAGCTCCCATCGTCGGAATCCACGCGGAACGTGTACGGCGTGCTCGTCAGCAGAACTGTTCCGCCTCCGGGAAGCACCTGCGTTTTTCCGTTGTAATACTCCGTAAAAACCGGAGCCACCGGATCGACCCTGTATCCGTTCCCACGGTCGAGCGCCAGGATCGCAGAGATCGGATTGAAAACGTAAGTCCCGATGGGGACCTCATACGTCGCCTCCAGCTTTCCGAAAAGCGTCCCGTCCAGATACGCCCATTTGTCCACCAGGGGAAATTCCATCGTCCTCTGACCCGGCTGCAAAGTCTCCACCGGCTCGGAAACGTAGAAAACGCCCTGCTGGATGTAAAAATCGGAGCCGTCCGAAAGCACCAGACCCTCGTCAATGGCGATCTGCTGGCCAAACCAGATGTTGTTGACGTTGTAGTCATACTCCGCGTCCAGATTCGACAGCAGAACGTTCGCCGTCCGCCTCTGGCCGTTCTGGAGATTTCCGGAGATGGTCCCCTCCGCCAGAAAAGCGCCGCTTCTCCGGTTGAGCGGATTGTTGTCCAGCGCAAAGGCCGTGGAGCCGTCCGGCTGCAAAAAGCGCAGCCGGCACAGCTTCGTAAACGGCGTTCTAAGCTGCCGCAGATAATCATTCATTTTTTCCGCGTAGGTCGTAAAAGCCATTTTCCAGCCTCCCTCAATACGGCCATGCATCGTCCTGCTGTGTCAGCACGATCTGCACATTTTCCGCGCTTCCGACCTCCGCCCACGGAAGGCTGACGGTCTGGGCCTGACAAACGGCGTCGTCCATCGTCTCCATCGTTACCGGCCCTGAAATGCGGATCTTCATGAGTTCCCCCTTGCGATTTTTCAGGAACAGCGTCCTCTGCGTCACGGAAAGCCCGTAGACGGCTTTTTTCAGCTCTGGGGTGTCGGAATACGTTCCTTCCGTGATCGTCCCGATGAGGCTTTGCAGCGTACCGCTCCGGTAATTCTGCGGAGCCGCCTGGATCGTGGGATACGGCGTAAAGTTCTGCAAAACCTGCGGCGCGTTGTTGTTCGAGACCGCGCCGGAAACCAGATTCTTGCCGAACCGGAAAATTTCCTGCGCGTGATAAATTCCCTTCGCATCCTGTGTGCAGGAGAGAATGGTCCAATCCCAGAAGCACGGCGTGACTTCGTTTGAAATGAGCGCCGAAGAGGAATATTTGTCTCCGCCGATGCCGTATGCGTAGTAGGTGTAATTTTTACCGGTTGCCGCACCGCAGTCAAACAGCACGTCACCATAGGCAGAATCCGTGTCGAGCACATGCTCCAGCACGGCGCTTCCTTCGGTTTTCCTATAAATCGCAAAGGAGAAAATTTTCGTGTCTCCGACGCCGCCGCCGTTGGCAGAGCCGTCGAAGTCCGCAAAGAACCGCGACGCCAGATCGTTCGGGTGATAGCTCCCGTCTGTAAGGATCTTGTTGATGGTCTCTTCGGAAAGCTTCCCGTTCGAGATAAACAGATAGTCGCAGCTCTGCACGCCGTCCAGCTCCAGCGCGGTGATGTACTCCCACGGGATCGGCACGGAAACCGAATCCGCCGCACCGCCTCCGCAGAAGAAAATGTTCGTCCCATCGCTCACGATGGAAAGGAAATTTCCGTCCGGGACCGGCTTTGTCTGCGTGATCGTGTCGTTCAGCTGGAATTTCAGCGTCCCTTCCGACTCGCTGGGAAGCACATAACCCGTGTTTCCGCTGTATGGAAGCACAACGAACAAATCGTTTCCGTGGCAGATCCTGTTTGGATTGACCGTCGTCGTTTGCCCGGAAGCCTGCACCCATGCGCTTCCGTCAGTAGATATCCAAATAGGAGCCGTGTTGCTCGTTGCAGTCACCGCAAATTTTCCGTTTCCATACGCAACGTCTCTTGAACCGCCATCAGAGACCTTTGACCATGTTGCTCCGTCTCCGGAAAGGAATTTTCCATTTACGCCGACCGCCACAAATTTTCCGTCTCCATAGCAGACGTTGTAAAGCATTCCGAAGCCGGAGGTCCCGTCCGCAAGCGTCCATGACTGTGCATCGGAGGAATACAGAATCCCAGCGTCCTGCGTGCTGACGGCAACGAATTTTCCGCCGCCGTAGCACACGCCCTTGAATCGGAATTCCGTTCCGGTCGTTTTCTGCGTCCAGCTGATGCCGTCCGTAGAAGTAAAGCAGATGCCAAATCCGCCGAACGTCCAGAAAGCGCCGTTTGCATAGAGCACACAGTCGCAGTTCGTGACCGGCACGTCGTAATACTGCCAAGAAATGCCGTCCGCAGAGACCGCAGCCTTTTGGCCGGTGATTGGAACGGCAACAAACTTCCCGTTTCCGTAGCAGACGGCGTTCCAGAAGTAAGAAGAATCCAGACCGGAATTCTGCCAGCTCTTCCCATCCGCAGAATACGCGCCGCTGCCTCTGAGCCAAACTGCGACGAATTTTCCATTTCCATAGCAAACGCTGCTCCACTGTGCCGAGACCGGCATCGTCATCGTCTCATAGAGCGTGTTCGATTCCGCCGTGACCGTAAGCGTGCAGTCCGAAAGCCCGCCGCTTTCCGTCACAACGGCCATTTTCTGTGCGCTGTCGGCGACCGCCGCAAAGCCTTCTCCGCCATAGCATACCGCGTTCCAGTTTGCAGCCATCGGCATCGTGTCCGCCGTCCATGCCGCGCCGTCCTGTGATTTTGCGCAGACCGTTCCACCACAAGAAACGGCAAAAAACCGTCCGTCTCCGTAGGCGACCGCCGTCCAGTCCGCATCCTGCGGCATATTCCGGCTGTACCACGTCACGCCGTCCGAGGAATACGCGCAGATCTTTCCGGTCTGTACTGCCACAAAAATGCCGTCTCCGCAGCATACCGCATTCCAGCATCCGAATTCCGGCAGTGTGCAGCGCGTCCACGAAAGGCCGTCCGAGGAGATCGCCGCATCCGCGCTGGAATTTGCGACCGCCACGAACATCCCGGCTCCGTAGCAAACGGAATACCATGTACCGGGAAAACTGACCGCGCCGGAGCTTCCGGCGTTTACGAGCGTGACGTTTCCATCTCCGTCGTCGCTTGCATAGACCGCTCCGCCGTCCGCTTCCATCGTGATCTCGCCGTTTCCGCCGTCGGTGCAGGCCCCGGAAAACTGCGTGACGTCGAGATTCCCGCTTCCGTCGTCCGTCACGCTCATGCCGGAGCTTCCGCCGGAGCCGCCCCAGTGGACGCCGTCCTCCGACCTCGCAAAATAATCATGCGCAGCGGCAACGAAATAGCCGCCTCCGTAGCAGACCGAATTCCAGTAGGCCGATACCGGCAAAGCCGCCTTCGTCCATGTCTTTCCGTCCGCCGAATATGCCGCAATGGCGCTGTCGCACGCAACGGCCACAAATTTGCCGCCGCCGTAGCACACGGAAAACCATCCCGCACCCTCTGCAGGCGATTCCGCCGCCGTCCACGTCTCCCCTTCGTCGGTCGAATAGGCCATCTCTCCGGAGGCCGCGACCGCCACATACGTCCCGTTTCCGTAGGCAATGCCGTCCCAGCAGGCCGCCGCCGGCAGCGTCTGAATTTCCGCCGAGGTCCGCATTTTTCCGGAGACCTTCAAAAGCGTGCCGTTTGCGTTCGGCATCCCGCGCCATACAATGTCCAGCGGCGCGTCCAGCTGCATATCCGCGCTGTTGACCTTGTTCCAGACC
>ERZ1026864.60-NODE-60-length-84583-cov-26.639823_pt1 | contig 84583 bp, 79 predicted proteins | sample MGYA00380162_ERZ1026864 | MGnify/ENA primary metagenome ERZ1026864 (study PRJEB33269, sample SAMEA4719798) | human gut metagenome | biome: human-associated habitat; feature: organic feature; material: feces | place: Cameroon | collected 2013-10 ... | reverse complement strand
AGCACTGCATTGTTTGGAGAATGTAAGTGGATAAATGAAAATGTGGATGTAAAAGAAGTATCAAACTGTTATAATAAAGCCGGCATTGATTAAACAATAAAGAAGGGGGAAGTATGTAGTGGAAAAAAATAGAAAACAGATTATTATCTGCGCAGCGATTTTCGCTTGTGTCTGTGTAATCAGTGTATTAATTACATATAACATATTACAACAAAAAAATCATCTGACAGTGGAACTCTATTATGGAACTTTTGATTTTTCAGAGTATCAAAATGTTAAGAGTACCAGTAAATTAGCCATTATACATGATAACGATGAAAAACAGGGTGAATATGAAATGGAGATAGAGAATACTGATAAGGTTGAAACGGGAATCTGGAAATGGAAAGATGATGGTTATATTACCTTGTATCAGGATGATAAAGCAGTTGCAAATCTAGTGTATATGAATGGTAAATACCTTTTCTTTGATGCCGATGTTGAAATCCAAAAACTTAAAAAGATATCTGAAACGGCAATAGTAAAATAATTGAGGAGATGGGATATGATAGAAACAGCTATTATATATATAAAAAGAAATAAAATAAAATCTTTGATTATCATACTAATCATCGCGACAATAATCCTGGGTGAAATTATTGGTCTGCTATTAAGCAATGCCTCAGAAAAATCTGAGAGAGATGCATATTTATATAATGGAGCAGCCTTAGTAATTGAGGATGATAATGGAGGTTTTACAAAGAGTGATTATGATGAAATCAGAAAAGTAAAATATGTTACAGGACTTGGGGCGTGGAGAGAGCTGATTGCAGACCCGGTGGATACAGAGAATGTAAAGGAACATAAAGGAATAGATCCGGAGAATAAAGATGTGAGCAATCGGGCTGATAAAATGGTAATTGTTGCAAATATGGATGTGCAAAAATATAGCCTGTTTTCATGGGAAAAGAATGTATCTCTTATTGAAGGAGAATTTCCTACTTACAAAAATAAAGGAATTATTGTAGAACAGCGATATGCGAAAAAAAATAATCTTAAGGTAGGGGATGAAGTTAAATATACTATAGGAGATCAATCGGAAGCAACATCTTTACAAATATGCGGAATTTATAAAGTGGACAGTGACTTCGAAATATATGACTCAAATGAAGAGGGAACCTCGGTATACATACATAGTCCATATAATTCTATATATGTAGATTATGATTATATTGTAGAGTTACTAGGGTTAGAGTACACCGCGTCAACGGGAAGTGAAGTGTATATTGATAAGATAGAGCATATAGATGCGGTAAAAACCCAGTTAAAGAAAATGTATGGAGATAATGTGGAAATATATGATAATACTTCTAATTATCTCGATTCAGAGTGTAAAGTCGTAGGATTGATGGGAAAAACATCAAAAATAATTTGCTGGATGATAATTATAATGGGGGGAATTATTTTGTTAATCGTTTTCTCGTTTTATACTATCCAATACCAAAAAGATACAGGACTTTTTATGGTACTCGGAAGGTCAAGAAAATGGTGTATAGGTAGATTTGCATTTATAGGAATGATATATGCAATTAGTGGTTTGCTTTTGGGTGTGCTATTATACTGTGTGCTTGGCAATTTCATATGTAGCATTATAAGTGGTATAGGTAAGAATGTCATAATTAATAGTACAGACAGAGCCATAGGTGGATATGATACACCCGGAATATTTCAAGGCTTTGAGGTACGTATAGAAATGAGTGCTTTTTTTACTCTGAAAAACATTATAATTCTATTAATAATTTCGTTGGTTAATTGGGTTGCATTTATGGTACTGCCTGTTGTAACAACTGTTGAAGAAAATGCAAAGAAACTGTTAAATTCGAAGGGATAGTGGCAAATATGTTGGAAATGATTAATGTATCGTATGCATATAAATCTAAGAAGGAAATTGTGCATGTGCTGGATAAAGTTACATACAGATTTGAAATAGGAGAAATGTATGGAATATTTGGTCCGTCAGGTTCAGGAAAGACAACGTGCTTATCGTTACTTGCCGGTTTAGAAAAACCGGATGAGGGGGAAATTTTGCTGGATGGAGAAAATATACAAAACATTGGTGGAAGAAAACTGCGCCAAAATAGTATATCATTGGTTTTTCAGGATTATCAGTTATTTGATTATATGACTTCCCTTGAAAATGTAATGGTTGCAGCCCAGATAAGCTTACCTGATGTACCCAAAAAAGAATTGATAAAAATGTGTAGAGACAGCCTTGTAATGGTTGGACTTGATGATAGTCAGATAACCCGAAAGGTTACGGAATTGTCAGGTGGACAGCAGCAAAGAGTTGCAATAGCGAGGGCGTTGATAACAGATGCAAAATATATTCTGGCAGATGAGCCTACAGGAAATCTGGATAAAGAAAATCGAAGAAAAATTGTCGAATTGTTACAGCAGATAGCTCATGAACAGGACAGATGTGTTATAGTAGTAACCCACTCGGATTATGTAAAGAAAAAATGTGATATTTGCTATGAAATGGGAGATGACGATGAGGAATAAATGGTGGCAGGCATGCAAAGAATTATTAGGGAGACCGGGGCGGAATATACTAATTGCTATTTGCATATTTGTCCTGACACTGTTTTGCGGAATTGCAACATTTCTAGATTCGGCAATAGAGAGTTTTTACAAATCTTTTGCAGATATGGCAGGATGTTGTGTTCTTGTTGAATTAGACGATTTTTCTACTTTAGATGATTGGAAAGATATTTTAGAATATGCAGATAATAATAAAAATATTGTAGGATATAATAATGCATTTACAAGTGACATTATATGTGAAGCAGTAGATTTTGAAAATGTACCGTATACAGAAAAACAAAGTGATTTTGAGGAAAATAAAATATATGTCAGTGGAAACATAAATACTTCTTACAATGAATATTTCAGTAGTGGTATCTTTAAGATTTCAAAAGGAAAATATCCGATGTCAGGTGATAAAGGGGCAATGATATCAGATAAGCTCGCCTCTGAAAATAACCTGTCAATTGGCAGTAATGTATCTATACAGTATGAAAATAATACAATCAGTATTAAGGTAATTGGGATTTATACTGTAATAAATACTCCAAAGACACAGGTGAGCGATGGCTACTATAAAGAAGTGGCTGACAGTATAGTATTCACTGATTATAATTCGTATGTAGAATTAAACAATGAAGCAAGCTGTTATGGGATAAATTTTTTCAGCACAGATTATAAAAGCACATCACTTTTATATGATGATATGAGTAAAATGTTTCAAAATGTTCCGAATTCGGCAGTTGTCAATCAGGTTTTGAATGAGGAACTGCAAATGACAGATGTAATATCAATGTTAAAAAGTATGACAAGTGTGACGTTGAGCGTTATGTATATTGTATGTGTTGTGGTTATGTCGTTACTGACTGTTTTATGGCTTAAAGGACACTCAAAAATGATCGCAATATACAATACACTTGGACAGAGAAAATTTAGGACAATTCAAATTCTGTTATATGAGATTTTGATGATAACTGTTCCGGCGCTTGTGGGGGCAGGAATATTGACATTGGGGTTGCTTAATAGATTTTCTGTCAATATTTTTAAATACTTTGTTGAATTTTGTGAGATTTCGAATTTTCAAAAAAGCTTTTCACTTGATATATGGAACTTTGAAATGAATATCTGGCAATTTGTGTATAGAATCGGTTTTTTGGAAATTAGCATTATTTTAATAACTATGATTGGAAGCTGCATTTATGCTAATAAGGGTTTGCGCACATTAAGGAGTAATTAGGAGCGGTTATGTGGTATAATCTTTTTGATGTAATAAACATGTATAATATGATAGGAGCATATAATGGACAAAATTCTTGTTGTTGAGGATGATAAAACAGTATACAGTGGAATAAAAAAACTCCTCGAATTGCAGCATTATAGTGTGGTAATTGCGCAAAACGGTATGGAAGCCTTAGAAAAAATAGATGAATCGTTCAGCCTTGTAATAATGGATATAATGATGCCTCAGTTAGATGGCATTGAAACATGCAGGAGAATGCGTGAAAGACACAGTGTTCCGATATTGTTTTTGTCAGCAAAATCGGAAGAGCTGGATAAGCTGGAAGGGCTTGAAGTAGGTGGTGACGATTACATGACTAAGCCATTTTCGAACATGGAGCTTATTTCAAAGGTTAAAGCTCTTATCAGACGATATCTGGTATATGACAGTGGAAGTGCAAATCGCACAAACAAGGATGAAACTATAGAGACAGATGGACTTAAACTGTTTACGAATCGAAACAAGGTTGAGTTTAATGATGATGAGATAAAATTAACCGGAAAAGAATATGAGATACTAAAACTTCTAATGAAAAATCCTGACCGGATATATACGATTGAGATGATATACGAGATGGTGTGGGATGAGGTTTTTACATATAATGCAAAGAATACTGTTATGGTACACATTAAAAATCTTAGGAATAAGCTTATAAAAGCATGTGGCGATGCATGCATACACACAGAATGGGGAAGAGGATACCGTTTTGAGAGATGATTTAAAGAGGGTAAAGAAAAAGCTGTCTTTGACGTTTGCAATTGCGATTATAGGGACATGTGTTGTTTTTGGATTATTATACTATCTGGGAATTGATTTGTTGAACAATTATATTGAAGGTACATCTCATTTAATATACTATAATGAAAAGCCATATATAGATGAGTTTCAACAGTATGTGTCTGATAATGATATAAGTACTACAGATGTCGAGCAATATGATGAATGGATGTCGGAACATGATGTTTCGTTTTATAGTATTCAGGAAGAGGGGAAAGTAATATACAATAAATCAAATGTAGATAAGCTTATCTCTCCGGCTAAAAATATGTATGATTATCGATTTACAGGAAGCTATGAGCTGCCTGTTCAGTTCTCCGATATTGAGGCGAAAGTATTTATATATACAGGATTTACGATAAAATATTATATCACTTTGATGATTTTTGATGTGGGATTTTCTCTTATGATGGGAATTGTATTTGTGTATCTACGCATCAGAAAAATTATAGCGGGCTATCAAACAGAGCTTGAAGCATCACAGGAACAGGAGAAAAAAGCGCGACAGGAAAAGGATGAACTGATGCGTAATATGGCGCATGACCTGCGTACGCCATTGACTGGTGTTATGACATATGTTGATGTAATGAAACTGGAGAACGAAGCATATGCCGAGAATATGAAAAATCTTAATTTTATAAGTGAAAAGGTGTTGGATATCAGGTCTCAGGTAGATAATCTGCTGGATTTCTCAATTGCCGGTTCACAAAGACCTGTTGAATTGGATGCATCAATGGATGTTGAGTATATATTTGGAGATTACCTCTCAGATGTGTGTGCTCAGCTTATGAAAAGCAATTATGAGGTTGATGCAGAAGGAATAAGCTTTAAGCAGGTAAAGGTTGCTGTTAATATGGCATTTTTGACAAGAATATTTTCCAATCTGACGGATAATATATATAAATATGCGGACAATAAGAAGCCTGTTGTTATGAAAACAGCTTTTACGAAAAAAACATTTAGCGTTGAAATTGGCAATGGCGTATGTGACAATAAAACGCTTCTTAAAAGTGCCGGGATAGGGCTTAAGAGCGTGGATGCGATGATGCAGCGCATGAATGGAAGCATGAGCTTTAAAAGGGAACATGGGAAGTTTTGGGTTAAACTGGAGTTTCCGATTGTGTAGTGAATATTTTTTCATGAAAACCTCCATACTAAATAGAAAAGAAGTATGGAGGTTTTTATGAGCAGAAATATTGAAAATCATGATTCGGTGCTCTTGCTTCAGGATTGCATAGCGGGCTGTAAGATGGCACTTGAGAGCATGGACGATATAAGAGAACACACAGATGACAAGCAGCTTCGTGAGCTGATAGACAAGTACTATGATGAGCACACCGGGCTGTCAGTGGATTGCAGGGATATGCTTGACAAAGCAGGTGCAGATATTAAGGAACCGGGTGTGTTTGCAAAGATGGCTGCGAAGCTGCAGACTGCAATGAAGATGGCAGTGAATGATGATCAGTCCCAGGCAGCAAAGTTACTGACGGAGGGCTGTAATATGGGCATAGAGACAATCAGCGGCAGTCTCAATGAATATCGCGATGCTGATTCAAAGAGTGTGGCAATTGCAGAGAGGCTCAGGACGCTTGAGGAAAAAATGGTGGGAGATCTGCAGCCACTATTATAAAAAATATAAAATAACGGCTGTTGTACTGATTTGGTACAACAGCCGTTTATGCGTAGCTGTCAAGCATCATGCCTGAATAAATTGACGAAATATATGGTGTGTTGAAATTGTGTCCGGGATTCTTATATGCCACAACAACCTTCTGCACATAGTTCATAGGGTTGACTGTCACAGATTTTGCTTTGTCACCTATTGCATCCTTTAGTGCTGTAAGAGTGTTGAAGGTGTCATCAGCTCTGTCCGGACTAAGCGCACCGGCGAGGATATCGCGGTCAATAGTGAGCTTGCCGTCATCGTCTGTCATGAGACCGATGTAGGAAAGCTTTGACTGTGAGCCCTTTGTGATGGAGCTTATATCACGAAGCAGCCTTGTGGCATCTGCAGAGTCGTTCACTGAATAATCATCTGCCACGTCTATCATCTTATTGTATGCGTCAACCAGAGTCTGCACATTGTCGGCAACTGCATCGGAATTGGCCTTAAAACCGATGGCTGCGGCACCTGTATCTGTGGTCGGCTTTTTGAGCGTGAGCTCAAAGGTATTATTGATGGTAAAGGTGTTGGACAAGGATGAGTGCGCGGTGCCATTCAGCGAAAAGTCAGAGTTGTGGGCAGGGGATGATACCTTATCAATACCCAGCTGCTTCATCATGCTTATGGACTCTGCGTTAGCTGACGGAGCCACACTAAAGAGAGAATCCTCAGTCTCGCTGAGACCTGTCTGCATTGATGTAAGCTGAAGCGCTGCCTTGCCTGAGTCATCATGGACTATGTCAGCCTCAATGCCAAGACCGGATGCGTTTATGAGCCTCTTGAGCTTGTCCTGCACCTCGCCGTTGGTTTCACCGGTGCTCACTCCGAACTGGAACTCATAGGATGATGCATTGGTATTTATGTCAAAGGAATAGCTGCCCGGTATAAAGGACAGGGCTTTGCTGTCTAAGTAGCTGCCGGTATTGACCTGTGGAGCTGCGAGCTGTCTGACCTCTATATCAAAGCCGTCTGCTCCTTTATTCTCTGAGCCGTCACCCACGTAGCGCACGCCTACAGCATCCTCATTAGATGACTCTGCAACCTTCTTCTGGAAGGAGTCAGAGGAGCCTGCGTATTTATCGGAAAGCGAATCCACGGCATTTAAGATGGCCTTAGAGCTTTCCTTTATATCGATAGCATATTTCTTGGCCTCGGACATATTGGAAATCTTGTACAGAGGGGACTCTTTATTTGTCTTTATTATTCTGTTGTATATCTTGCGCAGGTCGCTTTTCTTGTGCGAATCATAGCGCGATACCTCTTTATTGGCATAAGTGCTGGCATAGTAAGCGTAGGCACTGTCTATCTTTGCCATAAAGACCCCTCCTTTCATCCGTGAAAATCGTTTAATCCGTTAAATGGTAATCCTTTAAATATTATATTGTATAGCTGCGATTACTAATGCTTAACTGCAACTATAATAAGCTATGTAAAATCTTTAATTATCAAATTCTACTTATACACATATATTATATCGTCATAATTGAGGATTTACAACAACAAAATACTTGAAAAATTCAGATAAATGTACTATATTTAGTTATGTATCTGTAAGATTTATAAAAATTAATTGCTGCCGGACACACAAAAAAAGGTGCAGCCGGCGGCACTGCTCAAAAGAATTTACAATAAATTTTAAAATAGCTATTGACGGTTACGGCACAACTGTGATATAGTATACAGGCTTGGAAATAGGTCTTTTTTTTATGCCTTTTTTTAAGGGTACAAACAACAAAGAATTTAAACGGAGGTGGAAGTCGTGCGTACAAAGATTACATTAGCGTGCACAGAATGTCAGCGTCGTAATTACAACATGACAAAGGACAAAAAAACTCATCCGGACAGAATGGAAACCAAGAAGTATTGTAGATTCTGCAGAACTCATACAATGCACAAGGAAACAAAATAGTCTAGGAACTGAGTGAAGGAGTACATTATGGGACAGAATGAAAAAGTCGAAAAGGCTCCAAAGACAAGCTGGTTTTCAGGTCTGAAAGCTGAATTTCAGAAGATTATCTGGCCTGAGAAGCAATCGGTCATCAGACAGACCATTGCAGTGCTGGCGGTTTCAGTAGTTACCGGTCTTATTATTGCGCTTCTTGACTGGGGTATCCAGCAGGGCGTAGATTTCCTTATTGGTTTACATTTTTAAAACGGAGGCAAAGTGATTATGACAGAAGCGAACTGGTATGTAGTTCATACCTATTCAGGTTATGAAAACAAAGTCAAAGCTAATATTGACAAAACAATCGAAAACAGACATCTTGAGGACCAGATCCTTGAAGTACGTGTTCCATTGGAGGACGTCACAGAGGTGAAGAACGGTGTTCGTAAACAGGTTTCCAAGAAGATGTTTCCAGGCTATGTTCTTATTCATATGATTATGAATGATGATACATGGTACGTTGTACGAAATACCAGAGGCGTAACTGGATTTGTAGGTCCGGGAAGCAAACCGGTTCCTCTCACAGAAGCCGAGATGAGACCTTTGGGTATTAAGACGGAAAACGTGGTAGTTGATTTTGCTGAGGGTGACATGATAGTCGTTATCGGCGGTGTCTGGAAGGATACAGTCGGTGTTATCACAGCTATGAATTATCACAAGCAGACAGTTACAATCAATGTAGAGCTGTTCGGTCGCGAGACACCGGTAGAAGTAAGTTTCGCAGATGTTAAGAAAACAAATTAAGGAGGCAATTCCAAATGGCAAAGAAAGTAGAAGGATACATTAAATTGCAGATCCCTGCTGGAAAGGCAACTCCAGCTCCTCCAGTTGGACCTGCACTTGGACAGCACGGTGTAAACATCGTAGAGTTCACAAAGCAGTTTAATGCAAAGACAGCCGATCAGGGCGACTTAATTATCCCTGTAGTTATTACTGTATATGCAGACAGAAGTTTCAGTTTCATTACTAAGACTCCACCTGCTCCGGTATTAATCAAGAAAGCTTGCAAGATTCAGTCTGGTTCAGGCGAGCCAAACAAGAAGAAGGTTGCTAAGATCACAAAGGCACAGGTTCAGGAAATCGCTGAGCTTAAGATGCCTGACTTAAACGCAGCTTCACTTGAGTCTGCAATGAGCATGATCGCTGGTACAGCAAGATCAATGGGTGTTGAAGTGGTTGACTAACACTTAGCGAGGCCAACATACCCCTAAAATAGTTGCAAATTTATGCAACCAAAAATAATAACAAAGAAACGTAAATGTGGGAGGGCCCTCTCCCGATATTACCACCAGGAGGTTATTTTTTCATGAAAAGAGGAAAGAAGTATCAAGACGCTGTTAAGGCATTTGATAAGAAAGAGCAGTACGATGTTGCTGACGCTATCTCTATCGTAAAGAAAAATGCTACAGCTAAATTTGACGAGACAATCGAGCTTCATCTTAGAACAGGCTGCGACGGACGTCACGCAGAGCAGCAGATCCGTGGTGCGGTTGTATTACCACACGGAACAGGAAAAACAGTTAAGGTTTTAGTTTTCGCTAAGGGAACTAAGGTTGACGAGGCACAGGCAGCAGGAGCTGACTTCGTTGGAGGCGAGGAGTTAATTCCAAAGATCCAGAACGAGGGATGGTTAGACTTCGACGTTGTAGTTGCTACACCTGATATGATGGGTGTTGTTGGTCGTTTAGGACGTGTCCTTGGACCAAAGGGCTTAATGCCAAACCCAAAGGCAGGAACAGTTACTATGGATGTAACAAAAGCTGTTAACGATATCAAAGCCGGTAAGATTGAGTACAGATTGGACAAGACAAACATTATCCATGTGCCAGTTGGAAAAGCATCTTTCACAGACGAGCAGTTAAACGACAACTTCCAGTCTCTTATGGGTGCAATTAATAAAGCAAAACCTGCTAGCTTAAAGGGTCAGTACATTAAGAGCGCAACTCTTACATCTACAATGGGACCTGGCGTTAAGTTAAACGTGGTTAAGATTACACAGTAAGATAGTTAAACAGTTACAGTAAAACAATTTACAAGACCTATCAAACGCCAAGCAAAAGTTTTGCGGAAAGTAATTGACATCCGTAATATAGTTTGATATAATTGCAATGCATATTGCCGAAGACAGTAGGTGCCGCAAGGCGTAAACGTAGAACCTACCGAGGGAATTTTCGAGATTTATCTTGAATTTTGACTTGTACCCTTCTGTCGACAGGCAGGAGGGTTTCTTTGATTAATAAATCAAATACCTCATGTCTTTTATGCGAAAATCTAAAAGGAGGTAAATGAATCGTGGCAAAGGTAGAACTTAAACAGCCAATCGTAGATGAGATTTCCGGTGTTATCAATGGTGCACAGTCAGTAGTAGTTGTTGATTACTTAGGACTCACAGTAGCAGAGGATACTCAGTTACGTAAACAGTTAAGAGAAGCCGGTGTAACTTACAAGGTATACAAGAATACTTTAGTAAACCGTGCAATCCAGGGAACAGAGTTCGAGGGATTAAAGGATGTCCTTGAAGGACCAAGCGCATTCGCTGTATCAACAGAGGATGCAACAGCACCAGCTAGAATCTTAGCTAAGTTCGCTAAAACAGCTCCGGCTTTAGAGATTAAAGCAGGTGTAGTTGAGGGAACATTTTATGATGCTGAGGGTATGAAGGCAATCGCCGCTGTACCTAGCAGAGATGAGCTTCTTGGAAAATTACTTGGAAGCATTCAGTCACCTATCACAAATCTTGCTCGTGTACTCAATCAGATCGCAGAGCAGGGTGGCGCTGCAGATGCAGCCGTAGAGGCAGCACCAGCAGAGGATGCTGCAGAGGAAGCTCCAGCAGCAGAATAATTCAAATATTATATTTGAACCTTATTATCATAATTAAATTTTTAAATGGAGGAAATTATAATGGCAAAGTTAACAACAGCAGAGTTTATTGATGCTATCAAAGAGTTAAGCGTATTAGAGTTAAATGATTTAGTAAAAGCTTGTGAAGAAGAGTTCGGTGTTTCTGCAGCAGCAGGTGTCGTAGTTGCAGCAGCAGGAGCTGACGGAGCAGCAGCTGAGGAGAAGACTGAGTTCGACGTAGAGCTTACAGAGGTTGGACCAAACAAGGTTAAGGTTATCAAGGTTGTTCGTGAGATCACAGGTCTTGGACTTAAAGAGGCTAAGGACGCTGTTGATGGCGCACCAAAGGTTATCAAAGAGCAGCTTGACAAGGCTTCAGCAGAGGATGCTAAGGCTAAACTTGAGGCAGAGGGTGCTAAGGTTACTCTTAAATAGTCGGATAGGCTACGAGCGGAGTAAAAACATAAAAAAGAGCCAAGGGCAAATTCTATTTGCGCCTTGGCTCTTTTTTATGTTTTTATTGCGCGACAGTCGGAGCGCGTCCCGAAAATGCCTGAGCATTTTTGGGACCTCTGCTCGTAGCCTATCCGACGGCGAATGAAAAAATAAAAAAAGTACTTGCAATTGTCGGTGATTTGTTGTATAGTATACGTTGCACTATTGTGGTGCAGTGGCATTTTTATGCAATTTTTTAAATGATGCAAATTTGTCAATAGGTAAATTACACTAAAATGCATTCACAAATATGTGCACAAGAGAAAAACCACAAGATATAGTAACTGGGGTGGTTTTTGAATCATTATCTAGATATTTGCTAGATTAAAATAAAAACGAGAGGTGAAACGTCAATGGAGAAAAACAGAATACGTCCGGTCACATCCGGAAAAAGCATGCGTATGAGTTACTCAAGACAAAAAGAGGTTCTGCAGATGCCAAATCTGATTGAGGTCCAGAAGGATTCTTATCAGTGGTTCTTAGACGAAGGTCTCAAGGAAGCTTTTGCGGATATCTCTCCAATCACAGATTACAGCGGAAAGCTTAGTCTTGATTTTGTAGATTTTACATTATGCGAAGATGATGTAAAGTATACAATTCCTGAGTGCAAGGAAAGAGATGCAACATACGCAGCTCCTTTAAAGGTTAAAGTCAGACTTCACAACAAAGAGACAGATGAGATTAATGAGCATGAAATTTTCATGGGTGATCTGCCTTTAATGACAGAGACCGGTACATTCGTAATCAACGGTGCAGAGCGAGTTATTGTCAGTCAGTTAGTTCGTTCTCCTGGTATTTATTACGGAATTGCTCATGATAAGCTCGGAAAGACCCTGTATTCTTGTACTGTTATTCCAAACCGTGGTGCATGGCTTGAGTATGAGACAGACTCTAACGACGTTTTTTATGTAAGAGTAGACAGAACACGTAAGGTACCTATCACAGTACTTTTACGTGCACTTGGAGTAGGTACAAACCAGGCTATTCTCGATATGTTCGGAGATGAGCCAAAGATCCAGGCATCATTCAGCAAGGACCCTGCAATCACAGAGCGTGAGCCACAGGGAAGCTATGAGGCTGGTTTATTAGAGTTATATAAGAAGATTCGTCCGGGCGAGCCACTTTCAGTTGAGAGTGCAGAGAGCCTTATCACAGCAATGTTCTTCGATCCTAGAAGATATGACCTTGCCAAGGTAGGACGTTATAAGTTTAATAAGAAGCTTGCTTTAAAGAACCGTATCAGTGGACAGGTTTTAGCTGAGGACGTAGTGGATCCTTCTACAGGTGAGGTTATCGCTGAGGCAGGTACTGTTGTTGACCGTGCGCTTGCTACACAGATCCAGAACGCTGCCGTTCCTGCTTTATGGATTCAGACAGAGACAAGAAATGTCAAGATTCTTTCTTCTATGATGGTTGACATCAGAAGCTGGATTCCTGAGCTTGAGGACCCTAAGTCTATCGGTGTTACTGAGCTTGTTTACTATCCGGTACTCGCTCAGATTCTCGAGGAGTATGATTCTCTTGAGGACAGAATCGAGGCTATAAAGAGAGATATATCTGACCTTATTCCAAAGCATATTACTAAAGAGGATATCTTCGCAACTATCAACTACAATATGCACTTAGAGTGGGGCGCAGGAACAGATGACGATATCGATCATCTTGGAAACAGACGTATCCGTGCGGTTGGAGAACTGTTACAGAACCAGTACCGTATCGGTCTCTCAAGACTGGAACGTGTTGTTCGTGAAAGAATGACTACACAGGACTTAGAGGGAATTTCACCTCAGTCACTTATCAATATAAAGCCTGTAACTGCCGCTGTTAAAGAATTCTTCGGTTCTTCACAGCTTTCACAGTTCATGGATCAGAACAACCCTCTTGGAGAGCTTACTCACAAGAGACGTTTATCAGCACTTGGACCTGGTGGTCTTTCAAGAGACCGTGCCGGATTCGAGGTTCGAGATGTACATTACACTCACTACGGCCGTATGTGTCCTGTAGAGACTCCTGAGGGACCAAACATCGGTCTTATCAACTCACTTGCATGCTATGCGAGAATCAATGAGTATGGCTTCGTAGAGGCTCCATACCGTAAGATTGACAAGACTGATCCTAAGAACCCGGTAGTCACAGAAGAGGTTGTATACATGACAGCCGACGAGGAGGACAACTACCACGTAGCACAGGCTAATGAGAAGCTTGATGCCGAAGGACATTTCATACGTAACTCAGTTTCAGGTCGTTACAGAGAGGAAACTCAGGAGTACGATAAGTCAGCATTTGATTATATGGATGTATCTCCAAAGATGGTATTCTCAGTAGCTACAGCGCTGATTCCGTTCTTGCAGAACGATGACCCTACACGTGCCCTCATGGGATCAAACATGCAGCGTCAGGCCGTTCCGCTTCTGACCACAGAGGCTCCTGTAGTTGGTACAGGCATTGAGACAAAGGCCGCAGTTGACTCAGGTGTCTGCGTAGTTGCAAAGGCAGACGGAGAGGTATTATCTTCAGAGTCAAACCGCATTATCATAAAAGAGACTGACGGAAACAAGAGAGAGTATATCCTTACAAAGTTCTCTCGTTCTAACCAGTCAAACTGCTACAACCAGAGACCTATCGTATTTAAGGGTGACAAGGTTAAGGCAGGCGATGTTATCGCAGACGGTCCTTCAACAAGTCAGGGAGAGCTTGCTCTTGGAAAGAACCCGCTTATCGGATTCATGACATGGGAAGGATACAACTACGAGGATGCCGTTCTTCTTTCAGAGCGTCTCGTAGAGTATGATGTGTATACATCAGTTCATATCGAGGAATATGAAGTAGAGTCACGTGATACAAAGCTCGGACCTGAGGAGATTACACGTGATGTCCCTGGTGTCGGCGACGACGCACTCAAGGACCTTGATGAGAGAGGTATCATCCGTGTAGGTGCAGAGGTTCGTGCCGGTGATATCCTTGTAGGAAAGGTTACACCAAAGGGTGAGACAGAGCTTACAGCAGAGGAGAGACTTCTTCGTGCCATCTTTGGCGAGAAGGCAAGAGAGGTTCGTGATACATCACTTAAGGTACCTCATGGTGCTTACGGTATCATTGTTGATGCCAAGGTATTTACAAGAGAGAACGGCGATGAGCTTTCTCCGGGAGTAAACCAGTCAGTACGTATCTACATTGCACAGAAGAGAAAGATTTCTGTCGGTGATAAGATGGCCGGACGTCACGGTAACAAGGGTGTCGTTTCCCGTGTACTTCCTGTTGAGGATATGCCATTCCTTCCAAACGGACGCCCACTGGATATCGTACTTAACCCACTCGGTGTTCCTTCACGAATGAACATCGGTCAGGTCCTTGAGATTCACCTGAGTCTCGCTGCAAAGGCACTTGGCTTCAATATCTCAACTCCTGTATTTGACGGAGCAAACGAGGTAGATATCGAGGATACACTTGAGCTTGCAAATGATTACGTAAATCTTCCGTTCGATAAGGAAGAGCTTGAAAAGGATTTACAGGCTGAGCATCCATACTGGAGCGCAGATGCTGAAATCTTCTATGATAAATATGTTGATACACTCCGTGAGGACGTTATGGAATACCTTTCAACAAACAGAGCTCACAGAAGCTTATGGAAGGGCGTTCCGATTTCCAAGGATGGAAAGGTACAGCTTCGTGATGGTAGAACAGGTGAGTGCTTCGATGGAAAGACAACTATCGGACACATGCATTACCTTAAGCTGCATCATCTTGTTGACGATAAGATCCATGCACGTTCAACAGGTCCTTACTCATTAGTTACACAGCAGCCACTCGGTGGTAAGGCACAGTTCGGTGGACAGCGTTTCGGAGAGATGGAGGTTTGGGCTCTTGAGGCATATGGTGCTGCATATACACTCCAGGAGATCCTTACAATGAAGTCCGATGATGTTGTTGGCCGTGTCAAGACCTACGAGGCTATCATCAAGGGTGAGAATATCCCTGAGCCTGGTATTCCAGAGTCATTCAAGGTACTTCTCAAAGAGCTTCAGGCACTTGGTCTGGATGTCAAGGTACTTGATGAGAACAGAGAAGAGGTTGAGCTTATCGAGACAAGTGAGTACGGTAATACAGATATCAACTCAATTATCGGAAACGATAAGGACTATGCATTCGAGGACAGTGAGTCATTCGCAGAGCATGGTTTCTCAAAGAAAGAATTTGATGACAACGAAGAGCTTGTTGACATAGAAGAGGAAGAGTCTCCTGAGACAGCGGATGACGATATTTTTGCTGATGAAGTTCTTGATGACGAAGAATAATTAGAAGGGAGTGCCAAAATGCCAGAAACAAATAATATAGAAAATAATCAGGCAATGCAGTTTGATGCGATTCAGATTGGATTAGCATCTCCTGAAAAGATCAGAGAGTGGTCACATGGCGAGGTTAAAAAGCCTGAGACTATTAACTATAGAACATTAAAGCCTGAAAAAGACGGTCTTTTCTGCGAGAAGATTTTCGGACCAACGAAGGACTGGGAGTGTCATTGTGGTAAATACAAGAAGATACGTTATAAGGGTGTTGTCTGCGACCGATGTGGCGTAGAAATCACAAAGTCAAGCGTTCGTAGAGAGCGTATGGGACACATCGAGCTTGCTGCTCCTGTATCTCATATCTGGTATTTCAAGGGTATCCCATCACGTATGGGACTCATCCTTGACTTATCTCCACGTGTACTTGAGAGAGTACTGTACTTTGCTTCATATATTGTGCTTGACCCGGGCGAGACAAAGCTTGCATACAAGCAGATTCTCAACGAGTCAGAGTACCAGGAGGCATGCGATACTTATGGCCGCTCAGCATTCCGTGTAGGAATGGGTGCTGAGTCTATCCATGAGCTTTTAGCAGCAATCGATCTTGAGAAGGATTCGGCAGAGCTTAAGGCAGAGCTTGAGAATGCTACAGGCCAGAAGCGTGCACGTATCATCAAGAGGCTTGAGGTTGTAGAGGCTTTCCGTGAGTCAGGAAACAAGCCTGAGTGGATGATTATGACAGTTATTCCTGTTATTCCACCGGATCTTCGTCCAATGGTTCAGCTCGATGGAGGACGTTTCGCAACAAGTGATCTTAACGACCTTTACAGACGAATCATCAACCGTAACAACCGTCTTAGAAGACTTCTTGATCTTGGAGCACCGGATATCATCGTTCGTAACGAGAAACGTATGCTTCAGGAGGCTGTCGATGCACTTATCGACAACGGCCGTCGTGGACGTCCTGTTACCGGTCCGGGAAACAGAGCTCTTAAGTCTCTTTCAGACATGCTCAAGGGAAAGGGAGGACGTTTCCGTCAGAACCTTCTCGGAAAGCGAGTTGACTACTCAGGACGTTCAGTTATCTGTGTAGAGCCAAAGCTTAAGATTTATCAGTGTGGTCTTCCAAAGGAGATGGCTATCGAGCTTTTCAAGCCATTCGTTATGAAGGAGCTTGCCGCTAACGGAACCGCACACAACATAAAGAGTGCAAAGAAGATGGTTGAGAGACTTCAGCCGGAGGTATGGGATGTCCTTGAGGATGTCATCAAAGAGCATCCGGTCATGCTTAACCGAGCTCCTACACTCCACAGACTTGGAATCCAGGCCTTCGAGCCAATCCTTGTAGAGGGTAAGGCAATCAAGCTTCATCCACTCGTATGTACAGCGTTCAACGCCGACTTCGATGGAGACCAGATGGCTGTACATCTTCCACTGACTGCTGAGGCACAGGCTGAGTGCAGATTCATGCTTCTGTCACCTAACAACCTGCTTAAGCCTTCTGATGGTGGACTTGTAGCCGTTCCTTCACAGGATATGATCCTTGGAGTTTACTACCTCACAATGAGAAAGCTCGCTGATTACAAGGATGATCCAAAGATGGTTGCACAGGTGTCATCAGACACTGTATACAATGATATTGATGAGCTTAGAAAGCTCACAACTCCTGATGAAAATACAGGAAAGGCTGAGCTTGGCTTATATGACCTCATCTGGTTTGAGGATGTTACAGACGGAAACCGTCGTGTGCTTTGCAGACCGATAGATCTTCTCGGCCGTTACTATGGAAGTGTTAATCTTGCAATGCTCGCTTACGAGAACAAGGAGATTACTCTTCACCAGAATATCTTTGTACACCGTACAGTAAAGCTTCCTGACGGCACAGAGGTTTCAGGTTTTACAGAGACAACAGTAGGACTTTTGATATTCAATGAGAACATTCCACAGGATCTTGGTTTTATAGACAGATCAAAGGCTGAGAATGCACTCAAGTTTGAGGTTGAGTTCCACGTTGGTAAGAAACAGATCAAGCAGATCCTTGAGAAGGTTATCAACACACACGGAGCTACAACAACAGCAGAGGTTCTTGATAATGTCAAGGCTATGGGATACAAGTATTCAACCCAGGCTGCCATGACAGTTTCAATTTCAGATATGACAGTGCCACCACAGAAGCCACAGATGATCGCTGATGCACAGGACACTGTAGATAAGATTACAAGACAGTACAAGCGTGGACTTATCACTGATGAGGAGCGTTACAAAGAGGTTATCGAGACATGGAAGGATACAGATGATGCCCTTACAAAGGCACTTCTTACAGGTCTTGATAAGTACAACAACATCTTCATGATGGCAGATTCCGGAGCCCGTGGATCTGATAAGCAGATCAAACAGCTTGCAGGTATGCGAGGACTCATGGCTGATACAACAGGTCGTACAATCGAGCTTCCTATCAAGTCATGCTTCCGTGAGGGTCTTGACGTACTCGAGTACTTCATGTCAGCACATGGAGCTCGTAAGGGACTTTCAGATACAGCGCTTCGTACAGCTGATTCAGGATACCTTACAAGACGTCTCGTAGATGTTTCACAGCATATGATCGTTCGTGAGACAGACTGCTGTGCAGGCACAGGACGTGAGATTCCGGGAATGGTTGTAAAGGCATTCATGGAGGGCCGAGAGGAAATCGAGAGCCTTCAGGAGAGAATTACAGGTCGTTTCTCTTGCAATACAATCTGCGATAAGGATGGCAATGTAATCGTTAAGGCCAACCATATGATTACACCAAAGCGTGCAGCAAAGGTTATGGCAGAGGGTGTTGATGAGAACGGTAATCCAATCACACAGGTTAAGATCCGTACAGTGCTTACCTGCCGTTCACACATGGGTGTATGTGCTAAGTGTTACGGTTCAAACCTTGCAACAGGTCAGGCAGTACAGGTTGGTGAAGCAATCGGTATCATTGCAGCACAGTCAATCGGTGAGCCTGGTACACAGCTTACCATGAGAACCTTCCATACAGGTGGTGTTGCCGGTGGAGATATCACACAGGGTCTTCCTCGAGTAGAGGAGATTTTCGAGGCACGTAAGCCTAAGGGACTCGCTATTATCACAGAGTTCGGCGGAACTGCCACAATCAAGGATACAAAGAAGAAGCGTGAGGTTATCGTTACAAACAACGAGACAGGCGAGACAAAGGCTTACCTCATTCCTTACGGCTCACGTATCAAGGTTGTAGACGGACAGGAGCTTGAGGCCGGCGACGAGCTTACAGAGGGTTCTGTAAATCCACACGATATCCTCAAGATTAAGGGCGTTCGTGCGGTTCAGGATTACATGCTCCGCGAGGTACAGCGTGTTTACCGTTTACAGGGTGTTGAGATCAACGATAAGCATGTCGAGGTTATAGTTCGTCAGTGCTTACAGAAGATCCGCGTAGAGGAGCCGGGAGATTCAGATTTACTTCCGGGCAGCATGGTTGATGCCCTTGACTTCTTAGAGCTCAACGAGAAGCTTGAGGAAGAGGGCAAGGAGCTTGCAGTTGGCTCACAGGTATTACTTGGAATCACAAAGGCATCTCTTGCAACCAACTCATTCCTGTCAGCAGCTTCATTCCAGGAGACCACAAAGGTTCTTACTGAGGCAGCAATCAAGGGCAAGGTTGATCCGCTTATCGGTATGAAGGAGAACGTAATCATCGGTAAGCTCATCCCGGCAGGAACAGGTATGAAGATTTATCGTAATATCAAGCTTGACAGCGATGTAAACGATGATGATACACTTGATTTTGATGATGATGATTTTGCGGATTTCGCAGAGGAAGAGGCAGTCGGAGTCATTGATACAGATGCTGAATCAGTTGATGAAAAATAATTACTGATGTTTGTACTTAAGCTACAGAAGCTGTTACAAACTAAAAAGAAAGAAGTCCGGGAAACCGGACTTCTTTCTTGTATTATATTGAAAACAAAATTGGTCTTGACAAAACAGACAAGGATTTGTATAATATTTTAGCGTGCATAAGATTGCACTGCTTAAAATAAAACAGGAGGTGAAAATAATGCCAACATTTAACCAGTTAGTAAGAAAAGGACGTCAGACATCTGTAAAGAAGTCTACAGCACCAGCTCTTCAGAGAAGCTTTAACTCTCTCCAGAAGAAGCCAATCAACACTTCTTCTCCACAGAAGCGTGGTGTATGTACAGCTGTTAAGACAGCTACTCCTAAGAAGCCTAACTCAGCTCTTAGAAAGATCGCCAGAGTTCGTCTTTCAAACGGAATCGAAGTAACTTCATACATTCCTGGTGAGGGACACAACTTACAGGAGCATAGCGTTGTTCTGATTCGTGGTGGCCGTGTTAAGGATTTACCAGGTACACGTTACCATATCATCCGTGGTACATTAGATACTGCAGGTGTTGCAAACAGAAAACAGGCCCGCTCTAAGTACGGCGCAAAGAGACCAAAAGCTGCTAAATAATTTAGCAACATTGTGTATCACAAACAGAACTAAAGTAGGTTAGTGTTGGGATTAGACCTGCAGATGCAGGATTTCACTTTATGAATACAATTCCGCACGAACACATTAGAGAGACACATGTGAGTACCGATGAATTAATCCACAAATATCATGATTAAGGAGGGAAGTAACGTGCCACGTAAAGGACATACTCAGAAAAGAGACGTATTAGCAGATCCAATGTACAACAGCAAAGTAGTTACAAAGCTTGTTAACAGCATTATGTTAGACGGTAAGAAAGGCGTAGCTCAGAAGATTGTATACGGAGCATTTGCTACAGTAGAAGAGAAGACAGGAAGACCAGCTCTTGAAGTATTCGAAGAGGCTATGAACAATGTAATGCCAGCTCTCGAAGTAAAAGCAAGACGTATCGGTGGTGCCACATATCAGGTACCAATCGAGGTTCGCCCTGATCGTCGTCAGGCTTTAGGCCTTCGTTGGTTAACAGCATTCTCACGTGCCAGAGGAGAGAAAACTCAGGCTGAGAGATTAGCTAACGAGATCATGGATGCAGCTAACAACACAGGCGCATCTGTTAAGAGAAAAGAAGATATGCACAAGATGGCAGAGGCAAACAAGGCATTCGCACATTACAGATTCTAGTTTCTGTAAGAAGCTTACAGCTTTGCTTTTGATTCATGCAGCAAACCGGATTTGTAACAGAGTCCGGTTGTGCATAGGACACTAAATATAGGAGGAAAAAACCTTGGCTGGAAGAGAATATCCACTTGAGAGAACCAGAAATATCGGAATTATGGCTCATATCGATGCTGGTAAGACAACATTAACAGAGCGTATTCTGTATTATACTGGTGTTAACTATAAAATCGGTGATACTCATGAAGGTACTGCTACCATGGACTGGATGGAGCAGGAGCAGGAAAGAGGTATTACAATTACTTCTGCCGCTACAACATGTCACTGGACACTTGAAGAGTTCACTAAACCAAAGCCAGGAGCACTTGAGCATCGTATCAACATCATCGATACACCGGGCCACGTTGACTTCACAGTAGAAGTTGAGCGTTCACTCCGTGTACTTGATGGCGCAGTTGGTGTGTTCTGTGCAAAGGGTGGTGTTGAGCCTCAGTCAGAGAACGTTTGGCGTCAGGCTGACACATACAATGTACCTCGTATGGCATTCATCAATAAGATGGATATCTTAGGTGCAAACTTCTACGGAGCTGTTGACCAGATCCGTACAAGATTAGGAAAAAATGCTATCGTACTTCAGTTACCAATCGGTAAAGAGGACGATTTCAAAGGAATTATCGACCTTTTCGAGATGAAGGCTTATATCTACAATGATGAGAAGGGTGACGATATCACAGTTACTGATGATCTTGGAGATATGGCTGATCAGGCTGCAGAGTACCGTACAGAGCTCATTGAGAAAATCTGTGAGTTAGATGACGATCTCATGATGCAGTATCTTGAGGGTGAGGAGCCATCTGTAGAGGATATGAAGAAGGTTCTTCGTAAAGCAACATGTGAGTGTACAGCAGTACCTGTATGTTGTGGTTCTGCATACCGTAACAAGGGTGTACAGAAGTTACTTGACGCTATTGTTGAGTACATGCCAGCTCCTACAGATATCCCTTCAATCAAGGGAACAGATCTTGAGGGAAATGAGATTGAGAGACATTCATCAGATGATGAGCCATTCTCAGCACTTGCATTCAAGATCATGGCAGATCCATTCGTAGGAAAGCTTGCATTCTTCCGTGTTTACTCAGGAAAATGTAAGGCAGGTTCTTATGTATTAAATGCAACAAAGGATAAGAAAGAGCGTATCGGACGTATTCTTCAGATGCATGCAAATAAGAGACAGGAATTGGATGAGGTTTACTCAGGTGATATCGCTGCTGCTGTTGGATTTAAATTCACAACAACAGGTGATACAATCTGTGATGAGCAGCATCCGGTTATCCTTGAGTCTATGGAGTTCCCAGAGCCAGTTATCGAGCTCGCTATCGAGCCAAAGACAAAAGCTGGACAGGGTAAGTTAGGTGAGGCTCTTGCAAAGCTTGCAGAGGAGGATCCTACATTCCGTGCTCATACTGATCAGGAAACAGGTCAGACAATCATCGCTGGTATGGGTGAGCTTCACCTTGAGATCATCGTTGACCGCCTTCTCCGTGAGTTCAAGGTTGAGGCAAACGTTGGTGCACCTCAGGTTGCTTACAAGGAGACATTTACAAAGGCTGTTGATCAGGAATACAAATATGCTAAGCAGTCAGGTGGACGTGGACAGTACGGACACTGTAAGGTTCGTTTCGAGCCAATGGATGCCAATGGAGAAGAACTTTTCAAGTTCGATTCAGAGGTTGTCGGTGGTGCTATTCCAAAGGAGTACATCCCATCAATCGGCGAAGGTATCGAGGAGGCTACAAAGGCCGGCTCTCTTGGTGGATTCCCAGTAGTTGGTATCCATGCAACAGTATACGATGGATCTTACCATGAGGTCGATTCATCAGAGATGGCATTCCACATTGCCGGATCTATGTGTTTCAAAGAGGCTATGGCAAAGGCTGCACCTGTATTACTTGAGCCTATCATGAAGGTAGAGGTTACAATGCCTGAGGAGTACATGGGAGATGTTATCGGTGACGTTAACTCTCGTCGTGGACGTATCGAGGGTATGGACGATCTCGGCGGTGGAAAGATTGTACATGCATATGTACCACTTGCAGAGATGTTCGGTTACTCTACAGACCTTCGTTCTAAGACACAGGGACGTGGAAACTACTCAATGTTCTTCGACAGATATGAGCCGGTTCCAAAGAATGTACAGGACAAGGTTCTTGCTAACCACGCAAAATAATTGCAAATTAGCAAACAATTTATAGTACAAATGATGAAATATATACTATATATGGTATAAAAATCAAAAATAAAGGCATTTCCCCTTGAAAAAGGGGGATTTGCCATAAAATTTACTTGAAAAAACTTTGATTATTTCGTATAATCAAAGCAGTCGGTAGATTATAAAAAAGCCCATGGGGCATAAAAGTTTAAGGAGGACGTTTCAAAATGGCAAAGGCTAAATTTGAAAGAACAAAACCACATTGTAATATTGGTACCATCGGTCACGTAGATCATGGTAAAACAACTTTAACAGCAGCTATTACAGCAGTATTAGCAGCTCGTGTCGCTGGTAACACAGCTACAGATTTCGCTAACATTGATAAGGCTCCAGAAGAGAGAGAGCGTGGTATCACAATTTCTACAGCTCACGTTGAGTATGAGACAGAGAAGAGACATTACGCACACGTTGACTGTCCTGGACATGCTGACTACGTAAAGAACATGATCACTGGTGCAGCTCAGATGGATGGTGCTATCCTCGTTGTTGCTGCTACTGATGGTGTTATGGCTCAGACAAAGGAGCACATCCTCCTTTCTCGTCAGGTAGGTGTTCCTTACATCATCGTATTCCTTAACAAGTGTGATATGGTTGACGACCCAGAGCTTATCGAGCTCGTAGAGATGGAAGTTACAGAGCAGCTTGAGGAGTACGGATTCAATGATTGCCCAATCATCCAGGGATCAGCTCTTAAGGCTCTTGAGGATCCAAACGGACCTTGGGGAGACAAGATCATGGAGCTTATGGATACTGTTGATTCTTATATCCCAGATCCAGAGCGTGATACAGATAAGCCATTCCTTATGCCAGTAGAGGACGTATTCACAATCACAGGTCGTGGTACTGTTGCAACTGGTAGAGTAGAGCGTGGTACACTTCACCTCAACGACGAGTTAGAGATCCTTGGTGTTAAAGAGGACGTTCAGAAGACTGTTGTTACTGGAATCGAGATGTTCCGTAAGCAGTTAGACGAGGCTCAGGCTGGTGATAACATCGGAGCACTTCTCCGTGGTATTAACCGTGACCAGATCGTTCGTGGACAGGTTATTGCTAAGCCTGGTACAGTAACATGTCACCGTAAGTTCACAGCTCAGGTTTACGTTCTTACAAAGGACGAGGGTGGACGTCATACTCCATTCTTCAACAACTATCGTCCACAGTTCTACTTCAGAACAACAGACGTAACAGGTGTTTGCGAGCTTCCAGCAGGAACAGAGATGTGCATGCCTGGTGATAACGTAGAGATGACAATCGAGCTCATCCATCCAGTAGCTATGGAGCAGGGTCTTACATTCGCTATCCGTGAGGGTGGACGTACAGTAGGATCTGGACGTGTTGCTACAGTTATCGAGTAATACAATCTTAATATGGATTTGTTATCGTAAGATAACGTTGTGTCTAAACGTAAGATACCCGTAGAACTTCGGTTCTACGGGTTTTTCTGTATCTTAAAGAGAGAATGATTTGAAAAATTATAAGTAGAGAAATAGCGAAATATTTATCAGCAAGATAAAATACAGATAAATTTAAAATTGAAAAATAAGACCAGTGGTGCCAAAACGGTGCCCAAAAAGAAACTCCTGCGAATGTTTGCCATTCACAGGAGTGATTTTTTACCAACCTTTAATCTGCTTGATCTGTTCAGCACGTTTCGGATCTCGATGATATTGCAGTTTCAGACGGATTGTTTCTACAACTTCCTGTCTGGCTTCATCATCAAGCTGATAGAATGATGTAAGTAGATTATCTACATCAGGCATACTATTTTTGCCAAAAAGATACATCAACGGATACATAGAATTTTTTAAGTAAGTCTTTACACGACTTGCGTCTAAGGCTCCGTTCAAACCGTCTGGAAGTGTAGGATAAATCTCTTCTTCCTTAATTGTGTCAGAAAATGGACTGGCAGAACATATCTCATTCACATCAATTTGCAATTCGTTTGCAAGTCTTAAAGCAAAATCAAATCGAATATTGGAATCTTTTTGAATGATTGAATATAAGGTTGTAGCACTGATTCCAGTTGCTTTTGCAATTTTACGGACATTTATAAGTGGTTAAGAGATCTGATGTATGCGTAGAAAATGGAAAATATGTTACAAATAAAACGAGAATTTGAACTCGAAATTTGGAAAAAATAATGAAAATAACTTGACATTTGAAAATAAGAGATATATTCTTAAGATAAATTCAATAAACGGGAGGTGGATAAAAATGTTTAATCTTGAAGAATTGAGCTTGGAGTTTGTAGAGATTTCTGAATTAAAAACCTCTAAGAACTTATTTGGACCAGTTATGTACGGAACAGGTGTGAGAATGTAGTTTGTAGAAAAGACTTGCTCTATGTAAAAAGAAATATAGAGTAGGTCTTTTTTATTTAAAAAGGATTATAGGAGAGAATATATGAATAAATTAACTACAGCTGTATGGGAAATAACAATGGGTTGTAATATGCGTTGTAAACATTGCGGTTCAAGTTGTGCAGAAGCGCTACCCGATGAGTTGAATACATCAGAAGCTCTTGAGGTGTGTGACCAATTAAAAGATTTGGGATTAAAAGTTATTACATTATCTGGAGGGGAACCTACGACACGTAGTGACTGGCATATTATTGCGAAAAGATTAGTAGATAATGGCATAATAACAAGTATTATTACAAATGGTTGGTTGATTGATGAAAACTTTATTCATAATGCGATAACATCAGGAATTAGAAGTGTCTGTTTAAGTATTGATGGTCTTGAAAAAACTCACGATTTTATACGGAGATCGGGATCATTCAATAAAAGTATTAAAGCATTGAAAGAATTAAGAAAAAATAATATTTCGACATCAGTAATAACTTCAATAAATAAAGAAAATATATGTGAATTGGAAGAACTATATCAATTATTAATTGTTTTTGCAGATTGCATAGGTTATTATAGCAATAAAGATATAAAAGTAAATGAGAATTTTCTTAATGATAATTGGTCTTGGACAGGTTGTGGAGCAGGAAAGCATGTAATTGGTATTCTGCATAATGGAGATATTGTTGCTTGTACTTCTATTAGAGATAAAACATTAGTAGCGGGAAATATTCGTGAAAAATCTTTAAAGTCGATTTGGGAAAGTCCGGACTCTTTTAAGTGGAATAGAAATTTTGATAGTAGTAAGTTAAAAGGATTTTGCAGAGAATGTCGTTATACAGAACGATGCTTAGGAGGATGTAGTAATAGTCGTTATTGCATTAACGGCTCATTTGAAAGTGAAAATAGATACTGTGCATATAATGTTGAAATGAAAAAATGGAAAAAATATTTGGAATCACTTAATGATATATCAGAAATTGATAATGTTATAGAAAAAGCAGCGGCTTTAAAACATCAGGATCTTTATAAGATAGCTTGCGAAATTAAACAATCTAAATTATGATTAGAGAGGTAACAAATATGAATAAACATGAGTTATATCATAACCACAATTATGTTTATCTGCTGACTTCTAATATTATTAACCGCTGTGGTGATTCATTAGATACAATACTTTTTACATGGTTGGTATATTTACTTACAAATAGTGCAGGGTGGTCTGCGATTATTTTTGGTATTAATCAAGCTACTTCTGTAATTATTCAACCATTTATAGGTCCATTAGTCGAGAATATGAATAAAAAGAAAGTGTTAGTACTTTCAGATATAGCTCGAGTTCTGTTAGTTTTGTATATATTATATGTATATACACAAAACATGCTTTCACCATTAATATTGGTTTTTATGACAATATCCATTTCATTAATAGAAGCATTTCATATGCCAGCAGGGGTAGCAGTTATTCAGCATGTACTTCCTAATGAACATTATGATAAAGGTGTAAGTGTCAATGTGTCTTGTACCAAAATAGCAGTATTAGTTGGAACTGGCTTGTCAGGCATAGTGATTAGTTCATTTGGAATAGGTATTTCTTTAGCGATAGATGCTTTGATATTTTTAATATCAGCGTTGCTTATAGTAAAAATAGAATTTTCTGTTCAAGAAGAAAAGAAGACAAACCGAATAATTGGCAGAGAATATTTAATTTCGCTTAGAGATGGATTTAGTTATGTATTTGACCATAAGAAGCTATTAAAACTATGTTTTTTATGTATTCTAATTAATTCAGCAGTGGTTCCATTTGATGCACTGCTCGCCCCGATTGCAAGAGAAATGTTTAGTGGAGATGCCAAAATTGTTTCATTACTAAGTGTAAGCGTAACTATTGGTACTATTTTGGGATCATTGACTTTTGCAAAAATGAAAGAGGAGAAAAAAAATAATACACTTGTTACATTTTGTGGAATTGTTTTAGGTGTATACTATGTTTTTATTGCATTTGTTTCAAAATATATTGCAAATCCTATAACTCAAAAATTACTGTTGCTAATCGGTTCGATAATAATTGGTGCAGCATTGGGATTAATGATTACTTATGTACAAGTGAAATTTGTAAAAGAAGTTACTAAAGAATATATAGGACGTGTTTCTGCAATTCGATTTTCACTTACATACGCATGCGCGCCAGTGGTATCTTTTGTGATTAGTATTATATACAAAGTTACTGTTGTTGATACAAGTTCACTTTTTGTGGGATTTGGTATTGTAATAATAATTCTTTTTCTTTTGGCAAATAAGATTACGTTTTCTCCTTTGAAGAAAGGCGATAAAAGTTATTAGAAATTATTTATATGAAAAACTGGCTGCTTTTTGGCTATAAATTAAAGCTGATAGAGAAGAGTATAAACAGCAGAAGAGAAGCTTTTTGACTGAGGCTTCCGGTGCCAAAACGGTGCCAAGAAATCAGGCAAATAAAAATAAATAGTACAAATCAGTCGTTTTTCACTGTATTTTGGAGAGAAAACCATAAAAAATATGAGGTAAAATGATATTAAAGTATCGTGAGGGTGGACGTACAGTAGGATCTGGACGTGTTGCTACAGTTATCGAGTAATCATAACTGATTATTTAAATATGCAATAAAATCAAGGCTTCCGAGATTTTTCTCGGGAGCCTTTTTTTACGTGTATGCATAAGAGAAAAGCAAATTGCAATGAATTTGACCTTAAAATGACCTTAAAATACAAATATAAGGTCAAATTTTGTATAAAATGAGATTGTTAAATTGATCTACTTATAATGGAGGGAGTATTATTCAATAAAGTTCCAAAAAGTAAGCATATGTTATGGAACGTCTTATAAGTAAATATCAATGGATTTTAGGACTATTTAATAGTCCTTTTTTTATTGTTTCAAAAAGCACACATTTCAGGACTAAGGAAGGAGCTAATATCATGAAGAGATATGGTTATCACAGAACAAGTACAAGAGAACAGCATTTAGACAGAGGCATCAAGGAGATTACAACCTATTGTGAGCAGAACAATCTGGAACTGGAAAAGATTTTTACAGACCAGCAGACAGGCAAGAACTTTAATCGTCCGAGGTACCAGGTATTGAAAGAGGATGTATTAAGAGCGGGTGACGAATTGATTATTACTGAGGTAGACAGGCTTGGCAGAAATAAGCAGGAGACATTAAAGGAATTGCAGTATTACAGGGATAATGGTATCCGTGTAAAGATACTTGAACTTCCAACTACGCTTATGGATTTATCAAAGCTTGATAATGCTATGGCTCGTATGCTGATGGAAACCATCAATAATATGCTTATAGAGCTATATGCAGCTATGGCACAGGCAGAGATTGAAAAGAAAGAGAAAAGACAGCGTGAAGGTATAGATTCTAAAAAGGCTCGTGGTGAATGGGATGATTATGGCAGACCAGCGGTGATGTCGATTGATGAATTTTCAGAGCATTATCAGAAAGTGGTGTCAGGAGAAATCCTGGTGTCTTTTTTATTTGACCTGAGCAAAAAAGTTCTAAAAGAGGAGTTTTCAGAGCATTATTGAAGATGTGTTGTAAGAGATTTGCATATTTGAATTGATGAAGTGGTTTAAGTATATATGATAGATATGTGGAGCGTAATTTCGATTTAGAAATAAATGTTGATATGTAATTATATGGAGTTTGATATTAAAAAATGATATATTTACATTGTAGTAGATATAGTAAGCAATTTAAGTCAGATATATGTATGGAGGTGGAAAGTGAGCATTTTAAATAATATACAGAAAACAAAAAATCAGCATTATGTTCCAAGAATGTACATGAAACGCTTTGGATATGGAGCAGCAGAAAAAAGAAGAATGTCTGTATTATTTAAGGATGAAGGCAAAGTACTACATAATCAAAATCCAGAGAATTATGCTTCAGATAAATATTTTTATGATGTAAGTAATGATTTATTAATGGAATTATTAAAAAATGATTTTAAGGTTTTTCCAAGTTTGAAAGAAAGTGATAATCTAAAAGATGAACAATTTGTTGAGCATGCATTGTCACGAGAAGAAGGCGCATATAACCAAATGTTGGATGAGATAGAGGAAAATCCACAGAGCATATATAATGATAAAACAAGGGCAATTTTTATTTCCTTTATTCATAGTTTAGCTTATCGTACAAAGAAATATAGGGATATGCTTGACAATATAAATTATAAAACAGAACAAGTATTAAGAGAAATGTGTGATAATATGGGATTAGACCCCCAAGTTAAGGAAGATACAATTAAAGCAAACTGCATATCTGGTCAGCAACTTCAGATAGAAAATATTATTTCATTAGCCCCTGTCTTAGGTACTTTGAATAATTTATTGCAAAATTATAATTGGTATATAGCATACAATAATACAGAGTTGGATTTCATAATAAGTGATAATCCGGCTCAAATGGTTTGGACGGGATTTAATGACATATGCATACCTATATCAAAAAGGTTAGCTATTATTTTAAGAGTAAAAACAGAAGATGCTCCTTTGATTTCACATGATATGCCTGTAAATAATGTGATTGAGTTGTCTTTGAAGAGTGTTATTGCTTATAATCTTAATCAGATAGGAATTGCTCAGAGGTATTTATTTGGCTCGGAAAAAGCAATCGATTTCATGGGTAAACTAAATGGAGCAATGAATTGTATGAAAGGCAAAATAAATTGAAATTTAATTTGAGTCTATGATTGAAAATGAATGTAATATTCAAATATACTTGCCAGAAAAGCATTGAGTATGTCATAAAGTCCTGGACTTTTATTGAGATATATGATAAAGTGAGACAGGAAAGTCCTGGACTTTTTATTATGAGTATGATAATATTATAATTGTGATAATATGATATAAATTATATAGGAGAGATTCCAATGGCATATGCAATTGATTTGTTCTGTGGAGCGGGAGGATGTTCTGAAGGCTTAATACAGGCTGGTTTTGATATTTTATTTAGTTCAGACATAAGTGATATGGTTGAGCTGACATACAGGCATAGGCACGAACAATTAGGATTAATTCAAGGATATAATACATGGTTTGAACGTGAGGATATTCGCAATCTTACAGGAGCATGTATATGGAATAGAATTAATCAATTAGAATGTTTTAAAAATGGAGAGAGAGTTGCTCCAGTAGTAATTGATTTAATGATAGGTGGTCCTAGTTGTCAGGGGTTTTCAAGAGCTGGCAGAAGGGATAAAAGCGACCCGAGGAATATGTTATTTGGCGAATATGTAAGAGTAATTAATGAGGTTAAGCCAAGATATATTGTTCTTGAAAATGTAGAAGGGTTTATGGATATGCAATTTTTAGGTTATGTTGGAATAACTGGCATAGAGTATCCAGATGGTAGTGTTACACCTGAAATTTTAAGAAGAGAATTAGAGGAGATAGGATATCATACTCTTGAACCACGAATATTGAATGCAGCAGATTATGGTGTTCCTCAGAGGAGAAATAGAGCCATTTTTATTGGGTATAAAGATGGTGAAAAAAGTCCCAATTACCCAGAACCAATTTTATCAAACAGTGAATATCTGACAATAAAAGATGCGATAGGCGATTTGATTAATGATGTCGATATCAAGAATAAAATAAATAAAAGAAGAAGTAGATATCAGATTGAAAGCAAAAATGGTAGGACACCAGATGTTAATGGAAATCCGATATCTGTATCACGACAATTGACTTGTACTGAAATGTCAAATATGACACAGGTAGTAAAAGAAAGATTTAGTCTATTTCGACAAGGAGAAACAGGAACAAATTTACGAAAAAGAGTACTTACGGAAGGCATAGATATTTCAGGCAAAACAGCATTGAAAGAGTTATGTTGTGAAAAGTTGAAGCTGTCAGAGAAACAAGTAGTCAATTTATTTCTTAGTGCAAAGGCTACAAATGAACAGATAGATGTTTTATTGACGAAGAAGAATATTAGACAAAGATGGAATCCGAATCAGCCAGCAGCGACTATTGTAAGTATTCCAGATGATTACATTAGTCCGTGGGAGGATAGAACATTTAGTGTACGTGAAATGGCGAGATGTCAATCATTTGATGATTCATTTGAGTTTCTTGGAAAACGTACTACAGGTGGAATTTTAAGAAGAACAGAAGTACCACAATATACACAAGTTGGAAATGCTGTTCCTCCACTTTTAGCCAGAGCCATTGTTGAAGAAATTATGAAAGTATTGTAAAAGGATAGATGTGCCAAAGCACATCTATCCTTTTTGACTAAAAATTAAAATATGAATATATTCCTTTAGACGATAATTCAGGTATTGCTAATGATAGTGTATCCAAATGACTTAATGATGAACCAGTTGCAAGATTTCGATTAAGCATTTCTTTTATGGAGCTAGCAACACCATCTTCACTGGGACGTCCCCAATAATTACCACCACTAAGATTGCGTACTCTTGAAACACAAACTGATGAGCGAGTTATTTTTTCTGGCTTTACAGTTGGAACTGTCGCAAATGCATAAGAAAAAAGTCTGGCATTATTCATATTGTATCCTTCTCTACCAATAGTGATATCGGCTCTAAATGCAGTTGATGAGTAAATCATATCCCATAGCATAGGAATCTGAGCGTTATCATTCCAATTTGTTTTACATTGTATGATATGTATTTCAATACCTGAAAAGTCTCTTGCAACTAATGCATTAAGAACGTTAAGGGTATTGTACTTGTTACGATTATATAATTTTACAGGAATATCGTTTTCATCATTGATTACAATGTTGTCTTTGTCCATAGAGTATTCTGGCTTATCGGGAAAAGTTATTGCTATAAGGTCAGATTCTGTGTTGGATGGGAAATTTCCATAGTTTACAGTTATAGCATTGCTTATTGGTGTTGGAATTAATGATTTATGGTGTTTTATAACAACCGTTCTTCTTCCAATACAGCAAAGATTTAAATACCAGCAAACAAGAGCTTCCCAATTTGCTCCTCCACCAGATACATCACTTTGAGTCCTACCAGAATTTGTATTGGTTGAATAAAAAATATCTTTTAAATGGTCACCAAGGTTAATGAGCTGTCTAGGAGTGGGAGAGGAAGCATATTGATGTATTACCCCTTGCCATGTAGACCATACAGAGTTAAAACCATTTGTAGCAAATAAACGATTAACAGCTTCTTCTCTTAATTTTTCAATAATATTCTGTGCCATAAGCATCAATCCTTTCTTGTATGGTTATATTCCATTAAATAATTCTGATAAACTAATATGTAAACCATTGGCTATCTTATGTAAGTTGGTTATGGAAATATTGCGTTTCCCAGCTTCAACAGATGCTAAATAAGTTCTGTCCATTTCTATAGAAAGTGCAAATTTCTCTTGGCTTATGCATTGTTGGTTTCGTAAAAACTTAATTCTTTGACCTACCTTTTGTTGTATGTTTTCATCCATAATAATCACCCAACATTATTTTATATGCATGTTGACTATATAACAACGGATTATAAGTCACATAGGTTGCAGAAAATAGTAATGGGATGACTGAGATTGTATAGTAAGACCTATTAAAATGGCATATTCAATCTGTTTAGTCATTATTAGAAATTAGATGTTTAGGTTTATTGAATGAGCAATTTTATGTTATAGCTGACAGTATAGGAAAAATTTATATATAATTTTTTGAAGGCATCCACATCTAAAATCTTTAAAAATATTCCTAGTTCGGAACCCTACCCCTCTGTATATGAATATCAAAGACATCAGGAGAAATCTTGGTGTTTTTTTATTTGACCTGAGCAAAATGTCATAAAACTGCTCTATTGTTATGCCCTGATGTGGCAGGAAAGGAGATGAACAGTAATGCATGATGTATTAAAGAAACTCTTTGACAAGGTTATATTTTATGAGGCTGACTGTATCAAGGTAGGTAGAAAGCTTGATGAGGAAGTCAATACAATCATAGAACCATTAAGGGAATCTATGTCAGAGAAAGAATTGGAAACGATACGGGATATGATTTTTTCAGCATCGTATACCGCAGAAAAGAATGGATTTCATCTGGGAATTCGCACATCTCTTACTATGTTTATGGAAGCAATGCTGTTACCGGATGACCCTGACAAGTCATAAAACTGTCAAATATGAGGAAAGGAGGCTGGTGTTATGCGTAAGCCGAATATGGTTGATGTAATCATTGCAGTAATTATTGCGATTGTATTGGTATTGATTGTGAAAATAGCTGCGATGTAACAACATCAACAATTACTGATTATTTCGCATCAGGAGCACCGGAGATAAGCAAAGCTTAGCTCCGGTGCTCCTGATGCGAAATAATCAAAATGAGAGAAAATAGAATAATGATGACCTTATTTTGACCTTGAAAACAATAAAAAGAGTTTTTGAGGTCTTATTTTTATGCTATTTTGTAGGAAAATATGCCAATATATAAGAGATATAAATTTCAAAAGCACCGTGAGGGTGGACGTACAGTAAGATCTGGACGTGTTGCTACAGTTATCGAGTAATCTTTGGTTTAGTATCATAGAAACTTAAATACATGCCGCAATTCCTCATTTTATGAGGAGTTGCGGTTTTCTTGTGCGCCTAGCGGCGCACGTTTCTAACGGGTTAAAGTCCCGAATCCGCCCGGTAGTGGGAAGGATATAGCCGAAAGCAAGGGTGTCCATCGTGAGATGGAATCTGAAGGAAGCTGGATGTGAGGAACATACTAACTCACGGGCAAATCTCTGGTCTGACGAACAGAAATCTCATATGAGGTTATGCATGAGGGTAAGGTTGCATACCAAGTCAAAGCCCAATAACTACACGGAATCATGCATGATAAATGAGGCAGATGGATGGAGAGGAAGAAACGTGTGGTACCTAGGGAGGTCTGTGCGGTACGCCTTGAAAGAGGTAACCATTGCATAAAGCAATGCTGAACGCACAGAAGTCAGCAGAGGTCATAGTAGCCGAGAGGTGAAGGACCGAATCAGTAGGAGTCTTGAGTATGACCGAGAAAGGAGGAATGACCGTCTATGGCAGAAAACATTGAAAACAATGGCTGTTCGCAAAGAGATAATGCGGAACATGAAGGGTATGTGAAAGCGTCTAGGTCATTCAATCGGATATGGAAAGAAAGAGACAGTGCACAGCCGAGACTTTTGGAAGCGATACTGTATAAAGACAACTTTAACAGAGCGTATAAGAGAGTTAAGGCAAACAAGGGAGCGCCGGGAATTGATGGCATGACCATTGAGGAGGCTCTTCCATATCTAAAGGAACATCAACAAGAGATAACCGACCGCATTTATCGTGGAAAGTATACTCCGTCTCCAGTAAGACGAGTTGAGATTCCCAAACCAGATGGTGGTGTGCGAAAGCTTGGCATACCAACAGTGATAGACCGTACACTTCAACAGGCAATAACCCAACAGTTAGTGCCAATCTATGAACCGCTGTTTGCAGAGGGTAGCTATGGCTATCGTCCGAACAGAAGTGCAAAAGATGCAATACTTAAGGTTAAGGAGTATGCAGAACAAGGCTATACATTTGCTGTAGTCCTTGACTTGTCAAAGTACTTCGATACTCTTAATCACGAAATTCTCATCAATCTTCTCCGGAAGAATGTAAAAGATGAACGTGTAGTACAGTTGATAAAGCGCTATCTGAAAAGCGGTGTAATGGAAAACGGAGTGGTCATTGACACAGAGGAAGGCTCACCACAAGGTGGAAATCTATCACCATTGCTGGCAAATGTCTACCTCAATGAGTTCGACCAGGAATTCCTGAAAAGAGGTGTTCCATGCATAAGATATGCAGATGACATTGTGCTTCTTGCAAAGAGCAGGCGAGCATCAGAGAGACTCTTGGAAAGCAGTACAAAATATCTTGAGGAGAGGCTGAAACTTACAGTCAACCGAGAAAAGAGCCGTACAGTCAGCGTGTTTGCAATCCGAAATTTTAAATTCCTTGGCTTTGTATTGGGAAGGAACGGAAAAGGCACTTATGTCCGAGTTCATCCGAAGTCATGGAAGAAGTTTAAGTCCAGACTGAAGGAGTTATCTTCCCGTAAGCGATGTCAGTCAATCAAGCCAAGCCTTGAGAAAATCAAAGTATATGCAAGAGGATGGCTTAACTACTACGGAATTGCAAGCATGAAGAACAACATAGATGACATCAACGGATGGCTCTATCACAGAATACGCATGTGCATATGGAAACAGTGGAAGAAACCAAGGACGAAGGTACGTAACCTTATCAAGATGGGAGGACCCAAAGACTTGGCAATGCAAGCGGGTAATACCCGACGGGGACATTGGTTCGCAACGCATACAGTTGCAGTAAACATGGCAATGACAAAAGAAAGACTGATAAACAGTGGCTTTTATGATTTAGCCACAGCCTATCAGTCTGTGCACGTCAACTATTGAAACCGCCGTGTACCGAACGGTACGCACGGTGGTGTGAGAGGACGGCGGTTAGTCACCGCCTCCTACTCGATTATGTAGCGAATGCCACGACTGAGCCGTCAGGCATGGTTGCATTTATCAATGGAAGATGGTCAAACATAGAAAGACCCTTTTCAAGTTCTTCACTCAAAATGGGCTTGTGATACGTGTGTGATACACGTGTTTCTAATCTTCGGTGTCAGGCCAGTTAATCTTGGGAGATTGGCTTTCAATCTGAAGTTAAATTGCATAAGACACCAACAAAAAAAGATATAGCAAATGGATATCGTGAGAATGAATTAATTGCGTTATTCGATTTGCCGGCACATTGGTTAATGAATCAAATGAACAGTTACTGTGTTGGTGCAAATTATGTTTTTCTGGATGGGAAACATTACTATACAGTTCATCACGCATAAAGTGTTTTGGTATAGATGCCGGTGTTAAAAATGGCGACGTGTCGCCATTTTTGAGAAAGGAGAATGAAATGTCTAAGGAATTAATGAATATCGTAGATGTTGAGAGTGTTTTTAGTGATATATCTACAATGATTTATACTGCTAGTCTGCTCGCTAAGTTTCCACATAAAACTTCATAACTAAAAATTAAGGCACAGCTTTCGGAAAAATTTCCGTCGGCTGTGCATTTTACTCAGTTAAATATTATTTGATTATTTACGATTTCTGTTGCTCGGTTGCGGATATTATTCATCTTTTGCACCCACAATATTGCATTTTCTGATTTGAGTTTTTCGGTTACATTTTCTTTTTCAGCAAGTGATTTTACTGTTTTGTCAAACAGAAATCTTGCTCTCTTATCAATATCGGCAAGATATGAATTGAGCTTACCTGCCATCAAAAGATTGTAGTAAAGCACTTTGTGATGTTGTTTCAAGTATCGCTTGTGCCTCATTCTCCATACGCCGATTGAGTATTGCGCCTCATCTTGTAAAGTGAGGTTTGGCAACAAATAGTCGCCTTGAATTTCATAAGTTCCTCCGTTATTTTCAAAAATTGTTTTCATTTTTGAACTTCCTTGATTTTAGTAAGTTCATTATACGAAAAACGAAAACAAATTACGAATGTGCGGATTTTGAACATGATAGCTGTTTGTAAAATTTTTTATATTTCATTTCTCAATTAATTTTACTCGTGATGGAATTGTTTTGTTGCCTTCATTATTTACATAATATGCCAATATTTTCATACGATTTTCTACTCTTGACAAGGAATGACCGCCTTTCGTTAGCAGAGCAATTAAGCGCATTTCTTCTATAACATCTTTAGAATATCCTTTATACTCTTCTTCGATTACATTTGCTTTTGCAGAAAAAAACACAGATAATTTATCATCAATGTTTTTTAATGTTTTTAGTTTCAACACTGTGTCCGTACTAAAATCAACTAATTTTAACCCTGATAGTAATAATAAATACTTAAGAAAACGTTTTCTCGTAGCAGTTAAAACTAAATTGCCAACTGAAATTATTGAATTTATTTGTTCTACCATCGTATTAACTTTATCAAGTCCAATAGTCGGAGTTTCTGCTTTAGCTGCATAGCTTTGTATAGTTTTATCAGTTGTGCCAAAAGATATTTTTAAATCAAATAAACCTATAATGCTATAAAAGATTTTGTCAAATTCTGCTCTATCATCAGAAAAGCCTATGATATCCAAAAACATATTTTTATGAGAAATATTATCTAAAAACACTTCTAGATTAGTTGCAGGCATGGAGTTGATAATTTCACCTGCACGTAACCTTTCTTGGTTTTGTAAAAATCTAAAATATTCTCGTACCTGTTGGTCAGTTGCGTCAGCAATATATGTCATAGGTATATTGTATGAATTAATATTACCTTTAATTATTTCTGGTAAATCGTTAAACTTCAAACGAACATTGCCTTTGTTATTTAATTTTTTTACTAATTTATCTACTACTTCATCTTGTACTCCGGCTGACTCGTAATAGTTTTTGATGACTTCTATAATTTTCTTTGACCATTCACTTTTAATGATATATTGATTCGAAACGAAATCTCTAATAGTAGTTAAGCGTTGTTGTCCATCAACTACCTCGCTTTTTGCTCCCTTTGCATTTGGCGTTTTTAATACACGTACACTTATATTTCCAGTAGGGTAGCTTTTTACAATACTGTAGATTAGTTTATCCTTGAAATCATCTTTCCAGACATATCCACGCTGATATGTAGGTTGTAAATCAAGACCTCCAAAATTCACTGTATTAATACTATTCAGAACAGACGTTACAGGAACTGATGCGTTAGAAAAATTCATTTGTTCAAGCATAATATGACCTCTTTCTTTACTTTTGATTATATTATACCACAAATTTTACGCCTGTCAATAGATTCTGATAGAATCCAATGCTATTTCCTACTAATATATTGGATTCTAACCGAATATACGCTGCATCGCGTGAGCTGTGAAAATTTTATTACATAGCATTAACCATTTACAATACTTAACATTTATTATTCAGTTGATAGCAGTAGGTTGGGAGTAGTATGCTTATCATTTCTCCTGTAAGCAATATTGTTGGCTTTAAGAAAATTATTTTTGTTCCTTTTTAAATTAGGTATAAAACATATAATTCAACATCATAAAACAAATCATATTACGAATGTGCGGATTATAGCCAACGACTGTCGTCTCAGAAATAAATCTAAGGCGACGGTCTTTGGCATTGTATCAGAGCGAACAATTAATGGCAAAGCTGCCGATGAAAAAGTAGGTGTTCGCCCAATACCCATTTGGTGGAGCTGTTGAAAAATCTTGATGCGTATTTAGATTATTCTTATGTGGAGGCAAGAGAGAAATTCGCAGAGTATATATCCATTCATGGAATCACAAGGAGTGATGTGGATTTGTATATCAGAAAGTATCCGATGTCTACGTTTAAATACTATTATGAATTGGAGTTAGATCATGTACTTGCATAAAGAAACTGAAATATAACATATTGAAGCCTCTTGCGGATGAGTTAGGGCTTGTGATTCGTAACTGCGACTCTGATTGATAAAGTTTTTGCTGTATGCGATTACTACCTACAGGGCAAGGCTCACAGAAATGCAAGACATTTGTATGATATTTATAAGCTGACAGAGCGTGTGAAATGTTGAAAAAGCATTATAAAGAATTGGTGGAGAAAATATTTGCCTAATATGTTTTCTGCCACAAAAGGTGCAAAATGGGGTAGGAAACGAAGCGATGGGGTAGAATATGTAATTGACATAGCGGTCTGAATGGCATATTATTCATACAAAGGTCTCCATTCACCTTATGGTTTTGAACTATAGAAGAGATGAACATTAAAGAAATTATTATGTTATAGTTTGGACTGGTCGAAAGACCTGATAAACTCAGGAGGAACACAATGGTTAAACACATTATTTTATGGACACTCAAGGATGAGTACACAGAGGCACAGAAGGCTGAAATACGTGCCGGCATAAAGGAAGGCTTAGAGGGACTTAAGGGACAGATTCCGGGAATGATCGACATTTCAGTTCGCACAGATTATCTTCCGACATCTACCGTAGATGTGATGCTTGATACTACATTTGAGGATGCTGATGCACTTGCAGCGTATGCAAAGAATCCTAAGCATGTTGCAGTGGCGGATACCAAGGTGAGACCATTTACTGCAAATAGGGCATGTATGGATTTCGAGGTGTAATAAGCGGGAAATTAGTGTATTTGACTATAAATCATTTCCGAAATTAGGCGATATGTCAAAAATGACGAATATTGTCAAATTATCATTGAAATAGTACTATGGTAATGATATAATAATCTTACTGTATAGAACGAAACCTAAATGAGAAAGGGAGAATTACATATGGGTGAGGAAGCTAAAAGCAAAATAATGGAAATGCCACTTCAGCAGAGATTGAAATATGGCTATAAGAAAGTATTGGATATGCTGCTTGTATCGGGAGGCATATCAATTGTTGCAGTTTTATTGGTTTATTTTGGTGCAAAGGCTAATATCTTTGGTGCCGAGTCGGGAACAGTTGCTACGTTTTTCCTGATTATAGGACTGGCTAATGTAATAATAGTTGGAATTGTAGCCACAATGATTGCAAAAAAAATCAGTGACCAGGTTATTGATTCTGTGCTTGAGCCATTACAGCAGATTGAGGTAGTGGCAGGAGAGCTTGTTAATGGAAATCTTCACAGCAATCTGGAGTATCATTCAGAAGATGAGATTGGCAAGCTTGCACATGACCTTAGAAAGTCTATCAGGACACTTGGCACATATATTGATGATATCGACCAGACTATGAGACAGTTTGCAGATGGCAATTTCAACTTTAAGCCACAGGTGGAGTGGAAAGGCGATTTTGTAGGAATTAAAGAATCAATTGTTGCTTTCGAGGAGAGCATGTCAGATACAGTAAGTGGTATCCAGAGAGCGGCAAATGAGGTTTCAAATGGTGCTGAGCAGGTAGCTGCCAGCTCAAGTGATCTGGCGCAGGGCGCAACAGACCAGGCCGCCGTTGTAGAGGAACTTACAGCCACACTTGCTTCTGTAGCGGATCAGGTAGCTGAGAATGCCGAGCATGCAAAGGAAATAAGCCAGAAGGTTGACGGACTCGGAACTGAGATTATGGATAGCAACGGACAGATGCATGAGATGGTTACATCCATGAATGAAATAAATGAGGCATCTCAGGAGATTGGTAAAATTATCGCAACAATCAATGAGATTGCATCACAGACAAACCTTCTTGCACTCAATGCTTCAATCGAGGCAGCCAGAGCAGGAGAGGCAGGAAAGGGCTTTGCAGTTGTAGCAGACCAGGTTACTGTGCTTGCTGAGCAGAGTGCAAATGCTGCTAAGGAGTCGGCTGCTCTTATCGAGTCTTCGGTCAAGGCTGTTGAAAAAGGAATGGTTATTGCAGGCAAGACAGCATCACAGCTTGAGGAGGTTGCAGGCAATTCCAAGACTATCACAGATGAGGTTAATGGAATCGCAGAGACACTTGAGACACAGACAGATGCTATCAAGCAGATTAATAATGGTGTAGAGCAGATTAACGATGTAGTTCAGACTAACTCAGCTTCTTCACAGGAGTGTGCAGCTGCAAGTCAGGAGATGAGCAGTGAGGCAGAGAGCTTAAATGAGCTTATACGTCATCTGAGAGTTGCTGAGCAGTAAGAATATTATATTGAATAGAATTATTGATGGTCACAATCAGCAGTGATTTGACGGTAACCGGATGTTACTGTTAAGACTGAGGTGTGAAGCAGCAATATTAATATCCCCACGTTTATTTCCATGTATATGGCGAAAAACGTGGGGATATGTTATTATATGAGTATGACATTGAAAGATAGAATACCAAAAGAATTTTATAGCTTATTCCGCACGAAAAATATGGATGCATACATGCAGATAGTTGTTGCGTTATATGAGGAGAATAACGAGGTCTATGCATCACTGGGACTGACACGTGAGGAGTGTCAGATAATCATAGCGGATACCATATCAAAAACAGGCATTGTATGGCAGACTGATTATAATGAAGATGAGAGTGATAAAGATAGTGGCAGCATGGATAATCATGATGATTATAATCCTGATTCCGAAATTGATGTTATATATGACCAGGCCAGTTTCGCATACACCCTGACACCATCAGCTATATTGGGCAGGCTTATAAACTGGGGCTGGATCAGGAGTGATTTTGATGAAAAGCTCAACACATATGTGATTGCATTTCCTCAGTACAGCCAGATGTATGCTGAGCTATTTAAAAAGCTGCTTGTGGATGATGACAGCAGGGAGCGCGAGAGCATTCTGGCTGTTTACAGTGCGCTTTTTACATATTTTTCAGATCCGGAAAAAAATAATGATATTCTGAAAAATGCGTTGTATACGTCAAAAAATCTTGGTCAGCTTTTATCAAATATGCAGGATGGTATGAGGGCATATTTTGATGAGCTGTCACGTATGAAGGATTTTATAGGTATACAGAAGGTACTGATTAAGGAAATTAATAACAGTGATAGCAGACGTTATGCCATCCTTACAACCACGGATAGCTTTTATCGTTACAAGGAGGCTGTAAAGGAGCTTATAAGCAAAATCCTTAATCAGAACGATGACAGAAGGGCTGAGCTTGAGGGAATTCTTTCGCAGACTACACCCGGTACGTTTGAGAGAAAACGCTATGAGTACAGCGTGGAGTACTGTGATAAGGCAAGTGAGCTTGTTTATAAGGTGGAGCATGAGTTTGACCTGATTGAGAGAAAGTACAACAAGCTTATTGAGCAGAAGACGATTTTTGCAAAGAGGGCGCTTGCAAGGATACACTATATCCTGCAGGAAGGCGCAGATGACGAGGATAATATAGTAAAGCTCATTAACCTGATAGATAAGAGTGATAAAACAGACGAGATACTTGGGGCTCTTCGAAACAGAATGAAGTTCACCAGACAGTTTTACAATGTAACGGACGACAGTTTTCCGGGAAGAAGAGAGAGAGGAAGAAGTGAGTTTGTTCCGTTTGTTATTGACGATGCTTCGGCAGGCGAAGATGATATGGCAGATTTTGTGCCAAAGCCATTGTATACCAAAAAGGAGCTTCAAAGCTTCAGAGATAAAAATATGCGTGATGGCATGTTTGTGACAGATGAACAGACTGTAAAATCCATGGAGGATCTGGAAAAGCTTCTGTTTTTATGGCAGGAAGAGACTAATGAACGCATGGGTGAGGATACGGTGAGTCTGGATGGAGAGATAACAAAGAGTGATGGTGTAAGCTACTCAAGGCTTGTAATATCCAAATCGGACTCTAAACGAGAGGCATAGAAAAGAGAGCAATGTATGTTTGAATATATGGAGAATGTTTCGCCAAATGAGGCAGAAAATATTAGAAAAACTATTCAGGATCTGTTGAGGCAGACCTGTATTTTGCAAATGAAGTGTGACCCCGTTACATTGATTCAAAGAGACAATCCAAGGTATCAGGTGTGTCTTAGAAACAGGGAGTTTATCTCTGATTATCTGGCTGTGCTTGACTGTGAGCTGGTTCATGACCAGCAGGAGCATCTTTTCAGGATAAAGGGTGATGGTGTCATGCTCGAGAAGTTGACGCTTCTTACTGCAAGGATTGTCATTATAATGAAGATGATATACAGGGATAAAATCATGGGCGAGGGGCTTAATGCGACAACAACGAATCTGGCGGAGATTCGTGAGTATGGCAGAAATACCAATCTGATTACCAGAAAGCTCAATAATCAGGAATGGTCAGACGCTCTTTTGCTTATGAAAACACATCAGATGATTGAACTGCCGGGGGCTATTGCAAACCTGGAGGACAACACACCAATCTATATTTATGGCACAGTAAATATATTCTGCTCAGCCATGGATATAAATGAGCTTGTGCGCATGTACAGTGATGAGGTGGAGCTGATTAAGTATGATAACGAGTCGGCTGCAACACTTGAAGCTGCCGGATTGAATACAGAAGGCAGTTCTGTAAACCATACTCATGAATTTGCCAAGAACAGTGAAATGGAGGAGTTACCAATTGAGTCAGTCTAAGAAGATATTTACCAGAATGTGTCTAAACAACTGGGGCGGAATAAATCACAAGGTTTTGCAATTTAATGAGTATGTCAATTTATTCAGTGGTAAGAGTGGCTCGGGAAAATCAACCGTCATGGATGCAATTCAGGTAATCCTCTACGGCAGCTTCAGCCCCACCTTCTTGAACAAGGCTGCAGATGATGCAAAAAACAGGAGAAGTGTTCTGAGCTATTTGAGGGGTGAGCAGAAGGATGGCTCCGCAAATCGTGGTGACTGTGATTTTTGTTCGGTCATAGCGCTTGAGATAGAGGATACAGGCAGTCATACGTTTACATGTATAGGAATAGCATTTGAGGTACGAAAAAACGATTCTGAGATTAAGAGATTTGTGTACTTCAGTCATTCGGGCAGGATGCCGGAGCCTTCATATGTGACATCGGACGGCTTTTGCTATTCAAATAATGATATTAAAAAGCTTGTAAATACTCGCTCACAGTCAGCTGACAGACGCGCCAGAGGGGATGTAAACCGTATTTACGCATCGAAGGAGGCATACCTTGGCACATTATATGATGTGATTTTAGGATATATTGACCCGAATCGTTTTATCACAATGGAAAAAAGTGCTATTGCACTCAGAATGACAAATGGAACAGGCCAGTTTATACGTGATTATATGTTTCCAAAGAGTGACTCGGGCACGATAGAGACTATCAGTGAGCAGCTCGATGCATACAGACAAATCAGGGAAAAAATAGAGGATATGCGCAAGCGCATTGAGCTTCTTAAAGAAATAAAGGAGTCAGGGCAGGAACTGGTAAATATCCAGAGCGATATTGTCATGGCAGAGACAATGATCAGGTGCATAGATATCGAGGATATGCGTGCAAGGATTCAGGCAGCTGAGGATGATAAAAAGCGTATCGAAGAAGAACAGGGCAGGCTTTCAGAAAAGGCAGATGATATAGCTGGGCAGCAGGCAGATCTGCAGCAGGAGTATATCCAGGTATGTGCGGATTTGAAATCGAGCGACTTAGGAAGCAAAAAGGATCAGCTTAGAGAGCTTGAGAAGAGAAGTCTCATGCTTACCGACAACAGCCGTCAGTGGATTAAAATCACAAACGGACTGAAGGCCTGGGATGAGGATGAGGTCATCACAGATTATGTGAGCAATGCAGTTTTAAACCTCATTGAAGAGATTGTAGATGGCGATGTCACAGAGGCAAAATGTCAGGAGCTTCATCTAAAGCTTGAGTCTATTAAGAAGGATATCGAGGATGAGCTCGAGGACAATACTTCGCAGAAAAATGAGATAACAAAAGAGCTTAAAGAGAAAAAACGTCTGGTCGATGATATGAAGAACAACCGCAAGTCGTACAGTGAGAGCCTGCGTTCGGCAAGAGCTGCACTGCAGAGAGACTTAAGTGATAGATTTGGCGAGCCTGTGAAGGTACAGGTATTTGCGGATATGTTTGATGTACAGGACGAGGAATGGAAGAATGCCATAGAAGGACGTATGGGCAGGCTCAAGTTCTCACTTATCACAGAGCCGCGTTATGCGCATACTGCTGCTGTTATTTTCAGAGACATGAAGCAGTTTGAGGATGTCGACCTCATCAATTCCAAGGCTATCATGGACAGTGAACCAAAGGTCATGGATGGTTCGCTTTATGAGGCAGTGGATACAAAGGAAAAGTATGTAGATGTCTGCCTGAAAAGATATCTGGGTCATATTATAAAGTGCCGGAGTGTTGACGAGCTTGAGCAGGTACGAGATGGAGTTACACCGGACTGCTACTCATACAGCAACTTTATTTTCAGACATCTGAAGAAGCGCGATTATACTACAAATGCCTGCATCGGAGGCAGGGTATCCAAGGTAAGACTTGCTGAGTATGAGGCAGATGTGGAGAGGCTTGAGAAGGAACAGATACAGCTTATGGGTATTATTTCAAGTCTCAAGGCACAGAGAGATTTTGAGTGCTTAAAGGGGGAGCCGGAGTATTTTGTGGGCCTTTCTGAGGCGTCAGATGAGCTTAAAGCAGTTAATTCACAGAAAAATGAGCTCGAAGAGATTATTAGGACAATGGAGAATGGGCAGTACAAGGAGCTAAAGGAGAAAAAGAGGCTTCTTGAGAAAAACATCGATGCACTTAAGAGTGCTTTTTCACTGAATCAGCAGCAGATAAATGAAAAGATAAGCCAGCATGAGAAAATCATAGGTGCAAACGAACAGCGAAGAGCACAGCTGGAAGATATGTTACAGGGCTATGTTGCCAGGGAGGAGATTGAGAAGCAGGTGCAGGATATGCTGCAGCATAGCTCAGGAGCATCGGTCAAGAGCAAACAGCGTGAGAAGCTTATTGAGCTGCAAGGCGCAGACGGAAATGGTGGCAGGCAGCAGTCGTGTGTGGAGACGTTGCAGACTGCACGCTACAGGTATATAAAGGAGTTTCCGTCAGGTCAGTTCAGCGGAGCCGAGAAGTCAAATAAGGCATATGAGGAGCTGCTGGAAAAGTACGAGAAGGATTATGAGCCGGAATATGAGAGTGAGTTTGAGGAGCAGTGCAAGGTGATTTATAAAAGTCTCAGAGAGAATGTCATCGGTACAATCCACGGTGATATCAAGGCTGCAAAGCGCCATGCCTATGAGATAAACAGGCTTCTTAGGGAGACTAATTTCTCAGACAGTACCTATCAGATTAAGATAGAGCCGGCAAAGAACGAAAACGGTCAGTTCTATGATATGCTTATGGCGGAAGAACTGGACAGTAAAAATACGGATAATGGCGGAATAGCTGGACAGATAAGCTTTGGTGAGGATGATTTTTATAAGAAATATGAGCAGAAAATTAAACTTTTGACAGACAAGTTCATGCCGCCAAGGGATGAGGATGAGCATCTGCGAATGCAGAAGCGCAAGGAAATGGAGCAGTATGCGGATTACCGCAATTATCTGTCATTCAGCATGTATGAGCAGGTTACGGACGAAAACGGCCGTGTCATCAGGGAAAACTTTGTAGATGACATGGCAGGACGTGATTCGGGCGGCGAGGGACAGAACCCTAAGTATGTTGCGCTTCTCGCGGGCTTTGCGATGCTTTATATGCAGCAGAGCAATCGTGATTCAAAGATTAAGCTGGTGCTTTTGGATGAGGCATTTTCCAAGATGGATCAGGAGCGAAGTGCGGTGTGTCTCAAGTATGCAAGGAAGATGGACTTGCAGCTGATTGTCTGTGTACCGGATGAACGTCTGCAGTCGCTTATCCGAAATGTGGACTGTGTCTATGGCTTCAGGCGGCATAATAATCAGATTTCTATGATGCATATAGACAAGGGCGATTATCTGAAATTGATGGAGGGATAGATATGGCATATTATATAGCGGAAGGCGCCGTTGTTAAGGGTCAGGTGACAATGGCTGACGGAGCAAGCGTATGGTATAATGCAACTGTAAGAGGCGATTCAGAACCGATAGAAATAGGCAGAAATTCGAATATACAGGACAATGCGGTGGTACATGTGGACTTAAGCCACCGTGTCAGAATCGGTGATAATGTGACAATAGGACACAGCGCAATTGTTCACGGGTGTACTATAGGTGATAATACACTCATCGGCATGGGAGCTATCGTATTAAATGGAGCAAGGATTGGTAAAAATTGCATAATAGGTGCGGGCGCCCTTGTCACCCAGGGCACAGATATTCCTGACGGAAGTCTCGCATTTGGTTCTCCGGCAAAGGTGGTCAGGGCACTGACCGCTGATGAGATAGAGGAGAATCATCGCAATGCCATGCATTATGTGGAGATTGCGAGGGAGTCGCTGATTTAATATTGGACGGATTATTTACATAAACTTTGCAAATGGGTGGTAGCGGTTTTTACATAAAAAAAATAAAATCGTAGTCTGAGGAATACAAAACAGGGAAGGTATAATTTATGAAATCAAAAGAGGACAATACACAAAAGAAAAGCAAAAAGCTTTCATCAAAGGAGCTCTCATGGGTATTATATGATGTGGGAAATTCCGCATACACACTGCTTGCGTGTGCGCTCATACCGATATGGTACAAAAGCCTTGCCGTTGGAGATGGTGCAGGGCAGATTTCATCTGACAGGGCAACCGCGTATTATGCGGTGGCAATAGCTGTGATGACAGTTGTATCAGCGCTTATCGGGCCTGTCTGTGGTGCGATAGCAGACCATATGCGCATCAAAAAGGCTATTTTTTCAACGACCGTAGTTGTTGGGGTGTCGGCATGCATACTTAATGGTTTTACACCTACATGGGTGCTGTTTCTTGTTATTTATGTGCTTACAAAGATATTTTACAATGCATCACTGGTGTTTTATGACTCGATGCTTGTAGATGTGACGACAAAGGATAGAATGGACGAGGTGTCCTCCTACGGCTATGCCTGGGGATATCTGGGCTCATGTGTGCCGTTTCTCGTTTCGCTTGCAGCGTATATCTGCGGACCTGATATGCTTGGATACATATCAAACCGCCTGTCGATGATAATAGGCTTTGCAGTTACCGGAATATGGTGGCTTGTTGTTACAGTTCCGCTGCTTAAGAGCTATAAACAGGTGAATTATGTATCGGAAGCTGCAGAAGCGAAAAGCAAAAATCCGGGAGTTCTCAGACTCATAGCCGGCGCATTTGCACAGATATTCGGAACGATCAAAAAAATAGCTACAAAAGATAAAAAAGTAGGACTGTTTTTGATTGCTTTTTTCCTTTACATAGATGGTGTAGGTACTATAATAGATAATTGTATAAACATAGGAACTGATTTAAAGCTTGATTCAGTGGGACAGGTAGTGTTTTTACTTTTCACACAGGTAGTGGCATGCATTGGTTCGCTTGTTTTTGGAAGACTGTCACAGAAATACAAAACTACAACACTTTTGTATGTCTGCATTGCGGGATATTTTGCGGTTTGTCTGTATGCACTCACACTGCATGATCTGATTGGCTTTGGAATCATGGCATTTGGTGTGGGCTGCTTCCAGGGCTCATTGCAGGCGCTGTCACGCTCATATTTTTCAAAGATCATTCCACCGGAAAATTCGGGAGAATATTTTGGAATCTATGATATTTTTGCAAAGGGAGCTTCGTTTTTAGGCTCGCTTGTCATAGCGGCAGTAAAGCTTGCAGGCGGCACGATAAATGTGGCGGTTGCAACTATGGCGATATTCTTTGCAGTGGGATTTGTATTTTTAAGGCTTGCAGACAGTTATGATGCACTGGGGGATGAAAAGTAACTAAAATAAAAACAAAAAGAAACGAAAGAAGGCTTAAAGCATGATAAACACAGAGGGAACAAAGGTCTGGGCACATAGAGGAGCATCCGGATATGCGCCGGAGAACACACTTGAGGCGTTCAAGAAGGCAGAAAAGATGAAGGCTGACGGTGTAGAGCTTGATGTGCAGCTTACAAAGGATGGAGAGCTCGTGGTCATACACGATGAGACAGTGGACAGAGTGAGTGGAGAGAAGGGCTTTGTAAAGGACTATACACTAAAGGAGTTAAAGCGCCTCAATGTGTCAAAGCACATGCCGTCCTATGACAAGAAGACACGTATTCCAACACTCGATGAGGTGTTTGACCTGCTCAAAAACACAGAGATGACCATAAATATCGAGCTTAAAAACGGTATCGTTCAGTACAAAAATCTGGAGAAAAAGGTGCTGGCACTCGTGGAAGAGTATGATATGCTTGACAGAATCTGGTGTTCATCGTTCAATCACGAGTCGATCGTGCGTATGAAAAAGCTTTGCCCTGATATGAGGTGCGGACTGCTTTTTTCTGATATTATAGTAAATGCGGCAGAGTATGCCAGTGAGCTTCATGTGGATGCACTTCATCCGGCGACCTACCATATGCAGGATGAAAACTATATCGACAAGGCGCACGGAAGAGGACTTAGAGCTCATGTCTGGACTGTAAATGAAAAGCATGAGATGAAGGCACTTGTCAAGGCAGAAGCTGATGCAATTATCACAAATTATCCGGATATTGCCGTAGAAATAGTAAAAAATGAGTAGAATATATATAAAAATGCACAGAAATTTAATTTATGTAAAGTTGAGTAAAGAATTGTAAAATTTTTACCTTAATTTTACATAACTGCGTTTTGGACTTTACATTAGCTTGATATTATTAACTTGTTGAATAGTTATTGATTAATTTTAATCATTTATCATGCTAATGGAGAGATCATGTTGAAAAAGAAATTACTAAAGAAAGCGGTCGTCATAGGAATGATGGCAACAATGATAACAGGCTGTTCACAAGAGGTACAAACTACCCATGTGGATGGCCTTAATTCGTTGGGTAAAATTGAGGTTGTTTCGCGAGAAGAGGGATCCGGAACGAGAAATGTCTTTGCAGAAAAGACAGGGATTTTGGATGAGACAACCGGAAAGGATAAGACTACAGACCAAAGCATTGTAGCAGATAGCAATGAAGCAGCATATGAAAAGGCTGCAGAGGATAAAAATGCTATCGCATATGTGTCATCGGGTGTGGAGCTTGATGAGAACAAGGTAAAGACAGTCACCATATATGGCAACGATCTTACAAGGTCATTTTATCTGGCTTACAAGGGAGAACTAAGCAATGTTGAGGATGACTTCGTGCGTTACATATCAACGCAGGGACAGGAAGTGGTCAGTGAGAAGTATACTGCAGTTGCGAAGCCGGGCTCATTTCTGTCAGACAAGGCCGGTGGAGAGATTAAGATTGGCGGTTCTACATCAGCGGCACCGCTTGTAAAGGAGCTTGCCGACAAATATATGGAGATAAATCCAAATGCTAAAATTACAGTTATAGAGACTGATTCAGGCAACGGACTGACAGGGGCGATGGAGGGAACATATGACATCGGAATGTCATCGCGTGAGCTTAAATCATATGAGAATGAGCTTCTCACGAAGGTTGAGGTTGCGAAGGATGAGGTACATGTGATTGTAAATAAGGAAAATCCGATTGAGAGGATTTCGATAGAGCAGCTTGGAGAGATTTACACAGGAAAGTTAACCGAATGGGCACAGCTAAACGGCAAAGCGGAGGATAAGTAGATGAATGAAACAGTAAAAATTATATTTGGCCTGTTGGGAGGCCTGGCAGTATTTATATACGGCATGAACATGATGAGCGAATGCCTGCAGAAGGCAGCAGGAGAGAAGATGAAGACAATTCTTGCGATGCTCACCAAAAATCCGGTGCTTGGAGTGCTTGCAGGAGCGCTTACTACAGCAGTGCTTCAGAGCAGCAGTGCTACAACAGTCATGGTAATCGGCTTTGTCAGTGCAGGGCTTATGAGCTTACCGCAGGCAATTTCAATCATCTTAGGTGCCAACATCGGTACGACGATGACAGCACAGATTATCGCATTTAAGATATCTGACTATATTTATCTGATAATATTTGCAGGCTTCATATTAAGCTTTGTATGTAAAAAGGAAAAAGTAAAAAATATCGGACAGACAATATTTGCATTTGGTCTTTTATTCTTGGGAATTGAGACTATGGGAAGTGTTATGAAGCCGCTTGCTTCAAGCCCGTTTTTTGTAGATATGATTGGAAAGGTAGCACATATTCCTATACTGGGTGTTGCAGTTGGAGCACTCATGACACTTGTGGTGCAGAGCTCAAGTGCAACAATCGCAGTATTGCAGAACTTTGCATCTCAGGCAGGACCTGACGGTGTGACAAGCATAATAGGACTGGCAGGAGCTATCCCGATTCTCCTCGGTGACAATATCGGAACTACAATTACGGCAGTGCTTGCGTCGATCGGACAGTCAAAGGATGCCAGAAGAACAGCCTTTGCACACTGTGTATTCAATATATCGGGAGCAATTTTATTCCTTTTTCTTGTGAAACCATATGCTGCACTGATACAGTTTATTTCACCAAAGGGAAATGAGGTGGATGTCATATCAAGACAGATTGCAAATGCACATACAGGCTTTAACTTGACAATGACGCTTGTCTGGATACCGCTTATCCCTGTAATGGTAAAGATAGTTATGAAGCTTGTGCCGGAAAAAAACGGTGTTACAGAGATTGCAATGGGGCAGCCAATGTATCTCGATACCAAGCTCATCGGTCAGCCGGTGGCTGCAATGCAGCTTGTTGCAAAGGAAACACTAAGATGTGCTGACATTGTTGAAGAAATGTTTGTAAATTTGCATGAATGTATTGACAAAAACGGCAAAAATATCGAAAATGAACTTGAAGAGAGTGCACAGACATTACAGAAGCTTTATGTGTCAATAAACGACTATCTGGCTTCCATGTACTCAGAGGGTGTACTGACAGAGGAGCAGGCCTCACAGAGTGCAGGAGTGCTTTATGTACTGTGCGATATAGAAAGAATTGGAATATTATTAAACGAAATAGTCAATACCATATCTGTGGAAAATAAGAGCAAGCACAAATATTCAAAGGATGCATTAAAAGAACTGAGACAGGCGATGGCGCAGATTCATGAGATATATACTGCTTCAATAAGAGCAATTTCAGGTGATGGAAGCATGGATATTGAGGTTCTTCAGAAACAGAAGGATGAGGTTATGGCGCTTGATGAGAAGCTGCGCAAAAACCATATCAACCGTGTCGGAAAGGGCAAATGTGATTCAAAGCTTACGGCTCAGTACAACGATGTGCTTCACAATATAGACCGAATCGGAAACAGCTGTGTGAATCTCGTGGAGGCCGCTAACGATAATGTGACCATGCAGTCATTTTTCATAGATGATGATGACAACGGAGAGGTAAGTATTGCATAGGGAAAGAGTTTTGAAGGCACTTGCCGGGCTGCTTGTCGGTGTGGAAAATAAGCTTCATCTGGCAGACAGAAGGCGGCGCCGGGAGGACAAGCTGATAGAGCGTGCGAGACAGCTTGAAATACAGCGGGCACAAAATAAAACAGACATAAAAGACGCGAACGCGAATGAAAATATATCATATAGAATAGGAGTATATATGCAGATGAAAAAACTGGAAGAAGTTTACACAAACAGAGAGCTGTCATGGTTACAGTTTAATGAGAGAGTATTAAATGAGGCGGGCAATCCAAGAGTACCGCTTGCGGAGAGACTGACCTTTGCATCAATCTACCAGACAAATCTGGATGAGTTTTTCATGGTAAGAGTGGGATCACTCATGATGCAGATGAATTCAAAGGAAAAGATTTACGAGAACAAGACAAAGATGTCGAGTGAGGAGCAGGTAGCGGCAATCCTTGACAGAGTATGCGAGCTCGAGAAGAAAAAAGCAAGGATTTATGAGCAGCTCATGGGCGAGCTTGAGCCAAAGGGCGTGCGCATAATCAATTTCAACAAGCTGTCAAAGGATGAGGGTGATTTGCTGGAGGCATATTTTGATGCACATATTGCACCTTTCCTCTCTCCGATGATTATTGGAAAGCAGCAGCCGTTTCCATTCCTTGCAAATAAACAGCTCTATGCGGTAGTGCTTTTAACTACACAGAAGGGGAAGAAAAAGACAGGTATCGTGCCATGCTCAAACAGCGTATTCAAGCGTCTTATCGAGATACCTACAAGACCGGGCACATTTATGCTGTCAGAGGAGCTTATTTTACACTTTGTATCCAAGCTCTATCCAAAGTATGTAATCCGTGAGAAATCAATCATGCGTGTGACACGTAATGCGGATATCGATGCGCAGAGCATGTATGATGAGGATATGGATTATCGTAACATGATGGAGGAGCTCATCAAGAAGAGAGTGCGTCTTGACCCTGTAAGAGTTGAGCTATCAAGAAAAATCAACCGCAAGGCGATTGATGAGCTTTCAAGCTTCCTTGAGATTGGCAAGAAGCATTTTATCAGCGTAAAGACACCGCTTGATATGTCGTTTGTATTCCAGCTTCAGCACTATCTGCGCGACAAGCAGGAGCTTTTCTTTGAGAAGCGTGCTCCGCGTGATACACCGGAGCTTTCACTCAAGGAGAGTATAATCGGACAGGTTGAGAAAAAGGACGTGCTTCTTTCATATCCGTTTGAGAGCATGAAGCCTTTTATCAAGATGCTTAACGATGCAGCAGAGGACCCTGATGTGGTTTCCATCAAGATGACACTTTACAGAGTGGCAGACAAGAGCCAGATTATCGATGCCCTTATAGAAGCCGCAGAAAACGGCAAGGAGGTTATAGTGCTTGTCGAGCTGCGTGCGAGGTTTGACGAGGCTAACAACATAGAGATGTCACACCGCCTTGAGGATGCAGGCTGTCAGATACTTTACGGACTCGGCGATTACAAGGTTCACTCAAAGCTCTGCCTTATCACAAAGAAAAAGGGCGATGGCTATGAGTACATCACTCAGATCGGTACAGGAAACTACAATGAGAAGACATCGCGTCTTTACACAGATTTGTCCCTCATCACTGCAAATCAGGAGATTGGAGCGGATGCATCAAGGGTATTTATGGCGCTTCAGAGAGGAGAGACTGTTTCGGACGGCGATGTAAAGCATCTGCTTGTTGCACCAAAATGCTTACAGAACAGGATTGTTGACATGATTGATGAGCAGATTGCCAAGAAGAATGCAGGAAAACCTGCATATATCGGAGTAAAAATTAACTCTCTCACTGACAAGGTGCTTATCGACAAGCTTATCGATGCATCACAGGCAGGAGTGAAGGTAGAGCTTATTGTCAGAGGAATCTGCTGCGTGAAGCCACAGGTTGAGGGCGCTACAGAAAATATCACGGTAATAAGCGTTGTAGGAAGATATCTTGAGCATTCACGTATATACAGATTTGGTGTGGGCGATGATGAGAAGATTTACATTGCATCAGCAGATTTTATGACCAGAAACACCGTAAGACGTGTGGAGGTTGCAACACCTGTATACGATGCACATGCTAAGGACAAGATCCGCCATATCTTCGATACAATCATGACAGATGATGAGAAGGGCAAGGAGCTTCGCGCTGATGGTGAATATGTGGACAGAAGGATAAACAGCACACCTGTAGATTCACAGGAGCAGTTCTTTGAGGAAGCATATAAAAATGCTGAGAAGAACGCTGACAACCAGTAAAAAATAATAAAGGACTGATAATAATGGGCAAAAAAGAAGCAAAGACAAATGCAATAAGAATACTTGAAACAATGAAGATTTCATACGAGGCACGCACGTACGAGTGCGATGACTTTGTGGATGCAGCTCAGATAGCAGACAAGCTGGGTCTTGACCACGCAGGCATGTACAAGACTATCACGACAGTCGGCAAAAGCGGCGGATACTATGTGTTTGTGGTACCGATAGATGACGAAATTGATTTCAAAAAAGCCGCAAAGGCAGCAGGTGAGAAGTCCATAGAGATGCTGCATCTCAAGGATTTGACAAAGGTTACAGGCTATATAAGGGGCGGCTGTACATCAATCGGAATGAAAAAACAGTATCCTACATTTATCCATGAGGCAGCTAAGGAGCAGGACAAAATCACAGTTAGCGGAGGCAGGCTTGGGCTTCAGATTACGCTGTCACCGGATGATTTGTGCAGGGCGGCAAAGGCAGAGTATGCAGATATCATAAAATAATTAAAATGAGAGTTCTTTTTCCTAGGCTTTTACACGTCAGTGTGTTATAATAAAGAAAGCTGGCGATTGCTAAGACAGACGGTTTGGCGAATAAACCTACAATGCAATCGTAATAATAGAACTAAAGCAGAGGAATAATAGAGATGGAAAAAATTATTTTAACAGGAGACAGACCAACAGGAAGGCTCCATATAGGACATTACGTGGGCTCACTTCGCAGAAGAGTTGAGCTTCAGAATTCAGGAGAGTATGACAAAATATTTATCATGATTGCCGATGCACAGGCACTCACAGACAATTTTGACAACCCTGAGAAAATCAGACAGAATATCATAGAGGTAGCACTTGATTACCTCTCAGCAGGACTCGACCCGGCCAAGTCTACACTGTTTGTGCAGTCACAGATACCGGAGCTTACTGAGCTTACATTTTTCTACTCAAATCTCGTTACAGTATCGAGACTTCAGAGAAACCCTACAGTAAAGAACGAGATTAAGCTTAGAAATTTCGAGGCAAGTATACCGGTTGGCTTCTTCAATTATCCAATCAGCCAGGCAGCAGATATCACTGCCTTCAAGGCTACAACTGTTCCGGTTGGAGAGGACCAGCTCCCAATGATAGAGCAGACCAGGGAGATTGTCAGAAAGTTTAATTCTATCTATGATGAGGTGCTCGTTGAGCCGGATGTGCTTTTACCTGAGAATGAGGCATGCTGCAGACTTCCGGGTACAGACGGTGGACAGAAGATGAGCAAATCATTAGGCAACTGTATCTATCTGGCAGATACAGAGGCAGATGTAAAGAAGAAAATCATGAGCATGTATACAGATCCGACACATATCCAGATTTCAGATCCGGGACATGTGGAGGGCAATACAGTATTCACATATCTTGATGCTTTCTCTAAGCCGGGACATTTTGAGGAGTATCTGCCGGAGTATGCTAACCTTCAGGAGCTTAAGGACCACTATACAAGAGGCGGTCTTGGTGATGTGAAGATTAAGAAATTCCTCAACAACATCATGCAGGAGGAGCTTTCACCTATCCGCGCAAGAAGAGCAGAGTATGAGAAGGATATTCCGGCTGTATATGAAATACTAAGGAAGGGCAGCGAGACAGCAAGAGAGGCTGCAGCACAGACAATGGCAGAGGTCAAGCGCGCCATGAGGATAAATTACTTTGAGGATGCAGAGCTTATAAAGAGCCAGAGTCAGAAATACGCTGAGAAGTAATATCTTTTATTTCAAAGACAATACGTTAGTGATGTCAAAATATTTTGTGGCATTATGTGTGTCATAAAAGCCACGGGGAGGCACCATGGTCAAGTTTTACAGGACAGATGACAAATTAATACATGAGCTGGATACACTGCAGGGAGGTACCTGGATACAGATGGTCAACCCTTCTGTAGCAGAGGGACAGATGGTAGCGGATGATCTGAATGTTGATATTGAGGACGTACTTGCAGCACTCGATGAGGAGGAGAGCTCCCGTATAGAGCTGCAGGATGGGTATACGTTGATTCTTGTGGATATACCTTCGATAGAGACTAGGCATGACAAGGAGTCATATACCACAATCCCACTTGGCATCATACTTACAGATGATGAGATAGTGACAGTCTGTACAGAGGATACACCGGTGCTTCAGGTATTTTTAAATAACCGTGTAAAGGAATTTTCCACCAAGAAAAAGATGCGCTTTGTATACCAGATTCTTTACAGGATATCTGTACTGTATCAGAATGATCTGCGCATCATAGACAAGATGCGTACTGAGATTGAGGAGAGAGTCGGAGAGGATACAGAGGAGGACGATTTGATCGCGCTTCACGAGCTGGAATCTACGCTGGTATACTTTGCCACATCACTTCGTGCCAATGGAGTTGTGTTAGAGAGACTGACCAGATACAAGCGCCTTGAGCAGTATCCGGAGGACAAGGAGCTTCTCGGAGATGTAATTGTCGAAAATAAGCAGGCTATTGAGATGACGGGAATTTACAGGGACATCATAAATGGTACCAGAGAGCTTATGAGCACAGTCATTGACAACAGGCTTAACAATGTCATGAAGTCGCTCACAATCATCACACTTATCATGGCTATTCCGACAGTTATCTCAGGAATCTATGGTATGAATGTCAGCTCAAAGTGGGTGCCGCTTGCGACAACAGCACATGGATTTATGATTATAATAGGTGTTATAGTTGTCATATGTGTGCTGATACTGATTTTATTGAAGAAAAAGAGAATATTGTAATATATTGCGTATTCATTAAAAGGCCGCAGTATTTCATAGAAAATAATGAAATACTGCGGCTGATTTTATTTTAGAGCTGATTAGCAGATGCTTTCAAAGCGTCCGCTTGCACCACAAGGCAGCACGAGTCCGTTTGAAGAAACCGGGAGACCGATTTCGCTTGCGGTTACTTTACCATCAAACTTTTTAAGCGCAGTGCTTATCATATAGGTTAGCACTGCAGGCTGCAAGCCTGTCGTATAGGAATTAATAAGGAAGAAAAGCGGCTTGTCGGTAAGGAGCTTTGCACAAAGCTGCACAAGTGGATATACGCTTTCCTCAATTTTCCAGATTTCACCCTTAGGACCTCTGCCGTATGACGGCGGATCCATTATGATGGCATCGTAATGATTGCCACGGCGGATTTCACGCTCAACAAACTTCACACAGTCATCCACAAGCCATCTGATAGGTGCGTCACCAAGACCGCTGCTTACAGCGTTTTCCTTAGCCCATGTGACCATGCCCTTTGAAGCATCCACATGTGTGACAGCGGCGCCTGCGGCAGCGGCAGCAAGAGTGGCTCCTCCTGTGTATGCAAAGAGATTTAATACCTTTACATCACGACCGCTTTTTTTTGCATCATAAATCTTCTTTGAAAACCAGTCCCAGTTGGCAGCCTGCTCAGGAAACAGACCGGTGTGCTTGAAGCTGAATGGCTTTAAGTGAAATGTGAGCTCCTTATTAATAGGAAGAGAGTAGTTTATGGTCCACTCCTGCGGCAGATCAAAAAACTCCCACTCACCGCCGCCTTTCTTGCTTCTGTGATAGTGACCATTAAGCTTTTTCCAGTTCTTATTAGTCTTTGGAGTGTCCCAAATTACCTGAGGATCTGGACGCAGCAAAATATATTTAGACCAGCGCTCAAGCTTTTCACCGCATGAGCAGTCAATAACCTCGTAATCTTTCCATCTATCTGCTAACCACATATGTTTATATTCCTTTCTTATCTGCGTGTAAAAATAAACTACACGTTGCTTGCATTTAATCGTGTTTCTTCTATAATAATATACGTGCAAAAGTGTAATTTTTCAATGGAATATTACCCGAAATAAAAAAATAAATTTTTTTTGAAAAAAGTATTGCAATTATTGTAAACGTCATGTATAATATCACTTGCTGTGGCATGATAGCTATGAAGTTTGAAGTTACTGTCCATGAGACAGAGAATTCGGCGGAGCGAATGTCAAGTTAGGAAACTGACGGCAAGTCACTGTACAGAACAGATATGGTCTACGAAATGTAGAAACAACGTGTGAAAGTCCACAGGACACACACGGAGATGTGTACAGTCACCGCTTGTCGTACTGAAGTTAAAAGTGCGAAAAGGAGGCGACTTTTTTTATGGCAAGTCAAGTAATGAGAATTACTCTCAAGGCGTATGATCACGAGTTAGTAGATTCAAGCGCAAAGAAAATCATCGAGACTGTAAAGAAGAATGGATCACAGGTGAGCGGACCGGTACCTCTTCCAACAAAGAAGGAAGTAGTTACAATTCTTAGAGCTACTCACAAGTACAAGGATTCTCGTGAACAGTTCGAGCAGAGAACTCATAAGAGACTTATCGATATCATCAATCCAACACAGAAGACAACAGAGTCTTTATCAAGGATTGAAATGCCAGCTGGTGTTTACATTGATATCAAAATGAAGCAGAAATAAGCTTCAACAATTAATTAGTATATCCCCGAATGGTTTATATAGAAGATACAGTGCGAAAGCATAACGATCTAGTAGGCTGCTCTAGGATGAACGGTTCCGCTACTTGTTCCGGCTAATTCTTCGCGGGCTGGGTTGACAGGCAAGAGGCGTTCCGCTGTAGAAAACAGGAGGTAAAGAAATGAAGAAAGCGATTTTAGCAACAAAAATCGGTATGACACAGATCTTCAATGCAGATGGTGTATTAGTACCTGTAACTGTATTAGAGGCTGGTCCATGTGTTGTAACACAGATCAAAACTGTTGAGAATGACGGTTACAGCGCAGTTCAGGTTGGTTTCGGCGACAAGAAAGAGAAAGTCGTTGAGAAGGATGCCAACGGTAAAAAGAGCGCAGCACACAGACATGGTGTTAACAAGGCTCAGATGGGACACTTCAAAAAAGCAGGTGTTTCAGGAAAGAGATTCGTTCGCGAGTTCAAATTTGAAAACGCAGATGAGTACAATTTAGCAGATGAGATCAAGGCTGACATCTTCGCAGAGGGTGACAAGGTTGATGTAACTGCTATTTCAAAAGGTAAAGGTTTCCAGGGTGCTATCAAGAGATTAGGTCAGCACAGAGGACCAATGGCTCATGGTTCTAAATTCCATCGTCATCAGGGTTCTAATGGTGCTTGTTCTTCACCAAGTAAGGTATTCAAGGGAAAAGGAATGCCTGGACACATGGGTAGCGTGAAGGTTACAACTCAGAATCTTGAGGTTGTAAGAGTTGACGCAGACAAGAACTTACTGTTAATCAAGGGCGCAGTTCCAGGAGCTAAGAAAGCTCTCATTACAGTAAAAGAGACTACAAAATCTGGTAAATAGTGCAAAGTAAGAAAGGAGGAACTTTACGATGGCTAACGTAGCTGTATATAACATGGAAGGCAAAGAAGTCGACAAGATCGAGTTAAATGATTCCATTTTCGGCGTAGAAATTAATGAGCATTTAGTTCATATGGCTGTTCTTCAGCAGCTTGCAAATAAACGTCAGGGAACTCAGAAAGCTAAGACACGTTCTGAAGTTCGCGGTGGCGGAAGAAAACCATGGAGACAGAAGGGAACAGGACATGCACGTCAGGGTTCTACAAGATCTCCACAGTGGACAGGTGGTGGAGTTGTATTCGCTCCTACTCCTAGAGATTACTCATTCAAGCTCAACAAGAAAGAGAAGAGAGCAGCTCTTAAGTCTGCACTTACATCAAGAGTTGTTGAGAACAAGTTCGTTGTAGTAGATGAGCTTAAGCTTGATGAGATTAAGACAAAGAAATTCGTAGAAGTATTAAAGAACCTCAATGTTGAGAAGGCACTCGTTATATTAAATGATATGGACGAGAAGGTTATCGCTTCTGCAGCAAACATCCCAACAGTTAAGACAACTCAGACAAATGAGCTTAACGTATTCGATGTATTAAAATATGACACAGTAGTAGTTACAAAGGCTGCTGTAGCAACAATCGAGGAGGTATATGCATAATGGCAAACGTACAGTACTATGATGTAATCCTCAAACCAGTAGTAACTGAGAAGAGTATGAATGCAATGGCTGAGAAGAAATACACATTCCTTGTTCACCCGGATGCAAACAAGACTATGATCAAAGAAGCAGTAGAGAGAATGTTCGAAGGAACAAAGGTTGCCAAAGTTAACACAATGAACTGCGAAGGCAAGAACAAGCGTCGTGGAATGGTAACAGGAAAGACTGCTAAGACAAAGAAGGCTATCGTACAGCTTACAGCAGACAGCAAAGATATCGAGATCTTCGCAGGACTGTAGACCGAGGTCGAAAGCAACTTCAAAATGATATGCGTCAGAAAAGACGCGATAATGAAAACATATCGAAAGGAGAAACAAAATGGGAATTAAGACATATAACCCATATACACCTTCCAGAAGAAATATGACTGGTTCTGATTTCTCAGAGATCACTAAGACAACTCCTGAGAAATCCCTTACAACTTCTTTAAAGAAGAACGCTGGTCGTAACAATCAGGGTAAAATCACAGTTAGACACCAGGGCGGTGGAAATAGAAGAAAATACAGACTTATCGATTTCAAGAGAAATAAGAAAGACGGTATTCCAGCAACTGTAATTGGTATCGAGTACGATCCAAACAGAACAGCAAACATCGCACTTATCTGCTATGCAGATGGTGAGAAATCATATATTCTTGCTCCAGCAGGACTTACAGACGGAATGAAGGTTATGAGCGGTGCTCAGGCTGAGGTCAGAGTTGGAAACTGCTTACCACTTGAGAATATCCCAGTTGGTACACAGATTCACAACATCGAGCTTCTTCCTGGAAAGGGCGGACAGCTTGTTCGTTCAGCAGGACTTAGCGCACAGCTTATGGCTAAAGAAGGCAAATATGCTACACTTCGTCTTCCTTCAGGAGAGATGAGAATGGTTCCAATTCAGTGCCGCGCTACAATCGGTGTAATTGGAAATGGAGATCACAACCTCGTAAATATTGGTAAAGCCGGACGTAAGCGTCACATGGGTGTTCGTCCAACAGTTCGTGGATCTGTTATGAACCCTAACGACCATCCACACGGTGGTGGAGAAGGTAAGGCACCTGTAGGACGTCCAGGACCATGTACTCCATGGGGCAAACCTGCACTTGGCTTAAAGACCAGAAAGAAGAACAAACAGTCTAACAAGATGATCGTTCGTAGAAGAGACGGTCGTGCAATCAAATAATTAGGAGGTTGAATAAATGGCACGTTCATTAAAAAAAGGACCATTTGCTGATGAAAGCTTACTTAAAAAAGTAGATGCTATGAACGCTTCTGGTGACAAGTCTGTAATCAAGACATGGTCACGTCGTTCAACAATCTTCCCTTCATTCGTTGGACACACAATCGCTGTTCATGATGGAAGAAAGCATGTTCCTGTATATGTTACAGAGGATATGGTTGGACATAAACTTGGTGAGTTCGTTGCAACAAGAACTTACAGAGGACATGGAAAAGACGAGAAGAAATCAGGCGTAAGATAAGATTTATTGAAAGGAGGTTTCATCCATGGCAAAGGGACATAGATCCAAAATCAAGAGAGAGAGAAATGAAGTTAGAGATACAAGACCTTCAGCAAAGTTATCTTATGCTAGAGTGTCTGTACAGAAAGCTTGTTTCGTTTTAGATGCTATTCGTGGAAAGAGTGTTAACGAAGCACTTGCAATCGTAACATACAATCCTAGATATGCTTCAAGCTTAGTAAAGAAATTATTAGAGTCAGCAATCGCTAACGCAGAAAATAATTATCCGGAAAAGAACTATAAGGCAGAGAACCTTTACGTTGCAGAGTGTTTTGCAAATAAAGGACCAACAATGAAGAGAATTCATCCTAGAGCACAGGGTAGAGCTTACAGAATCGAGAAGAGAATGAGCCACATTACAATCGTGCTTGATGAAAGATAGGAGGCAATCATGGGACAGAAGGTTAATCCTCATGGCTTAAGAGTTGGCGTTATCAAGGACTGGGATTCCAAATGGTATGCAGAGGGTGATTTCGCTGATTACTTAGTAGAAGATTATAATATCAGAACATTTTTAAAGAAAAAATTATACGCAGCTGGTGTTTCAAAGATTGAGATCGAGAGAGCTTCAGACCGCGTTAAGGTTATCATTTATACAGCTAAGCCGGGTGTTGTAATCGGTAAGGGCGGAGCTGAGATCGAGAAGATCAAGGCTGAGGTTCAGAAGCTTACAGACAAGAAATTAGTTGTTGATATCAAAGAAGTAAAGAGACCGGACAAGGATGCACAGCTTGTAGCTGAGAACATCGCTTTACAGCTTGAGAACCGTGTTTCATTCCGTAGAGCAATGAAGTCTTGCATGGGAAGAGCTATGAAGGCCGGCGTTAAAGGAATTAAGACAACATGTTCAGGTCGTCTTGGCGGAGCAGATATGGCTCGTACAGAGACATACAATGATGGAACTACTCCACTCCAGACAATCAGAGCAGATATCGATTATGGATTCGCTGAGGCAGATACAACTTACGGCAAGGTTGGCGTTAAGGTTTGGATCTACAAAGGCGAGGTACTTCCTACAAAAGCAAACAAGGAAGGAGGAGCTAAGTAATTATGTTAATGCCTAAGAGAGTAAAACATCGTAAACAGTTCCGTGGTTCCATGGCAGGAAAAGCTACAAGAGGAAACAAGATCACAAATGGTGAGTATGGTATTGTAGCACTTGAGCCATGCTGGATCAAAGCAAATCAGATTGAGGCTGCCCGTGTAGCTATGACTCGTTACATCAAGCGTGGTGGTAAAGTTTGGATAAAGATTTTCCCAGAGAAACCTGTAACACATAAGCCTATGGGTGTTCGAATGGGTAAAGGAAAGGGTGCCCTTGAGTATTGGGTAGCTGTAGTAAAACCAGGTAGAGTATTATTTGAAATCTCCGGAGTACCGGAAGACGTAGCTAAAGAAGCTTTACGTCTTGCTACACACAAATTACCTTGCAAGTGTAAAGTAGTTTCTCGTGCAGATTTAGAAGGCGGTGAGTCAAATGAAAACTAGTGCATACGTTAAAGAGTTACAGGCACAGAGCGTAGAGCAGTTACAGGCACAGCTCGTTGATGCTAAAAAAGAACTTTTCAATTTAAGATTCCAGAATGCAACTAACCAGTTAGATAACACAGCAAGAATCAAAGAGGTTCGCAAGAACATCGCTAGAATTCAGACTGTTATCACTGCAAAGGCTGCAGAATAGTTTATCCTATCAGAAAGGAGATTTTAGACCGTGGAAGAAAGAAATCTTAGAAAAACACGTGTTGGTGTTGTTGTAAGCGATAAGATGGATAAGACAATCGTTGTAGCTGTAAGAGATAACGTAAGACATCCTCTTTACAACAAGATCGTTAAGAAGACTTATAAATTAAAAGCTCATGACGAGAAAAACGATGCAAAGATCGGTGATACAGTCAGAGTTATGGAAACAAGACCTTTATCTAAAGATAAGAGATGGAGACTTGTAGAAATCATGGAAAGAGCAAAATAATAAAAGGAGGCTACAAGCATGGTACAGCAGGAAAGCAGACTCAAGGTTGCTGATAACACTGGCGCTAAAGAGTTACTTGTTATCCGCGTTATGGGTGGATCTACCAGAAGATATGCGAACATCGGTGATGTAATCGTTGCTACTGTTAAAGATGCAACACCAGGCGGTGTTGTTAAAAAAGGCGATGTAGTTAAAGCCGTAGTAGTTCGTTCAGTAAAAGGTGCTCGTCGTAAAGACGGATCTTATATAAAGTTTGATGAGAACGCAGCAGTAATCATCAAAGATGACAAAACTCCAAAAGGAACACGTATATTTGGACCAGTAGCTCGTGAGCTTCGTGAGAAACAGTTCATGAAGATTGTTTCTCTGGCTCCGGAAGTATTATAGGAGGAACGTCAATGGCAACTATGAAAATCAAAAAAGGCGACCTTGTTAAGGTTATCGCTGGAAAAGATATCAACAATGAGGGCAAGGTAATTGCCGTAAACGCAAAGAACAATACACTTCTTGTTGAGGGAATCAACATGGTTACTAAGCATACAAAACCAAGTATGTCAAATCAGCAGGGCGGTATCGTTCATCAGGAGGCTCCAATCGATGCTTCCAACGTAATGCTCATCCATGACGGAAAGCCTACACGTGTAGGATTCAAGATGGATGGAGACAAGAAAGTTCGCTTTGCTAAATCAACAGGCAAGGTTATCGACTAATTGGAGAGAGGAGGATTAAGACATTGAGTAGACTTAGAGAACAGTACGAAAATGAGATCAAGGACGCAATGATCAAAAAGTTCGGATACAAAAACGCAATGGAAATTCCAAAGCTTGACAAGATCGTAGTTAACATGGGTGTTGGTGAAGCTAAGGAAAACGCTAAGGTTCTTGAGGCAGCCGTTAAGGATATGGAAGCCATCACAGGACAGAAGGCAGTTACAACTAAAGCAAAGAATGCTATAGCTAACTTTAAAATCAGAGAAGGAATGCCAATCGGATGTAAGGTTACATTACGTGGTGAGAAGATGTACGAGTTTGCAGATCGTCTCATCAACTTAGCATTACCTCGTGTACGTGACTTCAGAGGTGTTAACCCTAACGCATTTGATGGCCGTGGAAACTATGCCCTTGGAATTAAAGAGCAGATCATCTTCCCTGAGATCGAGTATGATAAGGTAGATAAGGTTCGTGGTATGGACATTATCTTCGTTACTACAGCTAAGACAGACGAAGAGGCACGTGAGTTACTGGCACAGTTCAATATGCCATTCGCTAAATAATCGGAGGAATTCTAATGGCTAAGACAAGTATGAAAATCAAACAGCAGCGTGCACCAAAGTTCTCTACAAGAGCTTATACACGTTGTAGAATTTGTGGACGTCCACATTCAGTTTTAAAGAAATACGGTATCTGCAGAGTATGCTTCCGTGAGTTAGCATACAAGGGACAGATCCCAGGCGTTAAAAAAGCTAGCTGGTAGCCTGAAAGCACTTGTTGAGCACAAGCGCTTTTAAGCGCGCCGTGCGAAACTTAGTGCGAAGGCGTTCTCTGAGATTAGTGAAAGCAAGTCGTAAGACGCAGCTTGAACTTAACGAAGAGAACTTCCCTAGGCAACAGCTGTTTTTATAAATAACTATATTAACAAACATATTTAAGGAGGATATCGTTCATTATGATGATGACAAGTGATCCAATCGCAGATATGCTTACAAGAATTCGTAACGCAAATACTGCAAAACATGATACAGTAGACATCCCAGCTTCTAAGATTAAAGTAGCAATCGCTGGAATCCTTGTAGATGAGGGATTCATCGAGAAATACGACATCGTTGAGGATGGAAAAATCAAGACAATCCATGTTACATTAAAATATGGTGCTGATAAGAACGAGAAGGTTATTACAGGCATCAAGAGAATTTCTAAGCCGGGTCTTCGTGTATACGCAGGCAAGGATGAGATCCCTTCAGTTCTTGGTGGACTTGGAATCGCCATTCTTTCAACTAACCAGGGTATCGTAACTGATAAAGAGGCTAGAAAGCTTCAGGTTGGTGGCGAAGTATTAGCATTCGTTTGGTAAACATTGAACACTTAATAAATGCAAGCGTAAGCGCAGCATGAATTTAGTGTGAAAGTTGTTCTTTGAGTGAAGCGAAAAGAACTTCCTTATGACACAAGATTGTAGGTAGTTCGAACTTAGCGAAGAGAACATACCCCTAAAGATCTTAATTTATATTAAGTATATTTCATCACGTATCCATATTCGATGCATCAATGATGTATAGTAGGGATACAGCAAGTAACATCTTAAAGTATAACCTGACCACAAGGTCAGAAATACTAAATAACTATTAACCTAATATCAAAATATAGGAGGTACGGGCATGTCACGTATAGGAAGAATGCCAATCGCAGTTCCTGCTGGAGTAACAGTTGAAATTGCAGAAAATAATCATGTGACTGTAAAAGGTCCAAAGGGTACTCTTGAGAGAACTCTTCCATCAGAGATGGATATCAAATTAGAGGGTGAAGAAGTAGTAGTTACAAGACCTAATGATTTGAAGAAAATGAAATCCTTACATGGATTAACAAGAACACTTATCCACAACATGGTTGTTGGTGTAACTGAGGGTTATACAAAGACTCTTGAGGTTAACGGTGTTGGTTACAGAGCTTCTAAGGCTGGAAAGAAACTTACTCTTAACTTAGGATATTCTCATCCGGTTGAGATGGAGGATCCTGAAGGACTTGAGTCAGAGGTTCAGGATAACAAGATCATCATTAAGGGTATCGATAAAGAAAAAGTTGGCCAGTACGCAGCTGAGATCAGAGATAAGAGAAGACCTGAGCCATATAAGGGCAAGGGAATCAAATATGCTGATGAGGTTATTAGACGTAAAGTTGGTAAGACTGGTAAAAAATAATTAAAGGAGTGGACAAGTAATGGTTAGTAAGAAATCAAGAACAGAAGTTCGTGTAAAGAAACATAACAGAATGCGTAATCATCTTGCTGGTACAGCACAGCGTCCTCGTTTAGCTGTATTCAGAAGTAATAACCATATGTATGCTCAGATTATTGATGATACAGTTGGAAATACACTCGTTTCTGCATCAACACTTGACAAGGATATCAAGGCAGAGCTCGAGAAGACTAATAACGTAGATGCAGCAGCAAAGCTTGGTACTGTAATCGCAAAGAAAGCATTAGATAAAGGTATTTCAACTGTTGTCTTCGATAGAGGCGGTTTTATTTACGCAGGAAAAGTTAAAGCATTAGCTGAAGCAGCAAGAGAAGCTGGCTTAGATTTTTAGGAGGAGACAAACATGAAACGTGAAATCATTGACGCTAGTCAATTAGAATTAGTTGACCAGGTAGTTGACATCAAGCGTGTAACAAAGGTTGTTAAGGGTGGACGTAACATGCGATTCACAGCTCTCGTTGTTGTTGGTGACAAGAACGGCCATGTAGGTGCAGGTCTTGGAAAAGCAGCAGAAATTCCTGAAGCTATCCGTAAGGGTAAAGAGGACGCCATCAAGAGCATGGTAAATGTTAAGTTAGACGAGAACAATTCTATTACACATGATGTAACAGGAAAATATACAGGTGCTTCCGTATTATTAAAGAAGTCTCCTGAAGGTACTGGTATCATCGCTGGTGGTCCTGCACGTTCAGTATGCGAGATCGCTGGTATCCAGAATATCCGTACAAAGTCTTTAGGATCAAACAACAAGCAGAACGTAGTACTTGCTACTATCGAGGCTCTTAAGCAGTTAAGAAGCCCTGAGGATGTTGCAAAGCTTCGTGGTAAATCTGTAGAAGAAATCTTAGGTTAGGAGGAACGCTAAAATGGCAGATAGAGTTAAAGTTACATTAATCAAATCTACAATCGGTGCTGTTCCTAAGAACAAGAAGACTATTGAGGCTCTTGGTCTTACTAAGTTAGGCAAAACTGTAGAGTTACCAAACAATGCAGCTACACAGGGAGCTGTTCGCAAAGTAGCACCATACGTAAAAGTAGAAGAAGTTTAAGAATAAAATAAGGAGGTACCGTGATGGATTTATCTAATTTAAAAGCGGCTGAGGGTTCAGTTCATAGTGATAATTTCAGAAGAGGTCGTGGACACGGCTCAGGAAACGGTAAGACTGCTGGTAAGGGACACAAGGGACAGAAGGCTCGTTCAGGAGCTCCAAGACCTGGTTTCGAAGGTGGACAGATGCCATTATATAGAAGATTGCCTAAGAGAGGTTTCAAGAATAGAAACACTCTTACAATCGTACCTATAAATCTTTCAGCTCTTGAGAGATTCGACAACGATGCAGTAGTTTCAGTTGAGACATTAATCGAGGCTGGAATCGTTAAGAATCCTAGAGATGGCGTAAAGATTCTTGGAAATGGAGAACTTACTAAGAAGCTTACAGTTCAGGCTAACGCTTTCAGCGCTAGTGCAAAAGAGAAAATCGAAGCTCTTGGTGGAAAAGCAGAGGTGATCTAATGCTTAAAACACTCCGTAATGCGTTTAAAATAAAGGATGTCCGTAATAGAATCCTTTTTACATTCATGATGCTTATTGTCATCAGAATCGGAAGCGAGCTTCCGATTCCTGGTGTCAAGGGCTCCGTATTTCAGAGTTGGTTAAACAGTAAATCAGCAGATGGTTTAGGCTTTGTTGATGCTATAACAGGTGGATCATTCTCACAGATGTCAGTATTTGCGCTGAATATTACACCATACATTACATCTTCAATCATTATGCAGTTGCTTACAATTGCAATACCTAAGCTTGAAGAGATGCAACGCGATGGCGAGGATGGCAGAAAGAAAATTGTTGAGATAACACGTTATCTTACAATTGCATTAGGCCTTCTTGAGTCAGTCATGATGGTAATTGGTTTTTACAGACAGAATTACCTTACAGATAAGACACCATTGACTGTTATTATGGTCGTTACTTCACTTACAGCAGGTTCTGCTGTACTTATGTGGATTGGAGAGCGTATTACAGAAAAGGGTGTAGGAAACGGAATATCAATAGTATTGACAATCAATATTATTTCACGTATTCCAGAAGATTTAAGTACACTTTGGTCACAGTTCATTGCTTCCGCAGCGAATGTTCCAAAGGCGATTGTTGCAGGTCTTATCATAGTAGCAATCATTGCTGCAATGGTAGTATTTGTAGTATTGCTTCAGGATGCACAGCGTAAGATTCCTGTACAGTACTCAAGCAAAATAAGAGGCAACAAGCAGATGGGCGGTCAGCAGACCTGTATTCCACTTAAGGTAAATACCAGTGGAGTTATCCCGGTAATCTTTGCCCAGTCTCTTATGCAGACACCTGTTATCATTGCCAGCTTCCTTGGAAAGGGCAATGGAAATGGAATAGGCTCTAAGATATTAAAAGGATTATCACAGTCTAACTGGTGCGATCCAAAGGAGCCAATATATTCAATCGGACTTGTTGTTTACATTGTGTTGATTATAGCATTTGCTTACTTCTACACAAACATTACATTCAATCCGCTTGAGATTGCAAACAATATGAAGCGTTCAGGTGGCTTTATACCCGGTATCAGACCTGGAAAGCCAACCAGCGATTACTTAAATCAGATATTAAACTACATTGTATTCATTGGAGCTATTGGACTTGCGTTTATCGCATTTGTTCCTATATTCTTCAATGGAGTATTCAACGCAGATGTATCCTTTGGTGGAACTTCAATCATCATCATTGTCGGAGTTGTTATTGAGACATTGAAGCAAATTGAATCACAGATGAGAGTTCGTTACTATAAAGGATTTTTAGATGATTAATTGTACATTGGAGATACTGAATTCAGTATCTCCATTCGTGCTATCAACAAGTTTTGTATAAAAGGAGAAAATTTTTATGAAGATCATCATGTTAGGGGCACCTGGTGCCGGTAAAGGTACACAGGCAAAGCAGATAGCTGCAAAATATTCTATACCACATATCTCTACAGGAGATATATTCCGTGCAAATATCAAGAACGGAACAGAGCTTGGTAAGAAGGCTAAGACTTATATGGATCAGGGAGCACTTGTTCCGGATGAGCTTACATGCGACCTTGTTATGGACAGAATACAGCAGGATGATTGCAAAAACGGATTTGTATTAGACGGTTTCCCAAGAACAATTCCACAGGCAAAGGCGCTTGATGATGCTCTCACAAAGATTGGGGAGAAGATGGATTATGCCATCGATGTAGATGTTCCTGATGAGAACATTGTTAACCGTATGGGTGGAAGAAGAGCCTGCCTCAATTGTGGTGCAACATATCATATCGTTTTCAATCCAACAAAGGTTGAGGGCAAATGTGATGCATGTGGCGCTGATACAGTACTCAGAGATGACGATAAGCCTGAGACAGTTCAGAAGCGCTTAGCTGTATATCATGAGCAGACACAGCCGCTTATCGAGTATTATGACAAGCAGGGCATTTTAAAGTCTGTAGACGGAACAAAGCCTATGGATGAAGTATTTTCAGCCATTGTAGGTATTTTAGGTGAATAATAATGTCTGTAACTATAAAATCAGAGCATGAGATAGAGCTGATGAGGGAGGCCGGCAGGATCCTGGCGGCCGTTCATCAGCAGCTCGGTAAAGAAATCAAACCGGGAATGTCCACTAAGGATGTGGACCGGCTGGGCGAAGAAATGATTCGTAGTTATGGATGCGAGCCGTCTTTCTTAGGATATTGCGGATATCCGGCCTCCATATGTGTTTCAGTAAACGAGGAGGTTGTACATGGTATCCCGACTGATGAGCGTATCTTACAGGAGGGCGATATCGTGAGCCTTGATGCTGGTGTTATCTACAAAGGATACCACTCAGACGCAGCCAGAACAGTAGGCGTAGGAGAGATTTCAGAGGAAGCAAGACTTCTTATAGAAAGAACACGTCTCAGTTTTTTTGCAGGAATAAAGAATGCAGTTGCGGGAAACAGACTGTATGATATTTCAGGAGCCATACAGCAGCTTGCCGAGTCTTTTGGATACGGAGTTGTATATGACCTTGTAGGCCATGGCATAGGAAGCCATTTACATGAGGATCCTGAGGTGCCGAACTTCAGACCACAGGGCTTTAGAAAAGGGCTTAGACTTAAGCCGGGCATGACACTGGCGGTTGAGCCAATGATTAATGTAGGTTCACCGCATGTGGTGTGGATGGATGACGAATGGACAGTGGTTACTGAGGATTTATCGTTGTCGGCACACTATGAAAATACCATACTTATTACAAAAGGAAAGCCGGAGATACTTTCTCTGACAGAGGATGAAAAAGCAGCCGGATTTCTGGAGCTAATCTAATAATAATCATAACGAAACCCAAGGATTTATTTACAGGAGGAATCAAAATGTCAAAAGCAGACGTTATCGAAGTTGAAGGTGTTGTAGTTGAGAAGTTACCAAATGCGTTTTTTAAGGTAGAGCTTGAGAACGGACACCAGATTTTAGCTACAATCAGTGGAAAGCTTCGTATGAATTTCATCAGAATTTTACCGGGAGATAAGGTAACAATTGAGATGTCACCATACGATCTGACAAAGGGCAGAATTATCTGGAGAGATAAGTAATTTTTACAGATAATTTTTTAAAAAAATATATTGACTTCCCTTAAGTGTCCGTGTATAATGCTATCTGGACACTTTTGGAAAAGTACCTGAAAAGGACTTTTATAGAGAAAGGAGGATTTGCTGTGAAGGTAAGATCATCAGTTAAACCTATTTGCGAAAAGTGCAAAGTTATCAAGAGAAAAGGAAGCATCAGAATTATCTGTGAGAATCCAAAGCATAAGCAGAGACAGGGTTAATTAGTGCAAATATTTGACCCTGTTATTTGTGCGTTTGGTTTATTAAACCTTTTTTCACATCATTATGTGCGGCTGCAGCGAGATATTTATCATCGCTGTTCATAATAAACAGAGGCATTCTGGTTTCATATTATAATACCGAGTGATATGGAACAAAATGCAAATATGGGAGCGCATATGGCTACACACATTTCAGGACGTGCAACCGTAGCTGTAGATACATATGTGTTTCGGAGAGTATACGTCAAGTTGCAGATGTATCGTTACTATAGTAAATAACTAAAAATTATGGAGGTGTAAACACACATGGCTCGTATTGCAGGTGTAGATTTACCAAGAGAAAAACGTGTAGAAATCGGCTTAACTTACATCTACGGAATCGGAAGAGTAAGTGCAGACCGTATCCTTGAAGCAGCTAATGTTGATCCAAGCACTCGTGTTAGAGATCTTACAGATGACGAGGTTAAGAGAATCAGCGCTGTTATCGACGAGACAATGACAGTTGAAGGTGATTTAAGAAGAGAAATCGCTTTAAATATCAAGAGACTTCAGGAAATTGGATGCTATCGTGGTATCCGTCATAGAAAGGGACTTCCGGTTCGTGGTCAGAAGACAAAGACTAATGCAAGAACTCGCAAGGGTCCTAAGAGAACAGTAGCAAACAAGAAGAAATAATCACTTGGAAAATAAGTGAAAACGCCACTTGAACGTAGTGCGCGTTTAGTTCTGCGGACGAAGAAGCAGAGCTTCATTATAACTTAAATAAAGTTTAGAAAGTAGAAAGTAGGTTAGTTTAAATATGGCTAAGAATGTTGCAAAGAAAACAACTAAAAAGCGTGTAAAGAAAAACGTTGAACGCGGACAGGCACATATTCAGGCATCTTTCAATAACACAATCGTTACTTTAACAGATGCTGAAGGAAATGCTTTATCATGGGCAAGTGCCGGTGGTCTTGGATTTAGAGGTTCAAAGAAATCTACTCCATATGCTGCACAGATGGCAGCAGAAACAGCTACAAAGGCAGCTTTAATCCATGGATTAAAGACAGTTGACGTGTTCGTTAAGGGACCAGGTTCAGGAAGAGAGGCAGCTATCCGTGCCCTTTCAGCATGTGGTCTTGAGGTTACATCAATCAGAGACGTTACTCCGGTACCTCACAATGGATGTCGTCCACCAAAACGTAGAAGAGTCTAATCAGGAGGTATAGATTAAAATGGCAGTTAATAAAGTACCTGTACTTAAGAGATGCAGATCACTTGGTTTAGAGCCAAGTTATTTAGGATATGATAAGAAGTCTAGAAGAAACCTTACAAGAGCAAACAGAAAGGTGTCTGAGTACGGACTTCAGTTAAGAGAAAAGCAGAAAGCTAAATTCATCTATGGTGTTTTAGAGAAGCCTTTCCGTAACTACTACAAGAAAGCAGATCAGATGAAAGGATTAACAGGTCTTAACCTTATGACAATCCTTGAGTCAAGAATTGACAACGTAATCTTCCGTCTTGGTTTCGCAAGAACAAGAAAAGAAGCTAGACAGATTGTTGATCACAAGTTCGTTACAGTAAACGGAAAAGTTGTTAACATCCCTTCATACCTTGTAAAGGCTGGCGATGTTATCGAAATTAAAGAGAGCAAAAAGAATACTCAGAGAATGAAAGATATCGTCGAGGTAGCTGGCGGAAGAATCGTTCCGGAGTGGTTAGACGTAGATGCTGAGAAATTACAGGGAACTGTAAAAGACTTACCTACACGTGAGCAGATTGATGTTCCTGTAGATGAGATGCTCATCGTCGAGTTATATTCTAAGTAAAATTAGGTTGATTTGCCGGGGATTTATTTCCCGGCTTATCCACTCTTTGATAACATATAACAACGATACCCGAGAAGGAGGGAATTTGAAGTGTTCGATTTTGAAAAACCAAAAATTGAAATCGCAGAAATTTCAGAAGACAAGACATATGGCAGATTTGTTGTAGAGCCATTAGAGAGAGGTTACGGTACAACACTTGGAAACTCTTTAAGACGTATCATGCTTTCTTCTTTACCGGGCGCTGCAGTAAGCCAGGTCAAGATTGATGGTGTTTTACATGAATTCAGCTCTATTCCTGGTGTTAAGGAAGATGTTACAGAAATCATCATGAATATCAAGAACCTTGCAATTCGCAATAATAGTTCTACAAATGAACCAAAGGTTGCATATATCGAATTCGAAGGTGAAGGCGTTGTTACAGCAGCCGATATTCAGGTTGATTCAGATATCGAGATTTTGAATCCTGAGTTAGAGATTGCACACTTGAATGGTGGTGCAGATTCTAAGCTTTACATGGAGCTTACAATCACAAACGGCAGAGGTTATGTCGGAGCAGAGAAGAACAAGAACGAGGATACACCAATCGGAGTTCTTGCTGTAGATTCAATCTACACTCCTGTTGAGCGTGTTAACCTTACTGTAGAGAATACCCGTGTAGGTCAGGTTACAGATTACGATAAGCTTACATTAGATGTATTTACAAATGGTACATTGGAGCCGGACGAGGCAGTCAGCCTTGCAGCTAAGGTGTTAAGTGAGCACTTAAATCTGTTCATCGATCTTTCAGAGGCAGCACAGCAGGTTGACGTTATGGTCGAGAAGGAAAACGATGCTCAGGAGAAGGTTCTTGAGATGAACATCGATGAGCTTGAGCTTTCAGTCCGTTCATACAACTGCTTAAAGCGTGCAGGAATCAACACTGTTGCAGAGCTTATCAATAGAACACCTGAGGACATGATGAAGGTTCGTAACCTTGGTCGCAAGTCTTTAGAGGAAGTTTTAGCAAAATTAAAAGAATTAGGTTTAGAGTTAAATCAGACTGAGGAATAATTCATTCGAATAATACTTGCACTGATTCTTCTAAATAAATTGGTCATATATAAATTTTAAATATCATATTTATGTTTATGTGTGACAAAACTCATAGCGGCAGGGCCAGTAAGACCAAAGAGCGTGACCGTGTCTGATACATGAGTGGCAACTGATTTGAGCATTTGCTTTTTGAAATAAGGCAAAGCTTTATCACAACAAGATACGATGTCTGGCAGTAAGACCGAAGAGCGTGACCGGATGTCCCACAAATGGAGGAAATTAAAATGGCAAAATATCGTAAGTTAAGCAGAACATCAAGCCAGAGAAAGGCTTTACTCAGAGGTCAGGTTACACAGCTTCTTGTTAACGGAAAGATCGTTACTACAGAGGCTAAGGCTAAAGAGGTTCGTAAGATCGCTGAGGGTCTTATCGCATTAGCAGTAAAAGAGAAAGACAACTTCGAAGAGGTTACTGTAACAGCTAAGGTTGCCCGCAAGGACAAAGATGGCAAGAGAGTAAAAGAGGTTGTAGACGGAAAGAAAGTTACTGTTTATGACGAAGTAGAGAAGAAGATCAAGAAGGATTCTGCTTCACGTCTTCATGCCAGAAGACAGATGCTCAAGGTTCTTTACACAGCTAAAGAGTCTGACGGCACAAAGAAGGGAACAAAGACTATCGATGTAACAAACAAGTTATTCGATGAGATCGCTCCTAAGTATGCTGATCGTAACGGTGGTTACACAAGAATCGTTAAGATTGGACAGCGTAAAGGTGACGGAGCTTTAGAGGTTCTCCTTGAGTTAGTTTAATATTTAATCGGTATAAATCTTAGACTAAATTAAACCAGAGATTTGAGTGGATGACACTCACTTCTCTGGTTTTTTATATTACTAAGATAATTATTCAAACTATTGAGAAAAACTGATGCGTCTTATTTGCATGTATAGTTCGACTGCCTTTGGTTTGAATTCGTAACTGTAACGCATAAAAATACCCCTTTCACTGGATATCCAGTAAAAGGGGTACATATTAATTTCACACGGCTTTTTATAAATGCGCTTAATTATTTATTTTTTGCTGCAGCCTGCTCGTCATTGTACTTCTGAACACACTTCTTGATTCTGTCATATGGTGAGAGAAGATCACTGATAGAACAGTCGTGGTTTAATGTATCAATGAGGTATGCGATGTATTTGCTCATGTCACAGCTGATATAGTACTCCTTAGAGAGAAGCTCAGGTGACTGGTAGATAAGGTTTGTTGTAACTACTCTGTAGATGAGACCCTCTTCGTAAGCCTTGTCAAATGAAGCAAAGCCGTTTGTAAAGAGACCGAATGTAGAAACAACAAAGATTCTGTTAGCTTTACGCTTCTTGAGCTCTCTTGCTGTATCAATCATACTTTCGCCTGAAGAAATCATATCATCGATGATAAGAACATCCTTACCCTCTACATTTGTTCCGAGGAACTCATGAGCAACGATAGGGTTACGTCCGTCAACGATACGGCTGTAATCACGACGCTTGTAGAACATACCCATGTCTACTCCGAGTACGTTTGCAAGATAGATAGCACGGTTTGTAGCGCCCTCATCAGGAGAGATAATCATAAGATGGTCAGCATCAATAGTGATATCCTTTACGTTCTTTAAGATGCCCTTAATGAACTGGTAAGAAGGCATTACATTCTCAAAGCCGTTCAGAGGAATAGCATTTACCACACGAGGGTCATGAGCATCGAAGGTGATGATATTGTCTACACCCATGTTGATAAGCTCCTGAAGAGCTAATGGACAGTCAAGAGACTCACGGCCTGTACGTCTGTGCTGACGACTCTCATAAAGGAAAGGCATGATAACTGTGATTCTTCTTGCTTTTCCGCCGGCTGCAGCGATAACACGCTTTAAGTCTGCGTAGTGGTCATCAGGTGACATGTGGTTTGTCTGACCGCATACTGTGTAGGTAAGACTGTAGTTTGTTACATCTACCATGATGTACAGATCATAACCACGAACTGACTGGTTGATAACACATTTAGCTTCGCCGGAACCGAATCTAGGTGTAGAAGGCTTGATAATGTAGCTGTTTTTGTAGTAGTCCTTGAAAGCACTCTCGTTAGCATGCTGGTGCTCTCTGTGCTCTCTCCAGCCCTGTAAGTATGCATCTACCTTCTGGGCAAGACCTATACAACTGTCAGTTGCAACAAGTCCAAGTGTACCGGTTGGCATAGTCTCCAAAATTCTCTCATCGTTTGGCATTGTTATTCCTCCATATAACCATATAATAAATAAACTAAATATATATAAAAAGCGCTATTTGGAAAGACGCTTTTTAATTCGTATGTCATCTCCGAAGAGCTTGATAAAACTATAATTGCTTGAAATTCTTGAAAGTGTTCTCTCGGAGTAAATCTCTGCTATCTGCTCCAGATTCAGATTAGTGGAAATAATAGTAGATTTCTGTCGCAGTATACGCTCATTTACACAAAGGAAAAGCTGTGATGTGGTAAATGAGTTGGAAAGCTCGGTTCCGAGATCGTCTATGATAAGTAAATCACAGTCGAATATATTCTGGTGCGCTGCGATGGCATCTGCATCCTTTTCAAACACACCTTTGCTTAATATATCAAATAATTGGAATGCTGTAAAGTAAATTACGGAGTAACCTGCATCTAAAAGCTCTTTTGCAATGCAATTAGATAAAAAAGTCTTTCCGACACCGGTATTACCGTAGAAAAATATGTTTTTAGGTTTGTTTTCAAAATTGTCTATAAATTCATGACAGTTCGTCACTGCAAGCTTTGCTGTGGCAAGAGCAGACAGTCCTGTTGCAGGATTTTTCTGCTCATCTGAGTAATAATCAAATGAGAGCGTGGAAAAATTCTCTCTTGATAAAATCTCCCTGATATTGGACTGCGAATAAACGGTATTGATGATAGCCTGCTTGAAGCAATGACATTTCTGACCATCTATATACCCGGTATCATGGCAATCTGGACAGGTGTAAATAGGCTCAAAATAATCAAGCGGATATCCGAGTGTGGATAGCAGTGCAGCACGTTCCTCCTTATAGTCCTCGATTGCAAGGCGTAAAGCGGCAAGAGCATTCTCATCACCATCCATAAGCCTGTACGCCTGCCTGACAGATGCGGATGCAATCTCTGAGTCAATCTCCCTGAGGCGGGGTGCCTTGCGATAGGCTTCCTCAATACGCTTGTCATGTATGTATTTGTTTCGAAGCTGGCGTTTATCGTAGCCTCGCATTATCTCATCATATTGAGCATTGGTAAGTGCCATATATCCTCCTTGGGATGTGAAAATCTAACTTGAAAAATCATATAACTAAATCACGCAACAGAAATTATACAGTTTAAATCATATAATTGAAATCATGTAGCTTAAATCATACCGTAGAATTCAGAAACAGCTTCTCCAGCTTGTCGTAATCATTGTTTCGCTGATTGAAGTTGTTAAATTTATTCTTGGAACCTGGATTATTGCTTTTTGGTTTTGAGGAACCGTTTGCAGCATTTGTGCCTTGTGATGAGCCTGTAGCAGAGGCTTTATTGGCCTTGGCAAAGTTGGCATCAAGCACTTCAACATCCTTTAATGTATGTACATCCTTTTTCCTCCAGTTCGCGAGTATCGAGTCTGTGTACTCGAAGCTTGGCTTCTGGATAGCTGAAATGGTTTTACTGCAGGCGGCTTTTACAAGCTCTATATCGAAACCGTATTCGCCGACCCATTTGTTGATGAGTGACACCTCAGAGTCAACCAGATTGCGGCCTGTGATGCCTAGAGCCTTCATTACAGAATAGTAAATCTGTGAGTGAGCGGCTGCATCGTCCTTTGCCTGGTCTACGGTCTTTATGCCGGCATCGGCCCAGCCGAGAGCGACTTTGTTCATGTAACGAAGGCTTGAATGTCCCTTGGTAATGCAGTACTCCACGAGATATTCTACCAGGTCGGTAGAAAAATGGAGCTCGTCCAGCCAGTAGAGCACCATATTGGTGTCTGAGGATGAGAGCGTATGCTTCAGATATGTTTCTATGATAAAGAAAAGCTCTGAAATGTCAGGATTCTTTCTAAACTCCTTAATCTCATCAAGTGTGTATTCCTTCTGTGAAGAAGCAGCTTTGTCAGGAGTCTGGCTCTTAAGCTTTTCCACAACAGAATCCTGCATCCGGATATTCGCGGTAGAAATATTTGGCGCAACGTTATTAACAACACCGTTTTGCAAACTATTCTGTGCACCATTATTAACCACGCTGTTTTGCAAATTATTCTGCGCGGCATTATCAGCCACAGCGCTTTGTATATTACTCTGAGCAGCCTGCATACCGGATACAGAAAGACTGCAGAGGTTGATTCCAATAATATGACCATCAGCGCCGGTTTGCACCTGTAAAATGCCCTCAGAGGCCCAGTAATTGAGGGCACGTATGATGTCGGCTTCAGTATTGCTGAAATGATCGGCAATCTCTGAAATAGTTGCTATGCCTGCCCCGGAGCCTGTCGCACGGAGCAGATAAAGGTATACCTTGACAAACTCACCGTTTGCCTTTGGCATGTATTGATCTATAAAAATATCTGACACAGTAGTGAATGATGTTGCTATGTCACTGCTAATGTTTATCGCTGTCATATAAAAAACTCTCTTTCGCTTAACCTGTGAGCAATTATAGCACAATATTTTAATCGTGTGAAGATGGTAAAAGTGCTACAAGCCTTGTAAACTCGGGCTTTCCGAATCCACAAAAAAATGTGGATAACGTGGATAACTGTGTAAAATAATTGAAAAATCAATATATCACAGGGTATATAAGCTGTTGAAAATTATTTAAAAAATCCACACACAAAATGAGAGTTGTTAACATTTTGTATGTGGATAACGTGGATAACTTATTTCTTAAGCAGGTCTTCGCCGATTTCTACTACATTTCCGGCGCCCATTGTTATCAACAGGTCACCGTTTACACAATTTTCTGATAAAAATTTCTCGATTTCCTCAAATGATGGGAAATAGTGCGCATTCACACCTTTTTCGAGCAATAAATCCAGGATATCCTTAGATGAGATACCATATGTGTTCTGCTCACGCGCAGCATAGATATCAGCAAGCACCACAACATCTGCCATTGAAAGAACATCGGCAAAATCATTTAAGAATGCCTTGGTTCTGGAATAGGTGTGTGGCTGGAAGCAAAGGACAAGCCTGTCATGTGGATATTTTTGTGCAGCTGTCAGTGTTGCGCGGATCTCGGTTGGATGGTGAGCGTAGTCATCAATGATTGTGACGCCGTTTACCTTGCCCTTGTACTGGAAACGTCTGTCAGCACCGCCAAATTTGTCAAGGCCGGTGAGGATAGACTCCGTATCGAGACCGAGTGTGGTGGATAAAGCTATGGCTGCGAGCGCATTGCTTACATTATGAGCGCCCGGAACAGAGAGTTTTACGTCGAAAAGTGGACTACCCTGTCTCATAGCTGTAAAAGATGCACAAGCTTTATCGTCATAGGTTATATTTTCCGGATAGAAATCATATTTTGAATCAAAGCCATAGGTGATAATCTTCTGAGGAAGCCCTGCGACAATTTCCTCATAGCGGTCAATCTCACCATTGATGATGGTAGCACCGCCTGCGAGAGTGTTTGATGCATACTCGCGGAAGGAATGCCTGATGTCGTTGATATCCTTGAAGAAATCCAGATGCTCAGCCTCAATATTTAAAATAATACTGTAGCGTGGTCTGAAATTCAAAAAGCTGTTTGTGTACTCACACGCCTCGGAGATGAAATACTCTGAATCGCCCACACGCAGATTGCCGTGGATAGATGACAAAATACCACCTACGGAAATGGTAGGATCTGTCTGGGCGGCGAGAAGAATCTCGCTGATCATGGATGTGGTGGTAGTCTTGCCGTGTGTACCGGCTACAGCGATGGAATAATCGTAATTGTCCATAATCTGTCCGAGAAGCTCGGCTCTGGTAAGCATTGGAATACCGGCTGCTTTTGCTGCGGCAAACTCAGGATTGCTTTCGTGGATAGCTGCAGTGTAAACCACCAGGTCGATACCGGATGTGATATTGTCTGCGCTCTGGCCATATATGACTTTTATGCCTTTGGCAACAAGAGTTTTTGTGAGGTCTGATTCCTTTGAATCGGAGCCGGAAATGGTAAAGCCCTCCTCATGCAGAATCTCTGCGAGACCGCTCATGCTGATACCGCCGATGCCTATGAAATGGATGTGTATTGGTTTGCTGAAATCTATTTTATACATTAATTTTACCTGCCTGATTTATTATAATTTATATTGTAACTATTAAGAAACACTGAGAACAAAAAGCCGATGCGTCATGATTGCATGTAAGCGACAGATTTTCTTGTTCTGAATAGTTACTTTATATTAATTATACAACTAAATATAGTATTTGCAAAGGAAAAATAAGGTGAAAGCAGGCATGACTTTCAAATGATAAGAACCATAGCAGGTTAAACAGATATACGCTAAATGACACTTGTGCAAAATGTCGAAAATAAAGAAAAATATTATTTGATTTTGTGAAAAATGTTGAAGTGGTAATGCGGCTGTGGTATAATTTTTTTATATAAAAATAATTCATCCGGACCATATGAATTTGATGGTTTTAAAGTATATAGCAGTAACTGCAATTTATATGGAAACATTACAGATACGGTTATTACAGAAACAAGTGGTGGGAACCGGATGGGCACAACAAAAATTAGGACAGACGAGGAGTGATAACGTGATTAAGAAAGAAATGATAGCCATGCTTTTAGCAGGCGGTCAAGGCAGCAGACTTGGTGTTCTGACAGCGAACGTAGCAAAACCGGCAGTTTCGTTTGGTGGAAAGTACAGAATCATAGATTTTCCGCTTAGCAACTGCATCAATTCAGGTATTGATACAGTGGGTGTACTTACACAGTATCAGCCACTCAGACTTAACAGCCACATCGGAATAGGTATTCCGTGGGATCTCGACAGGAATAATGGAGGAGTGGCAATACTGCCTCCTTATGAGAAGAGCGGCAACAGCGAGTGGTACACAGGTACAGCCAATGCAATCTACCAGAATATGAGGTATATAGACAGTTACAACCCGGACTATGTGTTGATACTGTCAGGAGACCATATTTACAAGATGGACTATGAGGTGATGCTTGATTTCCACAAGGAAAACAATGCAGATGTGACCATAGCAACCATGCCGGTGCCTATCGAGGAGGCCAGCCGATTTGGTATCGTCATAGCCGATGATGATAAGCGCATCAATGCATTTGAGGAAAAGCCGGTTCATCCGCGCAGCAATCTCGCATCAATGGGCATTTACATATTCTCATGGCCGGTGCTAAAGGAAGCATTACTTGCACTAAAGGATCAGGAAAACTGTGATTTTGGCAAGCATGTCATACCATACTGCTTTGAAAACGACAGACGTATGTTTGCATACGAGTTCAACGGATACTGGAAGGACGTAGGTACACTGGGCTCATACTGGGAGGCCAATATGGAGCTTGTGGACCTCATTCCGGAGTTCAATCTGTACGAGGAGTATTGGAAGATTTACACAAAGAATGATGCAATCGAGCCACTTTATATAGCCAAAGGAGGTCATGTGGAGCGAAGCATCATGGGTGAGGGCTGTGAATGCTATGGTCATGTGGAGCATTCTGTCATAGGTGCAGGCGTCAAGATTGGAAGAGGCGCAGTAATACGTGATTCCATCATCATGTGTGACACGGAGATAGGCTCCAATGTCACGATAGACAAGTCCATCATTGCCGAAAATTGCAAGGTGGGCGACAATGTGACACTTGGCTTCGGACAGGAGAAGCCGAACGTATTAAATGAGAGCATATACTCATTTGGGCTTGTCACTATAGGAGAAGATTCTGTGATACCGGACGGGGTAAAGATAGGCAAAAATACAGCAATCTCCGGTGTTACATACGAAGAGGATTACAAAGACGGTGTGCTTGAGGGCGGAGAAGTTATTATCAAGGCAGGTGACGGAAAATGAAGGCAATAGGAATAATTTTGGCCGGCGGCAACAATAATAGGATGAAGGAACTGACAGCAAAACGAGCAGTACCGGCCCTGCCGGTAGCAGGCAGCTTCAGAAGCATAGATTTTGCGCTCAGCAGCATGTCAAACTCACATATACAGACTGTCGCAGTACTGACCCAGTACAATGCACGCTCACTGAATGAGCATTTAAGCTCAGCAAAATGGTGGAATTTTGGCAGAAAGCAGGGAGGCTTATTCCTCTTTACACCTACAGTCACAGCGGACAACAGTGACTGGTACAGGGGCACGGCAGATGCGATGTATCAGAACATTGATTTTCTCAAGAGACGTCATGAGCCATATGTCATCATCAGCAGCGGTGACTGTGTATACAAGCTGGATTTCAACAGAGTGCTTGATTTTCACATCGAGAAAAAATCAGACATTACAGTGGTATGCAAGGACATGATGTACAACGACGATGTCAGCCGTTTTGGTGTGGTACGCATGGATGATGAGTCAAGAATCACAGAGTTTGATGAAAAGCCAATCGAGGCCTCATCCAACACCATTTCCACAGGTATCTATGTCATCAGAAGACGACAGCTCATAGAGCTTTTGGAGGCAGCAGCCGAGGAAAACAGATTTGATTTCGTAAATGATATCCTCGTGCGCTACAAAAATGTAAAGAAAATATATGGCTACAAGATAAATTCATACTGGAACAATATCGCCGATATTGATGCATACTTCAAGACCAATATGGATTTCTTAAGACCTGACGTCAGAAGCTATTTCTTCAGGGAGGAGCCGACCATCTGCTCAAAGGTGGACGACCTGCCACCGGCCAAGTTTAATCCGGGCTCAGACATTTCAAACAGCCTCGTATCAAGTGGCTGTATCATAAACGGCAGCGTGGAGGATTCGGTGCTTTTCAAGCAGGTATTTGTGGGCAAAAACACCACCGTGAAGAACTGCGTGATACTCAATGACGTCTACATAGGCGACAATGTGCACCTCGAAAATTGCATCGTAGAGAGCCGCGGAACCATCAATCCAAACACCTGCTATTGTGGTGAGGATGGAGTCATGATAGTAAAAGAAAAAAATGTAAGATATGTAATTTAAAAACAGACCAGGGGGACAAAAATATGCAGATTACAGACATCAGAATTCGTAAGGTAGAAAAAGAAGGCAAGATGAAGGCGGTTGTGTCAATCACAATCGATGATGAATTCGTGGTACATGACATCAAGGTAATCGAAGGAGAAAAGGGACTTTTCATCGCCATGCCAAGCCGCAAGGCAAACGATGGCGAGTACAGGGATATAGCCCATCCGATTAACTCTGCCACACGCGAGAATATCCAGAATATGATTCTTGAAAAGTATAAGACAGAGATTGAGAATGTATAAAACAGTCAAATGCTGTAGCAAATGTAAATAATAATTTTGGTATGTGTATATCAGACGAAATCGCGCAAGTGCATCGGAGGAGATTGGCTTGCGCGGTTTTTGTGTAATAAGGGTTTGATTAGAGAATAAAAAGTAAGCATATATTCATTTTAGACTCTCGTATTTTACCCTTGTCTTTTAGAGAGAAATTTGATGACAAACGGTTCTCTCTGTGCTACAATCAACTCAAAGCATTATATTTCTGTAAATACGACACCACAGCAT